>Ga0207761_1000140_pt1 | contig 22976 bp, 27 predicted proteins | sample LuqExpMetageno34_FD_187792 | JGI IMG/M metagenome (GOLD analysis project Ga0207761, IMG submission 187792) | Tropical forest soil microbial communities from Luquillo Experimental Forest, Puerto Rico - Sample 34 (SPAdes) | ecosystem: Environmental > Terrestrial > Soil > Tropical forest ... | reverse complement strand
CACTGCCACGCTGATTTGGGAATCCCCAGCGAGTCAGCCGATCTACGGGTTGGTATTAGTCTAGCAATCCAGCCGTGGACGCTTCATGTTCTTCGCCGCAGCTTCGCCAGCGGACTGGAATTTATCAGCGGCACCAGTACGCGAAGGAAGTGCGAGAGGCCTTCGAACTCTGGTCGCAGCACATCGAGGCGCTGACAAATAAGAAAGCCGCCGCCTAGCTGTTTCTTGATTTTTGGGTTTCCAGACCTCGCCTCAAGACATGGGCAAGTCTGACGCTGAATTTTCCTGGATTTTCCGGGCGGTCGCCCTCTAGGATCCTCGCCTCGTCAAATAGCAAGTGCGCGGCGTCTTGTTTGAATATTTGATCGTCGCCACTCAATGATGCCAAGGCCTTGATGATGTCGTGATGAGGGTTGACTTCGAGAACAGGTTTCGCGGCGCCCTTGAGCCGCCCTGTCCCAGCCAAAAGCTTCTCCAATTGCCGGTCTGGCCCACTTTCAGGAGCGACCAAGCATACTGCACTATCCGTCAATCGATCGGACGAGCGTACGTCTGAGACTGCATCGCCCAATTCGGTCTTGATAAACGCTAGAAATTCCGTGACGGATTTCTCGACTTTGGGAGATGGTTGTTGTTTGGATTCGAGCAGCGGGATTAATCCGAGGTCCGCTGCTCCTTGGGTGATCGATTTGAATGGTTTGCCGTCGAAGGAGATACCGTAAGCGACCCAAAAACTATCCACCGGGTCGGTGAGAAGCAGAACCTCAATGCCGCGAGCGCGGAAACCCTCGAGGTGAGGAGAAGCTTCGAGACTAGCGATGTCTTGTCCTGCCAAGTAGTAGACGGCGGTCTGGTTTTGCTTCAATGACGCGACATAATCTTTCAGACTTCGCCACTCGTTCGCGGATGCGGTCGTCTTGAAGCGCGATAACGCGAGAAGCGCGTCACGACGTTCAAAATCTTCATAGATGCCTTCTTTTAAAACGGCACCGAAGTTCTCCCAGATTTTCACGTAAGCTTCTGGCTCATTCGTCGCGAGTTTCTCTAACTCACTGATTATGCGGCTCGTAACCCCTTTCTGAATTGCGGTTAGGATAGGGCTTTCCTGGATTATCTCACGCGAGACGTTTAACGGCAGGTCGGCAGAATCGACGAGCCCGCGGACGAAACGCAGATAGCGTGGCAAAACCTCGGCATCGTCAGTGATCAAGACGCGCTTGACGTATAACTTGATACGACCCTTACGATCCGGATCGAACAGGTCGAACGGGCGAGAGCCGGGAATAAATGTAAGTACAGTGTACTCGTGTCGACCTTCAGCGCGGAAGTGAACAGTCAATGCCGGATCATCAAATTGTCCGGCAACACTGCGATAGAAATCCGTATAGTCCGTTGCAGAAATCTCGGACTTCGGCTTTGTCCACAGAGCAGCTCCGTCGGCTACTTCGGCCGGTTCGGCACCCGGCTTTTCTATAATGGCGATCGGGACCGGGACGTGCCCTGATTGCGCTTTAACAATGCGCTCCAGCGTAAAACGCTCCGTATAGGAGGTTGCATCTGGCATCAGGTGCAGGATGACCCGCGTGCCCCGGATTGGGGTATCGGCAAGCGCAATCGGCGCCACTGAATAGGTGCCTTTGCCGTCGGAGGACCAGTGCCACGCTTCCTCCGACCCGGCACGGCGCGAGATCACATCGACTTTGTCCGCAACCATGAAGGCGGAATAGAACCCGATGCCAAATTGGCCAATAAGCGCCGTACCCGTACCGCTGGCTTGGCTTGCTTCGATCTTCTCCAAAAAGGCTCTGGTTCCCGAATGGGCGATGGTCCCAAGCGCCTGGACCAGTTCATCGCGATTCATGCCGATGCCATTATCTTCAACGGCGAGCGTTTTCTTACCTGCATCGATGGCAAGCGTGATCTTGAAAGTGGAGTCGCTGCCGAGCAGATCGGGCTTGGCGATAGCTTCATATCGCAGTCTTTCGCAGGCATCGGCGGCATTAGAAATCAATTCGCGTAAAAAGACGTCCCTGTCGGAATAGACTGAATGCACCATCATGTGCAGGAGCTTTGCGACGTCGGCCTCAAAGGGACGGGTTTCGTTTTTGGTTTGATCGACGACGGCCATGTTCAGCCCCTATTTGATGTGTTCGTGTGGTGATCTAAATTTTTATCCATTCGTTGCATCTAAGGCTCCCGATGCGGCGACGATTAGCGTGCGCCGCGAATAAATGGAACGCCTCAGAGCCGATATCCAGGACTTACATCCGTCTAACAGCAGAAAATATTTTCGATCGAGAGAGCCAGTCGGGTGATCCACCGGCTTGTTATCGACGCTCCCTCGCGTGTTGCCGCCGATCAGAGAGGCATTCCCGCGCCTACCGGCTTTCTTGGAGCGTTCGATGGGCGACGTCATACGCCTATCGCGAGGGGCTGTCAGCGCTCCTTTACGCGAGTAAGTGGACAAAATCACAACGGGTTGCGCCGCGCGAAGGCTCTACTGCATTGGCAAGTTATCGGCTACAGAATTGGTTTGACGCCCCGAGGAGACCCCATGCGTGCTTATCAATTGAGCAGAGGCGGTGCTGGAATCGAAGGACTTGTCCTAGCCGAGCGGCCGGACCCGAAACCGGCCTATCGCCAGGTGCTGATCAAAGTTGCCGCCTGTTCGCTGAATTACCGCGACCTCGCAATTGCCCGTGGTACCTATAGGCTGCCGGTAACCTCCAACATCATCCCGCTTTCCGACGGCGCCGGTGAGGTCATCGAGATCGGCGCAGGCGTCCGACGCGTCAAGGTCGGGGACAAGGTCGCCGGCAACTTCTTCCAACGCTGGAGTGCCGGTGAGCCGGGACCGGATACCCACCAAAGCGCGCTCGGCGGCGGCATCGACGGCATGCTCGCCGAATACGTAGTTCTGGAAGAGGACGGCGTGGTGAAGCTTCCCGAGCACTTATCGCTCGAAGAAGGCGCGACCTTACCCTGCGCCGGTGTAACGGCCTGGCACGCCATGATCGAACACGCGAGGCTGATCGCCGGCAAGACCGTATTGCTGCAAGGAACCGGTGGGGTCTCCATCCTCGGCCTGCAGTTGGCAAAGGCGATGGGTATCACCGTGATCATCACATCCTCGCGCGACGACAAGCTTGCCCGCGCCAAACAGCTCGGCGCCGATCACGGCGTCAATTACAAAACCACGCCCGACTGGGATAAAGCGGTCAAGGACCTCACCAACGGCCAAGGTGTAGATTGCGTCGTCGAGGTCGGCGGGGCCGGCACGATCGCGAAGTCGTTTGCCTCGATCCGGGTGGGCGGACGCGTCAGTCTCATCGGGAATTTGAGCGGCCCGGCAACCGAACTCAATCCCGGGCTGATCATCGCTCGACGAGCCAACGTGCAAGGCATTTCGGTTGGCTCCACGGCCATGTTCGAAGCGATGAACCAAGCGATCGCCGCTAACAAGATCAAACCGGTGATTGATAAAGTCCTCGGTTTTGACGAGATCAGAACCGCCTATCAGCACATGGCTTCCGGAACGCATTTCGGAAAAATCGTCATTCGCGTCGCTGCATAAAACGCTTTGGCACAAGGGCTGAAAGAAGCCTTCGTGGTGTCCGCCTGACTGGCGAAGGCGCCAATAGTGCGCGTTGCCCAAGAGATGGACCTTAAGCGGCTCACTAATGCAACGTTCGAGCCGTCTCGGAGCCGGGACACAGAATGCGTACCGCGACCTCGAAGCGGTCATCGAGCGAAATTCGCTCGTCGAGCAAGAATTCCGCGGCGCGCGTGTCTTGCTGCGTAGCTTCGTCGCACCAGCACCGTTGCTTCCAGCGTACGAAGGGCGGTCGCAGCTTTTCCATGGCGATAATTTATCACAGCAGCGGCACGCTAGACCGACGGTCCGCTGTTTTTGATGTGCATTTGGTTTCCGCACCGTCAGACGAATTGCCGCGGTACTTCATTGCAAAGGCTAAACAGTTGGGGGCTCAAGAGCTGCAGAGGAGAAGCAGCGTCTACCGCACGAACAGGTCACTACGAGACCGATTGGTCAATGTGGCTCTTGGAGACCGAGAGCCAAGGACCCAATCAATTCACGTGGAAGAGCAAATGTACGATGGCTTTTTCTCGGATGACGACCAACAGGTTATGCTCGCCTTTCACAATGCGGACTGGGCGCATCACTTCGAGTTATCGCAACAGCTTAAGGACGCTCGATTACAAAAGATCGCTCAGCGGGTGTTGTTTGCCGAGGCCCCAGAGTGCGTTCCGGCGGAAATACGGTTTGCGCAGGAGAGGGAGTTTGCTCATCGCTTAATAGCCGAGCAAGCAGAGTGGCTAACTCTCCCGAAAGCAATAAAGCAAACCGAAGACTTGCTGAAAGCGGCAAACGAGCAGTCAAAGCCATTTCTGCTGGAATACAGGGCCTATCTCGGGCGGCGACTTAAGCAAGGAATCGCCAAAGCGGCTTGATGCTGAAATCGCTTAGAGCGGGCGGAGGGATTCAAACCCTTCCACTTCGGCAAGGTATAACGGGGTCGGGCGACCTGTGCGCTGGGGCTTTCGGTCGTCCAGCGCCGAACTACTCCGCCGTTCACAGCCTCCCAATGAAAGAAAGCACGGCCGCGGAGAAGTGATCATTGCGATCGCCTGCCACCATGTGCCGCGCGCCGCTGACGTCGACGTAGTCGGCATGCGGCACCAGCTCGAGAAATTCCTTGGCATGCGCCTCCTTCACGAGCTCGGAGGAGGCGCCACGCACCAAGAGCGCAGGGATCCGAATTCGCCGCGCCGCCGCAATCAATACTTCTTCGAGCGCGTGGCGGTCGGCCCCGGCCGCGCGCGGCCCCTCAAGAAACCGCGGATCCCAGTGCCAGCGCCAGCGACCATCAGGCGACAGACGTAAATTCTTCTTCAAGCCTTCGTAGCTCTTGGGTCGCGGCCGTTGAGGCAGATATTCCGCGACCGCCTGCGCCGCTTCGGCGATCGAAGCGAAGCCCTCCTTCGCGTTCGCACGCATGAAGCCGATCACCTTCGCAACCCCGCTCATATCCACGCGCGGGGTGATGTCGACCAGCACGAGTGCCGAGAACACATCGGTGCCCTGATTGCATTCGGCGTCGCCTTCCGCCAGCAGTGCAGCAATGCCGCCGAGTGACGCACCAATTACGATCGGCTTTGCGCCCGAGCGGCGAGTGAGTTCGGCCGCGACGACCTTCGTGTCCGCGGCATAATCCGAGAACTCGTAGGCGCCGTTGGCAACCCAGTCGGAATCTCCATGACCGCGTTGATCGACCGCATACGCTACGTGACCTTTGCGCGCGATCTGTTCTGCAGTTTTCTGCCAGGCGTGGCGGGTTTGACCGCCGCCATGTAGCAACAGCACCGAGGAGCCGGTATCGCCAAACACGTCGGCGACCAGTGTATTGCCGGCGGCGCCGATGAAGGTCGCAGTGGCGGGCGTGGAATGCCGTGTCATTGTCGCAAAATATCTCTCTCCCGAACGATCGCCCCCCGCGCATCGCCCGGGCGTGGGCGTTACCCCGGTCTTACCCAGAGCCAAAACGCCAAGTTTGCGAGGGAGATTAAGTCATTGATTTAACTGGAGCGGGCGAAGGGATTCGAACCCTCGACCCCGACCTTGGCAAGGTCGTGCTCTACCCCTGAGCTACACCCGCATCCGGAGGCGAAACCCGGCGAGCCGGGCGGCCATGGCCCGTCGTATAGCCATATCGGCCCGGGCTTTGCAACCTGCCCGTCCGAGAAAGGTTTACTGGTACCGAACGTGGCGCTTCGGGCGCCGGACCTGCTCGACCACGCCCGTGTAGTACGGGTTCCGATTGCAGAAGCCGCGGTTGCCCGCGATCACGTTGGGAGTGCAGGCTTCGATCGTGGCATAGCTGCAGTCCCAATACATCGAGCCCGTGCCGTAGTTCATGACGGCGCACCAGGGCGCCTGCCGCACGTCCATGACATAGGCCGACGCCGGCTGAAGCCCCGCCAACGTTGCTCCGAGCAGCAGTGCACCGAGGAGATATCGCATCGTCTGTCCTCGCTTTGAATCGGGATGCTAAAGTCGCGGCAGTTTGCGATGTTGCATACGATGCCGAAGACACCCGCCGAGCTGTTCGCCGCCCTCGACGCTCTCAACATCCCGCACCGGACCGTACACCATCCCCCTTTGTTCACAGTGGAACAAAGTCGCGAGCTGCGTGGCCAGATCCCGGGCGGCCACACCAAGAACCTGTTCCTCCGCGACAAGAAGGGCGCGATCTACCTCGTCGTCGCCCTGGAGGAGGCGGAGATCGAGCTGAAGGGCCTGCACCGCCGTCTCGGCGCGAGCGGACGCTTCTCCTTCGGTTCGCCGGATCTGTTGCGGGAGGTCTGGGGCGTCGAGCCCGGCTCAGTGTCGCCATTCGGCGCGATCAACGACACCGAGCACCGCGTCACAGTGGTGCTGGACAGCGAGATGATGTGGCACGAGACCTTGAATTACCACCCACTCGACAATTGCATGACCACCGCGATCGCGCGCGACGACCTCATCCGCTTCCTGCGCTGGACGGGACACGAGCCACGCATCGAGCGGGTCTCCGGCCATCCGGAGCCGGGACTGATCCGATTGCATTCGCTTGGCGAATAACCCATTTAATCCAGCGTGGAACCTGGTTTTTCCCGGTAGGCGTGTGAGGCGAAAATGACGTTGCTGGAGAATGGCGGGGCCGTGGCGGCCGATCCGATCAAGGATACGACCACACAGGCCTTCATGAAGGACGTGATCGAGGAGTCGAAGCGCCAGCCGGTGCTGGTCGACTTCTGGGCACCCTGGTGCGGGCCGTGCAAGCAGCTCACGCCGGTGCTTGAAAAGGCGGTGCGGGCGTCAAAGGGCAAGGTCAAGCTCGCCAAGATGAACATCGACGAGCATCCGGCTATTCCGGGCCAGCTTGGCATCCAATCGATTCCCGCCGTGATCGCTTTTTCCAACGGGCAGCCGGTCGACGGCTTCATGGGCGCCCTGCCGGAAAGCCAGGTCGTCGCGTTTCTGGAGCGGCTCACCAAGGGCAAGGTCGCGCCGGACGATAAGGACGTTTTGAAAGCGGCCGATGCCGCACTGGCTGACGGCGATGCCGCAAGCGCCGCGCAGCTTTATGCGCAGCTTCTGCAGCAGGATGCCCAGAACGTGCACGCGCTCGCGGGACTCGCACGCTGCTATGTCGAGACCGGCGCGCTGGAGCAGGCGAAGCAGACGCTGGACATGATTCCGGAAGCCAAGCGCAACGAAGCGCCGGTTGCCGCCGCGCGCGCCGCGCTCGACGTCGCCGAACAGGCGAAGTCGGTCGGGCCGCTCGCCGAATTGGAAGCGAAGGTCTTGGCCAATCCGCTCGATCATCAAGCGCGCTTCGATTTCGCCATCGCGCTTAACGCCAAAGGCAAGCGCGAGGAGGCCGCGCAGCAGCTTCTGGAGATCGTCAAGCGCGACCGCAAATGGAGCGACGACGGCGCGCGCAAGCAGCTCGTGCAGTTCTTCGAAGCCTGGGGCTTCACCGATCCTGCGGCGGTGGAAGGCCGCAAGAAGCTGTCGTCGATTTTGTTTGCGTGACGGACTAGGACGCGTCCATCGCCCGCTCTCATCATGGGGAGGGCGGGGCGCGTGCCCGTCTCGAAGGATGGGGGCCGCCCTCATGCTTCGAGACGCGCTCTTAAGAGCGCTCCTCAGCATGAGGGCTTCAGATGCCGATGAATGCCCAATACCGCGGCCCGGTGGACCTGCCGGGGGTAATTCCGGTATTTCCGCTGCCGGGCGCGCTGTTGCTGCCGCGCGGGCAGATGCCGCTCAATATTTTCGAGCCGCGCTATCTGGCGATGGTCGACGACTCGCTGCGCGACGGGCACCGGCTGATTGGCATGATCCAGCCGGATCCCGCGCAGAACGGCCGTTCGGAGAAACCGAGGCTCTACAATGTCGGCTGCGTCGGGCGGATGACCCAATTGGCCGAGACCGGCGACGGACGCTATCTGATCGAGCTGACGGGCGTTGCGCGGTTTCAGGTGGTGGAAGAGCTCAACGTCGCGACCTCGTACCGCCAATGTAGCGTCACCTTTGCACCGTTCGCCGACGATTTCGTCGCGCGCAAGGGCGAGGAAGCGGTCGATCGGAACGCGCTGCTTGCGGCGCTGCGCGAATTTCTCAGGGCCAATAACCTCAAGGCCGATTGGGGCGGCATCGAGAAGGCGCCAAACGAGGCGCTGGTGAATGCGTTGTCGATGATGTCGCCGTACGGCACGGCGGAAAAACAGGCCCTACTCGAAGCGCCCGACCTGAAGACGCGCGCGGAAATTCTCGTCGCGATCACCGAGATCGACCTCGCGAAGAAGGCAAGCGACGGCGAACCGCCCCTGCAATGACGGTTCCATGGCCGGGCTTGTCCCGGCCAGCCACGCCTTTACTGTACGCCCGGAAAAGACGTGGATGCCCAGCACAAGGCCGGGCATGAGGTGGAGATTCTGCGCATGTCAGACACCCCCGCACCCGACAGGCCGGCCGGCAGCATCGATCCGAAGCTGCTCGAGATTCTCGTCTGCCCGCTGACCAAAACGACGCTCGAATACGATGCCGAACGGCACGAACTGATCTCGCGAAAGGCGAAGCTTGCCTATCCGATCCGCGACGGCATTCCGATCATGCTGCCGGAGGAAGCGCGGCGGCTGGAGTGACGACACCGCATTCGCCACCATGTCATCGCCGGGCTTGACCCGGCGATCCCGTTTAGCACGGCACGGCCGTGCGCACGTGATCGGGATGGCTGGGACGAGCCCGGCCATGACAAACGATGTAACCGGAAATCTCGGGAGAAAACTGAATGATCAAAATCTGGGGCCGCAACACATCATCGAACGTGCAGAAAGCGATGTGGGCGGTTGGCGAGCTCAAGCTGGAGCACACGCGTATCGATGTCGGCGGCGCGTTCGGCAAGAACAAGGAAGCGCCCTATCTCGCGATGAATCCGAACGGACTTGTGCCGACCCTCGAGGAAGAAGACGGCTTCCTCCTGTGGGAGTCGAATTCGATCGTGCGCTATCTCGCGGGCAAATTCGACAAGAGTGGCGTGCTCGAGCCGCGCGATCCGAAGCAGCGCGCGCTGGCGAGCCAGTGGATGGATTGGCAGCTGTCGGTCGCGGGGCCGGCGATCACGCCGGCGTTCTGGGGCCTAATCCGTACGCCGCCGGACAAGCGCGATCCCGCCGCGATCAAGGCGTCGCAGGACAAGACCGCCGAGGCAATGAAGATGCTCGACGGCCAACTCGCGAAAACCGAGTACGTCGCCGGCCCGTCATTCTCCTACGGCGACATGCCGGTCGGCATCATGTGCTATCGCTACGTGCAATTGGTGCCCGACCGTCCGAAAACGCCGAACCTCGACCGCTGGTACACCGCGATCTCCCGCCGGCAGGCGTTCAAGGATCACGTCGGCAGCATTCCGCTGACGTGAGCTGAGCAACCAACTCTGCTCATTCCCGCGAAAGCGAGAATCCAGACCAGGCGTTCGAATTTGAAATTCAGCGCTGGGTCCCCGCTTCCGCGGGGACAAGGGGCTTGGCTTACGCCTCCGGCCGCTTGAACACGACTGACGCGTTGGTGCCGCCGAAGCCGAACGAGTTCGACAGCACCGCGCCGATCTTCACGTTGTCGCGGCGCTCGCGCACGATCGGCATGCCGTCGAATTCCGGATCGAGGTTCTCGATGTTCGCGCTCTCGCAGATGAAGCCGTTCTGCATCATCAGCAATGAATAGATCGCCTCCTGCACACCGGCGGCGCCGAGTGAATGGCCGGAGAGCGACTTCGTCGCCGAGATCGGCGGGCCCTTGTCGCCGAACACCGCCCGGATCGCCTCGATCTCCTTCGCATCGCCGACCGGCGTCGCCGTCGCGTGCGGATTGATGTAGTCGATCGGCGTCTTGCAGGTTTCGAGCGCCATCTTCATGCAGCGCTGCGCGCCTTCGCCCGACGGCGCGACCATGTCGTAGCCGTCCGACGTCGCGCCATAACCGGCGACCTCGGCATAGATCTTCGCGCCGCGCGCTTTCGCGTGCTCCAATTCTTCCAGCACCAGTACGCCCGCGCCGCCGGCGATGACGAAACCGTCGCGATCCTTGTCGTAGGCGCGCGACGCCTTCTCCGGGGTGTCGTTGAATTTCGACGACATCGCGCCCATCGCGTCGAACAGCACCGACATCGTCCAGTCGAGATCCTCGCAGCCGCCGGCGAAGATCATGTCCTGCTTGCCCCACTGGATGATCTCGGCCGCGTTGCCGATGCAGTGGTTCGACGTCGCGCAGGCGGACGAAATTGAATAATTCACGCCCTTGATCTTGAACCAGGTGGCAAGCGTCGCCGACGCGGTCGACGACATCGCTTTCGGCACGGCGAATGGGCCGACGCGCTTCGGGCCCTTCTCCTTCGCGGTCAGCGCCGACTCGACGATGGTGCGCGTCGACGGGCCCCCCGAGCCCATCACGATCCCGGTGCGCTCGTTGGAGATATCGCCTGCTTCGACGCCGGAATCGCGGATCGCTTGCTCCATCGCGACGTGATTCCAGGCGGCGCCGCGGCCGAGGAAACGCATCGCACGCCGATCAACCACCTCTTCCGGTTCGAGACTAGGCGCACCATGCACCTGGCAGCGGAACCCGAGTTCCGCGTATTTGTCCGCCTTTACGATGCCGGACTTGGCTTCGCGTAAGCTCGCCAGCACTTCCTGCGTATTGTTGCCGATCGAGGAGACGATCCCCATCCCAGTGACGACGACGCGCCGCATGGCCATACCTTCAAATCTCGCCGGGATACGCCCGAGCCTCGAAACACAAATGTCCCTGCGCGGGCGTTCCGCAAGTGCAGCCGCCCCGGTTCGAAGGGCTTTAGCCGCCTGCCGGGGCCAAGCCTTCGTCCTGCTTGAACAGTCCCACCTTCAGATCGCCGGCCCGGTAGATCACATTCCCGTCCGCCGACACCCAGCCGTCCGCAATGCCGAGCACGAGCTTCGAGCGCATCACGCGTTTGATCTCGATGCCGTAGATCACCTTCTTCACTGTCGGCAGCACTTGGCCGGAGAACTTCAGGTCGCCCAGGCCGAGCGCGCGCCCTTTGCCGGGTGCCCCGAGCCAGCCGAGGAAGAATCCGAGCATCTGCCACAGCGCATCCAGACCGAGGCAGCCAGGCATGACCGGATCGCCCTTGAAATGACAGGCAAAAAACCAAAGGTCCGGCTTCACCTCGAGTTCCGCGCGGATCACGCCCTTGCCGTGCTCACCGCCCTCTTCCGAGATCTCGGAAATGCGGTCAAACATCAGCATCGGGGGCAGCGGCAATTGCGCATTGCCGGGCCCGAACAGTTCGCCGCGCCCGCAAGCGAGCAAATCCTCGTACTCGAAACTGTGCCGCCGCTCGTCCATTCGCTCGACCGTCCTCGCGCGGCATCGTCCGCTCACGCTGCCCAAGTCACTCGTAACATAACGGTTTCAGCGGGCAAAGATGCGTGCAAACTGGTGGGACTGCGTACCGTTGACACGCGACAAGCCGAGGGGACGACGTCGCTCTTGCGACGGAGTTGCATGTGATTGCCGTCCTGCGTATATGTTGCAAGTGAAACGGATTAAGCCGAACGGACCGGCGCGAGTGGCATTTGAGCGAATGATCCCGACCCGGACCATGCTGCGGCCTGCCCCCGAAGCGAACGCGCCGGCTTCGCGCACCGAGATGACCGGCTGCCCTTGGCATGACGTGAAGGCGATGCTGCGCAAGGTCGGTCTCCGCCCGACCCGGCAGCGCATGTCACTTGGGTGGATCCTGTTCGGCAAGGGCGACCGCCACCTCACCGCGGAAATGCTCTACGAAGAGGCGAAGAAGGCCAAAGTTCCGGTCTCGCTCGCCACGATCTACAACACCCTGCACCAGTTCACGGAAGTCGGGCTCCTGCGCCAGGTCGCGGTCGAGGGCTCCCGTGCGTATTTCGACACGAACGTCAGTTCGCACCACCATTTCTTCATCGAAGGCCGCGACGAACTGCTCGATATTCCGAGCACCGACGTGATCGTCGGCAAGACGCCGACGGCGCCGGAAGGCTACGAGATCGCGCGCGTCGACGTCGTGGTGCGGCTGCGGAAGAAGAGCTAGTCCACTCCGGGTCATGCCCCGCGAAGGCGGGGCACTCAGCATTGCCTGATATTTGCTGAGCAACGCTGGATCATCCGATTTCGCGGATGACGGCCTTCGCTATTCCACCTTCTCGTTCGGATACGCGCCCCACAGGCGGTCCTGCCGCACATAGCCGCTGAAGTTCTTGCCAAAGAACTGGCACCAATCTCCGTCGCACGATTTCAACGAGCCGAGCACGCCCGGTTGCAGCTTCGCGATCTCGCCCGATTTGACATCCGGCTTTTCGTAAAGCGGGACCAAATCGGGCTTGGGATTCGGCACGACCACTGCGGTGCGCTTGCCCGAGAGAAGCGAGTGATAGACCCAGCCTTCCGCGCCCTCCCAGTCGCGGATGCGCCGCCAGTTCTCGAATTCGGCGGTGATCTCCACTGGCATGCCTGAATGCGTGTAGACCCAGCGCACGTCTTGATCTTTGTTGGGTCCGCCGCGGACGTTCACACGGTCGGATTTCAGACTGACGAAGCGCGGGATCGGCAGCCCGCTGACTGGGCCGGTCGCCATGTCGCCGGCAGCCCGTACCGTTCCGCCCAGCATAACGAGGCCGAGGAGAGCGGCGGAGAACGCCCATGCCGCCCGAACGCTTTGTCTTGTCACGGCCATCTGCTAGGAAAACGAAGGATTTTGCCCGCACGCGAGGTCATTCGCAGTGTCGGCGAGTGCGGTTAACGAGGACTAAATCGGCGCGCGTTCAAGCGCCGGTCGAGGCGACATGACGAAGAGTAAGAAGCCGCTGGTGGTGGTCACGCGCAAGCTGCCGGACAGCGTCGAGTTGCGCATGCGCGAATTGTTCGACGCGCGGCTCAACGTCGACGATCGTCCGATGACATCGGCCGAATTGGCCGACGCGGTAAAGACGGCCGACGTACTGGTGCCGACCGTCACCGACGAGATCGACTCCTCCGTGCTGAGCAAGGCAGGCGACCAGCTCAAGCTCATCGCCAATTTCGGCAACGGCGTCGATAACATCGACGTCACGACCGCCGTGCAGCGCGGCATCACCGTCACCAACACTCCGGGCGTGCTCACCGAAGACACCGCCGACATGACGATGGCGCTGATTCTTGCGGTGCCGCGTCGTCTCGTTGAAGGCGCGTCCGTTCTCACCGGCGAGAAGGATTGGACCGGCTGGACACCGACCTGGATGCTCGGTCACCGCATCTGGGGCAAAAGGCTCGGCATCATCGGCATGGGCCGGATCGGCCAAGCCGTCGCGCGGCGCGCGCGCGCCTTCGGCCTGCAGATCCACTATCACAATCGCCGCCGCGTCGCACCGAAGATCGAGGAAGAACTCGACGCGACCTACTGGGAGAGCCTCGACCAGATGCTCGCCCGCATGGACATCGTGTCGGTCAACTGTCCGCATACGCCGGCCACGTATCATTTGTTGTCCGCGCGTCGGTTAAAGCTGTTGCGCCCGCAGACCTACATCGTGAACACCGCGCGCGGCGAGGTCATCGACGAGAACGCCATGGCGCGCCTGATCGATGCGGGCGATATCGCCGGCGCCGGCCTCGACGTGTTCGAGCACGAGCCGGAGGTCAATCCGAAGCTCGTCAAGCTCGCGCGCGGGGGCAAGGTCGTGCTGCTGCCGCATCTCGGCTCGGCGACCCTCGAGGGCCGCGTCGACATGGGCGAGAAGGTGATCATCAACATCCGCACCTTTATGGACGGCCACCGCCCGCCGGATCGCGTGCTGCCGAGCATGCTCTGACCTGTGTCCCGTCTGCGGTGCAGCGCGTAAGCGGTGCACCGCAGACCCGGGACGAGCTGTCTTGACTCCCCCTCCCCCTATCCCTAGTTTCCACCCGTCTTCGCTACCGACGTAAGACAAAGTTCCGCCGACCGGTCCTGAGAGGCCGGAGGCAAACGCCCGACAGCGCGATGCGCCCTCGGGCGCTTTTGTGTTTTGAAGTTCTCATCCTGAGGAGGGCGCGGAACGCGCCCGTCTCGAAGGATGAGGACCGTAACTGAGGGGTGACCTCGCCCTTCGAGACGCCCGCTCCGCTGCCGCTGCGCGGGCTCCTCAGGACGAGGTCGCATACGAGATGTTCGATTCACTGTCCGAACGCCTGGGCGGCATTCTCGACAAGCTGACGCGGCGCGGCGCGCTGACGGAAGCCGACGTCGACGCCGCCTTGCGCGAAGTGCGCCGGGCGCTGCTCGAGGCGGACGTCGCGCTCGACGTGGCGCGCGACTTCGTCGACCGCGTGAAGAAGCAGGGTGTCGGCGTCGAGGTGATGAAGTCGGTCACTCCGGGCCAGATGGTCGTGAAGATCGTGCACGACGAGCTCGTGCGCACGCTCGGCTCCGAAAGCCAGACCATCGATCTCAACGCCGCGCCGCCGGTCGCCATCATGATGGTCGGCCTGCAGGGCTCAGGCAAAACCACGAGCACCGCGAAGATCGCGCGCCGCCTCACCGATCGCGCCAAGCGCAAGGTGCTGATGGCGTCGCTCGACGTCCGCCGTCCGGCCGCCATGGAGCAGTTGGCCGTGCTAGGCCGCGAGGCGCAAATCGACACGCTGCCGATCGTTGCGGGACAGAACCCGCCGCAGATCGCGCGACGCGCGCTCGAGGCCGGCCGCCTCGGCGGCTACGACGTCGTGATGCTCGACACCGCCGGCCGCACCACGCTCGACGAAGCGATGATGGCGGAAGCGGCGGAAGTGAAGAACGCTGTCAATCCACACGAAGTGCTGCTCGTCGCCGATGCGCTGACCGGCCAGGACGCAGTCAATCTCGCGCGCTCATTCAACGAACGCGTCGGTTTGACTGGCATCGTGCTCACGCGTGTCGACGGCGACGGCCGCGGCGGCGCGGCGCTCTCGATGCGCGCCGTCACGCAGAAGCCCATCAAGCTGATCGGCACCGGCGAAAAGCTTGATGCGCTGGAAGAATTCGATCCGTCGCGCATCGCTGGCCGCATCCTCGGCATGGGCGACATCGTCGCTCTGGTCGAGAAAGCCGCGGCCAACATCGACGCCGAAAAGGCGATGCGCGCCGCCGAGAAGATGCGCAAGGGCGCGTTCGATCTCGGCGATCTGCGCGAGCAACTTGCGCAGATGCAGAAGATGGGCGGCATGGGCGGGCTGCTCGGGCTGATGCCCGGCATCGCAAAAATGAAAAATCAAATCCAGAACGCCGGCCTCGACGACAAATTGCTCAAGCGGCAGATCGCGATCATCGATTCGATGACGCCGAAGGAACGGCGCAATCCGGACATTCTCAAAGCAAGCCGCAAGAAGCGCATCGCGGCCGGCTCGGGCACCAGCCCCGAGCAGATCAACAAGCTTCTGAAAATGCACCGCGGCATGGCAGACATGATGAAGCTGATGGGCGGCGGCGCTGGCAAGCGCGGCCCGCTCGCGGGGTTGGCGCAGGCAATGGGCTTCGGCGGCGGCATGCCGACGCAGGAGCAGATGGCCGAGCTTGCTAAGCAAATGCCGGGCGGGCTTCCCGGCGCGGGCGCATTGCCGCCCGGAATGCCCGGCCTGCCTAAAGGTTTGCCGCCGAATTTCCCTGGCCTCCCGGGCGGCGGAAAATTCCCCGGATTGCCGGGCCTCCCCGGCGGGAAGAAGAAATAGAACGAATCCACAATCACCGACTTGAGCTGAAAGGAAAACTGCAAATGTCTCTCGTTATCCGTCTCGCCCGCGCGGGCACCAAGAAGCGTCCGTTCTATCACATCGTCGTCGCCGACTCGCGCTCGCCGCGCGACGGCCGCTTCATCGAGCGGCTCGGCTATTTCAATCCGCTACTGCCGAAGGACAAGGAAGAGCGGCTGAAGTTCGATCTGGAGAAGGCGCAGGCCTGGATGAAGAAGGGCGCGCAACCCTCCGACCGCGTGATGCGCTTCCTCGATGCCGCCGGCGTAGCCAAGCGGAAGCCGCGCAGCAATCCGGAGAAGGCGGTACCGCGCAAGGAGCGCAAGGCGCGCGCGGAAGAAGCCGCCAAGGGCGCGGCGGCCCCCGCTGCAGCGCCGGCGGCGTAACGGCTGACCTGTGGCTCGCCGCACAAAGAACTTGCGGCAGCCTAGCTCCGCGTCGTTCCGGGGCGCGGCCGAAGGCCGCGAACCCGGAATCCAGTGCAAGACGCGGAGTAAGCATCTGGTTTCCGGGTCCGGCGCTGACGCGCCGTCCCGGAATGACAACAAAGTCCTCGTCGCCCGTTTCGGTGCGGCGCATGGCGTGCGCGGGGAAATCAGATTGTGGTCCTTCACCGAGGACCCGCTCGCAATCGCGGACTATGGACCGCTGGAAGCCGCGGACGGGCGCACGTTCGAACTCGACAGCGTGCGGGCCCAAAAAGATTTTCTGGTCGTGCGTGTCGCCGGCGTGCGCGATCGCGATGCAGCCGAGCGCCTGCGCAATCTCGAACTCTATGTTCCGCGCGACCGGCTGCGGCCGATCGACGAGGACGAGACCTGGTACATCTCGGACCTGATCGGTCTTGCCGCGCAGGACACAAATGGCGTCGCGGTCGGCAAAGTGACGGCGGTGCATAATTTCGGCGCGGGCGACGTACTCGAGATCGCGCCCGCTGCCGGTGGACCGACGCTGATGCTGCCGTTCACCGGCGACACCGTTCCCGAAGTGTACGTCAGCGCCGGCTGGATCGTGGTGGCGCTGCCGACGGAGACCGACGATGTGGCGGGCGACCGTACTGACCATCTTCCCTGAGATGTTCCCCGGCCCCATGAGCCTGAGCCTCGCCGGCAAGGCGCTCGCCTCCGGCCTCTGGTCGCTGGAAGCTCACGACATCCGAAATCACGCCACCGACAGGCACCGCACGGTCGACGACACGCCGGCGGGCGGCGGCCCCGGCATGGTGATGAAGGCGGACGTGCTCGCCGCCGCGCTCGACGCGGTCCCGCGCGACACTCGCCCCCGCCTGCTGATGAGCCCGCGCGGGCGGCCGCTGACGCAGCGGCGGGCCTTCGAACTCTCGCGCGGGCTCGGGGTGGTGATCCTCTGCGCGCGGTTCGAGGGCGTGGACGAGCGGCTGATCAAGGCGCGCAGCCTCGAGGAGGTCTCGATCGGCGATTTTGTGCTTTCGGGGGGCGAGATTCCGGCGCTGGCGCTGCTTGACGCCTGCGTGCGACTCCTCGCCGGGGTGATGGGCAAGGAGGCCTCGGCGGTTGAGGAGAGTTTTGCCGAGGGCCTCTTGGAATACCCTCAGTACACCCGGCCGCCCGTATTTGAGGGCGAGCCGATCCCGGACGTCCTCGTTTCCGGCGACCACGCCAAGGTTGCCGCCTGGCGCCGGGCCGAGGCGGAGCGCGACACCCGGGAGCGCCGGCCGGACCTCTGGGCCACATATTGCACACGGAACGGACGCTAACCATCTCTTCGACAGGCCGGAACCGGGCTCCGAAAGGGCTCGAAATTCGGCCGTTTTCGGCGCGACAATGGCGTGACAAGTCGTTGAAAGTGGTCTAAAAGCCGCGCCGACCCATTCATGACCGAGTGTCATATAACCGCGCGCCGGTCGCTGGCGCTGCCGACGGAGATTTCCCATGAACCTCATTCAGACGCTCGAAAAAGAGCAGATCGAGAAGCTATCCGCCGGTAGGGAAATTCCGGATTTCGGGCCTGGCGACACCGTGCTCGTCAATGTGAAGGTGGTCGAGGGCGACAAAAGCCGCGTCCAGGCCTACGAGGGCGTCTGCATCGGCCGGTCGGGCCGCGGCATCCACGAGAACTTCGCGGTCCGCAAGATCTCGTATGGCGAAGGCGTCGAGCGTGTGTTCCCGCTCTACTCGCCGATGATCGATTCCATCCGCGTCGTGCGCCGCGGCAAGGTGCGCCGCGCGAAGCTGTACTATCTGCGCGGTCTGCGCGGCAAGAAGGCGCGCATCGTCGAGGCGACGAGCAATACCGGCGCCGAAGGCCAGGCCGCGGCGGAGTAAGTCTCGGGCTTCTGCCTGCCGGGCATCAAACTGGCGTCATGGCCGGGCTTGTCCCGGCCATCTCGCCTAGTAAGGCGCTCTCGTGCCCCTCCTGATCGGGATGCCCAGGTCAAGCCCGGGCATGACGGCCGCAGCAGATCTGCGCTTCGTTGTCGCGCCCAACACGAGCCGCTATATAGCCCGCATGCTCGCAACCGCGCACCGCATCCTCATTGCCGATCACGCCCGGCTGCCGTGGCGTTTCTTCGGGCGGCTGACCTCGGTGCAGGCCGGCCTTTGACTCAGCTCCCCGGCTTGCGCCGGGTCGAGCCCCAATCCGCTTTTTTCAAATTCAGACGTGAAGGTCAGTTGAAGCCATGAAACCGCGCACCCTCTACGACAAGATCTGGGACGATCACCTGGTCGACGAACAGCCCGACGGCACGTGCCTCATCTACATCGACCGCCACCTCGTGCACGAGGTGACGAGCCCGCAGGCGTTCGAAGGCCTGCGCACCTCGGGGCGCAAGGTGCGTGCGCCGGAGAAGACGCTTGCCGTCGTCGATCACAACGTGCCGACGTCGGATCGCACCAAGCCCAATCCCGATCCGGAAAGCGCCGAGCAGATCAAGACGCTGGCCGAGAACGCGCGCGATTTTGACATCGAATATTTCGACGAGTTCGACAAGCGTCAGGGCATCGTCCACATCATCGGCCCGGAGCAGGGCTTCACTTTGCCCGGCACAACGATCGTGTGCGGCGACAGCCATACGGCCACGCACGGCGCTTTCGGCGCGCTCGCTTACGGCATCGGCACGTCCGAAGTCGAGCACGTGCTCGCGACGCAGACGCTCATCCAGAAGAAATCCAAGAACATGCGCGCCGTCGTCGACGGCAAACTGCCGACTGGCGTGACCGCGAAGGACATCATCCTCGCCATCATCGGCGAGATCGGCACGGCCGGCGGCACCGGCTACGCGCTCGAATATGCCGGCGAGGCGATCCGCGCGATCTCGGTCGAAGGTCGCATGACGGTTTGCAACATGTCGGTCGAAGGCGGCGCCAAGGCCGGCTTCATCGCGCCCGACGAGAAGGTTTTCGAATATCTCAAGGACAAGCCGAAGGCGCCGAAGGGTGCGGCCTGGGATCAGGCGATGGGCTACTGGGAGAGGCTCCGGTCGGACGACGGCGCGCATTTCGACCGCGAGATCCGGCTCGACGCGACGAAGCTTCCGCCGCTCGTCACCTGGGGCACGAGCCCCGAGCAGGTCATCTCCGTCACCGGGCGCGTGCCGTTGCCGAGCGAAATCGCCGACGACAACAAGCGCATCGCGGCAGAGCGCTCGCTCGGCTACATGGGACTCAAGGGCGGCGAGAAGATCACCGATATCAAGCTCGACCGCGTGTTCATCGGTTCGTGCACCAATGCGCGCATCGAGGACCTCCGCGAAGTCGCGCGCGTGGTCGAGGGCAGGCACGTCAACGGCAACGTCAATGCGATGATCGTCCCCGGCTCAGGCCTGGTGAAGATCCAAGCGGAAGCAGAAGGCCTCGACAAGATCTTCAAGGCCGCGGGCTTCGACTGGCGCGAGCCGGGCTGCTCGATGTGCCTCGCGATGAATCCGGACAAGCTTGCGCCGGGTGAGCGCTGCGCCTCGACCTCGAACCGCAATTTCGAGGGACGGCAGGGCTACAAGGGCCGTACGCATCTCGTGTCGCCCGCGATGGCGGCCGCCGCGGCGATCGCCGGTTACTTCGTCGACGTGCGCGACTGGCGCTAAATTTCGATCCGGAAATGAAAAGGCCCGCCATGCGGCGGGCCTTTTTTCGTTCGTGTTTGCGGTTGGTTACCAGCAGTGCCAGACGCGGCGGATGACCCAGAAGCCGTGGCGCCAGACGCGCGCGCGCACCCAGCCACAGTTGCCGCCATAGGCGTATGGGCCATAGCCATACCAATATGGCGCGGAGGCTACGCCGAGCGCGAAGCCCGGTGCAAAGCCGCCCCAGCCCCATCCGCCGCCGCGCCAGCCGCCGCCCCATCCGCCGCCGTGCCAATGCTGCGCCATCGCCGCCTGCGGCGCCGCAGCGGCGATGGCGACGGCGAGGACCGCGCCTGCCATTAGTTTGGTGAATTTGGACATGTTGACCTCCGGGGTTACGTCGGGCTCTGAATATACAACCCCCAAGCGCGGGTGGCGTTTCCCTACTGCCACCAGCACTGCATGCGCGGAACTATCACAGGTCCACTGACCCGATATTCCTTCTCAAGCCACGAATTGCAGTAGCGCTTGGCCGTCGGCGGCAGCTCGGTCGGATAGCTGCGCGGATGGATGACGATACGCGTGCGCTGGCGCGTAGAACCCGGCTCCATCTGCGCCAAGGCAGCAGTCGCTGCCACAACCGCTGCCAGGAAAGCTGTTGCCCCGATCAGACCGCGCATTGAGTTCCTTACCACCGCGTCCGGAATGAATGCCGGGACGCATGATACACCAGACGGATTACCTGGGCGTCTTGCAGCCGAAAAACTCGGCGTGCAGCGGCGTAAATGCGGCCGATGGCAAAATCGCCGCAGCAGCCACGCGGTACCAAAACGAGCGCCGGCCACGCGGAACTCTCCCCAACTTTGCCACAATAGTTAACGGTGCCGCATTCCTTGAGTTCCGTCAACCGCTTGGTTCCGCCAGTCCCGGCTCCTAAGTTCAGCTGATGTCGCTCAGATCGCCTCCGGCCTGGCATGATGCCGCGGCACCCAGCCTGGCGGACCTCGAAAGCATGGCCCGCGTGGCCTTCGAACGCCTGCCGGACAATTTCCGCCAGCTCTGTGCGGATCTTGTCATCCGTGTCGACGATTTCCCTTCGGACGACGTGATCGACGCCATGAAACTCGAAAGCGAGTTCGACCTGCTCGGGCTGTTCCAGGGTGTGGGTCTGCCGTTCCAGTCGGCCACCGTTCCGCAGACGCTGCCGAACGCGATCTGGCTCTACCGCCGTCCAATCCTGGACTATTGGGCGGAGCACGACGACACGTTGGGCGCCATCGTCACGCACGTGCTGGTGCACGAGATCGGGCATCATTTCGGCTTCTCCGACGAGGACATGGCAGCCATCGAGGCGCAGGCCTGAGCGGCTATTGACCCTCGCGGCGAAGCCCGTAAACAAAGGCGGACATTCACGGGAGAGCGGCAGCGATGGAAAAATTTACGGTGCTGGAAGGCGTTGCGGCGCCGCTGCATCTGATCAATGTCGACACCGACATGATCATCCCGAAGCAATACCTGAAGACCATCAAGCGCACCGGTCTGGGCAAGGGGCTGTTCTCCGAGCAGCGCTATCGCGACGACGGCTCGGAGAACCCGGACTTCGTGCTCAACAAGCCGGCCTACCGCAAGGCGAAGATCATCGTCGCCGGCGACAATTTCGGCTGCGGCTCGTCGCGCGAGCACGCGCCCTGGGCCCTTGCAGACTTCGGCGTCCGCTGCGTCATTTCGACATCCTTCGGCGACATCTTCTACAACAACTGCTTCAAAAACGGGCTTCTGCCCATCCGCGTATCGCCGGAGGATTTGGAGAAGCTGTTCGACGATGCCGAACGCGGCGCGAATTCGACATTAACCGTCGACCTGGAGAAGCAGGAGATTCGCGGGCCGGACGGCGGTACGGTCAAATTTGACATCGATCCCTTCCGCAAGCACTGCCTGCTTAACGGCCTCGACGACATCGGCCTGACGCAGCAGAAGCAGAGCAAGATCAAATCTTACGAAGACAAGCTCCAGGCCGAGCGCCCCTGGGCGTAAGTCACTGGCTCAGCGACAGAGGACGCTCATATGCCGGGGCTGATGCAGGGTAAACGCGGGCTGATCATGGGGGTCGCCAACGACCACTCGATCGCCTGGGGCATCGCGCAGATGTTGGCGAAGCACGGCGCCGAATTGGCCTTCACCTTTCAGGGCGACGCGCTGGCCAAGCGCGTAAAGCCGCTGGCCGAAAGCGTCGGCTCCGATTTCGTGATGCCTTGCGACGTCGAGGATATCGGGAGCGTCGACGCGGTGTTCGACACCGTGAAGAGCAAATGGGGCAGGCTCGATTTCCTAGTGCATGCCGTCGCCTTCTCCGACAAGACCGAATTGAAAGGCCGCTACGCCGATTCCACGCGCGAGAACTTCATCCGCACTTTGGTGATCTCCTGTTACGCATTCACTGAAGCGGCGAAGCGCGCGGCGGCGCTGATGCCCGACGGCGGCAGCATGATTACGCTGACCTACAACGGCGGCGACCGCGCGATGCCAAATTATAACGTGATGGGTGTCGCCAAGGCGGCGCTGGAAGCGAGCGTACGCTATCTCGCGGTCGACTTCGGGCCGCAGAAGATCCGCGTGAATGCAATTTCAGCCGGCCCGATCCGGACGCTCGCCGGCGCCGGCATCACCGACGCGCGCTACATGTTTGCCTTCCAGCAGAAGTATTCGCCGCTTGGCCGCGGCGTGACGCTGGAAGAGCTCGGCGGGGCCGGACTTTATCTCCTGTCGGACCTATCGGCCGGTGTGACCGGCGAAATCCACTTCGTCGATTCCGGTTACAACGTCATCGCCATGCCGCATCCCGAAGCGCTGAAGGCCGCCGGCGGGAAGGTCGAGAGCGGGCAGTAGTCGCTCTACCCTTGCCCTCCGGGGGAGGGCGAAGAGCTGTGGCTCGCGCGCTCCAATTTTTTATTTCGAGCTGCGGCAATCCACGCGAACCTGATTAAAAAACGGCCGGGAACAGCCCGGCCGTTTCGATTTTATACCAAGTCCCATTGATCAGAACCCGTGGGCCCATTGGCGCAATCCGAGGGACATGACGCGCCATGGTTGGTCGACGAGCTTGTTCCAAGCCTCGCA
>Ga0207761_1000139_pt1 | contig 22980 bp, 18 predicted proteins | sample LuqExpMetageno34_FD_187792 | JGI IMG/M metagenome (GOLD analysis project Ga0207761, IMG submission 187792) | Tropical forest soil microbial communities from Luquillo Experimental Forest, Puerto Rico - Sample 34 (SPAdes) | ecosystem: Environmental > Terrestrial > Soil > Tropical forest ... | reverse complement strand
GGCACGCTCGACATCTCCATTCAGCCGCTCAACTCTCACGTTCTCCTCGAGTTTGCCGACTCTGGCGCCGGCATCAAGGAACCTGGCCGCGTGTTTGAGCCGTTCTACACCACCAAATCGGTCGGGAAGGGCACTGGCATGGGGCTCAGCACGTGTTACGGCATTATCCAACAACATCAGGGCGAGATTTCCTGCCGGAATCGGCCCGAGGGTGGCGCAGTGTTTTCGATCCTTCTGCCGACCGCTTTAGAGGAAACTGGCGAACGAGGCGCGCAACGCACGCTACTGCCGGAAGGCGTGCTATGAGCTGCCAGCCCCGCCAGCGGCTCTATTGCGTCTTAGCCACCATGGTAATGGTCGCGCACCTGGTCGTCGCAGCTGTCGCGAAACCTTCATTTGGCCTCACTATGTGGGGCGACACCGTTCCCGTTCTGCTGCTCGGTCTTGCCGTGCTTGCCGCCCGCGAAAACTTCCGCAAAGCCGAGGGCGTTCTCCACATCTTTTGGAGACTTTCGGCCTGGGGAATGGTGGCCATGGGTCTTTCGCAAGTCTACTGGTATTACTACGACTGGCAGCGCCTCACCGGCACACCAAATCCGCTGATCGGCGATTCTCTGTTCATCATTGCGCACGTTTTCTTTCTTTCAGCCCTGGCGCTCCGCCCACACTCGGCGTCGGCCGGGCGCGATATGCGCACGCGAAGCCTCGATTTCATTCTCCTGTCTGCCTGGTGGCTTTCTCTCTATAGCTACTACTGCATGCCCTGGCTCTTTCTCCAGGCTTATCCTCGCTACAACCCCAACTACTATTTGCTGGTGCTGCTCCAGCATCTCGTCATCATCGCGGCCCTGCTTGTTCTGGCGATCCGCAAGACGGCCGCGTGGCGCCGCTTCTATCTGGTCCTGGCCGCCGCCTTCACCCTTATCGCCGGCGGAAACCTGCTCTTGAATGTCGCCATCGACCAGGGCTTCTATTATGCCGGCGGCTTCTACGACACGCCTTTTTTCCTCGCGGTCTACATGTTCACGTTTATCGCCGGTTTCAGTTCCTCACTGCGGCCGGTAGAGGACGCCACGGCGAATCGCGAGCTGGTTCAGAGCATATGGACCGCGCGCTTCGCAATGCTCGGCGTGCTGTCCTTGCCGTTTCTCGCTTTTTTGGGTCTCTATGCGAAGAACTTACCTGCGGCAATCTCCACGTTCCGGCTGAAGGTCATTTTCGAGGCCACCTTCCTTCTAGGCATTCTCGTTTATCTAAAACTCAGCCTGCTCGCACGTGAATTGGTCCGCCTGGTCGAGTTGACCCGCGACTCCATCGTGAATCTGCAGGACGTCCAGCAGAAGGTGGCCCACTCTGAGAAACTGATTGCCTTGGGTCGCCTGGCCTCCGGCGCAGCCCACGAAATCAGCAATCCTCTGACGGCAATCCTTGGCTACTCGGAGTTGCTAACAGACATCCCCTCACTAACCACCGACGATCGAGCCCACTCCCGTAACATTCAGCAACAGGTTCATCGCGCCCAGGCTGCTGTCACCAGCCTGCGCAATGTGCTCCGTCAAAACTCTTCGTCTTCCCCCCTGGTTGTCGATAAAAAGCCCGCTTCCTGATACATTCCGGATTATCTTCATGTCACGGACTCTTCTACTGGCGCTTGAGTGCGCGTTTCTCTTCGTCGGCTTGCCCTTGGTCATTAAATATCGGCTCATTCCCAATTTTCCGATCCCTTATCTCATCGCCACTGGCTTGGTGATCTTCTTGCTTCTTCGCCACGATCCTTCTTTCGATTCTTCCCGGTTCTTCGCCTGGGGAAACTATCGCCCGTTTCTGGTTCGGATTTTGATCCGCGATGCTGTCTGTCTGATTCTGCTCGGTTTGGCTGTTCGCCTCTTTGCACCGGAGTTGCTGTTTTCGCTCATCAAGCACAGGCCGTGGCTGTGGGCCGCCATCATGGTCCTGTACCCTCTCGTGTCTGTGTATCCGCAGGAACTTCTTTATCGGGCTTTCTTCTTCCACCGCTATCAATCCTTGTTCGGCTCCGGCTGGACCCTGCTGCTCGCCAGCGCCCTTGCTTTCGGTTTCGTCCACATCATCTTCGGCAACTGGCTGTCGGTGGGTCTCTGCATCGTCGGAGGTTTTTTGTTTTCCTATACGTACCAGCAATCCGGATCCTTGCTTCTAACCTGCCTGGACCACTCCATTTTCGGCAACTTCATCTTCACCATCGGGCTCGGGCAGTTCTTCTACCACGGCACGCCCCGCTGACCCCTCCTCCCGTCATTTCTTTCCCACAACGCTGTCCCGAACAGTAGAATAGGGATGTATCGAAGGATGGCCCTCGCGAATCGATACTTTTAGTTGGCCAAGTACGTATCTAACTGCAGGGAACCCAGACACTAAGGAGCAAGCCGCCGCATGGCGACGCCACCCGCAACCGCTAAGCCTGATTTGTCATCCTTGCGCATCTCCGATGCCAAGCGCGTCAACGAGCGCTCCAGCAAGCGCTGGATTTGGATTGCGTTGGCTGTGGTGTTGCTCGGATTGCTGGGCGCCGCTGCTTTTGCCTATCGCAATCGCAAAGTGGAAGTCGAAGTTGCCTCGGCTACAAAACCAGCTACCGGGCCATCCGGGGTGCTGAATGCCAGCGGATACATTACGCCGCGGCGCCGGGCAACGATCGCCGCGAAGATTACCGGCCGGGTTACCGGCGTCTATTTTGACGAAGGCACTCGAGTCACTGAGGGCCAGCTTCTGGCCACGCTCGACGACTCCGACACGCGCCGCGCTCTCGATTCGGCGAAGGCAGACCGCGACTCCGCGCAAGCCGCTATTGCCGACTATGAAGTTCAGCTCAAGAACGCGGAAATCGAACTTCGCCGCTCCCAGCAGCTACTAAAGGAAGGCGTTTCGACCCAGCAAGCGCTCGATTCCGCCACTATGGCCGCCGACAGTCTGCGAGCCAAGATCGCGTTGGCCAAGCAGCAGGTGGTCGCGTCCGAGGCGAGAATCCGCGAACAGCAACAGAACGTGGACAATTGCACGATCAAGGCGCCGTTCGCCGGAATCGTCGTTTCGAAGGACGCGCAAGTGGGAGAAATGGTCTCTCCCATTTCCGCGGGCGGCGGATTCACGCGTACCGGCATTGCCACGATTGTCGACCTGCATTCGAACGAAGTGGAAGTCGACGTGAGTGAGGCGTACATCGCCAAGGTCTCGAATAATCAGCCGGTGAATGCGGTGCTAGATGCTTACCCGGACTGGAGCATTCCCGGTAAAGTCCGGACAGTCATTCCTACGGCGGACCGCCAAAAGGCCACGGTAAAGGTGCGCATCTCTTTCACCGAGCCGGATCATAAAGAGTTGTTCGACCCGGCGAAAGATCCGCGCATCCTGCCGGACATGGGCGTGAAGGTCAGCTTCCTGGAAATCGCGCCGAAAACGAATGACAAGGAAAAGAAAACGCCCGCCGTGGCGCTGGTGCCGCAAAAAGCAGTGCGCCAGGAAAATGGCAGCGCCTATGTATTCGTAGTGAAAGGTGACATTCTGGAGCGGCGCGCCGTCAAGACCGGAGAGCAGCGCGGCTCCGACATCGAAATTCTCGCCGGGATTCCATCTGGAGTTCAGGTGGTTGTCGGCGGGCCCGAACCTCTACACGACGGGCAATCCGTCCAGATCCAAAAATAGGAGCAATCCAGCAATGGTCAAAGTGGATGGCAGCAATGGCTCAGGACTGATCCAGGTTCGCGACCTCGACAAGACTTATCGCCGGGCTGGTGAGGACATTCATGTCCTGCAGGGACTGAATCTCGATGTGTCCAAGGGCGAGTTCATCGCCTTTATGGGCCCCAGCGGCTCCGGCAAGACCACGCTACTCAATCTTCTCGGTGGCCTCGACGTGCCCACGCGCGGCAGCATTACCGTTGCTGGCGACGAAATCACGCACATGTCCTCAGGCAAACTCACCGAATGGCGCGCCCGCCACGTCGGCTTCATCTTTCAAATGTACAACCTCATCCCGGTGCTGACGGCGTTCCAGAACGTGGAATTGCCGTTGTTGCTGACTAAACTCTCGAAGGCTGAGCGCCGCTCGCACGTCGAAACGGCGCTTTCGGTCGTTGGTCTCGCTGATCGCATGCACCACTTCCCGCGGCAACTGTCCGGCGGTCAGGAACAGCGCGTCACCATTGCCCGCGCCATCGTGTCGGACCCTACCTTCCTGTTGTGCGACGAGCCCACCGGCGACCTCGACCGCAGGAGCGCTGATGAAATTATGGCGCTCATCGAGGAACTGGTCCGCACGCATCACAAAACGGTGCTGATGGTGACCCACGATCCGGTGGTTGCCGCGCGCGCAAATACGACGTTGCATCTCGACAAGGGAGTGCTCGTCGAAGGCAAGAAGCTTCCGCAGTCCGTTCCCGCGGGAGGTGTGGCATGAAATTCAGCCGAATTATCTGGGCGAATATCACGCGGAAGAAAGTCCGCTTGATGCTCACGATTGGCTCCTTCGCCGTAGCCTTGGTGCTGTTCGCGTTCCTCGCCGTAGTGCGTGACGCCTTCAATCGCGGCGCGGACGTTGCCGGCGCGGACCGCCTCGTGGTCATCAACCGCACGTCGATCATCAACCTGATTCCTTTGTCCTATCGTGACAAGATTCTGCGGATTCCGGGGGTTACCTACGTCACCCACAACAATTGGTTTGGCGGCATCTATCAGGAAGAGAAGAATTTCTTCCCGCAGTTTGTGATTGACCCGCAGAACCAGCGCGAGGTTTTTCCTGAGCTGATTGTGCCTGATGACCAGTGGAAAACCTTCTTGAATGATCGTCAGGGCTGCATCGCTGGAGCGAAAACGGCCGAACGTTTCCACTGGAAGATCGGCGACCGTATTCCCATCAAGACAACGCTCTACGGCGGCGGCTCCTGGGAGTTTAATCTCGACGGCATCTATCACGGCAAGCGTGCACAGGACGACGAAACACAGTTCTGGTTCCAGTGGGACTACTTCGAAGAGCGCATTCCTCAGGCCATCAAGGGACAAATCGGCTGGTACGTGCTGCGCGTCCAGAATCCGGACGATTCACCTCGCATCGCCAAGGCCATCGACGAGGAATTTGCCAATTCGCCCAACGAAACGAAAACGCAGACAGAATCGGCCTTCGCCGCCAACTGGGTCAAGCAGTTCGGCAACATTCAGAAACTGATCCTGAGTATCGGCACCGTGGTTTTCTTTACGCTGATTCTAGTCACTGGCAACACCATGGCTATTTCCGTTCGCGAGCGAACGGGCGAACTGGCCGTCTTTAAGGCTATCGGCTACTCCGATCTGTTTGTTCTGTTTTTCGTGCTCGCCGAAGCTTTGCTGATTGCGATCATCGGCGCAGCCATAGGCGTGGTTCTTTCGCTCATGCTCATTCCGGCGCTTGGCAAGGCGTTAAGCGGTCTCTTGCCGAGTATCGTCCTGTCCCCCGGGATGCTGGTGTTCGGCGTTGGCATAGCGGTGTTCACCGGCCTCTTGAGCGGGCTCCTGCCTGGCATTGGTGCAATGCAGTTGCGCGTCGTAAACGCACTCAGGAGAGTCTGACCGAATGGCCATCAAACTCGTATTTGGTCTGCTTGTCACCATTCTGGCGATTGCCGCGCTGGTCCTGATCCTCGTGGTTGTCTTGGGGATCCTGCTGGGCTTGCTGGCGCCGTTTATCGGATCCGTCCCGATCTCCTACAATTTCCGGAGCATCCGCGCACGCTGGACTTCCACCATCGTGGCGATCCTTGGGATCGCCGGCACGGTTGGCGTTTTTGTAGCTATGCTCTCGCTCGCTCGCGGGTTCAAGGCTACCCTTGTTGCTTCCGGGTCGCGCGACAACGCTCTCGTGATGCGTGCGGGCTCATCCTCCGAAATGATGGGCGGCATCTCGCTCGATTCCATCAAAGTCTTGCAGGATGCCCCGGGCATTGCCCGCACCGCCAACGGCGCTCCTCTGCTGACGCAGGAGGTAGTCGGCGTTATCCCGGTGCCGCTCATCAGCACCGGCACTGACGCGAATGTGCAGGTGCGTGGCGTGTCGCCCAACGTCCTGGAAATCCGCAAGTTTGTGAAAATCAAACAAGGCCGTATGTTCCAGGGCGGCCTGAATGAACTTGTGGTGGGCACCAACGCCGTTAAAACCTATCAAGGTCTGACGGTCGGCAACAGAATTGACTTTGCCGGTGGACACTGGCAAGTGGTTGGCATGTTCGACGCCGGAGGTTCCTCGTTCGACTCCGAGATTTGGTGTGACGCCACCATTTTCAACCAGGTTTTGCAGCGCCCCGCAAACATCTTCCAGTCCGCTACAGTGCATCTCGCGTCGGCGGACAGCTTCCAGCAATTCAAAGATACGGTCACATCCGATCCGCGCATGAACGTGGATGTCTGGCGGGAAGTCGACTATTACGCCAAGCAATCTACCACCATGACGACCCTCATCACGGTGCTGGGTAGTGTCGTTGCGGCCATCATGGCGATCGGTGCGGTGTTCGGTGCGCTCAACACCATGTATTCCGCCGTCTCGGAACGCGGCCGCGAAATCGCCACCATGCGGGCTGTCGGTTTCTCCTCGTGGATGGTGATTCTCTCGTTCCTCTTCGAGGCGCTGGTGATTTCTTTCCTCGGCGGTGTCATCGGTTGTCTTGTGGTCTTGCCGCTCAACGGTTTGACCACCAGCACGATGAACTTCCAGACCTTTTCCAACCTGGCATTCGCCTTCAAAATTACCTTCGATTTACTGGTGTTCGGCGTGGTCTTCGCGCTAGTGATGGGCGTGTTGGGCGGCTTGTTGCCGGCCATCCGCGCCGCCGTTCAACCTGTGGCCGTAGCGTTGCGCGAACTATAGCCCCGAAGCGACGATTCGTAAAGCAACCCTAAATTCGTGGAAGTGCGGAAGACAAAGGACTTCAGCAAATCGTTGGGTGTAAGTGCGGAAGGCGAAGGAGTTGCAGGTCATTTGTTTTGATACAGATGTGGATCTGCGGATTCTAAAGGCTTTGGCGCCGGAAGAGTGCCGAAGTGCGAGAGGCAAAGGGTTTAGTTGAATACGCTGAAGACCACAGCGTAGATCGCTCTAGGAAACTTGGAAAAGAGCTGGCATGAAAGCCAGCGCTACATACGCGATCGAACAAAAAGGCCGGGCAGGCCCGGCCATCTACACGTTCACTCACAAGTTATATACTTATTAAGTAAAGAAATGTCAAGGAGAATTGCAGTGGCTCAAAAGTCCATTTCTTCGATTCGTCTGGTCCCCGGATTGTAGTCGCAATAGCGCACCCACTTCGGGCGCACCACAAAATAGGTAATGCCGGGCCAGCTTTGCCTCGTTGGCCCATCCGGAAACGCCGCGAAGTACATCTTCTTGTACTTCGCCAGCTCCTCGCCCGCCAACTCTTCCGCGACTCCCTCGTACTGCACAGTTACCTCTGTCGTGCAGCCAATCACCCAGGCCACGTGCGGATTCTTTTTCAGGTTTGGATATTTGCGCGAGGTCTTCACCGTGTCGAAAATGATTTCCAGTTCCGGCGTGACCGCGAATCCCATCAACGCGGCTTCCGGATGTCCCACCGCATCGCTCGTCGCCAACACAGCGAGCCGCTCTCCATTCATGAATCGATAGACTTCCGCCACGTCCACGCGAGCATCCTCCCACAAACTTCAGCGAACACTCAGTCAGTCACTTTTGTCCAGGTGGAATCGGGGTTGTACTCGGTCATCGCTGCGGCCACATCCGCGGTGTCTGCGCCCAGGTCTTTCTGATAGACGATGCCGCGCTGATTGATCACAAAGGACATCACACCGCTAACGCGATATTCGGCAGGATAAGCGACGAGAGCGATGCCGCTGGTGCTTTGGCCGTCGACCACATAGCTTTTCGCTCCCCCCTTCGTGGCTGCGCCCTGGGCCTTCAGAATGCGATACAAATACCCGTGATACGGCTCTGATTTCCCGCCCAGTCCTTCCGCCACATATCCCTGACCGCCGGCCTGCGCCAAGAAAGGCCCGGCCGGACTCGCGGGCTCGTCTTCTTTTGTCTCCCAATACAAGCCGTCCTGTTTCCCCGGCGTGCTCATCAGCTTCTGCGCGAAAATTCCGGCGGGCAAGCCGTCGTGACCAGCGGCCGCATAGTCTTTCTGCGCGTCAATGAAACCACGGCAGGCCGCAATCGCGCCCAATTCGTTATGCCCGATGCGGCGATACAGCAGTTCCTCTTTGCCGGCCGCGGTGTCAAAGTGCCATTTCCCGCCATCGTTGACGATAGGAATGGGTAGAGGCCAGTCGCTTGCCCCTACTTGCAGAACTTCGGTCTTGGCGTCTTGCTTCACCAGGGTGTGCTTCGTCTTGTAGGCCTTGACGAATCCTTCCATCCCGCGCTTGTCCTGCACCGGATCGCCCGAATAAACGAGTTGCTTTCCTTCGTCGCCGAGCACGGCAACGATCTCATCCTGATTGGCATCCGCCGAAGCTTTGTACAACGCTGCGGCCGCGTCCGCGGCGGTCGCGAAAGTCTTCTGGTCTGCCGCGGACATCGGAATCGCGCAGAGCAGAACAAATGTGCAGAGAGCAATCATCAGTTTCCTGTCCATGGCCGTCCCTTCCGATGAGTGTGTTCTGCGCATGGCTATCTCTTCCTGCCCGCCGGAGCCTGCGTCGCGCCCATACTGGCGTGACCGCGGTTGCTCGCGGCGCGGTCGCTCTTTGGATTGCTTGTGCCGCCGAATGCTCCTCCTCCAGTTGAAGGTTGCTGACGGTTTGTTGGCTGCTGAGAGGGCTGTGGAGCCGGCCGGGCCGAGGGCTGATTCCCTGGAGATGGTCGAGTGGCTGGCTGATTGCCAGTTGCCGGTGGGGGCGCGGGCCTTGCCTGTGCGTTCCCGGTTGATGGCCGGCTGGGCTGCGAATTACCCGTGGTCGGCCGCGTACCTCCGGGCTGCCCGAAGCCGCGATCTCCTGAAGGATTTCGGTTCGGCTGTGCTCCAGGGCTTACCCGATTACCAGCGCCAGGATTCGCGTTGCCTGTCGCGGGGCGGGTCTGCGGACCGCCGACCGGTTGCTGTGCGTTGCCCGCGGTGGGATTCCGTCCTTTGTATGTCGATTGGCCTTTCCAATTGTTTGCGTCATTGGTCGCCGGCCGCGCTCCTACATTTGCATTGCCCGGTGCCGGCCGCGTGCCCGCGTTGCCATTGTTCTTCGGCTGATACGTGACGCCCTGCTGCCTCGTCGTTGGCCGGTTGCCCATGCTTTTTGCGTACACGCCGTTCGGATTGCTGTTGTACGGCACCGGCCGTGGTTTGTAGCCCGGTTGCATATTGCCGTTGTTGTTAAACCGGTTGTAGTAGTTGTTGGTGTTGTTGATGTAGATGTTCGTCTGGTGATAGTAGGGCGGGCGATTGTAGTAGTAGCCGCCATGCCAGCCGCCGTAATACACCGGGTGATAGGGCGGAGGATAATAGGGACGAGGGCCGTACCACACGCCGCCGTAGCCCCACGCCGGATAGTAGTAATGGTTGCTGCTGATCGCCGCACCTACGGCGATGCCTGCTCCGAAGGAAAGCAAGCCGATCAGCACTGCTGTGCCCGTGCTCACTCCGGATTGCTGCTGAACTACGGTCGTCGAACTGCCCCCGCCGCCGGTCGTGCTCGAGGTCGCAGGCGCGCTCGTTGTCGTTGTGGTGGTCGTGGTTCCGTTCGGCGAAGTCGTGGTGGTCGTCGTGCTGTAAACCCGGCTCGGGTCATACGACGGCACGTACACGGTCTTCGGATCGGTGGGCTCAAGCTTCACTACCTGCTGGCCCTGGTCCTGAGTGACGTCTACCTTCATCTGCGGGCCGCTCTTCAACGCGCCGTTATCCACCGCCTGTGCGCGAAGCCGTTGCACCGAATCCAGCACGGCTTTCGGGCTTCCCTGATAGGCCGCGCCGAGTTGTTTGGTCCAGTCGAATTGCGTGCACATCAAATCGACCACAGTCGGGTAATGAAGCAGCGCCTGCATTACCGGCGTGAATCCCGCCTTCTGTGACGCCTGATCAAGCGCCGCTTCTTTCAGCTTCTGATTCTCATCCAGCGCCAGCCAGTTACCTCCGTCCATTACCTCTTGCGGATTTACGGCTGCTTGAAGCATCACCGCGAGCACTGGATCGGGATAGAGCGCAATCGGCGCTAGCAACTCGTCGAGTCCGTCCGCGGTCAGGTCAACGGCGGGCAATTGCGTATTCTGCGAGGCATCCGTCGACGTGTTCTGTGCTGGCGGCTGACTTTGCTGATCTTGTTGTTGCGTTTGCGCAGCATTCACCGCGGCTGCTTTGTTCGAACCGCAGCCCTCTAGGCTTGTGCTGATGCACAGCGCCGTTGCGGTCATCCACGCAAAACACGGACTCAGTCGCTTCATGAGAACCTCGGTTCACCACGGCTGCGGGCGGACTTTATCTGAAACGCCTCTGTGGAAGTAATCCCTGCGGGAGCGGATCCTGATAGACGCGGGCTTACCTGCGCGTGGGAGAATAGCACAATTCAAGGTGCGGGACGCCGAACTTGCCTGGAAGCGGGAAGCTAGCTGGCCGCGCTGGTTCTGGACGCAGGATCAGTTTCCGTTGCCGCCGCACCGACGGCGCGGAAGCGCACCAGCAGCATGGTCAAATCGTCGGCTTGCCGCGCGCCGCGCGCGAAGTTTTCGACGGACTCGAGCACGGTCTTTTGAATCTCGTCGAGAGGCATTTCATTCTTGCCGAGTAGCACACCCCGGAGACGCCCCGTGCCATAGAGCTGCTCGTCCGGATCCATCGCTTCGGTCACGCCGTCGCTGTACAACACCAGAGTGTCGTTCGGTTCCAGTTGCAGCGTCGCCGTGCAGAACTCCGCTTCCGGCACGAGGCCTACCGGAAATGAACCCTCGGTGAACGCTTCTTCCGCGGTTGCATTTCGCAGCAGTACCGGCGAAGGATGCCCCGCGTTGATGTATTCGAGCTTGCCGGAGTCATCGATGATGCCGAAAAACATGGTCGCGTAGCGCCCGACTTCCACGTGATCGCACAAAAATCGATTCACGTGATTCAGCACGCGCGCCGGGTCCGTTCCCAGGGTCATGCCGGAAAGCGCGCCTTGCAGCATGGTCGTCACCAACGCGGCGCCCAACCCTTTTCCGCTGACATCGGCCAGCAAGAACGCGGTGCGCCGGTCATCCAGCGGGAAAACGTCGAAATAATCTCCTCCCACCGACAGGCAAGGGAAGTTCACCCCAGCGACCGCGATGTGGGGATAGTCCCGGAAATTTTTCGGCAGCAATGCCTGCTGAATGTCGCGGGCAATGGCAATTTGCTGCTCCAGCATCTGCCGCTCGCGTTCTTTTTCAACGAGCCTTGCGTTATCCAGAATGCTCGCCGCGTCGGCTGCCAGAGCATCCAAAATCTGCCGGTCGAGCTTTGAGAACGCCGTCGGCCGTTTGGAATCGAGATAGAGCACGCCGAGAAATTCACCGCGCGTCACGTTGGTGGCAGATTCGCTGCTGGCACGCGAACTGGCGTACAGCGGGATGACGACAACCGCGCGCAGACCCTGCGCCACGATACTGGCCGCAGCCTGGAGATTCTGTTCGGCCTGTTCGATGTCCTCGGTTATCACCGGCAATTGCTTCTTGATGGCCAGTTGAATCGCTGTTTGGCTTGGAGTCATACTCTCGGGAGGCAACCGTTGCCCGCCGCTGCGCCGCGCCAGCCGCACACGCAACCGATCCATGATGCGCTCGTTCGGTCCTTCCATCGCTTCTTCGAGCAGCCCACGGTCCGCATCGGTGACCGCCACCGCATGGTCGATCATCTTGGCCAGTACGGAATCCAGCGGCAATTGCGAATGCAGCAGGGAAGTAGCCTCGAGCAGGAGATTCAGTTTGCGCAACCCGCCGCCGGTCGACGATTCCGCGGAACTCGTCATGTGGTCGATGCGCGTCAGCAATTGCGGAATCGCTTCGTCGGAAGTTCCGGTGGCCGCGCGGAAAATCACCTGGTAGGAATCTTCGAGACCGAACGTAATCACGTCGCCGTCGTTGAGCGGGCGGCTTTCCACTTTTTCGCTGTTGACGAAGATTCCGCGGCGCTGTCCGCGATCTTCCAGGTAGTAGCGGTTGGCTTCCTGGACGATGGCGGCGCAGTTGCGCGAGATGCGCCGGTCCGTCAGTTGCAGGTGATTCCCGGTTTCCGCGCCACGCCCGATCAAAAATGGCGTTTGGGTTACACGTACATACTTTCGCGCCCCATCCGGCGAAATAACTTCCAGCACCGCTTCTGCTTGCGAGAGCGCTTCCGTCATCCTTCTTCCGACCTGCCTTCCTTCACCAAGCCGCGCATTGTAGCACGCAAGGCCACGCTTTTCCCTAGCACTTGCTTCGGCTGGCCAACCCCGCCACAATAGCCCTAAATTTCGCGCCGACCGGGCCTCTTTGCACCTTCAGGAGCCGAAAATGCTGAGTCCGGCAGTCATGCCGCCGCTTGATTCCTGCCAGAACGTGCTTGCCGTGTTCAGTCTCGCGGACGCCGAACTGTCTCACGCCGACCCGGTCGTCCCGATCCTGGTCGCCTCAATCTTCATCACCCTCGGCGCGGCGCTGGGCGGCCTCATTATGAAATGGCTCAAGCAGCCCGCCGTACTCGGTGAGCTTCTGGTGGGCCTGGCGGCCGGTAATCTCGGCTATTACTTTGGCAACCCGACACTCACAGTTCTCCGCGAAGGCGACAATCTTTCGCGGATCGCTCATCTGGCCCTTACCGGTCCCGTCGACCTCGGTGAAGCCACGCGCAAGGTCCTTGCCCCAGGTCCTCACACCGATTTGCTGGTCCAATTGCTTTCGGGTCCTCAAGGGCAAACCTACATTTCCGTCTATGCGTTCATCGATGTGGTCTCCCGCCTGGCCATCCTGGTTCTGCTTTTCCTGGTCGGCCTTGAAATCAGCCTGGTGGAAATGAAGCGTGTCGGCAAATACGCAACGTATGTGGCCATACTGGGGATCGTCCTTCCCATGATTCTGGGCATGGGGGTAATGAGGCTCCTGCACCCCAACAATCCTCTCGCTGCCGACCTCTTTATCGGCGGAATTCTCACCGCCACCAGCGTCGGTATCACCGCCCGGGTACTGCGGGACCTGGGCCGCGACACCACCGATGAAGCACGGATTATCCTCGGTGCTGCCGTCATCGACGATGTCCTCTGCCTCATCGTCCTCGCGGTCGTCAGCGGCCTGGCGGTCACCGGCACCATCAGCCTCGCGTCTATCGCGATTACCACGGGAAAGGCCGCGCTCTTCCTCGTCGCTTCCCTCGGGATTGGCATATGGCTCACTCCGAAGCTAGTGCGGCGCCTTGCCAGCGCCGGGGTCGAGAATCTCAAGCTTCTCTTTGGCGTGAGCTTTGCGCTGCTGCTGGCTTGGCTCGCCAATGTCGCTGAACTCGCCACCATCGTTGGCGCTTTCGCTGCTGGCATGATTCTGAACGGTTTCTTCGACCAGGAAGTCGGCGGAATCTCTCTGCACGAACTGCTCACGCCGATCGAGTCGTTGGTGGTGCCGCTATTTTTCGTGTGGATGGGAATTCAGGTCAAACTGGAAACCATGGCCAGCAAAGACGTGATCATCGCCGGCCTCGCTCTTACGATCGTGGCGATCATCGGCAAAGTCGCCGCGGGTTGGGGCTGCCCGCCGCGTATGAATCGCCTCGCCGTCGGATTTGGCATGATGCCACGGGGTGAGGTTGGCCTGATTTTCGCGGGAATCGGCAAGGCCATTGGCGTGGTGAACGAGGGCTTATTCTCCGCGGTGGTGCTGTTGGTAATGGTCACCACCGTTCTCGCGCCGGTTTTATTGCGTGCGACGATGGGTGCCCGGCCAACAGAAGCCGCATAAGAAGGCGGATCTGTGGCCTTGTAACGTTCCTTGATTAGCGGCTGGCTGCCAGTCGGCGGGCGATGTACTCGGTGATGAACACTTCGAAGACTTCATCCAAACGCTGCGTGATTGATCCCTTTCCTTCGCAGGCGATTGCGTGACCGTCGATCTCTTTCACACCTATCACGTTTCGATTCGTCGACGTGATGAATACTTCATCTGCCGAATACAAGTCCTCGAGGCGAAGTGTTTGCTCCACTACTGTTGTGCCCGCGTCCGAGGCAATCTCCATCAGCACCCCGCGCGTCACGCCTTCCAGGCAGCCTGAGCTCAGCGGTGGCGTCACGACCTTGTCGCCCTTGAGCGCGAAAATGTTTGCCGCGGTACACTCGCTCACTTCGCCGCGCTCGTTTAGCAGCACCACTTCATCGAATCCCGCTCTTTGCGCTTCCGCCGACGCCCACACGCTGTCCAGCCAGGAGATCGTCTTCACGCCCGCCAGCGGCGATGACGCATGTCGCCCGTGCTCTCGCACCGCCAACCGCACCGTCTCCGGATAGTGCGGCAGGTCCGCCGTCGTGATCACCAGGTCCACTTCCGGCATCTTTTCGTCGCTTTTCCATCCGCCCACGGTGTTCCACACCAGATAGATGCGCGCGCAGCCTTCCTGAACTTTATTCGCGCGGATTACTTCCTGAAGATGTACGCGGACCTTCGCGCCGGAGTAGGCCAGGGGAAGCCGCGTGGTGGCCGAGTCTTTCTCCAGCCTCCGCCAGTGTCGCTCATAGGCGAACGCCTCGCCCCGCGCAATGCGCACCGTCGTGAACAAGCCCCAACCGCAGATAAGCCCTGCTTGGCCTGGTGACCATCGAGTCTTCTCCACCGGCTGCACCTGGTCGTTATGAAAGACGTAGCGATGAATCACGATAATTTCTGTCCTTTAACATTGCCGGATTGCTTCTTCGATTGTACCGGAAACTATCGGGCGTGACTCCTATCACATCTCCTAACGCGCACTAATTGCCACAATTTACCTGTGAAATTGCCTTCGGCAACGCGGCTTCGTATTGTGTGCCAGGTTTTCTTCTTGTTGCTGTTTCTGTTTCTTCTGCTGCGCACCGATTTTCGCGCCGCCCCTTCCTCGGTGTCGTCCGATGACCTGCATCTCACCTCGCCCGTCAAACTTTTTTTCCAGATCGATCCCCTCGTCGGTATCTCCAATGCGCTCGCCAGCCGCGCCCTCTATCAAGGCCTGCTTTGGAGCCTGCTCATCCTGATTCCCACTTTTTTCATTGGCCGTTTCTTTTGTGGTTGGATTTGCCCGATGGGTACGCTGAGCCATTTCTTCGGCAGCCTCAAATCCGAATCCAAGCGTGGCAAGCAGCTCATCGAGTCCAATCGCTTCAAGCGTTGGCAAAACGCCAAGTACTATTTGCTGATAGCCGTGCTCATTGCTGCACTTTTCGGTACCGGCATCGTAGGCTGGCTCGATCCTTTCTCGCTGCTCACCCGCTCCCTCGGGCTTTCGATTCTTCCTGGGCTCTCGTATCTCACGAACGCAATTCTGCATGCGGGGGAAACCAGCGGTTCCTCGGTCCTGGCGTTCGCCACCGGGATCGTTCACGCCATCTTGAATTTCACCATCCTGAGCCTCAAACAGTCGCACTTCCGCCAGGGCTTCTTCCTCGGCTCATTGTTTATTTTTCTGCTCGCACTAAATCTGCGTGTGACACGCTTCTTCTGCCGCGCGCTTTGCCCACTCGGCGCGCTGTTCGGTCTCGTTTCACGGTGGTCCATCCTCGGCCTGCAAAAACATCCAGTCTCTTGCCACAACTGCAACCGTTGCCTGCTCCGCTGCCAGGGCGGCGACGATCCAATCGGCGGCGTTCCGTGGCGCAAATCCGAATGCCATCTCTGCCTGAATTGCATCGAAGAATGCCCACATCACGGCCTGGAGTTCAAATTTTTCCCGGGCAGCCCCACGCTCGAAGCTCCGAATCTTCCGCGACGCCGCGTACTGACGGGGCTTGCCGCTGGGGCCGCGGTGGTTCCGCTACTTCGCGCCACACCTTCTTTCTCCGCCGAGAAAAACGACCGGCGCGTGCGTCCTCCCGGCGCCCTCGAAGAATCGGATTTCCTCGCTCGCTGCGTTCGCTGCGGCGAGTGCATGAAGGTTTGCCCGAACAACGCGCTTCATCCTTCTTATTCCGAAGCCGGCCTCGAGGGTTTGTGGACGCCTGTGCTCGTCGCGCGCATTGGCTACTGCGAACCCAGTTGCACCCTGTGCTCCGAGGCCTGCCCAACCGGCGCCATCTGGAAGATCACCGGAAAAGAAAAAGGCTGGTCGGTCGCCATCTCAAGAGACACCAAGCCCATTCGCATCGGCACAGCCTTTTACGATCGCGGCCGCTGCCTGCCCTGGGCCATGGCCACTGAATGCATCGTCTGCGAGGAGTGGTGTCCGACCTCACCCAAAGCGATTTATCTCCAACCTGAGGAAATCATCGACGCTAACGGGCAATCCAGGATTCTCAAACAACCCCGCGTCGATCCGGCCCGTTGTGTTGGTTGCGGCGCTTGTGAGTACGCCTGTCCGTTGCAGGATCGGCCGGCGGTCTACGTCACGAGCATTGGCGAAACTCGCTCCTCGACCAATCAGATCCTGCTGAACCAACGAAAGAAGAACCCACGGCCATGAAGAAGACTTCCTCCTCGCGACGCACTCCGTTGCCTATTTGGCTCGCTGTTGTATTTCTCTTCACCGCATGCCGGCAACACGCCGCACTTAGTGCTGGGTTATTCCCGGACTCCAACGTCGTTAAAGGTTGGACCAAGTCTCCTGAAGTTCGCACCTTCACTCCGGACCATCTCTCGGACTACATTGATGGCGACGCCGAAAAGTACTTGAAAGCCGGTGTGAAGAGCACTTCCACTGCCGACTACAAATTCAACGAAAAGGTGGAGGTGGTCGTCGACGTCTACACCATGTCGTCACCCGACGGCGCCAGAAGCATCTTCGAATCCGAGCCCGCTATGGACGCTCAAACGCCGACCCTAGGCGACGCCGCGCGACTCTACTCGCAAAGTTTGATCTTTCGTAAAGGGCCCTATCTGGTTCGCATGATCGCTTATCAGGAATCGCCGCAGTTGCCGCCCGCGCTGCTCGATCTCGGCCATGCGCTGGAATCCAAGCTCACTCGCTAGGAGGCTGTTGCCATGAAACATATGCCGGAAAAAACCCGCCGCGATTTCCTGAGAGATTGCGCCATCGGCGCGTTGGCCGCCGGTGCTGCGCCGCTGGCCTTTGCCCGCGACGTCAATCCCCCTTCCGCCAGTCAAGCTAAATCGAAGGTGATCATCGCGCGCGATGCGGCGCTTTACGGCTCCGGGAACAATCCGGAAGCTGCGCGCGTCGAGAAACTTCTCGACCACGCCATGCAGGCTTACTCCGATTCCACCGATCCGGTCGCGCCGTGGAGAAAGCTGTTCAAGCCGAACGAAGTTGTTGGCCTCAAGGTCAACACCATCGCTGGTCCGGGTCTCTCCACCCACGTTGCGTTGGTTGAAGCGATCTGCGAGCGCCTGAAACAGGCCGGCATCAGAGCCGGCAACATCGTCGTCTGGGATCGCACCGAAGGCGAACTCGAACGCGCCGGCTTCACGCTATCGAACGATCCCAATCGCGTTCGCATCATCGGCACGGATGCGAAGGATGTCGGCTACGACGAAAATACGCTCTCCCACGGCGTCGTCAAAACGCGCCTCTCGAGTCTTCTCACCCGTACCTGCGACGCCATGATTAACGTCCCGATCCTCAAGCATCACATCGGCGCGGGAGTCACGCTCGCCTTGAAAAACATGTATGGCGTTAATAACAATCCCAACCAACTTCATGGCGGCAACTGCTGTCCAGCTATCGCCGACCTCAATATGCTTCCTCCGATACGAAACAAGTTCCGCTTGGTCGTTGCCGACGCGATGACCGCCTGCTTCGAAGGCGGTCCCATGCTCAAGCCGCAATATGCCTGGCGCTACAACGGTGTAATTGTCGCCACCGACCCGGTGGCCATCGATCAAACAGCGTGGAACATCATCGAGAAGAAGCGCGCCGAGCGCGGCCTTAAGACGCTGCCAGAGGTTGGCCTGACTCCGAAGTACATCGCGGTTGCGGCCAATCCCGAACACCGCCTAGGCACCGACGATCCCGCGCTCATTGCGCTTCAGGAGGTCTAGCCTTGGCCGACCCGCGCTCACAGAGCGAAAAGACGCCCGCGCCCGCCCCGGTCGATCGCCGCGAAGCGCTGCTCAAGATCCTTCGTCTCGCTGGACTCAGCATGGGGACAGCAGCAACTGGCTACTGGCTGTCCACGAGGAACTCGAAACCTGCTGACCGGCTGGTCACCGGCGCCCGCCGCGACCACTCCATTGCCGCCAACTCGCAATTTCCCGATCTCGCCGTCGTCCACGGCGGCGCTCCCGCAGTCATGGTTCAACGCGCGCTTCAGGAACTGGGCGGCATTGAGCGCTTTATCTCTCGCGGCGACGTGGTAATCGTCAAACCGAACATCGCCTGGGACCGCACGCCGGAGCAGGCCGCCAATACCAATCCGGAAGTTGTCGCGGAACTCGTTCGGCAGTGCTGGTCCGCCGGGGCCAAAAAAGTCATCGTCACTGACGTCAGCTGCAACGAGCCGCGCCGCTGCTTTGAGCGTTCCGGCATTGCCGCCGCCGCGCGCCAGGAAGGCGCCGAAGTTCTTCTGCCCGCGCCTGAAAAGTTTAAGGAAGTCGACCTCGGCGGCGATCTTCTTCAGGACTGGCCTGTTTTTCTGCCTTTCCTGGAAGCCGATAAGATCATCAACGTGCCCATTGCCAAGCATCACAGCCTCACCGGTTGCACGCTCGGCATGAAAAACTGGTATGGCATTCTGGGCGGGCAGCGCCACCGCCTGCATCAACGCATCCACGAGAGCCTGGTCGACCTCGCGGACTTCATGCGGCCCACGTTGACCCTCGCCGATTCCTATCGCGTCTTGCTGCGCAACGGACCCACCGGCGGGAATCTCGAAGATGTGCTGCTGAAGAAAACGCTGGTTGCCGGCACCGATCCCGTTGCGCTCGATGCGTACCTCGCCAAGGCCTACTGGAATCTCGAGGCCGCCGCGCTGCCTTATCTGAAGATGGCTGCCGATCGCGGCTTAGGATCGCTGCAATTCGAAAAGCTACGCACACAGATCGTTGCTCTCGATACCGCCTCTTGAATTGAGAATTACGGGTTACTTGGCGCGCCACGACGACAAGAACTGCACCGCGATTCCAAATCGCTCGTCTGGCAGGGCGTCCACCCGTACCACCTGCCCAAGGTACTCGCGGTCCTGCGGTTCGTTCGGAAAATGATGTGGCACGGCCACGAACAACCGCATCCCTTCACGATAGGACTTCAGCCGGCTGGCAAAGTAAATTCCGTCGCGCGAGACGTTCGTCGTCACATTCGACTCTTCGAACGGCTGGTCTTTCGGATCCGAAGGGCGAATCTTCAGCGGCTGACCAATCTTGATCCGGCGGCTGCGCCGCCGCTCCTGTGGTCTTTCGGGGGGCATATGTCCAGCTAATCATCACTGGACCTGTGTTGCCATTCTGTGTGTCCTATCGGTATCGCTTGTGGCACGGGGTGTTGTTGGGGGCGCAGCACGCTCTCCCCCATGTCCGCGCGATCCCTTGTTCAGTTCTTGCTCGCGCCGTAGAACAGTTGAAACTCCCGAATGTGTGCCTCCGCCGAAGTCGAGAGCAAATTGAGCCGAACCCGCTGTGCTGTCACCGGTGGAAAAATATCAATCTTCTTGTGTCCGACTGCCTGGCCGTCCGCCACTCGTTTCCACCCGGTCCCTTCCCAAATCTCGATCGCATATTTCTGCACATGCTGGCCATCGTTCAGCCACTCCATAGTCAGCGCGCGATCAAAAGTGACGGGTTTCGAGAACGACACCTCGATCGAAGAGTAGTGCGAGCCTGACTCCGCGGACCAGAATGTGTCCGTATTCCCATCCAATGCTGCCGTCCAGGGCGTTCTTTCAGGAGCCTCGGCCGCTAAGCCGTGCCCATACAACTTCCGCACGGCTTCCCCAAATTCCTTGAGTCGCGCCACATCCGCTGCCGGCACTCTCCCCGTATTGTCCGGTGCGATTCCCAGCATCAGTTGCGCTCCATGGCCCACGGTTTGGTTGTACAAATCCACCAACTCATCAACGCTCTTCAGGCTCATCTCGTCGTGTGGATGCCAGAACCAGTGCAGTTTCCGCAGTGGCGTGTCAGCCTCCACCGGCCGCCACCGCAAATAGCCAGTGCGATCGACCACGTTCCAGTTTTCGTACGGCACCGTGCCCGCCTCGTTGCCGACCCAACGCAAATCTGCCGCGCGATACAGCGCCGTGTCCGCGAACACCAGAGTGTTGGGCTGCCACATCCGCAATTCCTGCACAATTTTGTCGAAATCGTAAGTGTGGCCCGCGCTGCCCGCACCATCCATCCAGAATTCCACCAATTCGCCGTACTGCGACGCGAGCTCGTCGAGCTGCCCCAGATAATACTTGTCATAAGTCGGCGGGTCGCTGTACCGCGGATCATGCCGATCCCACGGCGACAAATAAATCCCGAATTTCAGGCCGTTGCGCCGCGCCGCTTCCGCCACTTCGCGAACCACGTCGCCTTTGCCACCCTTCCACGGGCTGTTCTTCACGCTATAGTTCGTCAACTCGCTCGGCCACAAGCAAAATCCGTCGTGATGCTTGGCTACCAGCACGACGTACTTCGCTCCGGCCGCCTTCACCGCTTCGATCCACTGCTCGGCATCGAAATTTGACGGATTAAAAACGTTCGGCTCTGCTGTTCCATCGCCCCACTCGCGGTCCATAAATGTGTTGGGCCCGAAATGGAAGATCACGCCGATTTCCATGTCCTGCCAGGCGATCTGTCGCGGGCTCGGCTTAATGTCGGAGAAATTCTGACTGCACACTCGGGCAGAACCTGCAGTGAGCAGCGCACAGAGCAGGGAGGTGGTGCGGATTTGTCGAAAGAATGCGGTCATCGATCAACCTTCCTGATTCGCCGCCATTGTAGGTAGCCTCTCCGAAAGGTGTCAATCGAGGTCGCATTTTTTACTAAAACGTTTTAAATTGGGATACAAGCGTGTTCGTCCAAGCGCTGTTCCTCGCTCCATCCCGAACACGCCATCAAATTCCGAAAACTCGAGGAACCCATGCCTCAGCTATCCCGATTGATTCTCCTCGCGGCGGTTTCTGTCGCGGTCCTTCCCGCCTCTCGTGCCGACCAGGCCAGAATTCTCACCAACCATGTCGGCTACGAAGCCACAGGTCCCAAGCGCGCCGTCATTCAGGCGAGCGACACTGATCAATTCACTTCGTGCTCCCTCAACGACGCGCGTGATCATCATGTCGTGCTCACTCTTGCAGCGCGCCACGTTGGGCCAGTCCAGAAATGGCGCGATTGGGACTACTGGACCGTCGATTTCGATTCCTTCTCTACTGAAGGCAGCTACTATCTCGTCTGCAGCTCAGGCGATCATGCCATTCACTCCTATCCCTTTGTCATCCAGAAGCTGCTCCTCGAGCGCAACACTCTATCGGACGCCATCTACTTCTTCAAGGAAGAGCGCAGCTCCGGCCCGATGGACAAAGCCGACCGCCACCTCCCGTTCGATGGCAAGAAGGAAGGCTTCGTCGACGCTCATGGCGGCTGGTGGGATGCGACCGGCGACTATGGCAAGCATCTCTCTCACCTTTCGTTCTCGACCTATTTCAATCCGCAACAGATCCCTCTCGCGGTCTACAGCTTCTTTAAGAGCACTGAGCTGCTGAACACGCGCGGCAATCCTGAATTCCTGCGCTACAAGAATCGGATGCTGGATGAAGGGATGTTCGGCGCGGACTATCTCGTGCGCGTCAAGGTTCCCGGCGGCTCGTTTTACCGCTCCATCTCCACCGGCGGTACGCAGCAGGTTCCCGAACTTCGTAAGGTCGCGGGCGAAATGAAAAAGTTCGGCATCTACCAGTCTGCCGACAAAGCCCCGCGTGACATGGTCCAGCAGGCCAATAACGATTTCGAATATGAAGTCAGCTATCGCTCTGGCGGCGGAATCGCGGTTGCCGCGCTTGCCATCGCCAGCAAGCTGCCCACTGCCGGCGAATATTCCAATGCCGACTACCTGAAAGCCGCGGAAGACGCCTGGGATTTTCTGGAGAAAAACAACCTGAAGCTCGTTAACGACGGCAAGGAAAATATCGTGGACGACTATTGCGCGCTCACCGCCGCCACTGAGCTGTACCGCGCTACGAAGAAAGATATCTACAAAGGGGCCGCTGACAAGCGCGCCGTGAGTCTGCTGTCGCGCCTCATCTCCAACGGATCGTTCGTGAATTATTGGCGCGCCGACGATGCCACCCGCCCTTTCTTTCACGCCGCGGACGCCGGTCTTCCCGTCGTCAGCCTGCTGTATTACCTGGAAATCGCCAGTCCGGAGATGCAGCAGAAAGTGCGCGACGCTGTAAAGAAGTCACTAACGTTCCAGCTGGCGATGAATTCCGAAGTGGCGAACCCGTTCGGCTACGCACGTCAGCTCACGCAGGATAAAGACGGCAATCGCAAGATCACGTTCTTCTTCCCGCACAACACGGAAGTCGCCCCATGGTGGCAGGGCGAAAACGCTCGACTGGCCTCTCTTGCCACTGCTGCGCGTCTCGCAGCAAAACAATATCCTGAAGATCCTGAATTCCAGAGGAAGCTGCGCGTTTTCGCCACCAACCAGCTCGACTGGATTCTGGGCTCCAATCCCTTCGACTCGTCTATGATGAACGGCGTCGGGCACAATAATCCTGTTTACATGTTTTTCGATTCCTGGGAATTTACCAACGCGCCGGGCGGCATCTCCAACGGCATCACCGCCGGTTTCAAAGACGAAAATGATATCGACTTCAACCTCACCTACAAGCAGACCGGAGCCGACAACGACTGGCGCTGGCAGGAGCAGTGGCTCCCGCACGGCGCCTGGTACATCTTCGCCGTATCCTCGCAGGAAT
>Ga0207761_1000137_pt1 | contig 23059 bp, 20 predicted proteins | sample LuqExpMetageno34_FD_187792 | JGI IMG/M metagenome (GOLD analysis project Ga0207761, IMG submission 187792) | Tropical forest soil microbial communities from Luquillo Experimental Forest, Puerto Rico - Sample 34 (SPAdes) | ecosystem: Environmental > Terrestrial > Soil > Tropical forest ... | reverse complement strand
GGGCGAGCCGTTCGACTAGCACGTATTGCGAGACCAGGCCCTGCACATGGCGGCGGATTTCGTCCTCCGACAGCTTTTCCAGCGCCGACAGGTTGATCTCCTCGATCAGTCGGCGATGCAGCCGGACCTTGGCATCAAGCAACTTGTCGCTGATCAGCGGATTGGCTGCCGGCTGCTGCACCGGCGCGGGCGGCGGCTCGGCAGGCGTCGTGGCGACGGCCGGCGCTTCCGGAAACACCGTCCAGGCTACGCCTTCCAATGTGGATAACGCGACGTCCTCTACCGCGGGCAAGTCGGGCGTAGCGACGCGTCGGGCTGTGAATCGGCCGGCCATTGCATATCACCTGGCAAACGACAGTTTGAGCTTCTGCAACAGTGGCGCCGCCTTGCCGGCCGTCGCCTTGTCAGTCCCGTTGCCGAGCACCAGGGTGCGCAGCTGCATGGTGATCTTGTTGCCCGGCTTCACCTCCTCGAGCGGCACACCGCGGTCGATCGCCTCGCGCACCAACTGGTAGTCGTTGGGGATCGCACCGACGAAGGCATCACCCAACGTCTGCTCAATGTCGCTGCGACGCAGGCCGGAGTCGAGCACGCGCTGACTGAAGCGGTTGACGATCACCTGCGGATTGGGACCGTCGCCCAGCCGTTCCTTGATTGCCGCCACAAGCTGCTTGGCGTGACGCAGCCCGGGCACCGTAGTTTCGCTGACTATGAATAGCCGGTTCGAGCCGAGTAGCACACTGTCGGTCCAAGAGAACCAGGTGCGCGGCATGTCGAACACGACACATTCGAAATTGGTGGAGACCAAATCGAGCAGCCGCGTCACGACGTCAGGGTCGAACGAGCGCATCTCGGCCGGGCGGTTCGGCGCCGCCACAACCGCGAGACCGGAGGCATGATATGACAGCATTACTTCCAGCAATTGCCGGTCGAGCCGATCCGGCCGTGGCTCGATCTCCGCCAGATTAAGGCGCGGCTCGAGATCCAGATAGTCGGCGACCGCGCCATGCTGGAAATCGAGATCAACCAGGCAGGTCGACGGCTTGACGCGCGGACCGCCGCTGTTGAGCAGCAGCATGGCGGTCTGCACCGCCAGCGTGGTGACGCCGGCGCCGCCCACCGCGGGCAGAAATGTGTAGATCTGCGCTTCAGTCGGATCAGCACCGGTAGCCTGCCCCTTGGCGACGCGGGCACAGGCACGCACGAGATCGATCGGTGTCACCGGCTTTACCAGGAAGTCGGCGAGCCGCATCTGCAACAGCGTGCGGGCGACATTCTCGTCGAACGTCTGGGTGACCGCTATCACCGGCGGCCAGTTGCCGACGCGCGCCATCAGCCGCGTCAATGCTGCCATCTCGTCGGCGCGGTTGGCGTCAAGATCGACCACCACGACAGCTGCGCCTTCGACGTCGAGCTTATCGGCCTGCTCGACGGCGCGGCCGGCCACCATGACGAGATCGATCGCATCCGAGGCGCCGAAGGTAGCGCGCGCGGAACGGTCGAATTCCTCGTCGGCGGTGAGCATCACCACCCGGGTCTGTTTAAGGTTGGCACCGCTGCCGATACGCATGACGCAAGCCCGATTATTTCACCGGCGCCGGCGGCGGCGCGGTGGAGCCGGCCGGCGTACCGTTAACGGCCTGTTGCTGTTGCTGCTGCTGCTCCGCGTATGTACTCGACGTGCCGGTACCACGCGGCGGGATCACGCGGCCGGTGCGATAGCGCTCGACCGCGGACGCCATCTTGTTGCCCTCGTAGGCGATGTTGCGATTAGCGCTGGCGGGCGGCCAGGGATCGATCATCTGGGCCACCATATTGCTGTGCACGGCGTTGCCACCGGACAAGGCGACTGAGTCGCGATGGTCTAAATATTCCGAGCAGCCGGCAAGCGCGGCGAGACCGGTGGCGAACGCGAGGACGCGTAGGGCGTTACTGGATGGCTGCATCGGAAAGCCTCTTCGGTAGGTCGAGCATGTGCCCGGTGAATGGTCGCATCTCGGCGGCGACGATGCGCTCGGGAGGTAGCGTCGTTGCCATCGCCTCTTTGCGTGTGACCTCGGTCTTGCCGAGCAGGAAGAAGTCCGGATCGTTCGCCGGCAGCGTGTCGTCGGCCGGCGTCCGGATCACGTCACCTGGGCGTGCAGGCTGCACCAGGCGCGGAGTGACGATGATCGCAAGGTCGGTCTCGTTCTTCTGAAAAGACCGCGAGGAGAACAGCGCGCCAAGCACCGGCACGCTGCCGAGCCAGGGCAACTGTTCGATCTGATTCGTGTTGTCGTTCTGCAGCAGGCCACCGATCGCGAAGCTCTGACCGTCACGCAGCTCGATTGTGGTCGAGGCGCGGCGCACGGTCAGCGCTGGGACCGCAATGCCGCCGGGGATTGCAACCGCATGGGTGGTGTCGATCTGGCTCACCTCCGGCTCGATCTTCAGGTTGATCAGGCCGTGGCTGAGCACGGTCGGCGTGAAGGCGAGACCGACGCCGTATTTCTTGTAATCGACGGTAACCTGGCCGAACCCGCCGGAGACGGGAATTGGATATTCACCGCCGGCCAAAAAGCTCGCGGTATCACCGGACAGCGCGACTAAGTTCGGCTCCGCCAAGCTGCGGGCGAGGCCCTTCTGCTCGAGCGCATTGATCAGCACGTCGATCTTGGTGCCACCGGAAATGATGCGGCCAAGAGCGAAGCCAAATGGCGACGCCCCGGAGAGCACGCCAGCCGCTATTTCACCGGCCGGGATATCGGTATTACTCGTCGGCGCAGCGATCGGCAGATTCGTGCGCGGCTGGCGTGAGCCGATATTTATCGTCGAGCCCTTGTTGAACGCGTTCCATTGCACGCCCAGTTCACGGCCGGCGGAGCGCGAAACCTCGACGAAGCGCACTTCGAGCATCACCTGCTGCGGCGACATCACCGCGACCGAATTGATGATGTCCGGACCGAACTGACGGGCGATCGTCACCGCCTTGTCGAGCGTTGGGGCGTCGACCACTTCGCCGGACAGCATGATGCGGCCGTTGACGCTCGAAGCTTGCAGCCGCGAGCCCGGGAAGCGGCGCCGTAGCTCATTCGTTAGGCGGGTGATGTCGTAGGACACTTCGACATCGAAGATGCCGATCAGCTTCTTGTTCTCGCCGTAGACCGACACGCGCGTGGTACCGATCTTCTTGGCGAGGATCGACAACGTATGATCGGTGAGCGGATTGACGTCGGCCACCTCCGGATCGCCGACCATGATATCGACGAAGCTCGCGTCTGTGCGAACGTCCTGCGACTTGCCGATTGGCACCGTCACCATGGCGGTGCGGTTGCTGCCAGCGATCTGGATGGTGCGCTGCGGTTGCTGCGCATTGGCCTCGCCGATCAGGGCAAGCAGCATCACCATCATAGTGAAGCCGAGCGCGATTGCCAGATCGCGCAAGATACTGCCACCGATTGCAGTCCTGTCCAAGCGCCGCCAGTCGAAACCAGCGATCGAATCATTCTTGTTATTCATGACACACTCCCCCGAGCCGTTACTCACGCAACGTTCCCCTAAATCACCACGCCGACTGCCTTCGTCCGGCCTCAGCCGAGGCGCCATTTCGCCCTTCAACCGGCACGGTGTATTCCTGTTTCGACACGGTGTTGTCCTGTTTCGACGATACCCGTGTCACCACCACCGTCGCGGTGGCCGCCTGCTTGTCCCCGCTCACCAGCTCATTGCTGACCAGATCCTGCAGCGTGACCTTGCGTGTCTTCGTCTCGGCGGTTTCGCCTGCTTTGCGCAGCAGCAGCGACAGGCTTCCGACCGACGACGCCAGCCACACTTTCTGTGCCTGCACCGTGTCGACTTCGAGCGTCACCGACTTCGCCACCGAGGCCTTGGACAGCCGTTCGTCGGCGCTTTGGTCGACTGCGAGCACGCGCGTGTTCTGCAGCACGACTTCAGTTGTCGCCGAACTCTTGTCGAGCTGGCGCGTGAGCACAACGTCAACGTGGTCGCCGGGCAGGACGAAGCCTCCGACGCCTTCCACGTCGTTCACGCGGATGGTAACCGCCTTCATCCCGGGCTTAACCAGTGCCGACAGCGTCGCGCGCTGGCCGGCACCAGTAATCTTGAGCGCGAGCACCGGCTCGTTCGCTTCGATCGCCGACAGCACCACGCGACGGCCGCCGGAGAGAATATCCTTGATCGCGGAGAAAGAGCCGGCGGGCAGCGCATCTGATGGCCACGGCACTTCCTGCAACATCGACGCGGTGAGTTCGGCACCGAAGCGCAGCGGTTCCTTGGCAACGACGATGGTGTGGGTCGCCACCTGCGTTTTGTCGGCCACGAGATTGCGCGCCTGCATGCTGGCCTGATCGTTGAGCCAGACCTGCGCGGCGAACACTGCAACCAAGCCGCAGACGGCGGCAATGCCGATCATGACGATGGTGCTGATACGCACGGCGGTTCTTTCCCTGACGCGACCGGAAATTGTTCTGGTCTGTTCGGGACAACACTAGAGGTCAGGAAGTATTCAATTGCTAAAATTGAATGCTCAATTTGCACTATGCTAAAGGGCACCTGAATGCTTATTGTTTACGCTTGGTATCCGAAATGCGATCAACTTTAGGGTAACCTTGCGCGTCGTTTAACAATACTGCAGGGTATCGCGGCCACGCGTGCAACGATCGGTTTAGTTTAATAATCCTTCGTATGTGGAAAACGTGCGCAAATCGGGCCGTCGCCCCGGTCACGAGGGGCCGCGACAATCTGGCAGACGCGCCGCTAAGACTAGGGCAGGGTCCGGCGGCGTTGCCCGACAGGTGCGGTTGCGGCAACATGTCCTAATGCGCGCCATCACACCGATAGCTGCCGCGCAATAAGAAAAATCTGGAGGAAGGCGCCGAATGCTGAAACCACGCATTAGCTATGTTGACCCATCGATGGTTACCGACCCGGCGATGCGCGCCGAGTTCGAGCGCTGCGCGCGCGAGGGCACTCCGCGACCGGAAAGCCAGGCGATCCGCGCGCACGTGCCGGCGACATTCTGGTCGTTCGCCAATACCTGGAATGACGTGTTCCGCAACGGCGTCGCCGATCACAAGATCAAGGAGTTGTGCCGCATCTACGTATCGCGCTCGGTGCTGTGCGAGTTCTGCGGCAATCAGCGCTCGCTCAAGGCGGCCAAGTCAGGCCTGAAAGAGGGCGATTATTCCGACCTGATCAATTTCGAAACTTCGACCAAATACGACGAGCGGCAGAAGGCGGCGCTGTCCTACGCAGAGGCGATCACCTGGGATCTGCCGTGCGACGATTTGTTCTGGGCACGCCTGCATAAATATTTCAGCGAGCCCGAGTTGGTCGAGATCGGTTATTTCGTCGCCATCACTATGGGCCAGCAGCGCTGGCTGCGCACGCTCAACATTGAACATCACCAGATTCTGGCAGGCACCGACGGCTCGATGGCCCCCGGCTTCGAGACGATGGAAGCGCTTGAGAGTTCTAAGCAGGCCGCCGATTACTGGGCCAAGATCAATCCCAAGCCGACGACGCAGGCCGCCAAGTGACACGGCAAAAGACCGCGACTTCCGCCGTGCCGTCGGCCAAAACGGCCGGCACTGAGCCGCGAATCCGCATCCGCGACCTCGGCAAGAACTACGGCACGCTCGAAGTGTTTCGCAACATCGACTTCGACGTCGGCGAGCGCGAGATCGTCGCCATTGTTGGCCCGTCCGGCTGCGGCAAGACCACGCTCTTGCGCTGCATCGACGGACTGCTGCCACACGATGCAGGCGAGATCTGGGTGGGCCAGGAACGCGTCACCGAGCCAATCGCCGGCGTCGCCATGGTGTTCCAGCATTTCGGGCTGTTTCCGTGGAAGACGGTGTTCGAGAACGTCGCCTATGGCTTGCGCATGGCAGGCGCGGCGAAGGCCGACATCGAGCGCAAGGTGCCGGAATTCATCAAGTTGGTCGGGCTCGCAGGCTTTGAGAAGGCCTTCCCCTACCAGATGTCGGGCGGCATGCAGCAGCGCTGCGGGCTGGCGCGCGCGCTCGCCGTTGAGCCCAATGTGCTGTTGATGGACGAGCCGTTCGCGGCGGTGGACGCGCAAACCCGCGAGATCCTGCAATTCGAGCTCATGCGCATCTGGGAACACCGGCCAACCGCGATGATCTTCGTTACCCATTCGATCGAGGAAGCAGTGCTGCTCGGCCACCGGGTCATCGTGCTCAAGGGAAGGCCCAGCAATATCCACGAGACCATTACCATTGACCTGCCACATCCGCGCACGCGCGACACGCTGCGCGAGCCGCGCTTCGCCGAGCTGCGCGAGCGGGTGTGGGGCACCTTGATGCGCGAAGCACGCGAAGCAGAATTCGTACTCGAGCCCTGACAATAAGTATCTGCACGCGAAACAACGGGGGATTTCATGATCCGCAACACCTTCAGCTCGATGGCCGGTGGAGCGCTGATGGCGCTCGCGCTGGCCGCGGGTCCGGCCGTCGCTCAAACCAAAAAGATCGTCGTGGCGACTCCCGGCATCCCGCCGATCTATTCAATGACCATTGCCTTCGTTGCGGAGAAGCAGGGCTTCTTCAAGAAGCACGGCATCGACGTCGAAATCCGCCCGTTCGATAACGGCACCGCTGCCGCGCGCGCGGTGGTGGCCGGCGATATCGACATGGCCTGGTCGCCGACTCCGCCGGTGATCAACCAGGTGTCGAACACCGATGTGCCGCTGGTCGCGGTCTATGGCATGCCCAATCCGGACTGGGTGATCGGCACCACCGATGCCGGCAAAGCCTGCAAGGACATGGTCGGCCATGATGTCGGGGTCGATTCAATCAATGGCGCGCGTTCGGTAGCACTGCGATCGATGCTCACCGCCGGCTGCCCAGGCGTGAAGATCGAGGACGTAAAGCAGGTCGCGCTGGGCTCCAGCCCCGGCCCGGCCCTACTGGCAGGGCAACTGCAATTCGCCGTGCTGCATCTCGACGACCTCGCCGAGATCGAGCATCAGGGCAAGAAGCTAAACATCCTCCTCGCGATGAAGAGCACTAATCCGACTAGCCACTACCTGATCATGGTGGTGCGCAAGGATAATCTGGCGAAGAACCGCGACGCCATCGTACGCACGGTAGCCGGAATGGTTGAAGCCGCGCGCTTCTTGCAGGACCCGACGAACGCCGATGCGGTGGCTGAGGCAGCCGCCGTCACTGGACATAACAAAGATGTCAACAAGGCCGCGCTCAAGGGCTACCTCGACATGAACTTCTGGGCGACGAAAGACGATGGCATGCCGCGCAACAAGATCGAGGCGGTCGCCGCCCTGATGAAGAAGATTGGCTCCATCAAGCCCGACAAAGAGCCGGTGAGCTACGATAAGTTCGTCGACGCTAGCGTCTGGAAAGACGCGAATGCGATGGTGAAGTAATAATGTCATTGCGGGGCGCTCGCGTAAGCGAGCGCACCCAGAATCCAGAGCAGCACGCTCAGACTTGGCCCTGGATTCCAGGTTCCGGCCTTCGGCCGGCCCCCGACGAGTTAGAATAGTTAAATGCACCTGACCATCCTCCGCCGCCATGCACCGCTCTGGCTCAGCATCTTCGCCGGCATCGCGGTCTGGGAGATCGCTGGCCGCAGCACCAGTGCGGCCTTCATGGCGCCATTCTCGGAAACGCTGGTGCGGCTCTGGCAGCTCATCACGCGCGGTGAATTCATCGCCCAGTTCATCGATTCGAGCGAGTTGTTCCTCACCGGCTTCGTATTAGCGCTCGCCGTCGGCGCGCCGCTTGGCATGCTGCTGGCGCGCGTGCGGGTGCTGCGCATCGGCATCGAGCCTTACCTTATGACGCTCTATGCCACCCCGATGGTGGCACTGATCCCGTTCATCCTGTCCATCATGGGTTTCGGCTTCGCGCCCAAGGTGCTGGTGGTATTTTTGTTCACCGTTTTCCCGGTGCTCTACAACACGGTGGAAGGCGCGCGCAGCATCAAGCCTGAGCTGATCGAGGTGGCGCGGTCGTTCCGCACCAGCGAATGGGCGCTGTGGCGAGAGGTGATGTTGCCCTACACTTTACCCTACATGATGACGGGTGTGCGGCAAGCGATCGGCCGTGCCCTAGTCGGCATGATCGCGGCGGAGTTTTTCCTCTCCTCCACGGGCCTCGGCCAGCTCATCATGGGCGCGTCGCAGGATTTCGACACGGCCGGCGTGTTCGCCTCCATCTTCGTCATCGGCCTGATTGGCGTTGGCCTGACACGGCTGGGCCTGGTGATCGAGCAGCACTTCGCGCGCTGGAGACAGTAGATGAGTCAGACCGCAGTCATCTCCACTTCCGCGCCAGCCACGCCGCGAGCTGCGGCGCGCTCCAACTCTAGCGGCTTCGTGCCGCGCTTGGTCACCGGGCTGGCGATCCTGCTGGTTTGGGAGATCGTGGTGCGCACCTTGGCGCCGGCTTACGTGGCCAAGCCGAGCACCGTGCTGCTGGCTATCCCCCGCGTGTTGGTCGACCCGGCGTTCCTGCAGGCGCTCGGCGCCACGCTCTGGGCGGTATCCGAAGGCCTCGCGATCACCATCGTCGCCGGCACCGCCATAGGCGTTCTGATGGGACGCAGCGACACCTTCGATCGGATGATCCGCGTCTACATCAATGGCTTCAACGCCATGCCGATGATTATCGTGCTGCCGCTTTTTTCCCTGTGGTTCGGTTATTCGAGCGCAACACGCATCGCGACCATCATCTTTGCCGCAATTTTTGCCATCACCATGAACGTTGCCGATGGCGCCCGCTCGGTGCCGCGTGAATACTTAGAAGTCGCGCGCTCGTTCCGCTCGTCCCGTCTGAGCGTGCTGACCGAGATCGTGCTGCCGGCCTCGATGCCTTACCTGCTGGCCGGCTTCCGCCTCGCAGCCGGCCGCGCGCTAATCGGCGCAGTGGTGGCGGAGTTCTTCATCTCCCAGGGCGGCGTCGGCTATTACATACTGTACAATTCCCGCTCCTACCATCACAACGAAGCCTTCGTCGGCGTGTTGCTTTTGGCCGGTTTCGGCGTCGGCTTCGAGCTCTTGGTGGCCTGGGCCACACAGCGCTTCATGCCCTGGTACCGGCGCGACGAAAAAACCACCTGACTTCCCGACTACAAGGAAACTTTCATGCCACCCGATCCCATGCTCACAGCCGCGATCTCGCATTGGGGTCCGCGTTTCGTCGCCAACGGCGTGGTGCTCACCGATTTTGAGGAGGTCACCGGGTCGATCTCGTCCTACAACGAGTGGTGCCGCGCCTGGTCAGCGCGCGCCGCGCATCATGAGCAGCTCGGCCGCGAGGCGCTGGCGAAGAAGCATTGGCTCACTGCCGGCGAATGCCTGCAGCGCGCCGGAGTCTACTATCACTTCGCCGCGTTTCTGTTCGTGCAGGACGTGCCGCAGATGAAGACCGCGCATATGAAGGCGATCGGATGTAGGCAGGAGGCGCTGCCTCACTTAAGGCCACCGGGCGAGCGGATCGAGATTCCGTATCAAGGTAAGAAGCTCGCCGGCATCCTGCGCAAGCCGGCGGGCGTCGAAAAGCCTCCGGTGGTGGTGATGGCGGTCGGGCTCGACTCGACTAAGGAGGAAGGTGACGCCTACGAGGTGCCATTCCTGGCGCGCGGTATGGCGACGCTGATTTTCGAAGGGCCCGGTCAAGGCGAGGCGCAATACGACTTCGCCATCCGCGGCGACTACGAGGTGCCGGTGAAGGCGGTGCTCGATTATGTCGGCGCACGCGGCGATCTCGACGCAGGCCGCGTTGGCATGTGGGGCGTTAGCCTCGGCGGTTACTACGCGCCGCGCGCGGCCGCCTTCGACAAGCGCATCAAGGCCTGTATCGCGCTCGGCGGTCCGTTCAACTGGGGCGCCGCCTGGGACGGCCTCCCGGAGCTGACGCGCGAAGCGTTCCGCGTACGCAGCCACTGCAAGACGCAAGACGAGGCGCGCAAGAACGCCGCCACCCTGTCGTTGGAAGGTGTCGCGCAGAACATCACCTGCCCAATCTTCATTGTGAACGGACGGCTCGACCGCATCGTGCCGGCCAAGGACGCCGAGCGCCTGGCGCACGAGGTGAAGGGGCCGGTCGAGCTAATGATGATCCAGGACGGCAATCACATCGCCACCAACCGCGCCTACCGCTGGCGCTCGCAGAGCGCAGATTGGATGAAGGAAAAGCTCGGTTAGTTATTTCACTCATTCCCGCACAAGCGGGAATCCAGCAAGGAATATCTGGACCCCGGCTTGCGCTGGGGGTGAGCGGAAAACATTTAAAGCTGCATGAATCCCCTTGGCATCGCGTGCAGCCGCTCGGTGCCGCTCTCGGTGATTACGACCAGCTCGCCGGTCTGCACGCCGGCTTGGCCGTCGCGCGTGACGACATTGGGCTGGATCACTACGGTCTGCCCGGCGCAGAACGGCGTCTCCGGCACGAGACCGGCCGGCCGGCTTTTGCAGCCCAAGATCGGCGGCAGATAGCCGCCGCCATAACCGTGCAGCAGGTCATCGATGATGGTGAATCCGGCCTCCTCGATAACGCTTGCGGCTTCAATCACCTGCGCCGGCATGGCGCCGGCTTTTAGCACCGCGGCGATGGCATCGAAGGCGGCGTCGGCCGCCACGTGCAGCGCGCGATATAGCGAGCTCGGCTCCGCGCCAAACGCGAAGCTCCGCAGAACCTGCCCCGGATGCTCCCAAAATGCCGCGCTGATCTCGGCTACCACAGCGTCGCCCGCCTGCAGGCAGCGCGTGGTGGGAAACTGCCGCGGCACGCCCATGTTGGGCCCGCTCATTGACGTGGTGCCGATGTAGTGGATGACGTTGGTCGCGCCCTGCGCAACGTAAGCACGCTCGACCAAATCGCCCAATTCGCGCTCGCTCATTCCGATTTTCATGCCATCCCGCAATGCCGCCATGCCGAGGTCGCTGTAGTGCGCGCCGATGCGTAGCCAGCCCAGTTCCTCGGTAGACTTCACTTGTCGCAAGCGGACGTAATCACGACTCAAATTGGCAATGTTCGGAAAACGGGCCGACAGCACCGCGTGCTGCTCTGCCGTCAGCGGTCCGATATAGCCGATGCGGTGCTGCGGTGACGCGCGCTGCTCGAGCACTGCGAGCGCAGCCTTGATGCAGGACTCCTCGCCCCAGGCAACGTCGGCCTTGTCGGCGATAATGCGCGCCTGCGGCGCGTGGTTGACGTATTGCACGAACAGCGTGTCGCGCTTCTCCGGTGTAAGCACCCCGACCGCCTCGGCAGTCACCGGCCATTGCGTCAGCCACTGCACCGCCGAGCCGAACCGGTTGGCGCCGCAGAACACCAGATGGGTACAGCCGTGCTCGCCCAGCAGCGATTCCACCGCCGCACGCCGGCGCGCCATCTCCGCGTCTGAGAAACGCGGAAGTGACGCGGCGACGATGCGGGCTAAGTTCGGCGGAAGCGTCACGGCGCTTTCTTGGGAAGCGCCACGATCATATCGAGCTCGATGCGCGCGCCGGGCGACGATAACTGGTTGATGCACACTGTGGTGCTGGCCGGTTTCCAGTCGCCGAAATATTTCCCCATGGTGGCGTGCATGGCGTCGGCCTCACGGAAGTCGGTTAGATATTTGGTCACCTTCACCACGTCGCGCCAGGTCGCACCGGTGTGGTCGAGGATCGACTTGATCACCTCCATCGCACGCGTGGTCTGCTCCTCGATCGAATGCGGATGCACATGCTCGGAAGCGACATGCGGATGCTTGTGGTAGAGCGGAGACGGCGTCGCGCCCGACAGGAACATCAGGTCGCAGGCGCCGACGATATGCACGGCCGGGGCGTAGGGCATCGTGCGCGCCTCCTCCGGCTTCGGATGCACGGCTTCCAGCTTGAAGCTCACGGGCGGCTTGGTCATTGCGGTCATTTGGATCTCCCGGTCGACTGAAGTGCTGAGGCCCATTTGGGCCGGAAACGGGGTCCTGCGCAACGGGCGTCAGTTGAATGGCGCCGAAGAAACTGTAACGTGCGACCGCGATCTTCAAGGAGACCCGAATGCCCTCGACGATTCTCGATTCCGCGGTATTCCGCGACATTTTCACCACCGAAAAAATGCGAGCCGTGTTTTCGGACGAGAACCGCGTGCAGAAATATCTCGACTTTGAGGCCGCGCTAGCGCGCGCGCAGGCGCGGCTGAAGATCATCCCGCACGAGGCCTGCGACGAGATCGTCCGCCACTGCGACGCCAACTTGATCGACATGGCAAAGCTCAAGGAGGCAACCGAGCGGATCGGCTACCCGGTGCTGCCGGTGGTGCAGCAACTGGTGAAGCTGTGCAAGGACGGATTGGGCGAGTGGTGCCACTGGGGCGCCACCACCCAGGACATTACCGACACCGCCACGATCATGCAGATCCGCGACGCGCTCGTCATCGTCGAAGACGATATCAATGCGATCGCGGACGCGCTGGCCGCGCTGGCGAAAAAGTATCGCGACGCGCCAATGGCCGGCCGCAGCAACCTACAGCAGGCAGTGCCGATCACCTTCGGCTACAAGATGGCGACCATGCTAGGCGCCTTCGAGCGTCACAAGCAGCGTTTGAAGGAGCTGAAGGCGCGTGTGCTGGTTGGCGAATTCGGCGGCGCCGCCGGCACGTTGTCCTCGCTCGGCCAAGACGGCCTGAAAGTGCAGGACGAGCTGATGAATGAGCTCAAACTCGGCCAGCCCGACATCTCCTGGCACACTGTGCGCGACCGCATCGCCGAGGTCGGCTGTTTCCTCGGTCTCGTCACCGGCACCTGCGGCAAGATCGCCTTCGACGTGAAGCTGCTGATGCAGACCGAAGTGGAAGAAGTGTACGAACCGTTTCACCAGGGTCGCGGCTCATCCTCCACCATGCCGCAGAAACGCAATCCGATCTCGTCGGTTTACATCACCGCGCAGACCGCGATGGTTAAGCAGCTGGTGTCCGCCCTGCTGGAGGCGCAGATCGAGGATCATGAGCGTTCCACCGGACCCTGGGAGATCGAATGGATTGCGCTGCCGGAGATCTTCATGCTTTCGGCCGGCGCGCTGGCGCAGACTCGCTTCCTAGTGAGCGGCCTACAGGTGAACGAGAAGAAGATGCGCGAGAACCTCGACATCACCAAGGGGCTGATCATGTCTGAGGCGGTGATGATGGGATTGGGGCCAATGCTCGGGCGCAACTACGCGCATGATCTCGTTTACGACATTTGCCGCGAGGTGGTGAAAACCGGCCGTCCACTTATCGACCTCTTGGCCGAGAACAAGGAAATCGCCAAGCATGCCAACCGCAAGACCCTTGAAGCGCTGGTCGACCCGGCGAACTATTTGGGCGTCGCCGGGGAGATGGTCGATCGCGTGCTGAAAATGCGGAAGACCTAGGTTGCTTTCGGCAGCGTCTTCCAGATCGCGAGCGCGACGGCAAGCGTCGCAGCGCCAACGCTCAAAAACAGCGTCGGTACGGTGGCGCCAAATTTCTGCATTAGCGCCACGGTGACAGCTGCTCCAGTCATGAACGCCGCGTTGAGCACGTTCACCGCCGCCACGGTGCGCGCGCGGTAATCGGCATCCGACCAGGCCTGCACCGCGGCGAAGGCCGGCACGATGAATAAGCCGCCGGCAACGGCCATCCCGGCGAGATCGAACGCGGCGCGAACTCCTAGGAGCGATGAAAATACTACAGCCGGCGGGCGCACCGGTGCCGCGGGCGCACCAAACGTTGCCAATCCGAGATCGAGAGCGAACAGGCCGAGCAGCACGGAACCCACCAACGTCGTCTTGAGCACGATGCGGCCGCGCGCGATCGCTGCCGCCAGTCCGGAGCCAGCGCCGACCGCGATTGAGAACAGCGCGAGGTAAATCGACACGGTGCTTTCGTCGCCGCCGATTAGTGTCTTGATAAGGGGCGGCAGCAACGACAGCGCCACGATGCCGATCAGCCAGAACCAGCTCGTCACCATGGCGCCCCACCACAGCCTGCTATCCGCGCGGAGATGTCGGATCATCGCCGCTGTGGACGTGGCGATATTACGCGCGATCCTCAAGTGCGGCGCACCTTCGCCAGTCGGCGGAATAAACAGCGCCGCGAGCCAGCAGGCGAGCGCAAATCCGATTACCAGCAGCGCGAAGGATGTGGCATCGCCGCGGCCGCGCGCCGCTAAGCCGCCGACGATGGTACCAGTGAGGATGGCAACGAAGGTGGCGCCTTCCACCAGAGCGTTGCCAGCCGGCAGTTCTACGCGCGCCAAGTGATCCGGCAGGATGCCATATTTGATGGGTCCGAACAGCGCTCCCAGCGCGCCAAAGCCGAACAGTGCCGTGAACAAGATCGGCAAAGACGACTGCGCATAGCCAACCACCGCCAGCCCCGCCACGAATATTTCCACGAATTTTAGCCACTTCGCGACGCGCGCCTTGTCGTATCGGTCGGCCAGCTCTCCACCGAGCGCCGACAGAAAGAAATAGGGTGCAATGAAAATAGCGCTGGCGAGCGTGATTAGCGCTTCCGCGTCACGCGCGCCGGAGCGGAACAGGATGAGGAAGACCAGAGCGGTCTTGAGGAAATTGTCGTTGAATGCCGCGAAGAACTGGCACCAGAACAGCGGCGCGAAGCGCCTCGACAGCATCAGGGGCGGCAGCATGCGCCTTCGATTATGGCAAAGTTTTCATGCCGGCGAACGGCTAATTATTTTTGGTCACAAAAATTGAGCGGCCGTTCTGGCCACCCAAGTCGTCGCTACCGATACCGCAGCCTCACATCTGGAGATCACACCTGGCGTACGCGCCGCAGGCTCCGCCCGGACTTGCGTGCGCGATGGTTATCCTCCCCATAGGATTCAAGCATCACCGCTGACACGCCGAGGCTAAGGGCGATGGCAAGGACGATGGTGAATAGCGAGATCCACATGGCACACCCTCCTCGTTGACGCAGCTATGCGCGCGGGGAAGTCTGGCCGACAAACGCTCCGAGTACGATTTGGTTCCTGTGTTCCATCGATCTGCGATGGGTTCCTGGTGATTAATCCACCGACGCCGGCGGTCAAACTTTAGGCGGCGGCAACCCGTCACTTCAGGCAAATCAAGGTCTGCAGACCCGAAAGCAGAATGTGCATGCCGAGTTCCCAGAACTCGATATGAATCTTGCACAGCCAGCGTTGTAGTTCGATGTACGCCTTGAGCGGAATGCTGCGCGTCCGAGAACGGCGGTTTCTCGATATAGCGTGGCAGGTCCGGTGCCAGCGACTTCATGTCATTCGGCGCCGGGTTACACGGTTATCGCTGTTGGCGCATGATAGGATTATACTTGCAAAGGCACGATGGAAACGCGGGCAAAATGCTGCGGGTCTCAGATCGGTCCACGATCTCAGTATATTGGGGGATGCAACCGTGGCAGCCATTTTCAACGAGAGCGCGGTGGCGGGGCAAAGCGCGGGCCACGGCACCGCGCGGCAGAACCTGCTGACGCCGGCACGGGTGCCGGGCAGCGGTATCCGGCTCGATCGCCTCACGCTTCAAAGTGGTGGCGAGACGCAACTGACGGTGCCGGCGACCAGCGTTGCCTGGGTCCAGGGGCTCGGCGGCGAAGCGCTAATCATCCAAGGCAACCGGCGGCAGGCGCTGACGGATGCGCATGTCGGATTCCTGCCGCCCGGCTTTACGGCGAGCTTGAGCTCGGCCGCCGGCTCCACGCTGCTGTACGGGGAAGTGCCGGATGCGGCACGGCTCGATCCCGGCGTCACGAAAAATCCACCGGCATTCTGCCTCACCGACTGGACGCGCGAGCCGGTGCTCGATTCCGAGCATGACGCGCGCAAGCGCATCTACTTGGTGACACCGAAGCTGTTTGGCACCAAGGCGGTGAAGGGTGAGATGATCATTTATCCGCCCGGCACCGCCGCCGCCAATCATCATCACGAAGGCGCCGAGCATTTCATGTATGTCTTGCGCGGGCGCGGCACGGTCTATGCCAACGAGAAGCCGTTCCCGGTGCACCAGGGCGACGTGATCTATCATCCCGATCGCGAGCGGCACTATCTCGAAGCAGCCGCCGACGAGGAGTTAGTATTCGCGGAATTCTTCGCGCCGGCCGAGTTCAAGACCGTCTGGGTCGACGAAAGCCAGGTCTGCGCCTGGCTACCCACCGGGCGCGATATCCGCGGCCGCACGCCAGTGCGTGAGATCAAGGCGCATTCGGTGGCGGAGGTGCTGAGCCCGGAGGATGTGTGAAAGTGGTGCTGGCGGAAGGATTTGCCCTACCGATCCCCTATATACGAAGCGAAATTTCCCAATGCTATGTTATTGCTATCGAGGCCGAACGGACTTGCGGCCGGCATTGCGCTAAGAGCGCTGCATCTGCGAATGTCTGCTTCTGACTGATCAACGGACATCCGGCGAACGCGGTGCGATGTCGCCTATTGACCCATTCCGGCGTTTGAGCGTCATCCTCCGCTCGGTGCTTTATACGACGCTCTTACTTTGATGTTCGGCCACGGATAATGGTGATGTCATCCCATCAGTCCGCTTCCGGCATGCGTCCCACCGATGGCATCGCCACGCGGCCTCGGCGGTCGCCTAGCTTGATCTCCCGCCCTCGATTAACCTGGCAATCGTCTTGGCTGGTAACGGGTCCTGAGCGTGCTCGGAGGAAAACGATATCATGCTCGGAGGAAAACGATATCAAATGTGCCGACTTATATCGAAACCCGTGGCGGTTGCGACGCGCGTGGCCCTCCTTGCGTTAACAGCGTTGGCTCAGCTGGTGGTTCTGCCGGTTGCGGACGCACGTGCAGCCTGGCCCGAGCACACCATCACAATCATCGTTCCCTTCCCGCCCGGTGGTCCAAATGACCTGCTCGGTCGGCTGCTGGCGGCGGAGCTATCGACGAAACTCGGGCAGAGCGTGATTGTCGAAAATCGCGCCGGTGCCGTGGGCAATATTGGCCTCTCGACCGGCGCGCGCGCTGCCCCGGACGGCTACACCTTGGTTTGCGTGACCGGCGTGGTGCTAATCAATCCAAGCGTCAGCAAGGTCGCGTACGACCCAATCAAAGATTTCGCACCAATCGCCTATCTCGGCGCTGCCCCCAATGCTCTGATCACCCGCGTCGGCTCGGGCGTCGACAGCATCGGCGACCTAATCGCTAGGGCGAAAGCCAATCCCGGCAAACTCAACTACGCCACGGCCGGAGTCGGCAGCGTCTCTCAGCTTGCGGTCGAACTGCTGAAATTGCGCGCTGGCATCGATATGACACATGTGCCGTACCAAGGCGCAGCGCCGGCGCTGCAGGCTGCACTGTCCGGCACCACCGACATTGCCTCGGTCAGCATCGCTGGTCTGATCGGCTACATCCGTTCCGGCGTGCTGAAAGCGCTTGTACAGACTGGAAGCATGCACTGGCAAGATCTGCCCGACGTCCCCACCATGGCAGAAGCAGGAATCCCGAATGCAGTCGTTGAGACGTCACAGATGCTGTTGGCGCCGGCTGGCACCGACGCCTCGATCATCAAGCGTCTCGCGGAGGAAACGCGCTACATCCTGCAAAAGCCCGATGTTCAGGCCAAGATGATTACAGCGGGCTTTCAGGTAAAATTTGAAGGGCCCGAGGAACTGCATGCGCGCATGGTGAGGGAAGTGCCGATGTGGAAAGAAATCGTAGAGCGCGCCAATCTCATCAAGAACTAAGACGAACGCGCCCGCAGCTGTGCTAAATGCAGCTCGATGGCGAACCGAGCATGCCTCGGCATCGGATGCGGTTAGCACAGATCCGAGCAGGTCTATGATGACGACAAACGACATCGCACTTTCGGTCTGCTCAAGCGACAACAGGACCTGCACAACCCAACAGACACTCGGTAGCGTCCGCAGCCGAAGTGCGAGTCCACCGATGACGTCCGGGCTAGGGAGTCAGCATCGCGTTCGCTGCTGGTCGTTGGAACTCAGCGCGGCTAGCGTTATTGGCTTCCTTCTCAAGAGCATAAAAAAAAATATTATCATATAATTAAGCCATTCTGTATAAATATTTTCTTATTTCCCGATGATTATTGCATTTTCATAGAATATTTTTCTATCTATCAGCTCATACCAGATTCCACTGGAGCTGAACTGATGACCGATTGTCGCCAACGAACCGCAGCAGATCGTGTGCCGCTCTCAAGTAATAGCTGGGCGCTGGCGATCGCCGCTGGCTTCATCGTTCTCGTTGTTGCCGGCATCGTGCCGCGCCTGTCTTAGTGAGGACGAGCACCCATGTCGAGCACTGCAGATACTCTTACGACCGGTTCCATTCCTAGGCGCGCCGACAATGTCGAGACGTCACCGCGGATTAGCGAGGACTGGTTGTCGCTGATCGTCGGGCTCTTGATCTTCGCTCTGGCGCTGGCCGGAATCGCCAATGTCGATCTGCTCGGCTGGGCCGTCACCACTTCCGTCTGGACCGATATCGGTAAGGCTCTTGGTCCGGTCTCGAAGGCTTACGCTTCCCTCGGCGGAGTCGGCTCACTCCTCGCGACCTATGTCGCTCTGCTCGTCATCTTGAGCGTGACGGCGTTCGCACTAAAGAGTGACCTCAAACGGTTTGCGCTCGCGTTCACCGCCGTATTCTGGAGCTCATATGCCAGCTGGATTGTCGGTAGCTATGCCAATTTCGCGGCGGTGACGCCCGCGGACCTGCAGAAATTCGGCCTGAGTTGGTCGCTAAAGCTCACCAACGAAGGCGGATATATTTTCGCTTTGATCGCAGGGCTCTTCATCGCCAATTTCCTTCCGCGTTTTGCCGAATCGATCAAGGCAGCGGTGCGGCCCGAGCTCTACATCAAGATTGCCATCGTCATTCTCGGCGGCTTCGTTGCAGTGACGGCGGCGGGCAAACTCAATCTTGCCAGTTCACTGCTGTTGCGCGGCGTCGCGGCCATTATCGAAGCCTATCTGATCTATTGGTCGGTGGTTTATTTTGTCGCCCGCAAATGGTTCGGCTTCAATCGCGAATGGGCGGCGCCGCTGGCATCGGGTATTTCGATCTGCGGCGTGGCGGCGTCGATCGCCACCGGCAGCGCGATCCGCGCGCGGCCGGCGATCCCGGTACTGGTGTCGTCGCTCGTCGTCATTTTTGCGGTGGTCGAGGTTTTGATCCTGCCGGTCCTTGCGCAGACTTTCCTGTGGCAGGAGCCACTGGTCGCGGGGGCCTGGATCGGCCTTGCGGTGAAAACCGACGGCGCCGCAGTTGCCGGCGGCGGCATCACCGAGGCATTGATCCTGGCGAAGAACGCGGCCGAAGGCATCAAGTATCAGCCGGGCTGGGTGCTGGCGACCACGGCCACGGTAAAGGTATTCATCGACATCTTCATCGGCGTCTGGGCCTTCATCCTCGGTTATATCTGGACCAATTACGTCAATCCTACCAACAAGGATAAAGCGAAGGCGTCCGAGATCTGGCAGCGTTTCCCGAAGTTCATCCTCGGCTTCGTGGCGACGTTTGCGGTCGGTCTGTATCTCGCGCTCGGCACTCCGACAACCATCGCCGCCAAGGTTCCTGCCGCAATGGGCGAGGCGAATAGCTTCCGCGTCATCTTCTTCATCCTGACCTTCTTCTCGATCGGCCTGCTCTCCAACTTTCGCACGCTGTGGCAGGAGGGCATCGGCAAGCTCGCCGCCGTCTATGTCGTCAGCCTGTTTGGTTTCGTGGTCTGGGTCGGACTGCTGATTTCCTGGCTGTTCTTCAACGGCATCCATCCGCCGCTGGCGAGCTGACCGCGCATAAAGGAATGCATCATGTCGCAAACTAAAATTGGCGAAGAACTTCGTAACGCCACGGCCGAGCCACTGCTGCCGATCGAGAAGAAGCTGATTGGCTGGAGCCTCGGCATCGGGATCACCCTTCTGGTGGTCCTGGCTGTGGTGAACCATTTGTTCCCGGCGTCGCTGTAATGCGAGCGCAGTTGGCGTGGTCCATGGACCGTGACGCTGAAAAATAAGATCGAGTATGAACATGTCGCCGATCCCGAAAACTGCGCCCTTCGCCGAAGAGGAGATCGGTCTGCTCAACCGCGTCGTTGGGCCAGCCTCGCCGGTCCAGCGCGCCTGGCTGGCGGGATTTCTGGCTGGCCTCGATGCGTCGCAGAGAACGGATGTCGCGCATCCCTGGGTCCCGGCGCGCCCGGCCGAGCTGCTGACAATTATTTATGCGAGCGAGTCCGGAAATTGCGAAAAGCTCGCCAACGATCTCGCGAAGGCCGCGCGTAAAAACGGCATGAAGCCGACCTTGATCGACATGGCCGATCTCGACTTGTCCCAACTCGGCGCTGCCAGACGGCTCGTGGTTGTTGCTGCCACTTGGGGCGAAGGCGAGCCGCCGGCGCGCGCCACCCGGGCCTATAATGAATTGATGGGCGAGGGTGCGCCGCGCCTCGACGGCGTCGAGTTCGGCGTGCTGGCATTGGGCGACACGGCCTACACCGAGTTCTGTGGCGTCGGAAAGAAGATCGATGAGCGGCTGGCGGCACTTGGTGCCAAGCGCGTGGTCGAGCGTGTCGATTGCGATCTCGATTTCGCAACACCGGCGGCAACTTGGATCAGCAATGCGGTCAAGGCGCTAGCGGCGCCGGATGCCGGCCGTGGCCACGTGATCGAAGTCGACTTCGGCAGCAAGCCAATCACGGCGCCCACCACCGATATCGTCGAGGCTGAGATCACCGAGCACGTGAACCTCAACTCCTCACGCTCGGACAAGGAAACTATCCATCTCGCACTTTCCTTCGAGGGTGGCGCGCCGGCCTACGAACCGGGCGATTCGCTCGACCTCTATCCCGAGAACGATCCGGCCTATGTGGACGAATTGCTCAAGCTCGCCGGCCTGTCCGGGAACGACAGTTTGCGCACCGAGCTTATCACGTCGCGGGACGTGACCACGCTGCCGCTCAAGGCCGTCGAGACCCATGCTGCGCTGACCGGACATCAATACGTCAAGACGCTGATCGCCCATGGCGAGGCCAAGGGATGGATCGCCGGCCGCCAATTGATCGACCTAATCGCAAACTTCCCGATTGCGCTGACCACCGACCATCTGCGCGCACTGACACGGCCGCTGGCGCCGCGCGCCTATTCGATCGCGTCCTCACGCCGCGAGGTGGGTGAAGAGGCGCATCTGCTGATATCGGCCGTGCGGTACAAAACCCACGGTCGCGCCCGCAAGGGCGTGGCGTCCAACTACGTGGCCGAACGGCTCAAGCGCGGTGGCCGCGTGCGCGTGAAGCTCAAGCCCAACAAGCATTTTGCGCTGCCGGCGACGGACAAAGACATCATCATGGTTGGACCCGGAACCGGGGTCGCACCGTTCCGCGCTTTCGTGCAGGAGCGCCGTGCCGTCGCGGCCAGCGGGCGAAGCTGGCTATTTTTCGGCGACCGCCAGTTCACCCATGATTTTCTCTACCAGCTTGAATGGCAGGAAGCGTTGAAGGACGGCACGCTCACCCGCATGGACATCGCATTCTCGCGCGACCGGCCCGAGAAAATCTATGTGCAGAACAGGATCTGGGACCAGCGACGCGACTTGATCGAATGGCTCGAAGACGGCGGGTATTTCTATGTCTGCGGCGATGGGAAGGCGATGGCCAAGGATGTGCGCGCGACCCTGGTGCGCGCCTATGCCGACGTGAAATCGCTTTCGCCGGAAGCGGCCGATCAGGCGGTGGCGAGCTTGGAGCGCGACAAGCGCTACCTGCAGGATACCTATTGATCCTACTTCAATTGGAAGGCCAATGGCTGACGAAGTCTCGCGCCACGAGCGCATCAAGGAAGCGAGCGACTATTTGCGCGGCACGCTGGCCGAGGGCCTGCGCGAGGAAATCACCGGCGCGATCGTCGAGGACGATCAGCAACTCGTGAAATTCCACGGTATGTATCTTCAGGACGATCGCGATCTACGGTTGGAACGGACGCGCAAAAAGATGGAGAAGGCGTTCGCCTTCATGATCCGCGTCCGCATCCCAGGCGGCGTGTTGACGCCGACGCAGTGGCTTGCACTCGATCAGATTGCTCACAATTACGGCAACGGCACCATGAAACTTACCACCCGCCAGGCGGTACAATTGCATGGCATCATCAAATCAAACCTGAAAGCAACCATGAAGGCAATCGACGCGGTGCTGCTCAACACCATCGCAGCCTGCGGCGACGTCAATCGGAACGTGATCTGCAATCCAAATCCATATCAGTCGCGCGCCCATGCCGAAGCGTTGGAACTGGCACGCCAGATTTCGGGTCATTTTCTGCCGCGCACGCCGGCTTATCGCGAAATATGGCTTGACGGCGAGCGTATCGCCGGCGGCGAAGACGATGCGGTGGAGCCGATCTATGGCAAGACCTATCTTCCTCGTAAGTTCAAGATCGCCGTGGCAGTACCACCGTCGAATGACGTGGATGTGTTTGCGCACGATCTCGGATTTATCGCTATCCTTGGTAAGAGCGGTGCCGTCAGCGGTTGGAACGTTACCGTTGGCGGCGGCATGGGAATGACGCATGGCGAACCGGACACGTATCCGCGCACTGCAGATATCATTGGGTATTGTGACACCCACGATGCCGTGGCGGTTGCGGAAGGCGTCATCACCGTGCAGCGCGACTGGGGTACCCGCTCGAATCGCAAACACGCACGGCTAAAATACACGATCGAAGACCGCGGCCTGGACGCATTCCGCGCCGAGGTCGAGCGACGCGCCGGTATCTTGCTCAAACCAGCGCAGTCGTTTCAGTTCGCGTCCACCGGCGATCGTTACGGCTGGAGCATGGGTGCGGACGGCCGTAGCCATCTAACGCTGTTCGTGCAGAACGGGCGCCTGTTCGATCGCCCGGGCGCGGCACAGATGTCGACACTCCGACAAATCGCGCAAGACCACGATGGCGATTTTCGTATCACGCCGAACCAACATCTAATCATCGCGAATATTTCGGCGGACAAGCAAAGGGAAATTCACTGGCTCGCAGTCGCTAGCAGATTGCTTGCACCTTTGTCGGGTTTGCGGCGGAATTCCATGGCTTGCGTCGCACTGCCGACTTGCGGGCTCGCGCTG
>Ga0207761_1000136_pt1 | contig 23068 bp, 18 predicted proteins | sample LuqExpMetageno34_FD_187792 | JGI IMG/M metagenome (GOLD analysis project Ga0207761, IMG submission 187792) | Tropical forest soil microbial communities from Luquillo Experimental Forest, Puerto Rico - Sample 34 (SPAdes) | ecosystem: Environmental > Terrestrial > Soil > Tropical forest ... | reverse complement strand
CAGCCGAAAAACCCGCTGAAGCCGCGCCACCCAAGGAAGAATCCTCCGTCACCGACCACTCCCTCAAGCTCAGCGGCCAAACCTTGCCTTACAAAGCTACCGCCGGCACGATCCTCCTCAAGAACGACAAAGATGAACCCGAGGCACTTGTCTACTACACTGCTTACACCCGCAGTGATGTGAAAGACACTGCACAGCGCCCGCTCGCGTTTCTCTACAATGGCGGTCCCGGCTCTGCTTCCATTTGGCTGCACATGGGCTCCTTTGGCCCCAAGCGCGTCGTCACCGTCAACGCCGGGGTCACTCCGCCCGCCCCTTACCAACTTCCGGACAATCCCAACTGTCTGCTCGACAAAGCCGACCTTGTGTTCATCGACCCGGTCGGCACCGGTTTTAGCAAAGCCGTCGGCAAGGCCCAGAACAAGGACTTCTGGGGCGTGGACCAGGACGCCAAGTCCCTCGCGCAATTTGTGCAAACCTACGTCAGCCGCAACAATCGCTGGAACTCCCCGAAATTCCTCATTGGCGAAAGCTACGGCACCTTCCGCAACGCGGTTCTCGCCAACACCCTCCAGCAGCGCAATGGTCTCTATCTCAACGGCATCGTCATGGTCTCTTCCGTTTTCGATCTTGGCACCATCTCCTTTTATCCCGGCGTCGACCTTTCCTACATCCTCTATCTGCCTAGCTACGCCGCCACCGCCTGGTACCACAAAGTCCTCAAGGACCGTCCCGACAATCTCGAATCTTTCTTGGCCGAAGCTCGCACGTTTGCCAAAGGGGAATACGCCGATGCTCTCCTGAAGGGCGACACCCTCAGCTCCGCCGACAAATCCGCTGTCGCCAAAAAAATGGAGCGTTTCACCGGCCTCACGGAAGACTACATCGTTAAGTCCAATCTACGCGTCAAACTTCCCCAATTCATGCAGGAACTGCAGCGCAGCCGGGGCCTCACCACCGGCCGCCTCGACGCGCGTTTTTCGGGACCGGCCTATAGCCTGATCAGCGATTCCGCCGAATACGATCCGCAGGAAACTGCCATCACTGGCGCTTTCGTCGCCGCCTTCAATATGTACGTTCGCGAAGACCTGAAATTCGGCCAGGACCGCGACTATCACGTTTTCGCCGAGTTTGGCGAAAATCGCTGGGACTGGAAGCATCAGGCCGGTGACTTCGCCTTCTTCCCGGGTTCACCCAACGTTACGCTCGATCTCGCCAGCGCCATCATCACCAACCCTAAGCTGCAAGTGGAAATGGAGGATGGCCTCTACGATCTGGCCACCCCCTTCTTCGAGGCGGAATACTCTACCGAACATCTCGGCCTGCCGGAAAATCTACAGAAAAACGTTCACCATAAGTACTACGAGGCCGGCCACATGATGTATCTCCACGACGAGGATTTGGCCAAGCTCAAGGCGAACGTCGCGGCCTTTATCGACTCTGCCTCCAAGCCGCAATAGGCTGTCGCTCGTCGCTGTAAGCAAAACGTTACGTAACCAGAAAGCGCGGAATTCGCCAACCTTCATCTTCCGTTCGTCAACCCGCTCTTAAACTTGTCTCGCTGGCACCGGCCTCGCCGTTCGCCCGCCTATCGCCCTTCGGCGAAATCCTGTTTCCGGGGAAAGCATGTCCTCCACTCCATCTCTGCCACCCGTTCAACGCACATTTAATGTTCCACAACTTATCGCTGCGATGCTGAAGTCGCGCGAACACGTCAGCGACCTCATCTTTTCCCCCGGCCGCGCCCCCCAGGTCGAAGTCGGCGGCCAACTCGTCGAACTGAAATTCAAAGGCCTCGAGTGTCTCGTGCCACACGACACCGACCACATCGCCAAAACGCTACTCGGCGCCAACGAACACGCCGCCCAAAAGCTTGAACTCGATGGCTCTGCCGATCTTTCCTACGGCCTCGACCAGATGGCCCGTTTTCGTGTGAACATCTTCCGCCAGCGCGGCAGTTGCGCCATCGTCATGCGCGTTATCCCCGACCGCATTCCGAGCTTCGCCGACCTGAAGCTTCCTCTTCAACTCGCGGAAATCTGTTCGCTTCGCAACGGCGTCGTCCTCGTCACAGGACCCACCGGCTCCGGCAAGTCCTCAACCCTGGCCGCGGTGGTCGACATGATGAACGAGGAGAAGGCCATTCACATCCTCACCATCGAAGATCCTATCGAGTTTCTCCATCGTCATAAACGCGCTACCATCCACCAGCGCGAACTGCATAGCGATACCCCCACCTTCGCGCTGGCCCTGCGTGCCGCCCTTCGCCAGGCCCCCAAGGTCATCCTCGTCGGCGAGATGCGAGATCGCGAGACTATCGAAATTGCTCTCGAAGCCGCCGAAACCGGCCACCTCGTGCTTTCCACTCTCCACACGATCGATGCCGCCAAAACTGTCGAGCGCATCATTGGCGCTTTCCCCATGGAAGATCAGCAAGGCGTACGCAACCGCCTCTCCAAAGCGTTCCGCTTCATCCTTTCGCAACGCCTTCTTCCCCGCCTCGACGGCAAAGGTCGCATCGCGGTGCTCGAGATCCTGCGTTCCACTCTCCGCACACGCGAATACATCGAAAAGGGCGAGGGGGAAGGCAAAACGCTCCTCGACGCTATGCGCGACGGCTCGCACGACGGCATGCAGCACTTTGATGGGGAAATCGAAAAGCTTATTCGCACCGGCGTCATCGATTTCGAAACTGGCATGACCTATGCCACCAACCCTGGCAACTTACGCCTGGAAATGGCCGACTACCTCGACGAAACCGCAAAATCTAATCCCCATCCGGCCGCAGCCCGCACGACCACGCAAGATCCGGAACTCGAACTCACGCAGTAGAAGCCTTTGTGGGGGGCCAGCAATGCTGGACCCCATGTCCGCACAACCTGAAGTCCTGGCCGGGCCTGCGTGGTCCCAACCCAACGTATGCTGATTGTTCACTAAGGCAACGCATCTTGTGCCACCCGCCGCCTGTTTTCCATTTTCTATTTTCCCCATTCATGTATGATGACCCGTACCCAATCCCCGTCCGTTGGATAGCACTTGTCGACGCAAACCGATTCGCTTTCCTCTGACCAGCCCGCGCATACTACGCATCCCCGCAAAACTCGTGGTGCTCTCCTGCAGATTCTCGGTGTCGGTTTTGGCATCGCCGTCGCCGTCGGCAATACCATCTCCGCCGGAATCGTTCGCACTCCGGGCGACATCGCTGCGCGGCTACCCAATCATTGGCTTTTCTTCGCGGTCTGGTTTGGTGGCGCTTTCTATGCGCTCATGAGCGCGTTTCAACTCGCCGAGCTGGGCTCCGCCATCCCCAAGAGCGGTGGGCAATACAATTTCTCCCGCCGCGCCATCGGCGACTACGCGGGTTTCATCGTCGGCTGGTCCGACTGGCTCTCCACTTGCGGCACCACTGGCGCTGTGGGCATCGTCATCGGCGAGTATATGGCGCACATGTTCCGCTCCTTCGATGGCTCATACCAAATCGCTGGCACCTTCGGGGACTTTCTTCGGTCTCATCACGTAGGTTTAGCCGAAATTCCCAGACTCAAAATCACCGCAGTCTCAGTGATTCTCCTGTTCGCCTTGCTGCAATGGAAAAGCATCAGCATGGGCAGCAAAGTTCAGAATTTCACCACCGTGCTCAAAGGGCTGGCTTTTTTCACAATCGTGGTTGCTTGTTTCACGATGGGCCGGCACCTCCATTCCAGCGTCGATGTTGCCGCTTCCGCCCAATCCGCGTCCGCCATCGTCATTCCTGCTGGCGCCGCCCTGATCACCGCGCTTCTCCTCGGAATGCAGGCCACCATTTACACCTACGACGGCTGGGATGGGGTCATCTACTTCGGCGATGAAATCAAAAACCCAGGGCATCTTGTCCCGCGCGCCATCTTCGCCAGCCTTCTCTCCATCGTCCTCATCTACCTCCTCGTTAACGCCGCCGTCCTCTATGTCCTCCCGATGCAAGAAATTGCCGGCAATAATTTCTCCCTTGGCCTCGCCGCGCAGCGCGTTTTCGGCCAGAACGGCGATTTTATCTTCCGCTCCATCATGGTGATCGCCCTGCTCAGCTCCATCAACGCGCTTCACCTAATGGGCGCTCGCGTCATTTACGCCATGAGCCGTGACGGCCTCTTCTTCCGCACCGTCTCCCGCGTCAACCCAGGCGGTACTCCCACTGTCGCCCTTCTTCTGAGCGCCCTCGTGGGCGTTGCCTTCGCCATCTTCAGTTTCGAACGTGTCATCGCCATGCTGGCCTTCTTCTTCGTCACCAACTACCTGCTCTCCTTCGTTTCCCTCTTCATCCTCCGCACACGGGAGCCTCACCTCACCCGCCCCTATCGCGCCTGGGGTTACCCGGTGACCACCGTCCTCGCCCTCCTCGGTTCCATCGGCTTCCTGATCGAAGCCGTCCGCGAGGACCCGATCAATAGCTATCTCACACTGATCGCGCTGGCCTGCAGCTATCCCGTCTACCGCGCCCTCAAATCAGCTTCGAATTTGGAACCAGCCGCCTCAGAATAGAAAGGGGATTCTGATCCCACACGGTCTCTCCGTGCCCTCTGTGTCTCCCGTCCTCTGCGTTAATTCTTCCCTTACTTTTCTCCCGGCACGCCAAAAAACAAAAAAAGGGGCGAATATTCATCCGCCCCTTCCCGTGTTCTATTTTTCAATTCTGTTTTCTAAATGACCTTCTCCGCCACCGCCTTCGCCTGCAGGAACAGCAGCAAATAATCCTTCCCACCGGTTTTCGAATCCGTTCCGCTCATGTTGAATCCGCCAAACGGGTGCGCACCCACCATGGCGCCAGTACACTTCCGGTTCAGATACAGATTCCCGACGTGGAACTCTTCCTCCGCCCGCTGAATCTTTTTCGGATTCTTCGAATACACAGCACCTGTCAGGCCGAACTCCGTGTTGTTCGCAATCTCCATCGCATCTTCAAAATTCTTCGCCTTGATCACCGCCAGCACCGGACCAAAGACTTCTTCCTGCGCCAGCCGCGCCTTCGGCGGCACATCCGCGATAATCGTCGGCTCTACGAAATACCCGTCGCCCGCGGCACGCGAACCGCCTGCTACCAAGCGGCCCTCTTTCTTGCCGATCTCGATGTAATCCAGAATTGTCTTCATCGCCGATTCGTTGATGACCGGACCCATATAGTTTGTAGGGTCGTCACTCGGTCCTACCTTGATCTTCTTCGTCCGCTCTACCAGCTTATTCACGAACGTGTCGTAAACCTTCTCGCTCACGATCACGCGCGAGCACGCAGAGCATTTCTGACCCTGGTAACCAAACGCTGCCTGCACTGTGCCCTCGACTGCAGCGTCAACGTCGGCCTCTTCGTCCACCACGATCCCGTCTTTCCCACCCATCTCCAGAACCGTCCGCTTTATCCAGATCTGTCCCGGCGATGGCTTCGCGGCCAGCTCGCAGATTCGCAGGCCCACTTCCTTCGAACCGGTGAATCCGACGTATCGCGTCTTCGGGTGCTGCACGATGGTGTCGCCGACCGCGCTGCCCGAGCCCGTCACAAACTGCAACGCTTCCTTCGGAACTCCCGCTTCAAACAAAATGTCCACAAACTTGGCCGCAATCGTCGGCGAATCCGACGCCGGCTTCAGCACCACGGTATTGCCCGTAACCAGCGAGGCCGCCACCAGCCCGGCCATGATCGCGCACGGGAAATTCCACGGGGGAATAATCGCGCCCACTCCCAGCGGGATGTACACCAGGTAGTTCCGTTCGCCACGCATCGGCGTCAGCTTGTGGTGTTCGGCCAGCCGCAGCATCTCCCGTCCATAAAACTCACAAAAGTCGATCGTTTCCGCGATGTCCGCGTCCGCCTCCACCCACGTCTTGCCTACTTCGTAGCAGACCAGCGCTTCCAACTCGAACTTCCGCTCACGCACGATCTGTGCGGCCTTAAATATGCACTTCACGCGATCCTGCGCCGGCACCCTCTTCCAGACGTCAAAGTACTTGTTTGCCGCCTCGATCGCCTCGACAGCTTGCTCCTTCGAAGCATCCTGAAACACGCCAATCGCTTCGGATGGTTTCGACGGATTCGTGGATTTCCTCTTCTTGTCCGTCACCACCTTCTTCCCGCCAATCCACATCGGGTACTCGTGCCCGAACTCCGACCGCACCTTCTTCAGTGCCTCTTCCATCTTTTTTCGATTGTCTGGATTGGAAAAATCGATAAATGGCTCGTTTGTGAACTCTGTTACATGCACCTTTGCATCCGCCGTCGCCATGTTTGCTTCCCTCCTAAGTCCGGAACAATTAATTATAGGTCGCCTTCTCCAGCCCCGACAAGCCAACCAATTTGGGAGGGTGGCGATTGATCGCCGCTTTGCAGTTTCGTTGCTGCTGCAACCATCCCCTGAGCAACCAAACAAAAGACCGTCATCGTGAGGCGCGTTTTCTGCGGCGAAGGATCTCCACCGATCCGTTCCGCAAGCAATATCTTTTACTCCCCCGTCAGAATCTTGTACTGCTCCTTCGTCAACGGCACCACGGACAATCTCCCGATTCGTACTAGCGGCGAGTCCTTGAACGCCTTGTTCTGCTTAATTTCCGCCAGCGACACCGGCTTCGCGATCGCTTTACCTGACTTCAGGGTCAGCACCGGATTCTTCGGGTTCTTCGTGTCCACCTTGACGACCTTCGCGGTACCCACCGCACTCTTCATGTCCCCCGTCTCATAAATCACCAGCCGAGCACCCGGTTCCATCTGCCCCATGTTCTTCAGCGCCACCGGGTTCGACACCCCGTCCCAGACCGTTTCCCCATCCTTCTGTAAATCCGCGAACGAATATTCGGTAGGCTCAGTCTTCAGCAGGTAATCAGTCGCCATAGCCTGTCTCCCTGTCGTCAGTCTCTTCGCGCCGAATAGTCTAGCAGTAGCCCAGCCTTTAGTCTGCCTGCGCTTGATGCCACTCTCTAACGTCTAAACTACCGTTTCTCCATCGCTGCGGTTCCCGAAGGTCCCAAGCTCTTCACAAACGTGATCACCTGCCAGCGCATCGGCTCGGGGATCGTCGCCCACGTCGGCATCCCCTTCGGTAAATTCCCGTTCTTCAACAACCAGAAAATCTCCCCATCTGTGGCCTGCTGCACACGTTCGCTGCGCAAACTCGGCCGTTTCCCTCGCCCCAACGCGTCCGCGCCGTGACACTTCGCGCAGTGGTCCTCAAACACGCGCTTTCCTGCTGCCACCGCGTCTGGTTGGCCCGTGAACGGGTTCACCCGCGTCCGGTCACCTTCCGGCACACTTTTGAGCCAACCCCCATCCGCCGCGAGACCGATTCCCGCCGTTATCACCATGCCCAGCATCAATCCCACAATTTTTTTGTTCATCCTGGTTATCCTCTGCCCCCGATCAGTGCGAACTCTTCCACAAACGCCCGAAAATCTGCTCAACCTCGTACGAAATCTTGAACCGCCACAACACTCCGACGCTGCTCGAGTTCAATCCAAAACTTGGCTCGAACCCAATCGACGGCCCCTTCGGAATGTTCAACTGCAGGATCGGTCCCAGGTAGTGCGATGTCCCGGGGAGCCCGAGATGTTCCGTCGTTCCGAGTCCCCCGTACATCTCCACGCCCGTCAGAAAATTCTCGCGGCAAAACACGCAATCCCGGCTACCTGCGGCTAACGCCAGCGGCCGGCTAACTCCCAACGCATACCCGAACTCCCACGGCTCAGGGTGATTCAGCATCTTCTCGAAAATGAAATTTTCCGAAATGTTCCATCCACGCGCGTTGCTTGAGAGGATCAGCTTCAGTTCCATTTCTTTTTGCGACTCGGCGCGAGCCTCCGCATTCGGTGGGTACAAATCGGCGATCGAGTCGTGATTCACTACTTCCAAAAAACTCTTATCGGCGCCATTAATGTCTTCAAACTCCGCATACAGCACTGGGTTAATCCAATGATTCCGCATCAATGGCCGGAAGCGGTTCTCCCAGCGAAATCCAGTGAAGACTGTCGAATCGTTCTGCGTCGATTGCCCGTTTAGATAGATCTCCGTCGTCCACCATGCTTTCATTCCATACTCGAATTCCATCGTCGAGCTATTGAATGTGTTAGCGTTCTTGGGCGCTGCATTCACTCCTTTGTACGCGATCTCCAGATTGCCTGGCTCCTCCAGCGCCTCCGAATACGTCACGAAATACGGTGGCTCTTGCGCGCGCAATCCTGTTCCAAACAGGAATCCGAAAACCAGCAACAGCCAAAACCTGTTGTTGCAACTCAGTTGCATTAGATGACCGCCTGCGTTTCGACTCATTTCTTCCCTTCCGGATGAAAAAAATCTTAGATCTTGAAGCGATGGATATCAGACTGACCCGGTCTTATATTGATATAAGACTAGCACGGTCCCATATCATCTGCAAGTAAGTTGCAAGTAAAATCTGCCTGCTTTTACCTTCAAACATACGGATCACACCTAACAGACTTAAAATGTGACGATTACGAACGAGTCAATTCGCTGGCAGCCTCGGAGAATACCCGTGTGTGGTGATCGATGTCGCGATCCGTCGTATCGGGACACATCAGTGCCATGTTGTGGAACGGAGTCAGCAGGACTCCCCGATTCAGTGCATACAAGTGCAGAAAGCGTTCCAAATCGAAATCGGCTGCCGCGGCAGACTCTCGTCCATTCCGCGGCGCGTTCTGGCAGAACGTATACTCGGCCCTGCATCCCAATCTCTGCGCGTTCCAGGAAAGGCCATTCTTCTTGATCTCACCTGCCACGCCGTCGTTGAATCGCTTCGCCAGCGCCACCATCTTGTCGAAATTCTTCGCCGTCAGGATGTGCTCAAGCGTCGCCCGCATGGCCGCCAGCGACAACGCGTTTCCAGCCAGCGTGCCCCCGATTCCCCCGACATCGCAGTCCTCCAGGTGAATCCGTGCGGAAATCCGCTGCGCCACTTCCTCCGTGCAGCCATACGTTGCGCCCGGGATCCCGCTGCCGATCGCTTTCCCGAACACCAGCAAATCCGGGTCGAGTCTCCATTCTGCCGTGCAGCCTCCCGGGCTCGCACAAATCGTGTGTGTTTCATCGGCAATCAGCAGCGCTCCATATCTTCGTGCCAACTCTCGTGCCGCTTTCCAGTAGCCGTCTTCCGGCAAGATGATCCCCACATTCGTCATGGCCGGCTCGGCCATGATGCATGCCACGTCATGATGCTTCAGCGCGTCTTCGAGCGCGCTCAAATCATTGAACTCCACCACGCGCGTCGTTTCCGCAGGATTCACTGGCGGACCAATGTTTCCTCGCCGCGGTCCCACAACTCCATCAGCATTTACAGTCGCGAATGTCTCGTCCACCGTCCCGTGATAGCAGTAGTGAAACACCAGGACTTTGCTCCGCTGTGTGATCTCTCGCGCAATGCGAATCGCAAAGCGGTTCGCGTCCGTCGCCGTCAGCGTGAATTGCCAATAGGGCAGCCCGAATCGCTTCTTCAGATCCTCGCCGACATACAAAGCATCCTCCGTAGGCAACATCAACGTAATGCCCTCGGCTGCGCGCTTCGCTACCGCTGCCACCACCGCGTCCGGCGAGTGTCCCGTCATCGCTCCCGTGTCTCCTAAACACAGATCGACATATTCCCGCCCATCCACATCAGTGAAGTGTGCGCCTTTCGCGTGCTGCACAAAGACGGGGAAGGCGCCCGCCCACTTCGTCATCCAGTTCATCGGCACGCCGCCCAGCAGCGAATCCTTCGCCTTCGCAAACAGCTCCGCTGACTGTGGATGCTCCCCAATGAAGCGCTTGTCTTCCCTGTCCTGCAACGCGCGCAACTTTTTCCGATCAATCGCCATCATCATTCTCTCCGTGTGTAGGGGTACATGCTGCGCCCGATCTCGGCAGGCACTAAGAACTCACGCGCCCTAACAAGCCACACTGAATGTCAGCAACGAAGTAAATACTTGTCATCCTGAGGAGCGCAATTTGCGACGAAGGGTCCCAATTGGCGCGACGCGAACCAAGCGTCAGCACTCTTCCGATCACCGCAATTCGTGGATGATCTCTTTCACCGCGTTCGCACCGCTCGCACCCGTCAACCCATTCCCCGGATGCGTTCCATTACTGCAGAGGAACAGCCCCCGCACCGGAGTCTGGTAGCGCGCCCAATCCAGCACCGGCCGCATCGTGAAAATCTGATCCAGCGCAATCTCGCCGTGGAAGATGTGTCCGCCGGTGAATCCGTAATCATTCTCCAGATCCTCCGGCGTGATGACATGGGCCGCCTCCACCAGATTCGCCAAATTCGGCGAATACGCGGACAGCGTTTTGATCACGATATTCGCCAGTTCACCGCGCCGCGACCTCCAGTTCCCTTCCTTCAACTGATACGGTGCAAATTGGAAGTACGCCGACAAAACATGCTTTCCGGCGGGCGCCAATGACGAATCAAGAACCGTCGGGATCGTCACATCCAGATACGGCGCCGTCGAAATCTCACCGTACTTCGACGCGTCAAACGCCTTCTCCAGATAGTCGATTTCGTACCCGATGTGAATGCGGCCACCCAATGCTTCCCGGAAGCCGTCCGGCGCAACTGCATTCGCGAGCGCCGGAAAACTTGGCAAATCGCCGAGCGCCAGATGCACCTTCGCCACGTTCCCTCGCGAGCGAAAATTCTTCATGCGCATGGCAAAGACAGGATCGAAGCTCGTAGGATCGAGCAACTGGAAGAACGTTCGCTTTGGGTCTACTCCTGAAACCACTGCCTCGCACGCGATCTCTTCGCCGTTCGTCAACGCGACACCGCATATCGCGCCAGCCTTCGTCCGGATCTGCGCCACTTCCGCATTCGTGCGGACTTCCGCGCCCGCCGCTTGCGCCGATTCCGTCAACGCCCGCGCGAATTCTCCCATACCGCCCCGCGGAAACGCCGCTGCCCCTGCCGGATGTGAATCCGCCGCGGCCCGCAGTAACAAAACTGCCGCGGATCCCGCCGACCATGGTCCGAGATTCGCCCCGAACATTCCGCGAGACGCAATGACTGCCCGCAGCAGCTCCGTCTCGAAAAACTCGGACACGAAATCGGCTGCCGCCATCGGGCCCCAACGCAGCAAATCAAATATTCCGTTCTTTCCAAGTCTGCGAACGGCGTGCCCCGTCTTCAGCAGGTTCCAGAAATCTTCGGGAGATGGATTGTCAATTCCCGGCGGTGTGATCGAAGCGATCTGCGCAAAAACGCTGGCGATTCTTTCCAAAGCTTCGGCAAACTCCGTGTACTTCGCGCCGTCTTTCGCAGACAAATGCGAAATCGCGCCCGCGGTTTTCCCCGCATCGCCGTAGAAGAGCAGCCCGCGACCGTCTGGTGTCGGTGCGAACACGCGCGGGTCCGGACGAAAAATCTGCAAATTGTATCTCTCGAGCCGCATGTCGCGCGCAACGTCCGCACGCAATGGCCCCAAGGTGTGCGCCAGGGCTGAAACCCGGAAACCCGGATGGAATTCTTCTGTCGTCGCACCACCGCCGGTAACTTCACGCCGCTCCAGCACCACCGGCTTGAATCCACCTTTTGCCAGGTAAAACGCCGCGATCAGCGCGTTATGACCGCCGCCAATGAGCACTACTTTCTGTCCGAGGGGCATGGTCAGTTCGCCGCCTTTTTCCATTCTTTCAGGATCACTTGGCTGGCGATTCGTCCGTTCGCGCCCATGATTCCGCCGCCGGGATGCGTCGCCGACCCGCACATGTACAGGTTTTCAATCGGCGTCCGGTAATACGCCCAGCCCGGCACCGGCCTCAGGAAGAACAGTTGCTCGAGCGACAACTCGCCTTGAAAAATGTTCCCCTGCGTCAAGCCGAACTCCCGCTGCAAGTCGAGGGGCGTCAGGAATTGCCTCCCGATGATAATGTCCTTGATGTTCGGCGCGTGCTGCGCAATCGTGTCGATCACATTATTCCCAAACGCCTCCCGCTGGTCGTCCCAGGTCCCTTCCGCCAGTTTGTATGGGGCGTACTGGACGAAGCAGGACAGCACATGCTTACCCGGCGGCGCGACGGATGGATCGGTCAGGCTCGGAATCACCATGTCGACATACGGCCGCTTCGAGAAGTGCCCGTACTTCGCGTCGTCGTACGCCTTTTCCATGTATTCCATCTTCGGAGAAATCGAAATCGCTCCGCGCAAGTGTGCGCCCTCCCCCGGTAAGCACTTGAAATCCGGCAGCGCATCCAGCGCCAGATTCACTTTTCCCGACGAGCCGCGGAACTTGTACCTCTTCACGCTCTCCAGAAAATCTGATGGCAATTCTTTCGGTTCCAGAAATACTTCGAACGTCCAGTGCGGGTCCACACTCGAAGAAACCACGTTGCACCTGATTTCTTCGCCGGAATCCAGCACCACCCCGCTGGTACGCCCGTTCTTGGTCAGTATCTTCGCCACAGGTGCCTGCGTCCGAATCTCTACTCCAGCTTCTTTCGCCGCCGCCGCAATCGAAAGTGAAATCTGACCCGTGCCTCCGCGACTGAAGCCCCACGACCGGAACGCTCCGTCAATCTCGCCCATGTAGTGGTGCAACAATACGTAAGCAGTCCCGGGCGAACGGATTCCCAGGAAGGTGCCAATAATTCCCGAAGCCGACATCGTCGCCTTCAACACGTCCGTCTCGAACCACTGGTCCAGAAAATCCGCCGCGCTCATCGTCATTAACTGCACCAGCGTGTACCGCTCTTCGGACGACAGCTCTCGGAATCGCTGCAGCAGGAAATGCAGTTGCTTCAGGTCCTTCGGGTTCAGTGTCGTGGGGTCTGGCGGAATCATGGAAAGCAACGGCTTCACGAACCGGCACATCGGCGTCATCATCTTCGAGAATTCGTCGTACGCCTCCGCGTCCAGCCGGGAGTGCCGGCGGATCTCGCGCTGCGTTCTCGCATGATCGTTCACACGCCACAGATAATCGCCGTTCAACATCGGCGAAAACGTGCCATCCAGCGGCAAAATCTCCAGGCCATGGCGCGGCAAATCCAATTCACGGATAATCTCGGGCCGCAACAGCGAAACAACATAGGAACATTCGCTGAATAAGAATCCCGGCACGATCTCTTCCGTAACCGCCGCGCCGCCCAACACTTTACGGCGCTCTAACACCAGCACTTTCTTCCCGGCTTTGGCCAGGTACGCGGCGTTCACCAAACCATTGTGACCGCCCCCGATCACCACCACATCGTAGGACTGCGACATGAACTCAGACTCCTGTCGGAGCGCAACGAGATGAATTGCTCAAAGAACACAACATCATACTGACGGCGTGTCCCCTTCACAAGGACGCGCGGAACTATCTCAACGATTTTCACCAACGCCTTCCTTGCGGCGCCTCACCGAACGAAACTATAATTCGCTGTTACTTCGTTTTGATTGCCGTGTCATTCGCTGTTTGCTGCGGAGGACTTGTGCCCGTCGGAACTGCTTTCCACGAACGTACTCTCGCTCTCTGCGACAGCCTGAACTTCAAGGAATGGTCCGGCTACTACACCGTCAGCGCCTACGAGATGACGCACGAGCACGAGTACAACGCCATTCGCAACTCCTCCGCCCTTATCGATATCACGCCGCTTTTCAAGTATCGCGTCACTGGTCCCGATGCCACCCGTCTCGTCAATCGCGTTATTTGCCGCGACATCAATAAGGTTGCCGTCGATCAGGTCATCTATTGTTGCTGGTGCGATCCCGAAGGCAAGGTCATCGACGACGGCACGATCACCCGCCTCGGCGAAAACGACTATCGCTGGACCGCCGCCGACCCCAGTCTTCGCTGGTTCCAGCAGAATGCTCTTGGCCTCGACGTGCACATCGAGGACATTTCTGAAAAGGTTGCCGCTCTCGCTTTGCAAGGGCCAACTAGCGGCAAACTGCTGCACGCGGTCGCTGATGCGAACATCGCGGGCCTCAAATATTTTCGAGTCACTCATGGCAGAATCGCCGGCGTCCCTGTCGACATTTCCCGCACGGGTTACACCGGCGACCTCGGCTACGAAATCTGGGTGCCTTGGAAAGATGGCATCAGAGTTTTTGATGAATTGATGGCCAAAGGGCGCCCCTTCGACATTCATCCCGCCGGAATGGTCGCACTCGATATCGCTCGCATCGAGGCCGGCCTCATTCTCATCGAGGTCGACTACACCTCCAGCAAGCGCGCCATAATCCCGCCGCAAAAATTCACTCCCGGCGAAATCGGCCTTGGCAAACTGGTCGATCTGAAAAAAGAGAATTTCATCGGACGCGCCGCTCTCGAACAAGAAGCTAAGCACGGTGGCCCTGCGCGCCGCCTAGTCGGCCTCGAAATCAATTGGAGCGAAGTCGAAGCCCTGTACGAAAAAATCGGCATGCCCCCGCAAGTGCCGGCAACCGCTTCGCGCGTCGCCGTTCCTGTCTATCGCGGTGGCCGCCAAGTCGGCAAAGCCACGTCCACAACCTGGTCGCCAACCCTGAAGCGCATGATCGCTATAGCCTCTGTCGGCCGCGAAAGCGCCGCAACTGGCACGACTCTGAGCATGGAGTTGACCGTCGAGGCCGAGCGCAAAACTGTTTCCGCGAAAATCGTCCCCCTGCCTTTCTTCAACCCTCCGCGCAAAACCGCCGCGCTCGCTGTTTAGTTCGCGAAGCAATCTCAATGCATTGCGGCGTATCGCTCGACGCCCGCTAGCACCCTGTCGAGCTCGCCTCGATCGAGCAGTTTCCCGTTCACAATTACAGCCCGAATCTTTTGCGTGTTCCTGATATCTGCCAGCGGGTCCGCGTCAAGTAGTACAAGATCCGCCCGCTTCCCCGCGTCGATTGTCCCCTGCTCCGCACTCCGGCCTAGAAATTCGGCTGGCTTTGTCGTCGCAGCCTGTAACGCCTGTAAAGGCGTCATGCCCGCCTTTACCATGTACTCCAGATCTTCATGCAGGCTGAAACCAGGAAACACATTTGGCGCCGCAGTGTCCGTACCGGCCACGATCGACACGCCGGCCAAATTCATTTTTCCCACCACACTTACCGACCGCTTCACCACCTCGTCTCGTAACGCAAAATCATCGCTGCCATATCTTTCTAGCTGTCCATTGCGTCCCTGCCGCCAGATTGCCTGCAAATTCTGTGGCACATAGCGCAACCGCCAATCCGCTCCCAGATCTTCCTGAGGTGTGACAAAGCCCAGATGCACCAGCGTCGGAAACGTAGGCACCTGCCATGTACCATTTCGCGCGAACTTCGAAGCTAGCGCGTCGGTTTTGCACTGCGAATTCGAATCCAACAACCCATGCAGCCACCGCCGATTCCTCCTTCGCGTTTCTTCCGCCGATTCTCCATCAATCTTCTTCAGCTTTTCCTGACGAAGTTCACCCTCTTTCTCCGAAGTTCCCAACAACACGCCAGTCAGATGCTCGATGCTACTCTGTCCCGCATCCGAAGCTTGCGCCGCGGTAATGGAATCCGGCACATGCCCGACAAACCGAATGCCTAGCCTGTTCGATTCGCTCGCAATCGCAAAATAAGCTTCCGGTTGCAACCGCGACTGCACCTTGATGAAATCCACTCCCTCGCGTTGTAGCGTGTCCACCGCGGCTGCCGCCTCACGCCCATTCTGCACAACGATCGACGGCTGAAACGAAGGCGGACTTCCATCGAGATAGGGTCCCGTAAAGAAAATTTGCGGCCCGATCCGTTTCCCCGAACCGATCTCCTCACGAAGCTGCTTCAGCAGCTCCACTTGGCCGCCCATATCGCGAACCGTCGTGATTCCATTGGCCACCAGCAGCGGCAATATAAACTCGCGGCTCCCTCCCGGTTCGCCAGCTCCCGTAAGGTGCACGTGCATATCGGCCAGTCCGGGAATCAAGAACTTCCCGCCACCGTCCACAATTTTCGTTTCCTTTGGAATCGCGACGTACGCGTCCGCTCCAACACGGCTGATACGCGAGCCCGAAATGACCACTGTGCAATCGGCGCAGGGGGCCCCGCCAGATCCATCAATCACCGTGACGTGCGTGATTGCAAGGATCGTCGGCGTGGGCCTCGAGCAAGCAACCATGCCGAGAACCAGCCCGAAAAGTCCCAGAAATCCACGCGTGCACGCCAATCTATCCGAAGCTCGCACGCGACCCCGTTTCGCAATGTTCCCTTTCCGTCGTCCCAACAAATCGCGTAGCTCCCTAGTCGCCATCGAGTTCTAATAAGCGTGAACCGTCGGCCACATGTTTGTGTAGTGGCCAGTCTTTAGACTGGCCTGCACAAGTCTAAGCGATCTGTTTGCCAATCCCGGGCAACCCTCTACACCATTCCCGGTTCTCATTCAGCAGATTGGGCAGCTCCCGGAGGTTCCCGTGAATCTTCGCCCCGGCTCTCAGCAAGCCGCTTCCCTGCATTTCGACACGATCGACCTCTCCGCGCGCACCGGCAATTGACAAACATTCTCGATCGCCATTCATATCTTGCTTGTCATTCTGCTGTTGCTTCTTGCCACAAATCCCAAGACGAATCCTTTGATTCACTCGATTCCCGTGGGCATCGACCGCGACATCCCCACCTACATTCCGCCAGCCGACCCAACGCAGATGGGACTGCCCTCGCATGGCAACGACGGAGGAGGCGGCCATCACGAATTCCTTCCCACCACCGCCGGCCAACTCGCTCCACACTCTTCGAGACCTCTCCTTCCGCCTTCCAAAATCATCAGCGACGATCCGCAACTGCCCGAACCGATGGCCGTGCCCGATCCCAATGCCCCCGCGATCGTCCCAATCATCACCGATCCCGGTTTGCCCTGGATGAAAGACAAAAATGGCTCGGCAGGTCCCGGTGGCCCCAACGGGTTCGGCAGTGGCAAAGGCAACGGCATGGGTGATCGCAATGGCAACGGTGCCGGCGAGGGCGACGACAACGGCCCTTACGCCAACGTCGTCACGCAAGTCATGTGCGTTTACTGCCCCGAGCCTCCTTATACCGAAGAGGCCCGCAAAAACAAACTCCAGGGCAAAATGCTGCTCCGTGTCCTCGTCGGCGAGGATGGCAAAGCCAAGCAGGTTCGCATCCTACAATCTCTCGGCATGGGCCTCGACGAAAGCGCCGAGCACGCCGTCTACTCCTGGCGCTTCTCCCCAGCGCGGGACGCCAACCGCCGCCCAGTTGTCGCCTGGGTCACCATCGAGACCCGCTTCCAACTCTTCTAACATTTGGTGCGCTGGCTCTGAGGTTGCTCCTGTCCTCGGACCGGCATCTTCGTGCGACCGGTTCGGTCGCCTTGAGGCGTCGGGGAGGGGGGCTCGTATGCGCAGGAATGATTGGCTGTTCATGTTACGATGCCCGCGGAGCACATCATGGCCGGACCTACTCCGTTCGACAAGTTTCTCAAATACGCTAACGCGTCTGTTCCTCCCGTGGATCCTGGCGACCTGCGGCAGTGTACAACTACAACTACGAAGCAATGGAAAGCAGCATGGGTAGCACCGGCGTTTCACACAGCGTCTACGCGCAGATTTGCTCCCCTGGGGCAGATGTGTTTGCGGTGTGGACTCGCGCGACGAGACTCACCTCGAGTGTGCATATGCTCGCGGTGCCGATTCCCGATTCGATCCGGCAACTCGCGCCGCCGGGCACTGCGGTTCCCACGTATTACTTCGAGATTCCTGAGTTGCTTCGTCAGGACTTGCAGCGCACACCGCTTAAGGAATATGTGTTCGAGGTGATGGCTAGGTTTCCGCTGAACGGCATACCAAAGGAAGGGATGAAGGGGATGCCGGCGGATTTCCTCACGCTCGTAGCGGAGTTGGAACGCGCCCGATCCGCTGCTTCTGGGAATGATGGGTCCCCGCGGGAAGAACTGGCCTAAACCCTTGAAGAGCAGCCCCACCCGTTTTCGCAAACTGCGCGAAGGCATGGGCACCCGCCTACGACGCGACGGCCCGCTGGCGCTGGACAATCCGAAGACTGGCCACAGCACTGTCGGCAACACGACCGCTACGTTATGGACACGCCGTTTGCGTTTCGAGCTTCCACTTCGCCCCAATCTGCTAGCATGAGGCGCATGCGAACTTTGTTACGTTTGTTTGCGCTGCCCTTCTTATTGTCGGCAGCGGCAACGCTGCCTCTGGCGCAGACTCGATCCGGAGCCATCGACATTACAGCGCAAATCACCCCGACTAATGCGCGATCCGAGCCGGTCCGCCAGTTCACGTTATACGTTCTGACGAAAAGCTACGCCGAGGTCGTGAAAGAAGTATCCGCCGGCGATCCCGTCCCAACCCGGGAACAGTTCATCGATAACCTGAAATGCTCACTGGAACTGAAGAAGTGGATGAAAGGTCACGACGTCATCGACCTGACTTCGCCTGACACCGACAAACTCTTCACCACCGACGACATCATGAACATCCCGGAGTTTTTCGATGCGTACCAGCGTTCAAACGGGGGAGGCGTCACTGCCGGTCTGCCGAAACCCAAATATCGCGAATCCGAAAAGGACTCCAATCCCGAAAAATATCAAAAACAAAAGGAAGAATACCTCTCGGCGACGCGCAAGTTTATCGACGGCCATCCCGTTACAGTGCAGGGCATGGAACTCGAACTCGCTGGCGTGAATCCCAAACTAGCGTGGGACAAAATTCAGACCGACCACAGACACAAGGTCGCGCAACTGGCCCCTGAGTCCGCACAAGTGAAATATCTCGCGGGCAAAGCGGAGACCGACCTTGACGGGCGCGCGATGATCACCAATCTTGCCGCTGGCAACTACTGGATTACTTCCCTCGGTATGGACGCCACCTCCGGCGACCGCCGCTTGCTCTGGGACGTCGCTGTCACCGTTCCTCCAGGGCAGACCATATACATCGAATTGAATAACCTCAACGGAACAGATGCCCGGGCACTCACGGCTCCCTGAGTAGGGACCGCGCCTGAGGTAAGCTATCCTGCACCTATGGGCACACCCCTGCTGTGGGTTGGCTTCAATTGCTTCGTGCTTCTCGCCATCGCGCTGGACCTGGGCGTTTTCCACCGTAAGGCTCACAGAATTTCGATTAAGGAAGCTGCGCTTTGGAGCGTGATCTGGATCGCTCTCGCGGTCGGTTTCGGCTCCTTCGTCTGGCACTGGCACGGTGAAATCCGCGGTATTCAGTATTTCACCGGTTATGTGATTGAGAAGGCGCTCAGCGTCGACAATCTCTTCGTCTTCCTGGTGATTTTCCGCGCTTTCCAGGTCGACGAGAAAGTGCAGCATCGCGTGCTCGAGTGGGGGATCATTGGGGCACTGGTCCTGCGCGGCGTCATGATTGTCGCGGGCGCCGCATTGATCGCCCGTTTCCACTGGATCATTCCCGTTTTTGGCGTGTTCCTGATTTACACCGGCTTGCACATGCTCTGGAAGCGCGACCGCCACGTCCATTACGAGCGCAACCCTATTTTCCGCTTCGCAAGCACACATCTGCGCGTCACCAAGCAATATGACGGCACAAGATTCTTCGTCCGCCAGCAGGGCCAACTCTTCGCGACACCGCTCTTTCTGGTTCTTCTGGTGGTGGAAATCACCGATGTGACCTTCGCCGTGGATTCCATCCCCGCCATTTTCGGTATCACCCAAGACGCCTTCATCGTATACACTTCCAACGTGTTCGCGATCCTGGGCCTGCGGGCGCTGTATTTTCTGCTCGCGGACCTGCTCGACTACTTGCGGTACCTGGGAATCGGTTTGGCGATTGTGCTGATGTTCGTGGGACTCAAGATGGTCGCCGACCCGTGGTTCCATGTCACAGAAACGGTTTCTCTGCTGGTGATCGGCACTATTTTGGCGATCACTTCGGTCTTGTCCTTGTTAGCCGGACCGAAAAAGCAGCCGCCCTCGAAACCGGCCGCCGCGAGTCAAACTAAATCGGATACGAATCTATGATTGAAGCTTTGCGTAAAGCGATCGATGCATTGAGTTCGAGTGACCCGGAAGCTCGCGTCGCTGCCGCCACCGAGATTCACCGTGAAGGACGCGCGTTAGCTGATCATGCCGTGTATCCCTGGTGGTCGGACACCGAACTTGGAAAGCTGCTGGCGGCACCGAATCCCCACGTGACCGTTGGGTTGGCGGTGCAGCCTGCGCGGTTCGAGAAGATTCGGGAAGCGGCGGGACTACCCCGCCTCGCCGATGTCCCTCCGGACCAGGACGCCCGCGAATTTGAGATGCACTTTCCCGGCGGCATCGCCATGGACATTCTGACGTCCCGTGACCCGCAAGGAAGTGGGGCAATCGCGAAGTTCCTGCAAAAGCTGGGCGAGGGCATTCAGCAAGTGGAATTTCGCTGTCGGGATGTGGATCGCGCTACACAGATTCTGCGCGAGAAGCTCTCGCTTAACGCTGTGTACCCGGAAACTCGTCCCGGCGCGGACGGCACTCGGGTGAACTTCTTCCTCGTTTCTGCTCCGGGCGCAAACAAGGTACTGATCGAGCTCTACGAGCCAGCAGCTCACCTCGATTGACCCTGCGAGGCTGCCTGCACCTGCGCGGGCGAACTCGCGGCACTCAGCGCTTGCCATGTATCGAACACTTCGCTCACTGTCCAGGCCTGCGCGACGCACCCTGCCGGGTTAAATGGCGCATCGCCATCGAAGATTTCGCCGAGTGTTCCTAAACCATAAGCGTTGATGCTACTCCCAAGTGGCTCGAGGAACGACTGCGCCCTTGCAGCATCACGGTAGACGCGATAATGAGCCAGCGCGAATGGCCCGAGCAGCCAGCCCCAAACTGTTCCCTGATGGTAGGCCGAGTCACGCTCGCGCGGTCCCCCGCCGTAATGGCCTTTGTATCCGGGTTCGTTCGGCGAAAGCGTGCGAAGGCCATGTGAGGTGAGCAACTGCCGTGCGACTATGTCGACGACTCCTTTCTGCTGCTCGGGCGAGAGCGGGCTCACAGGAAGCGACACGGCAAAGATCTGATTCGGACGAATCGCGGCGTCGTGGGTTCCGGAAGGTGTGTCGATCACATCGAAACAGCACTCGCGCTCAGGATTCCAGAATTTCTGGAACGCTCGGGTGGCCTTTTCCGCAAGACGCTCGTAGCCCTCGCTAGGCCGCAGCAGCACGTGAGCAAAATTCGCGATGGTGTGCAGCGCATTAATCCATAGCGCATTCACTTCGACAGCCTTCCCCGTGCGCGGAGTGATCACCCAATCGCCAACTTTCGCATCCATCCAGGTGAGTTGCACCTCGGAAGTGCCGGCGCTCAGCAGGGCGTCCGACGGATCGACCCTGATGTTGTAGCGGGTGCCGCGAACGTGCGCGTCGATAATGGCCGCGAAGGTCGGAAATAGCTCCTGGACAAAAGCCAGGTCTTGGGTGGCCTCGAAGTATCGGCGGGCGGCTTCAAAATACCACAGCGTTGCGTCTACGGTGTTGTATTCGGGCGACTGGCCCGCGTCCGGGAAATGATTAGGCAGCATTCCCTGATCGACAAAATGGGCATAGCTGCTGAGAACAGCGCGCGCGATTTCTGGTCGCCCTAAAGCCAGCGTGAGCCCAGAAAGGGAGATCATCGTGTCGCGGCCCCAATCGCTGAACCATGGATAGCCCGCAATTACGCTTTTCCCGTCGTCCCGCCCGGGAAAAGGACGCCGGACGAGAAACTGGTCCGCCGCCAGAACCAATTGCCACAACCACCCGGGCTCGTCATCCGCAGGCAAAGAACAAATCTTGCCATGCTGCGTCTGCCACCGGCGAAAGAGTTCTAAATCATGGTTAGCTTGTGACGATCGGGCACGGTCGCCATCTAGTTCGATGGACTGCTCCGTGGAAAACACAACTGTCAAAGACTCGCCGATCTGTAGATTGGAACGAAAATGCGCAGCGTACAGCCGATCTTCGTGATCGTCCAGGCCTCGAGCATGTTCGGCCGGAAGGAAAAAGTCACGGTACCACGCGTTCTGCGCGGCCCACGAGGCACCAGAACTTCTTAGGTAGAACGGCGTCGCGCCTTCGAACGCGACCACTTGCAGGCCGTCATCCACAGGATCGACGCGCATCGAAACGTCCTGACCCCGGGTAACTGAATGGAAGTCGCGGTAACTGACCAGAACTTTTCCTTCGATCTCCACGGGTGCGCTGGCACGCAGCAGCTTGTACTGCACGTAGGTTGTATTCGTGCCCTGATTCATCCACACGCGTTTTTCCAATAATGCGTCGGCAACAGCGTATCGCCAAACCGGCTTTGCGCCTTCCAGATGAAAGCTCTCTATCTGCAGGTAGCCGCTGGGAGAAATAAAGCCGCTCATCCAGCGATTCGTGGCCAGGGAATAAGTCGATTCCAGATAGCGCATGCTTTCATCAACGCCATTCACAAGCATGGTGCGCTTACCCGGTGGTTGCAGGGCCGCAACCAGAAGTCCGTGATAACGCCGGCTCGCGGTGCTTGCAATGGTGCCGCTGGCAAAACCACCGAGGCCGTTCGTCACTAGCCACTCGTGCCGTTCCGCAATCTCGAGGTTACCGCAGACTTCACGGCCAAACTGCACTTCCGCCAAAGGTGACACGTCTTACTCTCCGCTTTGCTCGAGGAGTTTGGCTACGAGACCAGTCCAGCCAGTCTGGTGCGAGGCGCCGAGGCCAACGCCAGTATCGCCATGAAAGTATTCATAGAAGAGCACGTAATCGCGCCAGTGCGGGTCCTGTTGAAATTTCTGTTCGCCGCCATTTACTGGCCTACAGCCGTCCTGCCCCTTCAAGAAGATGCTGCTGAGGCGTCGCGAGATTTCTTCAGCAATTTGATACAGGTTCATCTTGTTCCCCGAGCCGGTTGGACACTCGACTGTGAACTCGTTTCCGTAATAACTGTAGTACTGCAGCAAAGCGCGGATAATCAGGGCGTTAACAGGCATCCAGATTGGTCCGCGCCAATTCGAGTTGCCGCCAAACATCCCCGTGTCGGATTCGCCCGGCAGGTACGGAACTCGGAATTCCTGATCCCCAACCCGGAAAACATAAGGGTATTCGGCATGATAACGTGATAGCGAGCGGATCCCGTATGGGCTGAGAAACTCGTTCTCGTCAAGCATCTTCGCCAGGACCCGGCGCAGTTTGGCTTCGTCGAGAATCGC
>Ga0207761_1000135_pt1 | contig 23078 bp, 22 predicted proteins | sample LuqExpMetageno34_FD_187792 | JGI IMG/M metagenome (GOLD analysis project Ga0207761, IMG submission 187792) | Tropical forest soil microbial communities from Luquillo Experimental Forest, Puerto Rico - Sample 34 (SPAdes) | ecosystem: Environmental > Terrestrial > Soil > Tropical forest ... | reverse complement strand
TACAACAAGGACGCCGCCGAAGGGCGCGACCCGGAGTTTGGCCGCGGCGAGGACGATTATCAACGGCATCTTGGCGATGCTGAAGTGCAGCCAAATCCATGCGTGAAGCCGATCGACCGCGCTCCATTTTATGCGATCGCGGTCTTTCCGGGTGACTTGGGAACGGCCGCGGGTCTGACGACCGACGCGACCGGTCAAGTTCTCGATGACGCCGGTTGTGCCATCCCTGGGCTCTATGCGTGCGGGAACGACATGGCCTCTGTCATGGAAGGCGCCTATCCGGGTCCCGGTATCACGCTCGGGCCAGCGCTGACATTTGGATACCTGGTTGGCTTGCAGTTGGCCAAAGGCAAAAACGAAATCAGGCCGACCCAATAGCGCATCGCAACCACCAATCAAGGTGATATCGCCATGCGCAAACCGGAGTGCAATCAGGACAAGAAACCGCCGACCAAAACTCCTCAAAACGTTAGCTGCGTCATAGATAGCCATCCGCAGCCGACAAAAATAGCATTATCGCCAGATGAGGTTTTCGGTAAATAAAGCCACGCTAATGCGTCGTGATGAGCCTTTGAATTTTCTTGGGTGCCAGCTTTCTAAACAGGCCATCGCCGCATATGTGGTTCCGACCCTGACCGTTCCCTGGAAATCAGCGCCGGCAATCTGGGACGCGACAATGGCGGTGCTTACGGGGCAGTCTGCGATTTTCGGAAAGGACAACGGCACAATCTCTATGAGCTGGAGAATTTCCGAATCGGGACAGGCGCGGCGGGGTCTTCTCAGCCACGCTCGGTATGGACCGCGCATCGGTTTTTACTTCATCATCTGCACGTCGCCGCAGACGCTGATCGCCTGACCGGTGATGCTCGCCCCGAAGGGCGAGGCCAGATAGAGCACCATGTTGGCGATGTCGGCCTTGTACACGTTGCGCTTAAGCGAGACGACATCGAGATATTGCCGCCGCATCTCCTTGAAGGAGACGCCGAGCGCTTCGGCTTTCGCCTGGACCACGCGCCGGAAACGGTCGGAATCGACGTGGCCAGGCAGGATCGCGTTCACCCGGACATTGTGCTCGCCGAGCTCGACCGCGAGGCTCTTGGTGAAGCCGATTACGGCCCATTTCGAAGCGGAGTAGGGACTGCGCATGGTGAAGCCGAGACGTCCGGCAATGGAGGAGAGATTGATAATCGAGCCGCCGCCCGCCGCCTTAATCATCGGGACGGCATGGCGCGTGCAATAGAATTGGCTCGACAAGTTGATGTCGAGCGTCTGCTTGAGCGCCTCATCGGTGACGTCTTCGACCCGCGCCGTCGGCCCGGCGACGCCGGCATTGTTAACGAGAACGTCGAGTCCACCGAGCCGGCTTTCGATTGCGGCGAACCAGTCTGCGACGGCCCCGGAATCGGCCACATCGACTACCTCAGCGTGGACGTCGGGCAGATGCGATTGGGTGTCCGCGATCGCGTTTGCGGAAACGTCGCAGATACATATGCGCGCTCCGCGCGCGCGGAGGGCTTCCGCGATCGTCCGCCCGATACCGGCAGCTCCCGCGGTCACGGCGACCCGCATGCCGCCCAGGTTAACGGGAAGAAATGCATCGCTCATATCTGTGCCTCGAAAATGAATGTTGTTCGTTTGATGCTGCCTCGCCGAGACGCGTGGACGAAAACGTGTTACGCGCCGTTTGGTTCGAGGTGGTGCCAGCACCACCATTTGCGATCGACGACCCAGTCCTTCACGTCCTCGCGGAATTGCAGGTAATGCCGCGAGTTGCGGTGGGCGTCGAAGGCGGCCTGGTCGGCATAAATCTCGACCAGCAGGAACAGGGTGGGGTCCTCTGCTTCCTGGTGGATGTCAAAGCGGTAGCAGCCCGGTTCTGCTTCGAGGCTAATGCGCGCATGGCGCAACAGGCGGTCGCGAAACCGCTCGACGATATCCTCGCGCGCCCGAAGGTGAGCCGTGTGGAAAATCGACATGGCCATCACCGCGCGGCGGCAACCTCGGCCGGATAGAGCAGCGGTCTAAGGTCAAATTGCGCCTCGTAGCCGAGCTCGTCGCGTGCGGCTTGCAGGTCGTAAAGAGGCGCAAACGGATTGCGCGCGTAGATGTCCGGCTCGCGCACCGGCACGTTCACGCCGAGAAGGCGTTGCAGCCGCTCGAGCGTGGGCTCTGGAGCCATGGTGTTCCGGCCGCTGATGAAATATGCGGCGAAGCGCGACTTCTCGATTTCGAGCGCCAGGCGGAAAGCGCACGCGGCGTCGCGCGGATCGACATAATGCCAGGCCGGGCCGCCGCCCGCCGGATTAGGACCGCCGGCGGAAACGCCGCGATAGGCCGCGGGATCGGCGGCGCGCGCCCTCACTTCGCCTTCCATTTCCGGATACAGCACGAAGACAGGCCGAAGGACGATCACTTCCAGCTTGCCGCGCGTTACGAAGGAGCGTCCGATCTCTTCTCCGAGCAACTTGCTCACGGCGTAAGGATCGGTCGGGCGCAGCGGATGTACCGCGTCGATGGGGAGGTAGTCTGGCGGCTTGAGCCCGCCCGACATGACCGTGAAGCCGACGACTGAATCACTCGAGCAGAGCACGACGCGCCGCACGCCCGCGGCCTCGGCGGCGGTGAGCACGGTCCACACCCCCATGGTGTTGACGCGCACGATGTCGTCGCCGGTCCCGCTCCAGATGTTGGGCCGCGCTGCGATATGGAGCACAGCGTCCATCCCTTTGCAGGCCTCCGCCATTGCCGCGGGATCGGTGATGTCGCCGACGCGGTGCGGAATATCGCCGCGGGTTGGCCTTGCGTCGAAGCCGCACACTTCGCAGCGGCCCTTCAGTTCGGCCGCTGTGTAGCTGCCGAGCTTTCCGCCCGTGCCCGTCACCAGAACTTTCTCGAATTTCATGTGTCAATCTCCATCATAGGGTGCCGCTAAGGTAGAATCCCGCCCTCGCGGTAGCGCGCGAGATGGGCAAGGAACATCTCCTCGGTGTCGACGACATCGTCGAACCCGGCCCGACGTAGCTTGGTCGTGCTGGTAATCACATCGTAGTCCTGCGAGAACTGGACATCGGCGTACGACCAATTCGCGACCGCCTCGAGCGGCTGTGGTTTGAGGCCGTACTTGGCGACGATGTGTTGCCACACCGGCTCCTTGTCGGCCATCACCTTCGCGAGCTTGAATGGGCGCGGCGCGCCGACCGGCAAACCGAAATAGCCCGCGAGTTGCGGCCAGAGCCTTTTCCAGCGGAAGAGGTCGCCGTTCGTCACGTTGAAGGCTTCGTTGGCGCAGGGTGGCATCGTGGCAATGAAGATCGTCGCCTTGGCGAGCAGCGTCGCGTCGGTCGCTTGCTTGATCGAATCGAAGCAGTCGCGCGAGCCGGGAAAGTCGAGCGGCACGCCGAGTTCGGCGGCGATCGCCGCATAGGCACCGATCGTCGAGATGATGTTGCGCGCCCGTTCCGGCGCGAAGTCGAACACAAAATCGGGCCGCGATGCGGACCAAGTCCAGCGCCGGCCGCGCTGCCGTTCAGCGAGAAGATCCTGCTGGTCGTAATAGAAGTTCGGCGACATATGTCGCGGATCATTTTCGCGCGCTGGCGTCGGGAACGGTCCGAGATGAGCGCCGTAATATTTCCCGCCCTGCACAAGATGCACATGGGCGAGATCGGGCGCGGCCGGCTCGATCGCGTCGAGCATGTTGCGGAACATCGCGGTGTTCTCCGCGACGCTCTCGACAACCCCTTCGCCGTGTTTGGCGCGGCCGGTATAGAAGACGTGCGTGACGTTCCGGCATCGGCGGAGCGCCCGTGCGCTGTCATCGGGATCAAGCAGATCGGCGCGGATGAAGGAGAGGAGGCGGCCCTGACCGGCCGGCGGATTGCGGCTGACGCCGATCACCGTCGAGCCGGCGCCGATCAGCAGCTCGACGAGCCGCTTGGCTGTCGCGCCGGTCGCGCCGGCGATGAGGGCGATCTGCGACATTCACGCGACTCTAACGCTGGCGGCCCGCGAGGGTTCGGCAAGCCCGTCCTGGGGCATCACGCCATCTCTACGCGCGCAGGCGCGTCCTCCGCGACCGGTTCTTCGCTCGCGACGCCGCTAACGATCATGCGCAAGATTTCGTCCTGCGTAGTCTCGATGACGCGCCGGGAGCCGACCAGCCGCCCGGTTTTGAGCACGGTGATGCGGTCGCAATTCTCGAAAACGTGGCTGAGATTGTGGCTGATCAGCAGCACGGCTAGGCCCTGGTCCCGCATTTCGCGGATGAGGGCATAGACCTTGTTCGTTTCCGCAACGCCGAGCGCGGCGGTTGGCTCGTCGAGAATCACCACGCGCGCGTTGAAACAGACACAACGCGCGATTGCGATCGACTGACGCTGGCCGCCCGACATCGAGCGCACGCGCTGGCGGATGTTGGGGATGTTGATCTTCAGGCGGCTGAGCAGGCTGCGCGAGCGCTGCTCCATCTTGCGATTATCAAGAAGGAAGCGCAACAAGCCCGCTTTGGTCATCTCGCGTCCCAGGAACACATTTGATGCGACGTCGAGATTGTCAGCCAGGGCGAGGTCCTGATAGACCGTCTCGATGCCAAGATCCTTAGCGTCGCGCGGCTGCGTGATCTCCACGTGCTGGCCTTCGAAGGAGATCGTACCGCCATCCCGAGCCACCGCACCCGAGAGGATCTTGATCAGGGTCGACTTGCCGGCGGCGTTGTCGCCGACTAGCGCGTGCACCTCGCCGCTGTAAATGTCGATGTTGACTCCCATTACCGCGTGCACGCCGCCGTAATGCTTGTCGATCCGTCGCATCTCGACAATGGGCTTTCCAGTCTCGCGCATGTGCATGCAGTCTTCTCGAGTTTCGGTGTTGGGAGGCGAGGTCGTCCTCGCCTCCGTTCCACGTGAACGAGCTTACGTTTTTTGGTTGCTCGCGTACTTATTCCAATCCGGGGGATCGCGTTCCTCCGGCGTCTTCAAAAAATTGTTGACGTTGTCTTTGGTCACAATGACCACCGGCAGGATGATTTCCTTCGGTACCGGCTGACCGCGCAACTTGCGGACCGCTGCGGTCACCGCGAGGTACGCCTGATCGTGACCGCTGAAGTCCGCGGTTGCGAACATCTTGCCGGCCGCGATTGCCGCCGTGGCATCCGGAATGCCGTCGATGCCAATCACCTTGGTCTTGCCACCCCGTCCGGCCGCGGCGAGCGACTCTGCGATGCCCACGGCCATGTCATCGTTGGCCGACACGACTGCGTCGATCTCCGGGAAGCGTTGCATCAAGTTTTCGAAGACCTGCACCGCTGGCAACCGCCGGTAATTGCCAGGTTGCGAAGTGAGAACCTCGATTCCCGGGGTCTCCTTCACCGCCTGCTCGAAGCCCTTCTTGCGGCTTTGCGCGGTACTCGCGGCGGGAACGCCGTCGACGTGAACCACCTTGCCTTTGCCGCCCATTGAATCAAACAGGTATTTGCAGAGCTTGTACTCCATTACCTCGTCGTCGGAGCCGACATAGGTAACGAGATCGACGTCGGTCATGCGGTTGTTGTAGCCGACAACCGGAATGCCCGCCTTGTTCGCCTTCCCGATCGACGGCACCAGCGCTTTGTAGTCGACTGGGACGAAGACGAAGGCGTCCGGTTTCTTAACGATCCAGTCCTCGACGAGGCGTGTCTGTTCCTCGATGTTGTCGGGCTTGGTCGGTGCGACCATCTCAATTGTGACGCCCAGTGCCTTGCCTGCCTTTTCAGCGCCGATGCGGCACGCTTTCCAGAACGGGTTCGTGACGTTCTTGACGAAGAACGCGATTGTCGCGGGTTTGCCAGGTTGCGCTCGAGCGAACTCGGGCATGGCACCGAACGCGACGGTGGATGTTACCGCGAAGGTCGTTTTTATGAATGTTCTGCGATCCATAGATATCTCCTTGTTGTTTCCGTGAGAGCCTTGTTTTTCCGGACCGGCCTGCTCCCTGCGAGCGATCCGCTGAGGCGGGCGAGCCCGCCGGTGAGACTCACTGATCGCGCGCCATCCGCGTTCCACCTAGTTGATCCACAAGCACCGAGATCAGGACGATCGTACCCATTACGGCGTTCTGCCAGAACGTCTGCACGCCGAGTAGGTTTATGCCGTTGACGATGAGTGCGAGAATGAACGAGCCGACCGCCGTGCCCATGACGCCGCCCACACCGCCGAACAGAGACGTGCCGCCGAGGCAGACCGCCGCGATCGCCGGCAGCAGGAGATCCTCGCCGACACTGGAATCGGCAGCGTTGATGCGCGCAATAACGACCAGCGCGGTGAATCCCGACAACAGCCCGCTCAATCCGTAGACCGTGATCAGCCGCCGCGTAACCGGCATGCCGGACAAGCGTGCGGCATCCGGGTTGCCACCAATCGCGTAAATTGCACGGCCGAGAATCGTCTTGTGCAGCAGAAAATGCAGCGCTGCGAGCAGCGCCACGGCGATGAGGACCGGGACCGGGATTCCCCACATAAATCCTGCCCCAATGAAACGGAATCCCGGCGGTAGCCCATAAATCACCTCGCCCTTCATGAAGACATAGCCGAGTCCGAAGGCGATCCAGAGCGTGCCGTAGGTCGCGATGAAGGGCGGGATGCGGCCGACCGTCACGAGCACGCCGTTCACCAGCCCGCAGACGAGGCCGGAGAAGAGGGCGGCGGCAATGCCGAGAATCATAGAGCCGCCGGTGATCAGCGAGGCGGCGACGCAGGCCGAAAGCCCAAGGACAGCGCCGATCGACAGATCGATGCCGGCCGTCAAGATGACGAAGGTCAGGCCGGCGGACATCATAAATTGTAGCGAGGCCTGCCTCAGTATGTTGATGAAATTGGTCCAGGTCAGAAAATACGGGCTCAGGATCGACAGCACCCCGACCAGCAGCGTGAGCGCGATCAGGCGCGATACGACGACGAACAGCTGGTCCATGTGCAGGCTCAGCCAGCGCGATCGTAGTTTCGCGACTTCGACGCTCATGCGTTAAGTCTCCGCAGGGAATCGAGCCCGACAGCGAAAATGATGACAATGCCGACGACCGCCACCTGCCATTCGGTGCCGACGCCGACGAGATTGAGACCATTGCGCAGGACGCCGACGGCGAGCGTACCGACCACCGTGCCGGCGATCCCCCCGCGGCCTTTCTCGAACGAGGTGCCGCCAAGGATCACAGCCGCAATCGCGTCGAATTCGAGCCCGAGGCCGATCGTCGGGTGAGCGGCGTTCATGCGCGCTGTCATGATGAATGAGGCGACACCTGCGAGCAAGCCGGCATAGACGTAAACGGCGACGTGATAGAAATTTACGTGCGTTCCCGCCAGAATGAGCGCGCGCCGGTTACCGCCGATCGCGAAAATGTAGCGACCGAACTTGGTGCGGTAGAGCAGAATCCAGGTGATGACGAAGGTGACGATCGTCGCCCAGATCGGCACTGGGATTGTGGCGAAGGCGCCGTCGTTGAACCAGCGGTAATAACCCGGCAGGTTCGTGACCGAATCGCCCTTGGTCAGCACCGTCGCAACGCTTTGCGCGATGCCGAAGGCGCCGAGCGTCACGACGAAAGGCGGCATTCCAGCAACGGCGATCAGCGACCCGTTGAGCACGCCGAACGCCATGCCGATGACGAGCGCCGCTCCGACCGCGAGCGGAAGGGAATAGTCGGCGGTCACCATCAGCGCGGCGGCCACCCCGCACAGCCCGAGAACGGCGCCGACGCTGAGATCAATCCCCTCGGTTAGGATGACAAGCGTCATGCCGAGCGCGACGATGGTAAGTACGGCGACTTGCAGCACCACGTTGGTGAGATTGGCGGACGTGAAGAAATCGGGCGTCCAGATCGTGAGTGCGACGCCCATGATGGCAAGCAGATAGAAAGCTCCGGGCGCGCGGACAATCGCGTCCACGATCAGCGAGCGCGCGATGACTTGCGGGTGGACGAGATCGCTCATTGTAATATGTCCGGGTGGGCGCGCAGCCAGTCCGCGTAGGCGCGCACGCCGTCTTCGAGCGAGTAGCCGACGCGGAAGCCGGTGTCGGCGAGGAGGCGATTGCCGGTGAGCGGACCGCGCATCCGGGTATGGGTGGTCCAGGGCTCGGTGCCGGAGCCGAGCTCGATGACGGCGCCCGGCAGCGCCGCGCGCACGGCATCGGCGACGCGGCGCGCCGTGTAATTCTCGCCGGAGCCAAGGTGATACACGTCGTGATTGAGCGTCTCCGCTCGCCAGGCGGCGTTCAATCCGGCCGCGACGTCGGCGACGTAGGTGAAGCTCGCCGCAAAATCAGCGCCGCTCGCTAGCCTGATCGGCTTGCCGGAGAGCGCGGCGCGCAGGAACGCCGGCACCGGCCCGCGCGGCGGATCGTCGGTGACGAGCGGTGGCCCGTAAACCCAAGAGATGCGCACCACCGCGGCCGAAAGGCCGAATTGCGAGCGATACATCGATGTCAGTAGCTCGCCGCAATATTTCGTCGTGCTGTAGATGTTGGTGACTGCAGGAGCGGTATCCTCTGGGATGGGCTTGGTTGGATCGGTCGCGTTCTGGAACACCGAGCCGGTGCTCACAAAAAGAAAGCGCCGCCAATTCTTCCGGCGCGCCATGTCGAGCAGATAGGCTGTCGCGCCGACATTGGCGCTGATCGCGGTTAGCGGCTGTGGCCGCGCGTATTTGTCGTTCGACACGGCCGCCGAATGGATGCAGGCGTCGATCGGATGCGCGTCGCACAGAGCGGCAACCGCGGCTGGATCCGCAAGGTTGCACGAAACCCACTTGACCTTGCCTTGGAGGTCGCGAACGTCGGAATCGCGATAAGTCGTGCGATATTGTGCAATGACGATTGCGCCCGCGGCGAGCGCATGACGGACGACTTCTTGGCCAACGTGGCCCATTGCGCCTGTAACTAGCAGCGCCACTCCGCGAAAACCTCCCTTACCGGGCGGCCTGCGTTTCGGAGCTTTCGCGGGATGGGGCGCTTCGGCTCCGGCGTCGGGTCGAGACGAACTCCAGAGTAATCCAAGGTTCAATACTGCTAAATGTCAACTCACCATGTGGGACAAAATTTGACTGAGTCGTCGTTATTCCTACACTCAGGTTCTGCTGTGACCAGGATGGCCAAAGACAAGAACCAGTTGGCGGCAGCCAGGAGGAAACGTGCGTTATCAGAAAGTCGTCGTGACCGGCGGCGCCGGCAGGCTCGGGCGCTACGTCACCAAAAACTTGCACCAAAGCTGCGATCTCACGGTCCTCGACCGGGTGCCGGTGAATGTGCATGGGGTTCGCTACATCGAGGCTGAAGTCACCGACTATGAAGGACTGAAACGGACTTTCGCGGGCCAGGAGGCGGTGGTGCATCTCGCCGCCATTCCCAATCCTCGCACGGCGCCACCCGACGTCACGTTCCGCATCAATGTTCAGGGCACCTGGGCAGTGCTCCAGGCCGCCGAGGACTGCGGGGTCCGGCGCATCGTCGTTGCCTCGAGCGACGCCACGCTCGGCCTGCACTATAACCCGCCCGGCTGGGGCCCACAGTACCTGCCGATCGACGAAGACCATCCGCTGCGGCCGATCGACTTCTATTCGCTCAGCAAGGAATGCACGGAATCGATCTGTCGCTCTTATGCCAATCGCGGTAAGGTGGAGGTCGTCGCGATCCGCCCGACCCATATTGTGTTCCCGTCGGAATATCCTGAGCTCGAGGCGCGCGGCGCTGACGTGCAGAACTATCACATTTGGACCTATGTCGCTGCCGAGGACGTGGCGGAGGGCTTTAGCTGCGCGCTCGACGTGGCCGACGGTCGCTATGGGGCATATTTCATCACGGCGAAGGATGGCCTCAACATACGCCCGACGCTCGAGCTCCTGCGCGAGCGCTACGGCACGCTGCCGCCCATTCGCAACGCCGCCTATTTCGAACAGCACCCGACCGCTGCCATTCTCGATGGCGGGCGAGCACGCGACCGACTCGGTTTCGAGGCCAAGATCAACTGGCGCGAGATGGTCTCCATCCGCAACGCAAACAAGAGGAAAACCGTATGAGCCGCAACGCGCCGTCGTTTGGCTGCAACACCTATTCATACACGATCGCGTATTCTGCCAAGGACTGCCTGATGCGTCTCGCTGAACTCGGCTTCGCTGAGTTCGAGCTGATGATGTATCCGGGCCATCTCTGGCCTCCGGAGGCGAATGGCGCACAACGCGCCGCTCTGCGTCGCCTGGTCGCCGATCGGAACGCCCGCGTCATCACACTCAACATGCCGAATATCGACATGAACGTCGCCGGCGCCTCCGCTGAGATGCGGCGTTACACGCTCGATCTGTTGCGGCAGATTGTCGAGCTCGCTGGCGATCTCGGGGTGCCAGGTGTCGTCGTAGGGCCAGGTAAGGCCAACCCGCTGTTCCCTGCCCCGCGCGAACGCCTCGAAGGATATTTCTTCGCCGCGCTCGACGAACTCGCCCCGCTCGCCAAGAAGGTAGGTACGACGCTTTGGGTCGAGAATATGCCGTTTGCGTTCATTCCCGACATCGAGAACTTGATGCAGGCGCTCGACCGCTATGGCAACGACGACATCGGCATTGTTTACGATGTGGCCAACGGCTACTTCATCAAGGAGAATATCGGAGACGCGCTGCGCCGCTGCCGCAAGCGGCTCAAGCTCGTGCATTTCTCCGACACTGGCCAGCAGATCTATCGCCACGATCCGGTTGGCGCCGGCAACGTCCCGTTTGCCGAGATACCGCCCGTGCTTCAAGAGATTGGCTATAAGCGCCTGCCGATGCTCGAGATCATTGCGCCGGACGCGGAAAAGGGCATCCTTGCGAGCGCCGACAAGCTCGCGGCGATGGGCTATGGGCGGGCGTGATCGTCATCGAATGATGTGGTTGTGGTGGGCGGTACCGACCTGATGGCGGCCACCGTGGTCGGAAAGATCACGGACACGTCGGCCGGAGCGCGGCTTACGCTACGGCAACGCCGGATACGGTAACCTAAATCAGTCTGGAAATCCGCAGCTGGCAACGCCGTTCTTCCGCTCATTTCACGTCGTCCGTCACCGGCGTCATAATCACGAGGAATACGAAATCATTCAGGTCGCGATTCGGGATCGTCTCGGGCATGACGAGCGGGTTCGACTGCGCCGCGGAAATGGTTCAGGAATCGCCGCCAGGGCGCCTGGACGTAAAACAACTCATGCATGACCGCAGCCATGCTGATCCTTCTGTTATATGCGCTCAGCCACGGCCGGCGCGCGTCGCCTCGATGTAAGCGGCGAGGCCTTTCTTGATCGGGAACCGCGGCTCGTAGCCGAGCTCGGTGCGCGCGCGCGTGATGTCGAGCGCGCCCTTGCGCACTGCCTCGGTGCCGTCGACGAACTTGTACGGGCCCGGACCGATCGCGAGATCGGCGCCATGCACGAGCTCCTTGATCATCGCGACGATCTCGGCGAGAGACGACGCTTCGCCGGTCGAAATGTGATAAACATCATAGCGGTGCGACGGCTTATCGAGCACTTTGACGATGCCGTCGACGCAGTCGTCAATATAGACGTGATCGACGCGGAAATCGCCACCGTGCGGTAGGTGAAGCTTGCGGCCAGCGACTGCTGCATCGATAAGAATCTTCGGCACGCGCGGACGCGGCAAGCCGGGTCCATAGACCCAGCAAGTGCGCACGTGAATAATTTCCATTCCGTAGGCGGACACATAATCGCAGGCGAGCCGCTCGACTGCGTATTTCGAGATGCCGTAGGGCTTGAGCGGCCGGTTCGGATGCGTCTCGTCAATTTTGTCCTTCTCGAAGATGCCGTAGGTCTCCTCCGAGCTGAGATTGACGACGCGCTGGACGCCGCAAAGCCGCATCGCCTCGAACACGTTGAGCGAGCCATCGACGTTGACGCGGAACGTGCCGATCGGGCTCGCGAGCGAGTTGGGGACGCCGACGATCGCCGCGCAATGCACGACGGCGTCCGGCTTGCGCGATTGCACGAGGGCAACGACTTGCGGCCATTCGGTGATTTCGCCCTGGACGAAGTCGATATTGCGATGTTGGGCGAGCGCCGCATCGAGACGAGGGGAGCGCGCGATGTCGAAGGCGACGACCTGGTCGCCGCGCGCGGCGAGCGTCGTGGCTACGCCAGAGCCGATGAATCCGGCACCGCCGGTGATGAGAACGCGAGACATGTCAGACCTGTGTCCTTTCCGAAAATGTCATCCGAAATCACCTTGCACTATACCTGGGTCAAATTCCCTGTTTTCTCCCACAAATTCCCTGTGCCTTCGCAAAGATTCCTTGTTCCGATCAGTAGCGAAAGTTGCTCTAAGTCATTTGAATCGTTGGCCGAATGGCTTCCTTCGAGCCGCAAGTTGGCCGTAAATTGAGAAATTCCCGCTCTGCAGATTTCGCGCCAAACTTGTCGCGATCTTATCCGGAGTGTGCATAATTTAATCCTGTGTGTACCAGCCACTGTTTCAGCTTTTGCAGTTGAGCGAATTCCGTGCCGAACGCTGTGGGCTGTCACCCTGTCAGTCTACAAAAGGTAAAATGGTTGAAGCTCTGCGACTGTACCACCTTTGTACCTTCACAGTCCGACAGCCCGTTGCTGATTGACAAACTAATTTTGACGAACGTGAATGTGTGATACGGTTGCAAGGTCTCACGAGTGTTAGCTGCAACCTTGTCAGTATGACCTACGTTAAGGTGCAAAGGTGACACGATGCGCGGGTGCCGTGCTGGCACGTCGTCGGCTACCACCTTGTCACCTTCACGCAATCGGTCGAAAAATGACGTATCCCGGCACTGAATTTTTACCTTCTAATCCCATAAGGCTAACTCGGAGATCACAATGCTTGCGCGACCTACCTTGACGAAGCCAGAGCAGCCCGCTCCTGAAAATCCAAAGGGTCAGGCACGGCCCACAGACGAGCGGTACCTATTACGAGTAGACGGACAGACAAAACGTTCGTTCAGCAGCAAAGAACCGGCAATTACAGCAGGTGCTGCGATCAAAAAAGCATTTCCATTGGTGATGGTGACGGTTTTAGATAGCAAAGACGGAAGCATTGAAATCATCAACGCTTAGCGTATGTAATGAGGTAAACCGATGGCACACGTTTGCGCGTCATTTAATGTCACTTTGTCACCTTGACGCTTTTGAAGGCGCAAAGGTTGCACAATGAGCGCGTGCCCCGGGGGCGAATGATCGTACCGTAACAGCTTCTCACGTTTAGTGGCCAATAGCTGCTTTTGGGCGCAAAGCGGACAACGCGCAAAAATACCAAGTGTCCACTTATGCCAAAGCGCACATTAATGCGCGACGATGTCCGCTGCAGTCAAATCGGTATAAGCAACTCTAGACGGTGCCTTTTCGAGGCGCGCAACGACAATTAGACGGTTAATGTCGGCTCTGAGAAATGCTTGCAGAAATTTTTGATAATCCCGAAGCGAGACACATCCATTCGATTGACCATCGGGGCCAAGCATGTAGGAGTGCGCAAGCATGCCATCGCGACCATACATATTGCCACCGCCAACGGGAATAAGTCGAATAGCTTGAACTCCGTGAAAAGGCTGTTCTCGCAAGGCAAGACGATAAGTGTTGGGTGGAGTTGGTCCTTGACCTTTTACGTTTACATATCGAGCATCATCTAACCATTTGCCCAGTCCTGAATGGGCTTCCAGTTTTTCGCCGTTTGGCAAATATACCATCTGCCCTTTTATGTCATAGACCGCGGTTCGACTATCTGCCTCGAGTGGGAGTATCGGAGCACTTTGAGCGTCCTCAAATCGAAAGAGTTTCTTTAACCAGGCGAATGTCGCAAATGAAGAATTTCGCGTGGAGCCCACCATCGTGGGGGCATCGTTTGAGGGAGAACTTTTGTTCCGCGCCTGATCATAGTGATCTTTGACCGGACGGGCAGGCGGCAATCGGATCACACCGACCGAATCAGTCAAAGTGCGTTCGTTCTCACGAATGAAAGCGGACGCTTCATTCCGCCGCAGCGCCTCTGAGCCAACGGCCTCGGTTGAAAAAAGCAGCTGCCCCCTGCGTGCAAACGAACTTTCAAGAGAAGGTGCGGCAAGAGCTATATGGGTTCTCTCCGGATCGTGACCAAACTCGAAGCGAAAGGGAGCGCTCTGGAAAGTCAGAGCAGGTTCGGCCAACATTTCGACATCGGGTATTAGTGGCGCATTTGTTGTGTTTTGCAGAGCGGTTTTCTCGTTAGCCTTCTTAGCGTCAGCTTGAGCATGCGCCATGCGCATCCACTCAGGAACGATGGTGACCAAAGCAGCTATGGCCGCCGCGACCAGCACAGCCGCAATGGGGATAATCGCAGGTCTCAAGGTTGTTGAGGTTGTCGCCGTTCCATGTCCCAAATAGACGTCACGTACAGCCGCGGCGCCATCTAACGGGGCCGCAACCTCAACTCTCCGCCGAGTTGGAATAACAATCCGAATAGCAGGGCCCCCGTAGCAGGGGCCCCCCATAGCAGGCCCCCCATAACCTAGTCTAATTCAATCATTTTACAAAAAGGGCTTCAATATGGCACGGACGCGTCAGTGTGTCGCCTTTTGGCCCAAAGACGTCCTGCTCGTGCTGTCGAAGTGAACCAAAACATTGCATCTGGGGGGCGCCGTGCTGTCGCCCACGTTGCTCGCCGGGTCGCCAAAAGCGGACAAGCCGGCCTATCAGAATTAGCAAAGGCAAAAAGCTGAAACCGTGAGGCCGCTGCTTTGATTAGTTCTTAAAGCTTAAGGGCCAGCGCCGCACACAGGGCATCGGATGATCACCGCTATTTTAGATCAATCCCCGTCCTGAACGGTTCGCCCCGCATTTCTGCTTTTATTTTTTCCCATTCAGATTTGAATACAGCGCGACCGGCTTTCACTAACTCTTCATCGAAACTTTGTCGTTCCGACCGCGTTGGAAGTTTGTAAATTTTATCAGTTATTTCCCAAAGCGCCTTTTGAGCGACATCGTCTCGATTGAGAAGAAGGTCGATCTCCGTGCCGAGACGCGAGAGTTCCCGCTCTTCTTTTTCTTGATCGCCGTCATCGATACTCATGAGTATTGAGTGAAATTCGGACACCGTGTCCCGTAGCTTGTCTATCCATGCCAAGCGCATACTCGCAATTTCTCGGCTTCCAGCATTTTGAGCGGTCAACATCGCGGCGTCGGCTGCCTGCTTTGAAGCCGCCGCCTGCCTTGTTCCAATAATATACTGAACAAGCGGACCTAGAATGCCGCTTATGAAAGCCAATAGTGCAGCTACGATTGCGGCAATGGCCGCTGGCGAGTTAATAATCTCAATCAATATGCGCTTCATGAAACACTATCGGTCACAGGATTGCTTCTACCGACAATCATCCTGCAACAGCAACTGAAGGGCAAGTAGGCACTTAATTTCTGACAGGGGCCGAGGCGATGGACTATAATCACCACAACGATGAAATCCGCGTGGTTGTGGATCAATAATAGTAAGAAAAATATTTTTCATCCGCTCATCAGATCGGTTTGTCGCCACCTGTAGTTCTTGGAACGAGTTTTGGGATCGCACCAGAACGCTTTTGAGCAAAACTGAAAAGGGAGCCGCGTTTGAGCGACTTACGCAACTCTATTTGCAAACTGCGCCAGAATATCAAACTGAGCTTCAAACCGTCTGGACGCTAAACGACGTACCTCCTGACGTTCGCAGACAGTTAAACCTGCCAGCCCCCGACAAAGGCATCGACTTAATTAATAGCTCGCACACGGCGCGGCGAATACTGGCCATCCAATCAAAGTTCCGCAGCCAGCGCGACAAGCCTCTTACGCGGCGTGAGTTGGGCACCTTTACGAGCTTGGCATTTAACACTTGCAGTAACATCGCTTTAGCAGTTGTTGCACATACCTGCGCTCGGCCGGTCAGCAAAGGCCATTAAATGCGCAACACGGTCGAGATTGGTCTCGACCGCTGGCAGTCTCTCGATCAGAAAGCCTGGCGCTTAATCGTTGGAAAGTTGAAAGGCCGAAGCCTCCGGCCAGATGCCAGAAGCCCCAGGCCCCACCAACAAGCAGCTATTTCCGCTGCAAAGAAACATTTTCTCCGCGATCGAGCCGCGCGCGGTCGCCTGATTATGCCCTGCGGCACGGGTAAAAGTCTTACCGCATATTGGATTGCAGAAGCACTTAAGGCCAAGACTATTCTTGTCGCTGTTCCGAGCCTCGCATTAATACGCCAAAGCCTCGCTGACTGGACACGTGAATTTCTCGCCCACAACAAGGTTCCAGATTGGATTTGTGTTTGCAGCGATGAGACAGATCGGAAATCTGAACCGCGATGAATTTGTTGGTGAAGTTTATAAGCTTGGTCTGCCGACACATACTGACCTAAATGAAATGGCGACGCTTCTCCGTGTGCCGTCCAAAGGGCCAAAGGTTGGCGACGCGAGACGGCACGACGCCGAGGGCGCAATAGTCATAAATAGACGCTGCTCCGCAACTATCACCGTTACCAGACCAACGGTATCAAGCGATACCGCACTTTGTTTTGGTATTCCACGTAGCCCCGCAGATTTCTTACCAAGAATTTTTCCTCGTCCAATAGTCTCCAAATCAGCGCGGGCATCATCGCGAGAATAACGAGCAACCCCCACCACGAACCGAGGGCAATCGGTATGCCAAGAAGCATGACAAGGGCTCCGGCATACATTGGATGCCTTACAAGTGCGTACGGGCCCGTTGAAATAACCTTTTGGTCGGGAGCCAATTCAATGGTGGCGAAGGTGAACGTGTTTTCTTTGAACACGAAAAAAATGGCGAGCCAGCTGAGCACTACAAGCACGTCTCCAGCGAGGGCCACATATGGCGGCATGTGAGACCACGCGAAGCGATGATCGAGTGCGGGAAGAACAAGGAGACCGATAAATCCCAGTGACACAATATACATTATGATCTTTTGAGTAGGTTCCTTCTCGGCAGTCGGGCCACCGCTGATCCGTCGCTCTAAGAGTGCCCGATCCTTTTTCATAAGATAGAGGGTGATTGCGAGAGACAACGCGAAATATACGGCCAGGAAAGTCCATGCCTGCCAGTAATCGAGCGTCCGCGCTGGAATGAAAAGCAGCGCCGCCATGACAAGAAGCAGGAAAAGGAGCCCGCCGAACGCTTTTATATTCAGGATGTTCATCCCATAAACACTTGCATTTCCAAGCGGCAGGTCTGAATCGACCGCGACAGTAAAGCAAATCTTAAGAAGGGTTTTTTGGCCCTAGATATTTTCGGCGCACGTCTTACGCGCCACCGCATCACCCGGCCTGTCCACTGTGGGGGGAGGGTCGCCGGGGGCCTTTTGGGAACCGTGCCTCTTTTGCTGTAGCCGCTGGCTGCTGGCGAAGCGCCGTCCTATGGCTTGTACAATCTTGCAGGCTTCAGCGCCAGAAATCCTTGTAGCGCGTCGGGGCTAGTTCAGTGTAGCGGACGGTGTGCTGGATAGAACGATGGCCTAACCAGTCTTGGATGGCGCGGGTATCGTGGCCATCATTTGCAAGCTTGTAGCCGCAGGCATGGCGCAGCATGTGCATATGAACTTGGAACGGAAAGCCCGCCCGTTCGCTTAGGCGCTTCACCAAGCGGTTGATGGCGTCCGGCGTGAACGGCCCGCCACGTTCCGTGGTAAAGACGAAGCCGCTGTCAGGATATTGGCGCTGTAGCTCCCGCAGGGCGCGCAATTCATCGCCACGGATAGGATGGGCAGCGGGCTTGCCGTTTTTAACCCTGCGGACGTGCAGCGTGGCATTGCGGCCCCATTCCACCTGTGACCATTCAAGGTCGCATAGCTCACTGGCCCGGAGGCCGTGCCGAAATGCGACTAGGATCAGCGTTGCATCCCGATGGCCATAGCGGCTATCGCGGGCGGCCATGATCAGTCTCTCGACTTCCTTGGGTGTGAGATATTCCCTCGTCCGCAGCTCCGCATTGGCGGGCCGGGTGGGAACTGTCCGTTTTTGATTGCGCGGCTTCACCAGCCGCAGGTGCGTAGTCATTGGGGTTTTGCCTCCTCTGACAATTCAACTGACCGTATAAAACACCTTTTCCGGTCAGTTGTCGAGGCAATGTCGCGATGATGGTTAGTTCTCTGCTGCCTCGCAGGCCAACCTCGGCCACCGCAACATTCAATGCCCGTTGCATGTTGATGTAGCCGACTTCCACCCAATCGGATGATCAGGAGGTTGCGGTGCAACAAGACGAGATTTGGATTTGAATGAGTTCTAGTTTCGGGGTTAGCGCAACGCTGGGACGACAACATCGCGAAATTCATATAAAAACGTGACGAGGTAAGTAGCCCAAGACAAATTTTGGGAAAACAGGGCGCCCCGTGTCCCGAAGCATAGGAATTGCGCCCATTTTGCATAGAGGATCTCATGCGCAAGTCGATGGTGCTATGCTTTACGTTGGTCGGCATATTACTCGCCGGTCCAATCTCAGCCGCCGATGTTCAGCAGAAGGTTTCCCGGCTACCGCCGCTACCGCAGCCTCTCGATCCGATCCTGAAGCAGATGTTTGATAAGCGCGACGCCATGGGCGGCGCTGTCATTAATCTATCGCTCGTCAGAGGCCATGCGCCGAAGATTGCAAAGACCGCGGAGGCCACAGCTTTCGCGATGCGTTTCGACGCGACGACCCCACGCAATCTGCGCGAGCTAGCCATCTATCGGACTGCGGAGATAGTCGGGTCGGAGTATGAGATCAACCAACACACGCCGCTGATGAAGATGTGCGGCTACAGCAGCGAACAGATCGCCGAAGTCGCGACGTGGCAAAGATCCAAGCTATTCGACGACAAACAACTAGCGTTGTTAGCTTACGTGGAACAGGTGGCAAGAGGTGGCAATGTCGATGACCCCACCTTTGCGAATGTCACAAAGTTCTTCACGCCCCAGGAGATCGTCGAGATCACCTTCACAGTTGCCAACTACTACGGCACCGGTCTCTTTGCCAAATCGCTCCAGATCGAAGTCGAGACAGATGGTCGCCTCACGGTCGCCGGCAAGTGCTGAGTGGCGAAAGAAAAACGGCTGACGAGGGCGCTGACGATTTCGGTTATTGGCGGAACACCAACTCGCGCGCTTTCCCACCGATAACCGACATTGCTCGGAGTTCTTAAACATCAGCGGTTGGCGTTTTGACAACGCAGAAAAATGGCTTTAGCGCCCGTGAGCGCCGTTAGAAAAGTTTGACAGTGTGAGTTATTGAAATCGCTAGGTCGTGGTACAACTCCCGGGCCCACTGCACCCTGAGCAAACAGAAAGACCGCCCCTAGCGGCGGTCTCTCCGAAATCTAATCAGGTGTTTATTTCGTGAGTTGGCCGCGGATTTCGCCGCCCTTATTGGTGGCGGTGTGGACGTTGACGTACCACTTGCCTGCCAGCATTTCGGTAGCCTGGGCATCGGTCAGCGTGGCTGAGCCTTCAAATGCGCCTTTGTTCGCTCCACTGATCGGAACCACCACACCAGCGTTCTCGCCGGGTCCGGCCGGACCATGGAAATGCGCAGCAGTGGCCGGGCCGGATAAGTCGGACGTGCTGCCCTTCCACGACAGCTTTTTGCTGGCGTCATCGTAAGTGACGGTGAGCGAACCGGTGCCTTCGCTGTCATTCGGCGGCACCTCGCTGGAAGCCTTAAGGTCGGCCTTCAGAGTAACCGTGGCCGCTATGGATGGGCTGGCGAACGCCAAAGCGGCACCGGAGGCAAGAGCGGCCAGGGTGGAGCGCAAAAACGTCGGCTTCATATGTGCAACCTCCTTGAATAGGCTGGGTTCAGCCTTATCGGAAAACACCACACCCTACCCCGACATTCCCCCTGATGAACTCGGGAGCAAATAGAAAGACCGCCTCGCGGCGCAGAGCGAAGTTCCCCATTGCCATACCCTGAATTACTTGAAATCACCGACCGGCTTTCCTGCCTGCACCATCGCCTTGCAATAGGCATAAAGCGCGTCGTAGACGATCCACTCGGCTGCATTCACTTCATGATCGTTTTTGTAACCGAGATGCCGGAAGCCTTCGGCAATGGCCTCTAGTCCAGGTCCTTCTGGTTGACAATAAAGCGTGTTGTCGGTGTCCGCGGCATTGACGATTTTTCCGAGTAGAACTAGCGCGGGATCATTCGTGAGCTTGTACTTTTTTAAGATGGCCTCGAAAGAGCATTCTTTGCCGTGGTGGCCTAGTTCGACATTTTTGACATCGTACGGTATTGCATCGAGACTTCTTGCTTCGTCCATCACGTTGTCGGTAGGCACGAAAAAGAACTCTGCGTTCTTGTCGACAAACTTCTTAATGAGCCACGGACAGGCTACGCGATCGACTTTGACGTATTCACGTGTGATCCATTTCATTTTGTTTCTCCGCTTATATTATTGCTACTGCTCAACTATCGATGCGCCAATTCTCCAACTAGAAGTGAGCAGCGCTTGAATGGGATGACCATTTGATGGGGAGGCTGCAATTTCCCCAATAGAAAACTTTACCTACGCCTCATCTCACGCTGTACCTGAAGTCCACGTTCGCTCAAACTACAGAGCTGTGTCTCGACAAGTTCGGTAAGCGCACGATAACTCTTGTGGTCACCCAGCTGCTTAAAGGGCGTTTCAGATAAGGTTTCCTCGCGTGCAAGGCCAATATCGCGCAGCTGTCGTTCATCGAGATCAGCAAGGGTCCGCAGGGTTCGCCGACGCTTGCGCCATCTTTTGAACGATGCACGCAAAGCCAACAGACCGTCGATCGCCAAGAGGACGATGTGGTCATCTCTCAGCAGGACGGACTGGTTGTTAGCGGCGGATGAGCTTTTGCAATCTTGTTTAAGCTCTGGCGCATCAACAGCGTTTACACTGGTGGTATCGTTGACCTTAAAGTCATCGTGCTTGACGAAGACATGTGGAGATCTGAACAGTTTTGACATTTGCTTTCTCCCAATTGCAGTCCGAGCGCGGTGTCGATGAACGACAGCGCACTTAGTAGACGGAGCATGAGCAGAGCTTGGGCGAATGCCTTGTACCGGCCGGGTGCCTGCGGTGGACCCGACAAAACCGCATTATTCAGCGACACGCATGGATTTCTCCATGGCCGCGGCCGGTGGGGGACTTGTGGTGATCGAACATTTCGCCAAAAGCCCTCAGCCCGACGCGCAGGCTAAGTGCAGTGCTTGGGCGAAATGCCTTGAAAGAAGCCGGGCGACTGCGATCAAGCCCGACGGCAATTAATTGATACGGAAGCGAACGAAAGTCAAGAGGCGCAAGCTCTGGGCAATCCGATCAAGGTTTTAACATGCGGAACTTAATGTGGTCCGTCCGACGTGACAAAACTCCCGGGCTCACTGCACACTGTTTTATTTTGCAGTCGTATTTGACCAAATTGCCAAACCGGACGGAAAGCGGGCATTGATCTTAATCCGGCACGACTTCGCCCGAGCCGCCAAACTCTTCATGCCTGTCTTGCCCGCGGAAATCATGCTAGCCAAGATGTTCGCCAACGGCCTCGTCATTCTCGTGGCGGCGATGTTATCGCTACAATTCGTGGTCCATCTGTGGATTGGCGCGCCGGTCGTGGGGTCGATTTTCCTATTTCTCTTCGGCGCGGCTCTTTATTCACTTGTAGTCGCAGCGCTCGGCATCCTGCTCGGCACTCTCTCGAAGACGATGGGCCAGTTTGGACTGTTGGCCATGCCGGTTCTTATCGTCACGCAATTGCTTTCCGGCAGCAGCACGCCGATGGAGAGCATGCCGGTCTGGCTGCAATATGTGATGAAGACGATCAGCCCGACGCCGCATTTTGTCGCATTTGCTCAGGCGGTGCTTTTCCGTGGCGCCGAGCTATCGCTTGTCGAGCTACCGCTTCTGGCCATGCTCATCATTGGCTCGATTTACTTCGTTGTCGCCATGAGTCGCTTCCGGCGCGTCATTTTCGGAAGCTGAGGCACACTCCGACGCGGCGTCGCTCACATAGTGCGAACTCACCCGAGGCATATGAGAGAGAAAAGCATCTGCAAGCGCAGGTAAGGGGTATGACGGAGAGGCAAAAAATCCGCTAGAGTCTGATCTATTTAGATTGAAGCATATCCAGCGTTTCTGAAGTAGTTGGCGTATTCTTAGGGGGTGAAGGTTCGCAGGAGTACGCCAATGCGTTTTCAAGTGACTTCGACAGTACGCTCGGCGGCCTTGCGCATTAGGGTCTTGAGCTTTGCGAAGACCTGCTCGATCGGGTTGAGATGACCAGCCGCTCCCGCACCGGATGGAGCGCCTGCAGATCGAGCTGGTTGGCGGCCTTTGTCGCCACGAACTTCAATGGGCGAGGTGAGATCGCTTGGACCTGCCGTCACTTGACGGCAAGGCCGCCCAATAGATTGTTCCATCTCGTCTTCGAATCCCCATCATGGAAGGGCCTCGGTGCCGATTCCGAAGAGAAGCGCGAGCCCGTGAGCGACATCGACACCGCGGTGCTGGATAGTCTGAAAGTGCTTGACCCCAACGGCCGATTAGAGAAGCGAACATGATCGCGCGTCACGCTACCGCTTTTACAGTTCAGGAAAATGCCTTTAGCGTCTATAAGCGCCGTTAGAGAAGTTTGACACTCTAAGTCATTGAAATCGTTATGCGGTGGCACTTCTCCCGGGCCCACCACGCATCCTTGTGAATGCAAAGATACCCCGGGCACGGTCGAAAGGCCCGCTTTTCGCGGCGTCGTGAAAGGTCTCGAATACGCGGCCGGCGTTGGCTGCTCTAGGCCTTTGATCGCGGCACAAGAGCGAGCTTGTTGCCTCAAGGAAGATGAACGTATGCTAACCTTTGCATGACCGCGGCCTAAAAGTCGCGGTTACGTCAACATCACGCTTCTCAGGGTTCGTCGGTGCGGGAGGAAATAAACGATGCTATTTTTTTGGAGAATGATACGTGCTGCGTCTCTGGCGCTACTACTCTGGCTGCCGTTCGCCCCGGTCAGGGCCCAAACCATTACTGTCACTCATTGGGGAGCACAGTTCTATGGAGCTCCCTACGCGGTTGCTAAGGAAAAAGGTTTCTTCAAGGAGGCCGGAATAGATATAT
>Ga0207761_1000134_pt1 | contig 23118 bp, 24 predicted proteins | sample LuqExpMetageno34_FD_187792 | JGI IMG/M metagenome (GOLD analysis project Ga0207761, IMG submission 187792) | Tropical forest soil microbial communities from Luquillo Experimental Forest, Puerto Rico - Sample 34 (SPAdes) | ecosystem: Environmental > Terrestrial > Soil > Tropical forest ... | reverse complement strand
ACGGTCGGCTCCTGAATGCCCGCGACCGCCAGGTCCACCAAACACCCGGAACCTAGATCTTCTACGACGGGCAAGCCGGTCCGCTGACCGAGCGCGATCAATTCTTCCACTTCCGGCTTCTCGGTAAACCCGCTCACCGTGAAATTCGAAGGATGCACGCGAAGAATCACGCGCGTCCTCTCATTGAGCGCATTTTCGTAGTCGGCGACGCGGGTGCGATTTGTGGTGCCGACTTCGCGCAAAACCGCGCCACTCTGCTCCATGATTTCCGGGATGCGGAAGCCGTCGCCAATTTCGATCAACTCGCCGCGAGAGACGATCACTTCCCCACCACGCGCCAAGGCCGCCAGCGTCACCAGCACGGCGGCCGCGCAGTTGTTCACCACGATGGCTGCTTCCGCGCCCGTCAATCGCGTAATGAGCCGTGCCAGGTGTACGTCGCGCTTTCCCCGCGCGCCTGCCGCCACGTCGTATTCCAGGTTCGAGTATCCCGTCACCGATCGCCGGAATTCCTCAATTACCGCCGACGTCAACGGCGCGCGGCCAAGATTCGTATGCAGGATCACGCCGGATGCATTGATGACCGGGCGCAGTGATGGCGCCAATTCCTCCCCCACTGCCGCAACGATCCGTTCTTCCAGCCGGCCGGGTTCCAACGCGGCTTCGTCTGCAATCGTCTTTCCCACAATCTCCCGCCGCACTCCCCCCAAAACCTCGCGGACAATTTCAACCAGATAGCCGCGCCCGATCGTTCCGCTCAATGCGGTTACACCCGGGCGCAGCAGCAACTCATCTACGGACGGCAATCTTCGCAGCAATGCCGTCTGGTCAGCCGAGGGCGCGCCTTTCACAGGAACGGACATGGCGCCATTTCATCACAGCCTCCGCGTCCCCGCAATTCTCCAGCCGTCCTTCCGTTCAGTCCCTCGCGCTCGTATCCCTTCCGCCTCTCTCCATCTCTTCCCCGTTGACGGGCGCTTTTGCCCCTCCTAGGATGTGGGTTCGAGGCTATCCAGCTATGGCCACTATCGACGAGGAACTGTCTCAGCTCGAACGCGACATTCGCCAGCTCAAGATCGAATACGACATGTTCTTTGGCGGCGGCCGCAAGCGCCCTCCCACCGAGGTCGAGTGGCGCATCGATCTGATCATCAAGCGTTACGCTGAACGCGGCGGCGACCTGAAATTCGGCCAGCGCTTCCGCTTCAACAATCTTTCCCAGACTTACGCCAAATACAAAGACGTCTTCCGAAAACGCATGGCCCAACGCGAGGAAGGCACTGTTCAGCGCCATTTCGGCGCTGCGGCAAAAGCGATCGAAGCCGAACGCGCTCGCGCTCAAGTGGAATCTTCCCAAAAGGAACCGCCGTCCGCCGCAAATCAGCCTGCCAGCCCCGGCGCTGTTGCTGCCGCCGCGGAAGCTCGCGCTTTCCGCGTGGCCTTCTCCGAGCCCGACAACGAATCGCAGAAGGTCGATCAGCTCTACGAAGCCTTCCTTCAGGCCAAAAAACAGGCTGGCGAAGAGACCGCCAAGCTCACCCGCGCCGGTTTCAACGAGTTCGTCCGCAAGAAGACCAAAGACCTGCAATCCAAAAAAAATTGCCGCGACGTCGAATATGTCGTCGAAACCGTAGACGGCCAGGTCAAACTCAAAGCCCTGGTAAAATCCTGATCTAAGAGTGTCGTCGATGATTTTGTTCATCTTGGGTGGTGTGTTGCTTGCAATCGGAGGAAGTCTCGATCTGTTCTTTCGAGAGCGTATGACCGACCTCGGCTACAAGTGGGCGTTGCTCCAAGGCGGTGCGTTCAACTACAAGAACTATCACACAGAACGGAAGAAGCACGGATGGTCTGCTTGGCCGGTCTACATAATGTGGGTGACTATGACCGCGGGCATTGCAATGCTAATCGCAGCCTTTGTCATTTATTTCCCAGCCGTGCCAAAGCACCGCTAGTTTTTCCCACAACGCCGCATTTCTCCAAATCGCTCCCTCCGCATACACTAGTAGGTTCCATCTCCGTTGGAGGACTGCATGGCTGTAGAGCGGGCGCTGCTCAGTGTCTTTGACAAGACCGCGATCGTCGACTTCGCCGCGAAACTCGCGGCCCTCCGCATTGAAATCCTTTCTACCGGCGGCACCGCGAAGCTGCTTCGCGAACAGGGCGTCGCCGTCAAGGACGTCTCCGAATTCACCAACTGGCCCGAGATGCTCGGCGGCCGCGTCAAGACCCTCCATCCCAAAGTCCACGGTGGTCTCCTCTATCGCCGCGAAAATCCTGACGACCTGAAGCAAGCCAAAGAACATGGCATCCCGCCCATCGATCTGGTCGTCGTCAATCTTTATCCCTTCGAGCAAACCGCCGCCAAAATTTATCTTCCCGCGGAGGAACTCATCGAAAACATCGACATTGGCGGTCCCACCATGCTGCGTTCCGCCGCCAAGAATTTCGAGAGCGTCACCGTCGTCACCGATCCCGCCGACTATTCCCGCGTCGCCGCGCAACTTGAAGCCAACCGGCAAACTTCCCTTGAACTCCGCCTCGAACTCGCCCGCAAAGTTTTCGCCGTAACTTCCCGCTACGACGGCCTTATCGCCATGAATCTCGAACGTCTCGCCCAGATCGGCGACAAGCTCGAAGTCCAGGCCAAGCCGGTGCTCCCCGAGCGCTATCACCTCGCTCTCCGCCGCCAGCAGGAACTTCGCTACGGCGAAAACCCCCACCAGTCGGCTGCGCTCTACGTCCCCGCTGGCAAGCCCGTCGAAGGTCTTGCTGCGGCCAAGCAGCTCCAGGGCAAGGATCTTTCCTACAACAATTATGTCGACCTCGAAGCTGCCCGCAGCCTGGTCGCGGAGTTCGAGCGCCCCGCCGCTGTCATCATCAAACACAACAATCCCTGCGGCGCAGCTGAGCAATCGTCCCTCGAGGAGGCTTACACGAAGGCCTTCGCCTGCGACCCGCTCTCTGCTTTCGGTGGCGTCCTGGCCTTCAATTACATTGTGGATGGCGCAACCGCCGAAGCGGTCTCCAAACTCTTCGTCGAGTGTATCGTCGCGCCGGGCTTTGCCGATCGCGCCCAGGAAATTTTCGCCGCGAAGAAGAACTTGCGCCTTCTCCGATTACCGCAAGGCGGCTTCGACCACGACAAAAGCCTGCAACTGAAACGCATCTCCGGCGGTGTATTGATCCAGCAGCCTGATCTGGGCTCGCTCGATGCCCGCGAACTCCGCGTGGTCACCAAGCGCGCTCCGAGCCACTCCGAACTCACCGATCTTCACTTCGCTTGGAAAGTCTGTAAACACGTCAAATCCAACGCCATCGTGTTTGCCAAAGAAGGCGCCACCCTCGGTGTCGGCGCCGGTCAGATGAGCCGCGTCGATTCCGTCAAAATCGCCGTCGCCAAAGCGCAGCAATCCTTGCAGGGCAGCGTCGTCGCTTCCGACGCCTTCTTCCCGTTCCCCGACGGCGTGGAAGAAGCCGCCAAAGCCGGTGCTACCGCTGCCATCCAACCCGGCGGCTCGGTGAAAGATCCCGAAGTCATCGCCACCGCCGACCGCCTCGGCATAGCCATGGTCTTCACCGACATGCGCCACTTCCTCCACTAGTCACCCGTAGCATAGGCTTTAGCCTGTGCGGGACGAAGTTTCGCAGTTGTAGGGACGGCCTTCCGAGGCCGTCCGCTCGTGGTTGTGTAGCGCTGGCTTTCATGCCAGCTCTTCCTTCCAAAGCTGCCGAGCCAGCTGCCAACTCATGTTGTGCCGATTCGCTGAAGTTCTCGTTTCAGCGCCAGTCCGCCAAGACTTGCAATCGGCAAACTCAAAAACAAGCTGATTCTCCGGTCCAACGTCACGAACACCTCCCGAAACGCGCGTTCGACTTGCTCCTCCGAACCCCTCACTACCGCCGGGTCCGGCACTCCCCAATGTGCGGTAATGGGTTGCCCTGGCCACACCGGGCAAATTTCATTTGCGGCGTTGTCGCAAACGGTAAACACAAAATGCATCTTGGGTGCTCCAACAGCCGCGAACTCTTCCCAACTCTTGCTCCTCAGCCCGTTCGTTGGAATGCGCGCCCCTTCTAACTGCCGAATTGCATGCGAATTCACCCGGCCTGTCGGATGGCTCCCCGCACTGTAAGCCCGAAAATCGCACCCGCCTTTATGATTCAAAATCGCTTCCGCCATGATCGAACGTGCCGAATTTCCGGTGCAAAGAAACAGAATGTTGAAAGGCGCCCACACGTTCGACGCTCAGCTGCAGCACGTCGGTCCGCAACACGCCCGCCCCTGCGGTTTCTGCGCCCGGATGAACGCGCTCATGAACTTGTCCCTGATCTGTGGTCCGACCGCTTCCGCCGTCCAATCCCGCTGCCACTAGAAACTCCCGCGCCTCTTCCACCTGGTAAATTCGCGTCGGCTCCACGTCGACGCTCTCGAATCCGGCTGCCTTCAGCTTCTCGCGATACTCTGTCTCCTGTAGTGCTCCCGCGATGCACCCGACCCACAATTCCATGCTCTTCCTCACCGCCGCAGGCACTTCTCCCCGAATCACCACGTCCGACACCGCCAGCCGTCCGCTCGGCTTCAACACCCGAAACGCTTCGCGCAAGACACGATCCTTGTCGCCCGAAAGATTGATCACACAATTCGAAATAATCACATCCACGGAATTGTCCGGCAGCGGGATCTGCTCGATTGTTCCCTTCAGAAACTCCACATTCTCCACGCCTGCTTTCTTCTGATTCTCCCGCGCCAGCGCCAGCATCTCGTCCGTCATGTCCAGCCCAAACGCTTTGCCTGTCGGCCCCACCCGCTTCGCCGAAAGCAGCACGTCAATCCCTCCGCCCGAACCCAGATCCAGCACCGTCTCGCCGGGTTGCAATTGCGCCAGCGCCGTCGGATTTCCGCAGCCCAGCGACGCCGCCACCGCATCCGCTGGCAGGCCTGACTTCTCGGCTTCGTTATACAAGCCCCTCGTAATCGGATCACATCCGCTCAGCTCCGCTCCGCCTCCGCAGCACGCCGTGCCGCCCTCGCTCACGCGCTTCGCCGCGGCCCCATACTTCTCCTTCACCGATTCCTGGATGTTTTGCTCGCTCATTGTCTTCGCCTTTCACTTCGCAATCTGTACAATCGCTTCCGCGGGCACCACGCGGTTCCGCGTGCAGCATTCTTCGTACAGAAATCCGAGTACCTCTTGCAGCGCCGCCGTGTTCGCCTTGTACCAAAGGAACGTTCCCGCCCGCCGCACTTCCACCAGTCCAACCTGCCGCAGCTTTTCCAGATGGTGGGAGAGCGTCGAACTTGGAATCTCCAGTTCTTCCTGTATTTCCCCGACGACCATTCCCGTCGGATGGGCAGACAACAGCAGTCGGACTATCTGCAGCCGCGGCTCCGCCCCCAACGCCGCGAAGCGGTCCGCCGAACGCGATACCAGAAGTGGATCGGCTTTGCTCATATTTCGATTATTGCAGAAATATGGAATCAACGCAATCGCAATCTTTTTCGTAACCTCTCTCGCCTTTTCCCCCGTCGCATTCCTTGGGACCTGCTTTTCCTGCGAAATTCTTCTCTTTTCGCTTTTGACCGTCCCTTCCGTTGCATGGGATACTTCCAGTTCGTGGCCTTTTTATGACCCCAAAACGCTTTCTTTTCGCTTTTCTCCTCGCCGCTCTGGCGACGGCCCCTTCCTTGGCCCAACTTCCTTCCGCTGAAACTCCTGCTCCATCCAAAGAAAAGTCCCCTCGCGCCGATGCCTATTACAACTTCACCATCGGCCATTTTTACGAGCTTCAATACGAGCAGACCAGCCAGCCGGAATACGCCTCACGCGCCATCGAGGCTTACAAACGCGCTTATGCGATCGACCCGAAATCCCCCACAATCGGCGAGCGCCTCGCCGAAATGTACTGGAAGGCCCAGCGCGTTCGTGAAGCCGTCTCTGAAGCCAACGAAGTCCTGAAGCGCGACCCCAACGACCTGCCTACGCATCGCCTGCTCGGCCGCATCTATCTTCGCAGCCTCGGCGACATCAACGGCGCGGGCGTGCAGCAAGAGACCGTGGCCAAAGCCATCGCCGAATATTCCGAAGTCCACCGTCTCGACCCGACCGACCAGGAAGCCTCGCTGTGGCTTGCCCGCCTCTACCGCATTCACAACGATCCCGAAAAAGCGGAGCAGGTCCTGAACGGCATGCTCAAGGATGATCCGGGCAACGAAGCCGCCGTCGAACAGCTCACTCAGCTCCTGCTCGACGAAAACAAGGCCGACGAGGCCGTGAAGTTGCTCGAAGGCATGACCGAGCGTTCCTCTTCCCCGACTCTTCTCGATCTTCTCGGCGACGCTTACACACAGACGCACGATTACGCCAAAGCCGAAGCCGCTTACCGTAAAGCCGTCGACCTCGATCCCACCGAACTCAGCCACCTGCGCGGCCTTGGCCAGACGTTGCTCTCCGAAGAGAAATACGAGGAAGCGTTAGGCGTCTATCAGAAGTTGATCGACTTGATGCCCGACGACTCGGACAACTATCTCCGCGTCGCCCAGGTCTATCGCGAGCTTCACCAACTCGACAAAGCGGAAGAAAATCTCTTGAAGGCCCGCCAGTATAATCCCGGCAGCCTCGAAATCCTATACAACGAGGCCATGATTTACGAATCGCAGGGCCGTTACGACGAAGCAATCCGCGTTCTAACAGACGCCGTCACCGGGGTGAAGTCGCAATCGAACGTCCTCCCCTCCCGCCGCCGCTCCCTCGCCATTCTTTACCAGCAGCTCGGCATGCTCTACCGCGACGTCCAGAATTTTCAGGCCGCCATCTACACTTTTCAGGAACTCGCGCACCTCGGTGAAGAGGAAGACCGCCGCGCCCGTCCCCTGATCATGGACACTTACCGCCTCGCGAAAGATATGCCCAAGGCTTTGGCCGCCGGCAAGGATGCCATGGCCAAATATCCCAACGACGCGTCCATTCGTTCTACCTACGCGCTGCTCTTGGGTGAAAACCAGCAAACCGAAGAAGCCGTCAAGATCCTTAGCACCGATCTCAAGGGCAACGCCGGGGATCGCGAAACTTATCTGAATCTCTCGCAAGTCTACGAGCGTGGGCGCCGCTACGCAGACGCTGAACAGGCCGCGCGCAAAGCCGAATCCTACTCCTCCGATCCTCACGATAACGAAGTTGCCTGGCTGCTTCTCGGCGCCGTCTACGAGCGCCAAAAGGAATTCGACAAGGCGGAAGACGAGTTCAAGAAAGCCCTCGACGTCAATCCGCGCAACGCCCAAGTCCTCAACTATTACGGCTACATGCTGGCCGACCGTGGTACCCGCCTGGACGAAGCCCACGGCCTGATTCAGCGCGCGGTTCTCCTCGAGCCGCACAATGGCGCCTACCTGGACAGCCTCGGCTGGGTCTATTTCAAGCAGAACAAACTCGAGGATGCGGAAACCACTCTGCGCAAGGCCGTCGAGCGCGAGCCCCACGATCCCACCATCCGTTCCCACCTTGGCGACGTCTATGCCAAGCAGGGCCACCTGGATCAAGCCGCCGTGGAATGGGAAAAGTCCTTGGCCGAATGGCATCGCTCCTTGCCCGCCGACCTCGAAAGCGATAAAGTCGCCGAAGTGGAGAAGAAACTCAATCAGGTCAAGCACCGCGTCGCTCAGAAAGCTCCGGCCGCGGAAGACAAACCGTAATCCTTTTCGATGCGTGAAATTCGAATCCCAGCCTTTGCGAAAGTAAATCTTCGTCTCGACGTTCTCGGCAAACGCCCCGACGGCTACCACGAACTCCGCACCATCTTCCAAACCATTTCGCTGCACGACACGCTGCGGTTCCGCGCGACCCGCAAGCCCGGCATTCATCTGAGCATCATCGGCAACGAACAGCTCTCAACAGAATCCGTAGAAAAAAATCTCGTCTATCGGGCGGTCGATGCCCTGCGTAGCGAGCTGAAAATAAGACCCGGCGTCGAAATCCAGCTCGCCAAGAAAATTCCAGCCGGCCGCGGCATGGGCGGCGGCTCGAGCGACGCCGCTGCGGCGCTGCTGGGCTACCTCCAATTTGCACGCAAAAAGCTCACTTCCGAACACCTCCTGCGAATCGCCTCCACTCTTGGTGCCGACGTCCCGTTTTTCCTTCTGGGCGGCCGTGCGCTCGGCGTCGGCAAGGGCGACGAAATCTACCCTCTCCCTGACATCCCAAAGCTCACGTTGGTCGCTGTTTCGCCTAAGGACATTCACGTCCCCACGCCCGATGCTTATCGCTGGCTCCACGCGCCCGATCTCGCTTCGTTGACAAAACTTGAAGCTACTCGTAAACTATTTCAGTTCTGTGCTCTATGCTGGAGTGCGCAGGGAGCTGTCCTTTCGAACGATTTCGAAGCGGCGGTCTTCCGGCATCACCCCCGGCTCGCTCGTATTCGCCGGGTCTTACTCCAGGGAGGAGCCTCAGAAGCCTTGCTGGCTGGTAGCGGTTCGGCGGTGTTCGGAATTTTCCCGAGCCCAGCAAAGGCGCGCCGAGCCGTTGTCGGGTTTCCGCACGATCAGGCCTTCGTCTGCGAAACGATTTCGCAGGCCAGGTACGCGCGAATCATGAATCTCGCGTCTGTCATCGTCTGACCTTCCAACGTCTCCGCCGAGCTTTTCGTTATCGGTTCTCCGTCATTGAACGTCAGCTCCAGCTTTGTGGGCTGTCGACTGTGAACTGTCAACTGTCGACTGAATTGCGAGTGTTTCGTGAACGACGAACGTTTCAAAATTTTTAGTGGCACCGCCAACCCGACGCTGGCTCACGCCATCTGTAAGCAGCTAGATGTGCCTCTTGGCCAGGCGCTGCTCGGCCGCTTCAGCGACGGCGAAATCTATTTTCAGATTCTCGAAAACGTTCGTGGCGCCGATGTGTTCGTCGTCCAGCCCTGCTCGTATCCCGTCGACAATCACCTTCTCGAACTGCTTTTGATGATCGACGCTTTCAAGCGGGCCTCGGCGTGGCGAATTACCGCCGTTCTCCCGTATTACTGCTACGCGCGCCAGGACCGCAAAGACAAGCCCCGCGTTCCGATATCAGCCAAACTCGTCGCCGATTTGCTTGAAACTGCTGGCGCTAGCCGTGCCCTTACTCTTGATCTTCACGCGCCGCAGATTCAGGGCTACTTCGACGTGCCTGTGGACCACCTCTACGGCTCGCCCGTTTTGATCGACTATTTCCGGCACAAAAAACTGCCGAATCTTACCGTCGTTTCGCCTGACGCCGGCGGCGTGGAACGCGCCCGGGCCTTCGCCAAGAAACTCGACGCGCCCCTCGCCATCGTCGACAAGCGCCGCGTCGATCTCGATGTCACCGAAGTCATGAACCTCATCGGCGACGTCAAAGGCCGCACCACACTGATCGTTGACGACATCATCGACACCGCCGGCACGCTCGTCAAAACCGCCGACGCCCTCATTCGCGAAGGTGCCACTGCTGTCTATGCCGCTTGCACGCACGCCATTCTCTCCGGTCCGGCCGTCGAGCGCATCGAGAATTCGAAGATTACCGAAGTTGTCGCCACGGATTCCGTTCCGGTTTCCGACGCGGCCAAGGCCTTGAAGAAGCTCACTATTCTGAGTGTGGCGAGCCTGCTCGCTCGCGGCATCCGCTCCATTCACGAAGAGACTTCGATCAGCGAACTGTTTATTTGAATTTGTCCGGCGGTCGTTGACGCCGCGGGAATTCTCAGGAAGGGAAAGAAGCTATGGCTCAGATCGTGGTTCAAGGAGCGCCTCGCTCCCAACGAGGCAAAAACGAAGCGCGCCGCTTGCGCATTACGGGAAGCGTCCCCGCGGTTCTCTATGGCGGCAAGGGCGAGGCTCTCACTCTTTCTGTGAACGCCAAGCAGGTCACCGCGATTCTGCGGTCCGAAACCGGTCACAACACGCTGTTCCAGGTCGATCTTGGCGGCAAGCAGGAACCCGCCATCGTCAAGGATTGGCAAGTGGATCCCGTCACCGGTCGCCTGATACATGTCGATCTCCTGCGCATCGCCATGGACGTTCGCATGAAGGTCAAGGTGCCTGTGCACACCTTCGGTGATCCCGCCGGCGTGAAAGTTCAGGGCGGTGTGTACGAAGTTGTTGCTCGCGAAGTCGAAGTGGAATGCTTGCCCGCCGACATCCCGACCGAATTCAAGGTTGATGTCAGCGGCCTGATGCTCAACCAGAGCTTGCGCGCCAGCGAGTTGTCCATCGACAAAACCAAGATCAAGCTCCTCACCGACGCTCAAACCGTGCTCGCGCACGTTGTCGCGCTCCGCGTTGAGGAAGAGAAGCCGGCCGAAGCCGCCGTTCCCGGTGCCGCGCCAGCCGAGCCCGAAGTCATCAAGAAGGGCAAGAAGGAAGTCGAAGGCGAGGAAGGCGCCGAACCGGCTGCGGAGAAGCAAGAAAAGCCGGAAAAGAAGAAGTAGTTCTTCTTCTCGCGCCTGTTCAACTTTATGCGGCTCATCGTTGGCCTTGGCAATCCGGGCCCGGAATATCAGTGGACGCCGCATAACCTGGGTTTTCTCGCCGTGGATGAAATTGCGAATCGCAACTCCATCCGCGTCGAGCGCCCTGAAGATCAGGCCCTCGTTGGGTTGGGCAAGGTTGCGGGGCAGGACATGATTCTTGCCAAGCCGCAAACGTACATGAACGTCAGCGGCAATTCCGTTCGCCGCTTGATGGCCAGGTATGAAGTCGAGCCCGCGGAGTTGCTGGTCATGTTCGACGAGCGCGACCTGCCCTGGGGCATGATTCGCATCGGCGAACGCGGCAGTCCCGGCACGCACAACGGTGCGAAGTCCGTAACCGCCGCGGTAGGAACGCTCGAGTTTCCGCGTTTGCGGTTGGGCTGCGGGCCGGATCATCCGGTGGGCGATTTGGCTGAATACGTTTTGCGGCCGATGAAAAAGGCCCAGCTCGAAGTTGCCGCCGAAATGGTTGGCGCTGCGGGCGACGCGGTTGAGTTGGTTTTGCAGGAAGGAATTGCGGCGGCCATGAACAAGTACAACCGCCGCGTCCCTCCGCCGCAAGTGTAGTGGCCAGTCTTGAGACTGGCCCGTAGCGACAGCCAGTGCTGTTTTGCAGCGGCGTCGGCAGCGTAGGCTTTGCCAGGCTGATGTTTTTTGGCTGCCGGTTTTGTAGCGTCCGCCTTTCGAGGCGGACCGTTCTCGGGTTTGTAGCGGCGGGTCTTTAGACCCGTCCGAGCGAGAAATCTCTCTTCGATCGAGGGTGCAGCAACAAGTTTTCCCGGGCCACGGCCCGGAACAGGAAGAAACGAGGTAATCATGGAAGAGCGTTTGTACGATCTGGTTTTCATTGTTCGCCCGGCCACCCCGGAAGAGGAAATCAAGAAGGTCCTCTCCTCCCTCGAGCACGCTTGTGCCGAGAAGGGCGCCAAGATCGAGAAGACCGAACACTGGGGCACCCGCAAGCTCGCCTACAAAGTCATGAAGCATCGCGAGGGCATTTACCTCTATCAGCAGGTGCGCACCACGCACGGCGAACTGGTGCATGAACTCGAGCGCCGTCTCGGCGTGCAAGATGCGGTCATCAAGTATCAAACCGTCCGTCTCGACGAAGACCTGAAGCGCCAGAAGAAGCTCTCGCACAAGCGCGAGACCCGCGCCGCTCGCCGTCCGCGCCGCACCGCTCCCGCGCCGCAACAGCCGACCGTGGCCGAGCAGGGCGCCGAGTAGCTTTGTGGCCGCCGCGTTCGCGGCGGACGCCGTAGCATAGGCTTTAGCCTGTGCTGACGGTTTTTGTAGGGACCGCCTTCTGAGGCGGACCGTTCTCGTAAGTTCGAGTTTCATCGCTCCGCCGCGAACGGCGCGAGCGGCATCGGAAAGGTAGGAAGGTATGGCAGAGGAACAAAAACAACCGCAAGCTCCAGCCCTGGCACCCGCTCAGAGCGAAGGTGCCGGACAGGGCGCTCCGCGCCGTGAAGGCGAAGGTGGCGGCGGAGGACAGGGTCCGGGCGGCCCGCGCCGCGAAGGCGGCCACGGTGGTGGCGGTCCGCGCCGCGAAGGTGGACCGGGCGGCGGTCGCCGTGAAGGCGGTCCCGGTGGTCCGGGCGGCCCAGGTGGCCGTCCCCGCGGAAAGCGTCAATATTTCCGCAAGAAAAAAGTCTGCAAGTTCTGCGTCGAGAAGATGGACTTCATCGACTACAAGCGCGCAGACATCCTGGCGCAGTTCGTCCAGGAGCGCGGCAAGATTCTGCCTCGCCGCATGACCGGCGTGTGCTCGCGCCACCAGCGCTGGCTCGGCGTCGCCATCAAGCGCGCGCGCAACATCGCCTTGCTGCCCTTCGCCGGCAGCGCCGCTGGCGTCCAGGCGCCTCGCGCCGTCGAAGCGCCCAAGCAGGCGCCAGTAGCATAGGCTTTAGCCTGTGCGGATCATGTTGATGTAGCGGCTGGTCTTTAGACCCGTCCGAACGACGGTCAACCAACCGTCATTCCGAGCGAAGCGAGGAACCTCTCTTCCTCTTGCCCGGGAAGTTTACGAAAGGATTTAGGAGATCGTCATGCAGATCATTCTTCAGGAAGACGTCGAAAAACTCGGTAACCGCGGCGACGTGGTCACCGTCAAGCCCGGCTACGCCCGTAATTTCCTTTTGCCGAATAAGCTCGCGGTCGAAGCCACACCCGGTAACATGAAGGCCCTCGAGCGCATTCGCGCCGCGTTGGCCAAGAAGACCGCCACCGAACTCGACGCCGCCAAAAAGCAGGCCGAGCTGCTCGCCTTGGTCGCGCTCAAGTTCTCACGCAAGACCGGCGAGAACGACCAAATGTTCGGCTCCGTCACCACGGGCGACATCGCCGACGGCCTCAAGAAAGAAGGCTTCGAGATCGACAAGCGCCAGGTCCAGCTCCCCGAGCCGCTCAAAACCCTCGGCGACTTCCCCGTCACCCTCAAAGTCTTCCGCGACGTCACCGCCCAGATCCAGGTCCACATCTCCAAAGAAGTCTGAGCTCCCTTCGCGATTTTCGTTCGGGGCACGCGCCATGCGTGCCCTTTTTTGTAGTTACCGCCTTCTGAGGCGGTCCGCTCTTGTAGGGGCGGCTTTATGCCGCCCTCTTTTTTGGAGTGCGGCGATTTATCGCCGCTTTTTCGGTCTGGGCCACAAGCAAACGCCAACCGTGCTCGTCCATTTCTACTTCTCCGCCTGAAACGCTTCCGCCACTGCTTGCACTTCCTCGCCGGTCCACCCGTCAGGGTCCCCCGAGAAGTTGCACACGAACGCCACAACCAGATGCGCATCGGGATACACAATAAGCTCCGAGCTCCCACCCACCGATCCTCCGCTGTGTTCGTAGATGCGCTTCCCCGACTTTGACTTTCCGATGAACCAGCCCATTCCATACGGTGTCTCTGTGCCATCCTTCGTTCTTTGCGGCGTGAACAGCAAATCGAGCGATTCCCGCTTCAAAAAGCCTGGCTGCAACAATGCCGAACCAAAGCGAACCAGATCTTCGGAAGTGGAAAGAAAGCCTCCGCCCGCCCATTTGTAACTGTTGTCCACGTACTCCGCGTTCTGCAATCCCTTGTCCTTCACTCGGGAATAGAATCGCGCGCGATGTTCGATAATTTGTGACGGCTGGTCCGCAACCGTGGAGCGCAAGCTCAGCGGCCCGAACACATGCTCCTGTTCATAGTCGAGGAATCTCTCGCCGGCGGCAGCCTCGATTGCGGCGCTCAGCAAATTATAGCCATAGCTCGAATAGCTGAATTTCGTGCCAGGCAGCGCGACCAGTGGATCGTTTTCAAATCGCTCCAGCCCGGCCACCACCGTGTCGTAGTGCTTCTGGCTGTCCATCTCATTTTCTTTATAGTGGCGAATGCCCCCGAGATGGCCCGCCAGCATGCGGGGCGTAACCTTGGCGCCTTTGTCAGGGAAGCTCGGCACGTATTTTTGAATGGGTGCGTCCAGATCGAACTTGCCCTGCTCCACCAGCAGCATCATCCCAGCCGAGGTTAGCGGCTTCGACACGCTTCCGATACGGAATTTCGTGTCGGACCACGCCGCTACACGTTCCTCCACGTCCGCATAGCCAAATCCTTCCGAATAGACAATCTTCCCATCGATAGCCACCGTAATCGAAAAGCCCGGGATGCCATGTGCCAGCCACTCTTTCGCCTGCTTCTCCGCGTTCTCTCTCGCCGCCGCAGAAGACTTTCCTTCCTCGACGGCGCTTTTGTAGGGACCGCCTTCTGAGGCGGTCCGCTGTCGGGCAGGCTCCCCGAACGCAAGTGTTGGAGGATGGCCGGTCTTTTGCGTGGTGTCCGCCGAAAGCGGGGACTTTGGCACGGTTCCTTGCGCGGTCGCCAACGATGTGCCGCCGGTCGACAGAACGAGCAAGCAAGTAATCCATCGCACGAAATTCCTAAATCTATTCCCAGCTTTCATCGCGCTCACTCCTGAAGGGTGCCCCGTCCTTCGCTCCTTTTGCGTAGGGTGGGTCTTCTCTTCGGTTTTGTTATTTCACTCTCCGTGATTTCGCCTCAGACTTCTGAGTTTGCCCGCTGCATCTTGTCATAGCCGCGCGAAACCCGTCACCTTCATTTACATTTAACGTTAAACGTTATACGCTAATCGTGTGATCCGGTCGTTTCGTTGTCGAGACACGGAGAAGCTTCACAGCCGTCAGCGAGTCCCGCGATTTGCGGCCATCGAACAGGTCGCTCGGCGGAAGCTGCGGCAGTTGGACGGCGCCGTCGAACTTCGCGATCTCGCTTCGCCCCCGGGCAATCGTCTGGAGCATTTGAAAGGGAATCGCTCCGGCCAGCACAGCATTCGCATCAACGACCAGTGGCGGCTCTGTTTTGCCTGGAAGGGCGGAGATGCATTCGACGTCGAGATTGTTGACTATCACTAGGAGTCGAGCATGACGCGCAGAAAAAAACTTCTTTCCCCGATCCATCCCGGGGAAATCCTCCGCGAGGACTATCTCAAGCCTCTTGGCCTCAGCATGAACCGCCTCGCTCTCCACCTGCGTGTTCCGGTCACTCGCATTGCGGAGATTGTTCACGAGCGCCGCGGCATCACCACCGACACGGCCCTGCGCCTCGGCCGCTACTTCAACACCAGCGCACGCTTTTGGATGAATCTCCAGGCCGCCTACGATCTCGAGGTTGCCGAAGATGAATCTTCCGAACGGATTCGCGAAGAAGTTCGGCCTGTGGACAAGCGTGAGCTGTCACTCGCTTGAAGCAAGCCTTCTTTCGCTCCAAAAAACTTTTTCACTTTTTTCCATCGCGATTCACAGCGATTCACACCAAACCGGATTGACGCGCTTTCACATTCCATCGACAATCGAACTCACGCACACCAATACCGGACGGCCCCGCAACGAGGCATGACTATTGCCCTTGTCATAAATCCGGCAAAGTGCTATTTATAGGCAGGTACAGAGAATAAAAAGCGAAATAGTTGCCTCGCTTGATTTTGCGCGTTATGGCTACGGATTCCACTCTCGAACGCCCTCTCCCGAGTAACCTCGACGCCGAGCGCTCCATTCTCGGCGCTATTCTGCTCGACAACGCCGCCCTCAATACCGCCATCGAGGCGCTCAAGGCCGAAGATTTCTTTCTGCCCCAGCATCGCCAAGTCTTCACCCAGATGATCGCCCTCGGCGAAGCGCAGCACGCCATCGATCTCGTCACTCTTACCGAAGAACTCCACCGTAGCGGCGAACTCGAATCCTCCGGCGGCGCGCCTTATCTCGCCTCGCTTGTCGACGGCCTGCCCCGCGTCACCAACGTCGAGCACTACGCCCGCATCGTCAAGGAAAAAGCGCTCCTCCGCAATCTCATCCATGCCACGCACAACATCCAGCAGCGCGCTTTCGAAGCCGAAGAAGGCGCCGACACCATCCTCGACGGCGCCGAATCTAGTATCTTCGCTCTCGCCGAAGATCGCGTCAAAGCCGGCCTCATCCCCATCAAGGAAATCGTCCAGCAAAGTTTCGACCGGCTCGAGAAAATCTTCCGGGAAGGGAAGAGCATCACCGGTATTTCCACCGGCTACGGCGAACTGGACAAGCTGCTCTCCGGCTTACAGCCTTCGGAACTCATCATTCTCGCCGCGCGCCCTTCGCAAGGGAAAACCGCGCTTGCGCTGAACCTCGCCGAGAACATCGCCATTCGCGGCGGCCTGCCCGCGGCCTTCTTCAGCCTCGAAATGTCCAAAGAGTCTTTGCTGCAGCGCCTGGTCGCCTCCGTCGCGCAGGTCGACGCCCATAAATTCCGCACCGGCCATCTGAACCGCGACGACTGGCGCCGCATGACCGACGCCCTCAGCACCATCGCCAGCGCGCCGCTCTGGGTTGACGACGCCGGCTCCACCAGCGTCCTCGAAATTGGCGCAAAGGCTCGCCGCCTCAAGCGCGACAAGGGCCTTTCCCTCCTCGTCGTCGACTATCTCCAGCTCATCACCGGCCGCGGCCGTTTCAATTCCCGCCAGGAAGAGGTCGCCAGCATCTCCCGCGGCCTGAAAGGCCTCGCCAAGGAGCTGCAGATTCCCGTGCTCGTTCTCAGCCAGCTTACCCGTGCCCCCGAGCGCGACGAACGCGGCCCGCAGCTCTCCGACCTGCGCGAGTCCGGCGCCATCGAGCAGGACGCCGACGTCGTCATGTTCATCTACCGTCCCAATTTCTTTAAGCTCGATATGACCCCGGAAGAGCGCGACATGGCCGAAATTCAAATCGCCAAGCAGCGCAACGGTCCCACCGACAAGGTCAAATTCGTTTTCCGCAGCCGTCTTACGCGTTTCGAGGAAGCCGCCCCCGATGCCTTCAGCCAGTTCTCGGGCGGCGACGAAATGTAGCGGCCTCTGGTCGGCGACAAGTTTGTGGTGAGATCCGTCGCCGCAAGAACAAATGGCGAAGGGTACTATACGTACTTAATTAGGGATAAGACACTTCCGCCATTTTCCTCAGATTGACATCAACCTTGCATGGTGTCATCTTGGCCCCCCGGCACTTTCGGGGTTAATCCGCAATAAATCAGCAGTCGAACCACTGGGTTGTATTGTGGTTGTGTCATCTCTTCTCTGAGGGCGAGATGAGTGCTACGAACCGCGCTGTAGCTTGGGAAAATCTGTCACCGCAGACGGAAGCGACGGCAGCAGTTGCGAAGCCGTCGGTCGTTCCGGACCAACCGGTCGCGCCGCGCGCGCCTGCTTTACGCGTGATGCCGCTGCTCAAGGATCCACAGCCGAACCGCTTCGTTCGCGTGCCGACGCATGCCGTAGGCGTGCATACCGAGCAGCGCGAACGCCCGCGCGCCTCCCTGAAACTGCCGCTCAAGCTGCGCAGCGTCGAAGGCCTGCTCGAAGAGTATCCGATTACGCTGGTGACACGCGACATTAGCTCCTCGGGCGTCTATTTCCTTTGCCCGAAGTCTCTCGCCGCCGGAACCGCGATCGAGCTGGACATTGTGCTGGTCAGTCGCCCGTTGGGCTATGGCAACGTGGTGGTCTCCTCAAAGGCCCACGTCCGTCGGTCCGAAGCCGCCAACATGCCCGGATGGTACGGCATCGCAGCAAGTTTCGACGATTTCGCCTTCGACCGCGACGACCAGATTCCAGGCTGGTTCCCCGTAGTGGATTAAGGCTGACCTCTACTTCACCTCGCGCGTGGGTGCCGCACCCTTTGCTTTGTAATTTTGACTTTTGTGCACGTACGAATACGGAGCTCTCATGAGCGTGCTCATCTGACTTCGTGACCGGCGATTCTGCTAATCTGACTTCCATGCGTTCGAAAAATGGGCTGGCGGGTGTGCTGTTCGATTGGGACGGCACGCTGATCGACTCTTACCACGCGGACTCGCAAGCGTACCTGGCCATGTTCCGCGAGTTAGGGCTGACCTGGGGCATGGCGGAGCTGGACGCCCACTATTCGCCCGACTGGTACGTGGTCTATCGCGCAGCCGGAATTCCAGAAGACAAATGGAACGAGGCGGACCGTCTTTGGCGCGCCTACTACGTGAAGCATCCGTCGAAGCTGATGCCCGGAACGCGGCGCGTGTTACGAACCTTGGGCCAAAAGCACAAACTCGGGCTGGTGACCAGCGGAGACCGCCAGCGGGTGATGAAGCAATTGCGGAAATTTGCTCTCACGCGCTTATTCTGCTCGCGGGTGTGCGGCGGGGACACGCAGCAAAAGAAACCGCATCCGGCGCCCTTGCTGATGGCCCTCGAACAAATGAAGCTGCGCCCGCAGCAATGCGTCTACGTCGGCGATACGCCCGAGGATCTGGAAATGTCGCGCGCGGTGGGAATGATAGCGGTAGCAGTATTGGGGCCATTCCCAACCGAGAAGAGGCAGCGCGCTGCGAAGCCGAAATATTTGCTGCAACGGCTCGAAGATTTGCCGGCATTATTGAGCACGATCTGACGAATGCGGGCGGACGCTAGCGGTTAGCAGACACTCACGAACGATCTCCCCTCGCGCCGCTATTCACGATTGTCATTCTGAGCCTATCCGGTGAGGATAGGCGAAGAATCTCAACGTGTTCCCAGGCAGCCACCTTTCTGACGCTAGGGTTTGGAGACGGGTGGCGGCGAGGACGGAGTTGATGGCGGCGAGGGCGATGTAGAAGACGGCCCAGCCGCCCCAGCCGGCAGCGGCGGGAACACTTTGAAGTTGGACCACTTGATGGTCACGCGAATGGGTATGTCGCGATCCTTCGTTTTATAAACGCCTTCGGCCCTGGAGTAGTTGGGAAACCAATATTTCCCATCCACATTTTCCCGGTAAGTCTCGAACATGTCGAACGGCAGCGTTGGCGGCTTCAGCGGACCGAGATCAGTCACCCACTTGCCGTAGGTTTTCACCACTTCCAGATATTTCTGGTCGATCCAGATAACGCCGTCGAACAGCGCGTGTTGCCGGTCGAGCGATTTCGGCGTGACCTGAAAAATGTAGCAGTCCACTTCATCGATCTGCTCGGTGTTGAGGTAGGTCAGATTGTATTTCGAGAGCGACGCTTCGCTCACCGGGAACGCCGGAATGCGCGTCAGGAATTGCGCGTCTTCCGGCTCGAACTGCAAATATTGCAGGGAAGTGGCCGGCGCCTCAGTCGCTTTTTCGTACAGCTTGCCGTCACTCGAACGGGCTGCGTCATAAGTGGCGATAAACTCCCCGCTGGGGCGGCCATCAGGGCCGAATTCCTGGATGCGGATGGTTTTGCGGTAGGAGTACTGCGGGCGCGCATTGAGGTATACATCTTCTTTCCTGGCGAAGCCCTGGATGATTTGCGTCGGGGGCAGAGACGGCGGCGCCTCCGCCTTCGGAACGCCGATCACGCGTTTGACGTCGTGCTCGGGTGGGGGCGTGAGGGGCCCCGGAGCGTTTTCCTGCGCGAAGAGCACGGGCGCGGCCGCAAATAGGCCAGACATCAGCATGACACAGATGAAATACGCGATGCCACGCGACAAACTGAAATTAGGACTGGCCATAGTTTCTTAGATGCGAGTCATTGTACATCCGCAGCGCGTCGCGTGCGCAGTTCGTCGCGCGCCAGGAGCCGGCCGTTTCGCTAAAATCGAAACTATGGCAAATCCGTCGACACCTCACATCAATTTGTGGAAGAAACAGCTCGGGACCGTACCGGAGTCGGTTTGGGAGCACGAAAACACGGAAACCCTGGTCCTTGCCGACAACGGCTTGCGCGAGGTGTCGGAGAAGATCGGGCAACTGAAGAAACTGCGCATGCTCGATCTCGGGCATAACCAACTGGGCAGCGTCCCAGACGCACTGGGAGATCTCATTGGCCTGACGGACTTCCTCTACCTGCATGACAACCGCTTGAGCGGGCTTCCCGCTTCGCTCGCACGCCTGACGCTCCTGCGCTATTTGAACCTCAGCGAGAATCAGTTCCAGCAGCTACCCGAATGCGTGTGCGGCATGGCGGGATTGGTCGAACTAAGAATCTCTGATAACCCGATCGAGCGGTTACCGGATTCATTGCGAAATTTGGCTCAATTGCGCGAGCTGCACTGCCGCAACAATCGCTTGACTTCTCTGCCCGCGTCGATAGCCGCGCTCCACGAGCTTCGCCACATTGATCTGCGTGGCAACCCGTTGCGGGAATTGCCAGCGGAAATTGCGGCGATGCCGCGGCTGGAAAAGCTCGATTTGCGCTGGGTAGAAACCCTCGACTGGCCGAATTGGCTAGCGGATCTCGAAGCCCGCGGCTGCCTGGTGTACCGCTGAAGATTGTTCGCCTTAAATAGGGTTGGCCTTCTGGGGCCGAGCGTTTCTTGTGCCGCACAGTTGGGAGCCGACTGAGCCGGTCCGTAGCATAGGCTTTAGCCTGTGTAGCGGTGGCTTTACGCCACCAGCCTTTGCAGGGACCGCCTTCTAAGGCGGTCCGCTCACCTTACGCGTGGCATGACGTGGTAGACGCCTCTGTTTGCTAAACTGAGAGCATCGTGACGAAAGACGTTGTGGCTCGGCGGTACAACGTGTCTGGGCGTGTGCAAGGAGTGGGTTTTCGCAATTACGTCGAGCATGTCGCGGAAAGAATCGGTGTTTCCGGATATGTGCGCAACCGCCGCGATGGCCGCGTCGAAGTTTTCGCCATCGGTTCCCCGCAAGAATTGCAACAACTGCGCGTAGCCTTGGAACGCGGGCCGATGATGTCGCGCGTCGACACCGTTGCGGAAGAACCCGACACCGTAGAAAAGAAATATCTGGGAAATTTTGTGATTGAAATTACCGTGGAATGAGGAGCTCGCCCGAATGGACGACCTGAAAAAGCTGATTCGCGAAGTCCCGGACTACCCCAAGCCGGGGATTTTGTTCTACGACCTGACGACGCTGCTGAAGGACAAGAAGGGCTTTCACGAGCTCATCGACCGCTTCTGCGCGCACTATGTGAATCACAAGATCGACGTGGTCGCGGGCATCGAAGCGCGCGGCTTTATTTTTGCTCCTGCGCTGGCCTACCGCCTGGGAGCCGGATTCGTGCCCATTCGCAAGCCCAAAAAACTTCCGGCCAAAACCGCACGCGTCTCTTACGCGCTGGAATATGGAACCGACACCATGGAGATTCACGAAGATGCGGTACAAAGAGGTCAGCGCGTGTTGCTCTGCGATGATCTGCTGGCGACGGGTGGTACGGCCGCCGCTGCCGTGGAGTTGCTGCGCTCTCTGGGTGGCACTGTCGATGGCGCGGCCTTCGCCGTCGAACTGAATTTCCTGAATGGCCGAAACAAGCTGCCCGGCCTCGACGTATTCTCCCTCATGCAGTACGACCAGTAGCGACCGAATACTGGGCTCCTGCACTCCAACTTGGATTTCAACAGCACTTTCTCTTGCGGCACGTCCTTCTTCGACGTACCCTACTCTCAACGACGGGGTCCGCCTAGTTTTCCCCTGTGGTCTTTTCTTCTAATCACTGTGCGAGTAGGAGGCCATGCAAGGCCGGCCCATGATTTCGAGAAGGCTCACTTCTCGAGTGCCGACACCGGACGGGGTTTGGGTCCTGTGGACATGCCACGGCCGCGATGATGTTGCTCGCGTCCACGACATCAGTACCTCCGGTATGTTTCTCGAGACCAACGTCCGCATGACGGTTGGATGGGAGATCGGCCTCCACTTCCTCGTGCAAGAAGGCCAAATTCGCGCCAATGCCGGTGTGTGCCATTTGGAAGATCAGCGAGGCATCGGCCTCAAATTCACCGCGGTCAAGACCGAAGATCGCCCCCGGCTGGAAGCGCTGATCGAAAGGTTCCGCAATCCGTCATCATCGAACGGCGCCAACGGGCGATGAGTCCTCCAGCCAGGCTGCTTCTTCGATTGCCAGACCGTCCGGGCAAAAGTTATGCTTGCGTCGCTTTTTAGAGTTCAACGCGAGCTCAGTCTGAACACTTTCGATTGACAGGCACTGCGCAGAACGCTCGTGGAATCGACGCGCGCGGAACTGTGGGAGGGGGTATGTCTCCAACGCGGAGAGATTTCTTGACGATCGCCAGCGGCGGTGCGGTGGCCTTGTCCGGCGGCGCGGAGTTGCTCACTGCCGGCCAGGTGCCGGGCCATGCCGAGGGCGCGACTCCGAATGCCCAGCAGCGCGAATTCACCAGCGTTATGGCGATTGCCGCGCATCCCGGCGACGCCTTCTTCGCGATGGGCGCCCCAGTAGCAGTCGCCACACGCGCCGGAGGCCAGGGCTGGCTCTTGAGTCTCTCTCTCGGCGAGCGTGGTTCCGCGGTTATTCCGGCGCAGCAGTACGGAGAAGCGCAGCGCCAGGCAGCAGAGAAGGGGGCTGCCCTGATCGGCGCCAAAGCTCTCTTCCTCACCTATCCCGATGGCGAAATCCCGGTAAACGAGGAAGCCAAGTTCGCCGTGTGCGACGCGATTCGCGCGTGCAAGCCTTCGACCATCGTCACTCACTGGAAGGGAAGCTGGCACAAAGATCACCGCGCGTGCCACGACATCGTGAACGATGCGATTTTTTATGCCGGGCTCCCCGCGATTGCCCGCAAAGACCCGGCCCACGCGGTCAGAAAGTTGTACTTCGCGGACAACTGGGAGGACACGGACGCCTTCGTTACCGACACCTATCTGGAAATTACGCCCGTATTCGACGATTGGATGAAAGCCTGCAATGAATTCCCGATGTGGCGGGGTGAAACGGGATTCCGCTACAACGATTACTATTCCAGCCGCGCTATCGGCCAGGGCTGCCTGAGTAATTTCAAGCGCGCGGTGGCGTTGATGTCCGCGGAAGATCAGCGCGTGCTCCGCATTCCGAATCCGTAAGCCCCGCGCAATCGTCGCACGCTTTACCGCGCAGGGCTTCAATTCCCTCTCGGGCGATGATGGGAACCATGATGAGTGCGGCCAGCGGGTCCGTCCACCACCAGCCAAGAAGTGCGTTCAATAGCAGTCCCGCTAACAGAATCGCGGAAAGGTAAGCGCAGAACGCGCTTTGCTTCGCGTCGGCTCGCATGGCGCCGCTACCCAATGCGCGCCCAACCGCGCTCTTCGCACGAGTAAGTAACGGCATCACCAGCAACGCGACAAGCGCGAGCACAATGCCGGGGAAGCTGTGCTCCGGAGCGCGCTTCCACCACAAGTCGGCCGCCGATTCGTACGCGATGT
>Ga0207761_1000133_pt1 | contig 23150 bp, 16 predicted proteins | sample LuqExpMetageno34_FD_187792 | JGI IMG/M metagenome (GOLD analysis project Ga0207761, IMG submission 187792) | Tropical forest soil microbial communities from Luquillo Experimental Forest, Puerto Rico - Sample 34 (SPAdes) | ecosystem: Environmental > Terrestrial > Soil > Tropical forest ... | reverse complement strand
TTGCCGACGTTCGAGCCACCGTAAATCTCAGCATCAGTATTCAGAACCTCGGTGTAATGGCCGGGACGCGGGACCCCGATGCGATAGCCGTAGCGGACCACCGGAGTGGCATTCAGGACGGCGATGATGAGGTCGTCGGGATCCTTTCCGCGGCGAATAAAGGAATACACGCTGTTGTCGGAGTCGTTGGCGTCAATCCATTCGAAACCCTGCCAGTCAAAATCGACCTGATGCAGCGCGGGCTCGGAATTCAGAAGGGCATTGAGGTCGCGGACGAGCCGCTGAATGCCACGGTGGGAATCGTGCTGCAGCAAGTGCCAATCCAAAGAACGGGCCTCGTTCCATTCGCTCCGCTGGGCGAATTCCTGCCCCATAAAAAGCAGCTTCTTGCCGGGGTGCGCATATTGGTAGGCGTAAAGTAGTCGCAGATTCGCGAATTGCTGCCACATATCACCAGGCATTTTGTGCAGCAGGGAATTTTTCCCGTGCACGACCTCGTCGTGGGAGAAAGGCAGCATGAAGTTTTCACTGAAAGCATAAAGAAACGAAAACGTGAGCTTGTTGTGCTCGTAGCGGCGATAGACCGGGTTCTTCGAAAAGTAGTGCAGGGTGTCGTTCATCCAGCCCATATTCCACTTCAAACTGAAACCGAGCCCGCCTAGATAGGTTGGTCGCGAAACGCTGGGCCAAGAGGTGGATTCCTCGGCAATCGTGAGTACCCCGGGAAAGCGCAAGTGCGTGACCTCGTTAAGCCGCTTGAAGAAATCGATGGCTTCCAGATTTTCGCGCCCGCCATAGCGGTTCGGAATCCACTCGCCGTGCTTGCGGGAATAGTCGAGGTAGAGCATGGAGGCGACAGCATCGACGCGCAGACCATCGATATGGAACTTGTCGAGCCAGAATAGAGCGTTGGAGATGAGGTAGTTCTGCACCTCGTTGCGGCCGTAGTTATAGACCAGCGTGCCCCAATCGGGATGCGAGCCCTGCCGCGGATCGGCGTGCTCGTAGAGGTGCGTGCCGTCGAAGTTCGCCAGGCCGTGAGCATCACGCGGGAAGTGTGCGGGAGTCCAATCGAGAAAAACGCCGAGGCCGGCCTGGTGGCAGCGATCGATGAATTCCATGAAATCCGTGGGCGAACCGTAGCGGCTGGTCGCGGCAAAGTAGCCAAGCGTCTGGTAACCCCAGGAGCCGTCGTAGGGATGTTCCATCACGGGCAGCAACTCGATGTGCGAGTAGCCCAGATCTTTCACGTAAGGAATGAGCTGGTCGGCGAGCTCGCGGTAGGTGAGCCAGCGATTGTGGTCCTCGGGAATACGCCGCCACGAGCCGAGATGAACTTCGTATACAGTGACAGGGGAGTCCAGCCAGTTCTTGTGCGCGCGTTGCTGCATCCAGTCGGGGTCGTTCCAGTGATGCGTATCGATTTGCTCGACAACCGAGCCGTTATTCGGGCGCAGCTCCGCGCCGAAGCCATACGGATCGGCTTTCAAAGGCAGAACCGCGTCATTCGGCCCCACGAGCTCATATTTGTAGATCGTGCCGGGCCCAAGCTCGGGAATAAACAATTCCCAAATACCGGACGAGCCGCGATAGCGCATGGGATTATCGCGGCCGTCCCAGCGATTGAAGTCCCCCACCACGCTGACGCGCCGCGCGCTCGGCGCCCACACGGCGAAGTGAACGCCAGTGACGCCGTCGATGGTTTTCATGTGCGCGCCCAGCTTTTCGTACGCGTCATAGTGACGGCCTTCACCCATCAGATACAGATCGAATTCGGTAAGTAGAAAAGAGAAGGCGTAGGTGTCGTAATTCTCAAATGTTTCTCCGTAGCCGGTACGGAAGCGTATGCGGTAGCTGGAAGGCGCGGGCACAAGTTCACTTACGCCGGGTAGCACCGCTTCGAACAGGCCCTCGGGCCGGTGTTTCTGCATCGGAATAGGCTCCGCGCCGGGCCGGATAACTTGCGCTTCTACCGCGCGCGGCTGGAAGAAGCGGATCGCCCAGCGCCGCCCTTCGGACGATTCGACGGGATGAGGCCCGAGAATGCCGAAAGGATCGGCATTCCGAGCGAAGAGAAGAGTATCGATTCGGGCTCGCTCTGGATCTATCGGAGGCTTGGAAGAAGGAGGATTTTTCTCAGGCACCGGAGCATTCTATCGAAAACCAGGTGGCGGAACCAATGGGCAGAAAGAAGTGCCTCGCCTGCCGCACCGAAAACCGAAACGGCGGGGGAGGGATTCCGCGCCCGAGTTCGTCCCGCCACCGCCGTTGGAGGCTCCAACTTTCGCCGGAGCCAGGTTCGTTCCGTCAGGGGAGCGAACATAGGTAGCGTCGCATTCGGAATAGTGGGAAGCAAGATGCGTGGCGGGCAAAAGAGCAAGTCGTTTGACTGCGAGTGAAGAATTGCCGCAAAGATTGAATGATTGGAAAACGAGAACGCTACTCGGAACAGGCTTGCGGGGTGCAACTCCCGGCGATACAGTGCGAGGAAGCAGGTTGGTCGGTGCGTGAAACGGAAACAAACGGGCCAGAAGGGAGAGTCACGTGGTGGGACGCTTCTTGCGAGTGTGTGCGGGTGCGCTTCTGATGGGTGCTTTGCTTTCCGGTGGTGACGTTCTAGTGGGACAAGATCGGTCGCAGACCCGGTCCATGGTCATCTCGCGGTACGGAATTGTCGCCGCGGAGTCTCCCCTGGCGGCGCAAGCGGGCGCGCGAATTCTGGAACAGGGTGGAAATGCCGTAGACGCGATCATTGCCACAAATGCAGTGATGGGCGTGGTCTCTCCGATGATGAACGGGATTGGCGGGGACCTGTTCGCCATCGTTTATGACGCCAAGGCGAAGAAGCTGTACGGGCTTAATGCCAGCGGATGGGCGCCAAAGGAATTGACGGTCGAACTGCTCCACAAGCAGGGACTGCGGGAGATGCCGCAATCCGGAGTAAATGCGATTACCGTGCCCGGGGCCGTCGACGGCTGGCAGAAATTAGCCGACCAGTTTGGCCGGAAGAAGCTCAACGACGACCTGGAAGTCGCGATTGAGCTGGCGAAGAGCGGCTATCCGGTGACGGAATGGGTCTCAATGTACTGGGCCGCCAACGCGGACTATCTACGGGGAGATGCCGAGGCTGCCAAGATCTATCTCATCAACGATCACACCCCGAAGGCCGGCGAAGTGTTTCGGAATCCAGACCTGTCCTGGTCGTTGGAACAAATCGCGGAGCACGGCCGCGACGCGTTCTACAAGGGAGAAATCACCAAACGCGTCCTAGAAACGATCAAGCGGCGCGGCGGGGTCATGTCGGCGCAAGACATGGCGGAATTCTCCGCGGAATGGGTCGAACCGATCTCGACCACCTATCGCGATTGGAAAGTCTACGAGTTGCCTCCCAACGGCCAGGGGCTTGCCGCACTCATGATGCTCAACATCATGGAGAACTTTCCGCTCGGCCAGAAGGATTACGGATTCGCCAGTACCAAGGCGCTGCACGCGATGATCGAGGCAAAAAAACTCGCGTACGCGGATCTGGTGAAATACATCGGTGAGCCGCGCGGCCAACAGTTGCCGGTAAGTGAATTGCTATCCAAAGAGCGGGCCTCGGAACGAGCGAAGCTGATTGATCCGGACCATGCGAACTGTGATGTCGCAGCCGGTTCGCTGCCCGGCAGAGGAGATACCACCTACCTGACGGCGGTGGACAGCGAAGGGAACATGGTTTCCCTCATCCAGAGCAACTACAGCGAGTTTGGCTCCGGCATTGTCGCGGAGGGAACTGGCTTTGCACTGCACAATCGCGGCGCATTGTTCACATTGGATCCGTCGTCGCCGAATGTGCTGGCCCCGCGGAAACGCCCGCTGCACACCATCATTCCCGCGTTCGCGGAAAAGGGCGATACGCGCATGGCATTCGGCATTATGGGTGGTTGGAACCAATCGCAAGCACATGCTCAATTCGTCGCGAACGTCGTGGATTACAAGATGAACATTCAAGCCGCGGTCGAGGCTCCACGATTCACCAAGCGGACGTTTTCCGGCTGCGACGTGCAGATGGAGAACCGGATTCCCCAGAAGACACGCGATGAATTGACGGCCAAGGGACACAAAATCCTGGTGATGGGCACGTACTCCGCGGCGATGGGCGGTGGGCAGGTGGTAATGAGGGATTTCGCCACTGGCGTGAACTACGGAGCGTCGGATCCACGGAAGGACGGCGCGGCGGTTGCGGAATTGCCAATGAATAAAAGCACGAAAAGATAACTGTTGGCTGGTTTCGGCCGTTGACAGGAAGCTCGGCCGAATGGCAAAAGAGTTCCCTCCTGGTGCAAGAGAGAGAAACGAGATTCCCAGCGGTCGTTAACCGTGGTGTCCGTCGCACCATGTAAATCCATGTAATTCTTGTAGATAGCAGCAAGCTAAGTGGGCCGGAAGTTGCTCCACTCTGGATAAGTTTGGGCGGTTCGTTCCAACCTGGACCTGCTGAGGGCACGGAGGCTTCCGATGTCGTGGTCTGGAGTCACTCGCAAAGCGGTGCGTTGGATGGGGGCCTGCGCGTGCTTGGTGGTCCTCGCGACCGGAGCCGCCGGGCGCGAAAAACAGATCGCCGGCGAGTACGCCTGTGTCGAAGCGCGAGTAGCTGGTAAATCGGTGCCGTGCAGAGCTGCCACGCTGAGTTTGAAGACCGATGGGAAGTTCGAATTAGAGGGGCGGGAGGGCGAGTACCTGGTCAGCGGGAACTGGGTGGAACTAGAGGGAAAGGTTCTCAAGTCCCGCGCGAAGATCGAAGAAGGACACAAGATTGTCTTCCGGTTCCACAACAAGAAGGGTCTTTGCGAGATGATCTACGAACGTCGCGTCGTAGAATTGGGGAAGACGCAGTTGAGTTGATCATCCAGCCGTTTCAATCCGCCGAGCGCCCGGGACGCCCTCGCTTAATCTCGCCAGTCGGCACGTCAATAACCCGATAACACCTCGTGGAACAGATTGAACTGGCAAGGCTGTTGAAGCAAAATAGTGTACCTCTTGGGTGCGCCCGGTCCGTCCAACAGGCACAGTTGCCGACCCCTCGCCAGGCAGCTGACCGCTGGAGTGCAGTTCCTGCATCGATAGACGGAGCATGTAGGAGTTGCGAGGTGGGCTGGATGTTATTCAAACACATCAGCAAAGGCCGCAATTGTCCGCAATGTAATAGTGGGGAAGTATTTCGTATGAAGCGCACGGGCATGGCGCTGAAGTTTATCTGCAACGTTGCGAATCTCCGGCCGCATTGGTGCTCGAACTGTGACACGTTTTTCCTGGCGCCGCGCCGAGAGCACGTGGCCCGAATGACCGAAGAGAAAAAACTCCCCGACAAAGCCCAGACAAAGATAACGGGGCCCACCCAATCCGGACGCGAGCATCTCGCCCATTAGCGCGTTTAGTGGGCGGCAGTCGCCTCGGGCTTCCCCAGATGTTCGAACGGCACATTTAGCAACCCGTAGGATTTCCAATCCTTGTAGTCGAAGTGCCACCACTCGCTTTCGTTGACAGCGAAGCCCTCGGATTCCATGGCCCGGCGCAGCAAATCGCGGTGCCAACGTTGCAGCGAAGTGCCGCCTGGGAAATTAGGATAGGAGCGCGGCGACATTTCGTCATAGAGGCCAGGCATTTCGACAGGCTTCCCCGTGGCCAGGTCGTAGAGCGTCAGGTCGACAGCGCAGCCACGGTTGTGCTTAGAGCCTTCTCTGGGATTAGCTACAAACTGGTGGTCTTTGGGCGGAGTCGCATCCCAGAAGATTTTCGTGACGTACCAGGGGCGATACGCGTCGTGAATAAGCAAGCCGTAGCCAAGCGGCTGTAGCTTGCGAGAGACGCGAACAAGCGCTTCCGCCGCGGGGCGCTGCATAAAGGCGCGTGCTTGCGTGTAGACAGGAGTGGACAGGAAATTGTTAGTTCGCGCGTAGCGAATATCGAGATGAATGGAATTATCGAGAGTGGTGAGTTCGACGAGGTCGGCCTCGCGGAAATTTCTTTGTTCCTGAGGAGGCTTGGCAGCTAGAGCTTCGGCACGAAGCTGGTCTAGCGGCCTTACGGGAGTGATATGAAAGAAGCGCGACGGGTCGGAGCCCGCGTCGATGCGGGAGAACATCAACTTTCCAGATGACAGTTTGACGACGCTGCCGTTAGGTAACTGCTCCGCGTAGAAGAGCAAGTTGCCTGCGCCTTTTCCCTGTGAGACAAGCAACGACTTGTTCTCCGCCCAAGAAGCATGCCAATCGGAAGATCCACCGGCAGACCTCCAAAAGAGCTGACCCTCGTTTTCCAGAATGATCTTCAGGTCTTTGCCATTTCCATAGATTCCGACGAGTTGCTTCCATTCTGAAGGCACGTCCAGCGGTTTGGCGCCTTGTACGAGTAAGCCCTGGGAAAGGCCGGTTTGTGGGTTCGGAGATACGCCGGGAGTTTGCGCACGCAGAGCGTGGGGAGCGAACAGGAGTGCTAGAGGCAGGAGGAGTCGACTGACGATTCGCGGGTTCACGGGAGTACATGCTAGCAGGTGTGAGCGAGAAAATAGAGAGGCGAAGATCAGAGGGCTAGTAGCGTTGGATCGTCAGAGCCCACCCTTTCGCGAACTGCGCGAAAGGATGAGGCACCCTCAAGAAATGGCGGCAACGGCGTTACAGAGGCGACAAAGCGGCGATGGAACCGCCGCAGTCCAAACTATGGCGAGAACCAGCGGGAGCCTCTGCGCTGTTCCTCGTCCAATTCCCGCACGATCTGCAGCGTGCGCGCGCGGCGAAATTCGCCAATCGCGGTGAGCATGGCGTTGGCAAGAGCGATCGGCGCGGTGTAGGACGCGCCGAAGTAGACCGAGTCGATGGAGGCGAGGAAAAGTTCCTGGCAATGGCGCGCCAGTGGCGAGACATACGTGTCCGCGATGCCAATGCAATAAGCGCCTTTGGCGCGCGCGTCCTGGACTCCCTCCACCGTCTGGCGGATGCCTCGGCGAAAGCTAATCGCGATGATGAGGTCTTTGTCTGTCAGCGCTCGAACTGTGTGTGTGACAGGGCCCGCGGAAGAGGCCACCACCACGGGCAGACCCAGAAGATTCAAATGGTAGCCTAGATACTCGGCCAGCACGGCGGCGAGGTCCGAGCCAATAATAACGATTCGCCGCGCCGCATAGACGCGCTTGGCAACCGAAATAAATCGCTGTGTGTCGAGAGAATTCTTTAGGCCCTGCAGATTTTTCAAGTCACGGAAGACGGAATTGCGGGCGGTCGATTCGGGGCCGTCGTCCGCGGCGGTCTGCTGTTGCATCGTGTCCAGCGAGGTGGCGAACGCGAGCGAGAGTTCATGCAAGTGGTGCTGAAACTGGCGGTAGCTTTCGAAGCCAAGGCCGTTAACGATACGCACGATCGTAGCGGGATCAGTGTGAAGGCGCTTGGCTAGCGCCCTAACGCTCAGGAGGACGTACTCGCGAGGATGCTCGAGAATCGGGCGAATGATTTCCTGGCGTTTGGTGCTGAGTTGCTCGATGCGCTCAGGCAAAGTGATACAGGAGTTGGTTCGGGGGACAGGTTTCGGCATGGCGCGGCAGTCTACTTCTCCTGAAGATTGGCAGGGGGAGCTTCAACCAGGTCGTTCGTTCCGCTTGTGAAGCAACGGCTCGTGAATACAGTGAAAGGCTAGTCCAAAGCGGGCGCGGTGCCTCCCCCATTCCAGCACCCCTTCCGTTTGGATGAACGAAGTTTACCCTCTCAGTCGGGGCCAGTGGAAGGTTACCCTGTGGAAGTTTGTTATTTTTTGGCGGTGGCCGCGGCTTCGTTCACGCCAGGAGCGACGATGGGATTGAGGAACGGCATCATGGCGCGAAGCTTGGGGCCCAGCTGTTCGATCTGGTCAGTCTGCTCTGCCTTGCGCTTAGCCAAGAAGTTCGGGCAACCTTTCTCGTTTTCTTCGATCCAGGCCTTGGCGAAGCTGCCATCGCGGATTTCGGCGAGAAGTTTCTTCATCGCCTCGCGCGTCTGTTCCGTCACGATGCGCGGTCCTGCATGATAATCACCGTGCTCCGCCGTGTCGCTCACCGAATACCGCATGTAGCTCAGGCCGCCGCGGTAAATGAGGTCGACAATGAGTTTCAGTTCGTGCAGGCACTCGAAGTACGCCACCTCGGGCTGATAACCGGCGTTCACGAGCGTCTCGAATCCTGCCTTGATGAGCGCGCTCACGCCGCCGCATAGGACAGCTTGTTCGCCGAAGAGATCGGTTTCTGTTTCTTCCGTAAATGTTGTCTCCAACACGCCGGCGCGCGTGGTGCCGAGGCCCTTGGCATAAGAAAGCGCAAACGCTCTAGCCTTGCCGGAGGCATCCTGATGTACGGCTAAGAGCGCGGGCGTGCCGCCACCTTCGGTAAATACTTCGCGCACGCGGTGGCCGGGCGCTTTGGGAGCAATCATGCTGACGTCGACGTGCTTGGGCGGGGTGATGGCGCCGAAGCGAATGTTAAATCCGTGCGCGAACATGAGCGTCTTGCCGGGAGTCAGGTGCGGCTCAAGGGAATCCTTGTACAGCTTGGGCTGGCGGGTATCCGGCGCAAGAATCATGATGACGTCGGCCCAAGCCGCCGCTTCCGCAGGAGTCTTGACCGTGACGCCGTCTTGCTGAGCTTTAGCGCGAGAAGCACTGCCTTCGGGAAGGCCCACCACTACGGATACGCCGGAGTCGCGAAGATTCAAAGCGTGAGCATGACCTTGCGAGCCGTAGCCGATGATCGCGACCTTTTTACCTTGGACCAGCGACAGGTCCGCGTCCTTGTCGTAATAGAGATTAGCCATTGCCGTTCCTTTCGTGAGCCGCCCTGCGGCCAGAAGATCCTTGCTGCGCAAATTGTTCCTTGTAGGAGACCAGCATTGCCGGACCCCATTCAGCAACCAACAAAACGCAGGTCATTCGGAGGATGCAGGCGCGTCTGTTGTTGATTTGTCTGATGCTTCTGCGGGTGGGCGCAGCAAGTCGCCGCCACGCGTCATGGCGATCCGGCCGGTACGCGCCATTTCGAGCACGCCGAAGGGGCGAAGCACCTCGATCAGTCCGTCGATTTTGTCGACAGTCCCTGAAACCTCGACGATCAACGATTCGGGGGCCACGTCGACAACCCGCCCTCGAAAAACTTTAATCAGTTCCATCAGGTGCGGACGATTCTGCTGGTCGGCGGCCACTTTAATCAGCGCAAGGTCGCGTTCGAGCATGGGGCGAGCGGTGATATTCTCGGCGAGCAAAACGTCGACAAGCTTTTCGAGGCTGGCCTCGAGGCGCAGCGCGCCCTTCTCGTCGGTGTGCGCACAGATGGTCATGCGCGCGATTTCTTCGTTTTCCGTCGGGCCCACCGTCAGCGAGTCGATATTGATCGCCAGCCGCCGCGTGAGGGAAGCGACGCGGTTCAGGACCCCGGGTTTGTTTTCAACGTACGCTACGATCGTTTGCATAAGTTCCTCAGAATTCTCACCGCCTCAAATTCAACGACAATCCCGAAACCCCAAATTGTCATTCCGAGCAAGCGAGGAATCGCTTCTCGCTATTATGGCTCAGATGCGGTCTCCACCAATGGGTTCGGCCGGCGAATCATATCGTGCAAAGCCGCACCCGCCGGAACCATTGGATAAACCGAATCCTCTTGCTCGACTCGAAAATCCAGCAAGACGGCTTGATCGCTGTTGCGCGCCGACTCAATCGTCGGGACCACTTCCTTGCGCGTGGTGATGCGTTCGCCACGAATGCCGTACGCATTGGCAAGCGCCGCGAAATCCGGCGCGACCAGCGGTGTGGCCACGTAGCGTTTGTCATAAAAAAATTCCTGCCACTGCCGCACCATGCCCAGATAACCGTTGTTGATGATGGCGATGTTTATCTTGATCTTTTCCTGCACGATGGTCGCGAGTTCGCAGGAAGTCATCTGGAACCCGCCGTCGCCTACCACGACCCAGACTTCAGCGTCTGGCCGGGCGAATTTCGCGCCAATTGCGGCCGGCAGAGCAAAGCCCATGGTTCCCAAGCCGCCGGAAGTGACCAGGGTGCGCGGCGAATTGTGGTGGTAGTACTGCGCCTCCCACATCTGATGCTGGCCCACGTCGGTCACGACGATAGCGCCACCCTTGGTCACCTTCCAGAGATCATTAATCACGTGGGCCGCGTACAGGTGGCCGCTGTCGGGCAGCGATTGAATGTCGCGGACCGCGGAGTCGCCTCTGAGGTCCTTGATATGGCCGAGCCACGCACTGTGATCCTGCGTGTGAAGGTGCGGCATGAGGTTTGTGAGCACCTCACCCGCATCGCCGACTAGTGCGGCATCCACTTTCACGTTCTTGTTGATCTCCGCGCGGTCCACTTCGATGTGAATCTTGCGGGCGTTTCGAGCGTATGTGCGAAGATCGCCGGTAACACGATCGTCGAAACGCATGCCGACGGCGATGAGAAGGTCCGCTTCCTGAATCGCGGTATTGACCCAAGCTTCGCCGTGCATGCCCATCATGCCTAGGTTCATGGGGTCGGTTGCCGGGAAGCAGCCAATGCCGAGCAGCGTCATCGCGACAGGAATGTTGCTGGTACGAACAAATTGTTCGAAGGTGCGCATCGCGCCGGACAGCATGATGCCCCGGCCAGCGAGAATCACCGGGCGCTTTGCGGAATTCAGCAGCTCGACGGCGCGGTCGAATTCTTCCTGGTCGTGATTCTTGCGAATGCGCTTGGGTGGCAGTTTCGGTGCCGTGGCTTCCCAGTCGAATTCCATCGAGGCTTGTTGCGCGTCCTTCGTGACGTCCACGAGCACTGGGCCGGGCCGGCCGGAACTGGCAATGATAAATGCCTCGCGAATGGTGCGCGCGATATCTTCCACCTTGGAGACCACCACGTTGAACTTCGTAATCGGCATGGTGATGCCGGTGATGTCCACTTCTTGAAAAGCGTCAGAGCCCAGCAGCTTGCTACTCACCTGGCCGGTGATGCACACAACGGGTGAAGAATCCAGCATGGCCGTGGCGATGCCGGTCACCATGTTGGTTGCACCGGGGCCAGACGTTGCCATGGCCACGCCAACTCCGCCGCTGGCTCTCGCGTAGCCGTCGGCCATGTGCGTCGCACCTTGTTCGTGGCGCACCAGCACGTGGTGCAGCTTGGATTTGCCCAGCGCATCGTAGACGGGAAGAATCGCGCCACCGGGATACCCGAAAATGTCTTTCACCCCGAGGCGCGTGAGCGTTTCGCAGAGGATTTCCGCACCAGTGAGTTTCATAGAGTTCTCCCCGAAGAAGCTGGAACTGTGCCCGCCGCAAAACTGGGCGGCACCGCCGTGATCGCGCCGAGAGAGGCCGACGAAACCAGCAGCGCGTACTTCGCCATCACTCCGTGAGAGTACCGGGGTTGCGGTGGCTTCCAGGACGCTAGACGCTTTTGGATTTCGGCGTCGGTGAGTTCCACGCTAAGCGAGCGCTTGGGAATATCGAAAGTGACGATGTCGCCATCGCGAATTGCCGCGATTGGGCCACCAACTGCCGCCTCGGGTGCGGCATGGCCGGCCATGAAGCCGTGTGTCGCGCCAGAGAAACGGCCGTCGGTGAGTAGCGCGACAGAATCTCCAAGTCCTGCGCCAACTAGCGCTGCGGTAACCGCGAGCATTTCTCGCATTCCAGGGCCGCCCCGCGGACCTTCGTATCGAATGACGACCACATCACCTGCTTTAATCTTGTTTTGTTCGACCGCAGCAAACGCGGCTTCCTCACCGTCGAATACACACGCCGGGCCGCGGAAATTCTGGATGTTGTGGCCAGCCACCTTTATGACACAGCCCTCGGGAGCCAGATTTCCCTTGAGAATTACTAGGCCGCCCGTCGGTTTGAGCGGGTTGCTTTTCTGCCGGACGACGTCTTGGCCTGGCGTTTCTTTTGCGCCGGACGCTTCTTCGGCGAGAGTGCGGCCGGTGACGGTGAGGCACTCTCCGCGGAGGAGACCGGCTTCAAGCATGCGCTTTGCGACGAGCGCAGTACCGCCTGCTGCGTAAAGATCAGTCGCGACATATCTGCCTCCAGGTTTGAGATCGGCAAGAATCGGCGTGGCTGAACTAACACGGTCAAAATCGTCAATCGACAGGGAAACGCCGGCTTCGCGAGCTATCGCCAGCAGGTGCAACACGGCGTTCGTCGAGCCGCCGGTGGCGGCTACGCCGGCAATGGCGTTCTCAATCGCGGATGTGGTGATGATCCTCGAAGGCGTGAGATTGTTTTTTAGCAGGCTCAGCGTGAGCTTTCCGGCGAGCTCGCCGGCATGGGCCTTGCCTTCGTTCGTTGCGGGTATGCTGGAAAGCCCCATCGGCGCGATGCCGAGAAACTCGCAAACCAGCGCCATGGTGTTCGCTGTGAACTGGCCGCCGCAAGCGCCAGCACCGGGGCATGCGGAGCACTCGAGTTCTTTTAATTTGCCATCGGACAGTTTGCCGCGCGCGTGTGCGCCGATCGCTTCGTACACGTCTTGAATGGTCACCGCGTGGCCCTCGTAGTGGCCAGGTTCGATGGAGCCGCCGTAGAGCACCAGACCTGGAATGTTGAGGCGGGCGAGCGCCATGATCCCGCCGGGAATCGTTTTGTCGCAACCGACGAGCACGATGAGAGCATCGAGCAGGTTGCCGCGGGTGACCAGCTCAATCGAATCGGCGATGACTTCGCGACTGACTAGCGAGGCGCGCATACCTTCCGTACCCATGGTGATGCCATCGGAAATGGAAACGGTATTGAATTCGAGGGGTGTGCCGCCGGCTGCGCGAATGCCGTCCGCCACGTGTGTCGCCAGCTCGCGGAGGTGATAGTTGCAGGGGCCGATTTCGATCCAGGTATTGGCGATGCCGACTAGAGGCTTGGCGAAATCTTCGTCCTTCAGACCGACCGCCCGGAACATGGCGCGCGCGCCGGCGCGACTGGCGCCGTCCGTTAGAGCGGAACTACGGGGCTTCAGCAAATTGTCAGGCACCGCGATCCTCCGAAGATCCTGTGAGCCGGCCTAAAACGACGAAGGCCATCATCCCCTTTGGATGATGGCCCGAAACCCGCTCGGAATCTGGAAATTGCCATCACCCAGTTGCTGGGTACGCCATAATTACGGGGCGTACTCGCACAACAACACGAATGGCGCATGGAGCGAACGAACGCCGCAAAGCCAGACGTGCATCGTGGGCGACAGGGGACATGATGGTCGCCCAAGAAAATACTAGGATGCGGGGAAAAGGTCAATCAGTCAAATTAATAGAAATAGAATGGAAAATAAGGTTCAGTTATGAGCCCGCCGCACTCCCGCCCAGCCTGGCGGCGCAGCTCCGGCGGGGTCCGCTGTACTTTGGCAAAACCCTTTATATTTCAAAGCAGGGAAGGCATCCTGCCTCGCATGGACTGCATCCATTGAGCAATATGGTCGCGAAAACCGGTGCCGTTCTTTCGGAAGCCCTCTCTGCCAAATCGTATAACGAGTATGTGAACCCCCAGTGGGTTGCCCTGCTGAACCTGCTGGATATGAATGTGGAGTACGAATACTGTTCGGGATGCGAGTTGTTCACGAAAGACGGGCGGCGCACCCTGGATTTCTTGTCCGGGTATTGCGTGCACAACGCCGGGCACAATCACCCTTACATCGTAAATGCATTGAAAGAGGAGCTGGACCGCAGCGGGCCAGCGATGCTGCAAAGTCACGTGCCAACGCTTGCCGGCGACCTTGCGGAACGCCTCTGCCAGCTTGCCGGTGGAGAACTCAGAAAGGTGTTTTTCGGAAGCAGCGGGAGTGAAGGCGTGGAAGCGGCGATCAAATTCGCTCGCGCGACGGTCGGCAAGCCAAACATCGTCTACGCGAAAGGAAGCTTTCACGGCTTGACGGCGGGATCGCTATCGCTTATGAGTGACGCGTTCTGGCGCGATGGATTCGGACCTTTGTTGCAGGACACGGTGGGAGTGCCCTTCGGCGACATCGCCGCGCTGGAAAAAGCGCTGCATGGCGGGCGATGCGCGGCATTCATCGTCGAGCCAATACAGGCTGAGGCGGGAATTCAGGTGCCCGCGAAAGCGTATTTACAGGCGGCGCAGGAACTTTGTCGCGCGCGCGGAGTCCTTTTTGTTCTCGATGAAGTGCAGACCGGCTTGTACCGCACCGGAACCTTTCTGGCCGCACAGCGATTCGACGTGCAGCCCGACATGGTGGTGTTGGCGAAGGCCCTGAGTGGTGGCCTGATGCCGGTCAGCGCGGTACTGATGAAGGAGAAGGTGTACCGCTCGGTTTACTCGTCCCTGAAGCGAGCCATAGTCCACACGTCGACTTTCAGCGAAAACAGCCTATCCATGCGGGCCGGGCTGGCGACGCTGGAGGTCCTGCAGAAAGAGCAACTCGGAAAGCACGCGATGAGTCTGGGCGAGACCTTCCGGCAAAAATTGTGCCAGGCGTTGTCTCCGTACGGGATCGTAAAAGAAGTGCGTGGCGCTGGCATGCTGAATGGCATCGAATTCCGGGCGCCAAAGAAACTCGCGCTGCGGGCGCTCTACGAAGCATTCCACCGGATTCATCCGGCGATGTTCGGGCAAGTGATCGTGATGCGGATGTTCCGGGAGAAAAATATTCTGACGCAGATCTGCGGGAACAATTTCATGGTGTTGAAGGCCGCGCCGCCTCTGGTGGTCAGCGAAGCGCAGCTGGATGAATTTGTTGAAGCTGTTCGCAGTGTTGTGGAGCTGGCGGACACTTCGGTTGCATTTTGGACGGAAGCCCTGAACCTGGCCAAGCGCGCAATAAACATTTAACGCACAAGTGACAATGAAAAACGGCCACCAGGCGGAATAATTCCGAGAGGGGAGCAGTCGTGTACAGGCAGACAGAGGTTTTCGTCATCGGTGGCGGCCCGGCAGGGCTAGCGGCGGCAATTGCGGCGGCGCGTAGAGGATTCTCCGTGACTGTGGCGGACGGAGCCGAACCTCCGATTGACAAGCCTTGCGGCGAAGGCATGATGCCGGAGACCCAGGAGGCGCTAAAGAGCCTGGGCGTGGAACTTCCGGTTGGGGCAGGATGGAAATTTCGTGGCGTGCGCTTTGCGCATGGCACCGATGAGATTGCCGCCGATTTTCCGCAAGGGCAGGGAATCGGGGTCCGACGTCCGGTCTTGCATGGCACGTTGATCGAAGCAGCCGAGAAATGTGCCGTGAAGCTGTTGTGGAAGACGGCGGTCGCCGGGATTGAAACGGGAGGGGTCCGGCTCTCCAGTGGTTTTGCCGGGGCGCGCTGGATTGTTGGTGCGGATAGCAGTGGATCGCGGGTTCGCAAGTGGGCCGGGCTGGAGCCAACGGTGAGAAGGACCCAGAGAATGGCGGTCCGCCGGCATTACCGCGTCAGTCCGTGGTCGGAGTACATGGAGGTCCATTGGGGGCCGGGCACGCAGGCCTATGTGACACCGATTGCGCGCGACGAAGTTTGCGTCGTGACCATGGGGGACACTGCGGAAGATGTGAGGTTCGACAGCATATTGCCGGAGTTACCCGGACTGGCGCAGCAGCTGGATGGCGCTGAACTGGCCAGCCGTGAGCGCGGTGTCGTGACTGTCATGCACCGGTTGCACCGGGTGGCGAGAGGGAATGTTGCGCTGATTGGTGACGCCTCCGGGGGAGTCGATGCGATCACCGGCGAAGGGCTGCGGTTGGCGTTCCGTCAGGCGGCGGTCCTCGCTACCGCGATCGAAGCCGGAGATCTAAATGAATACGAGCACGCGCATCGCGAATTGCTACGACGGCCCTCTCGGGTGGGCGGGCTCTTGGTGGAGCTGGGGCGGCGAAAAGGCATTCGGGCGCGCGTCATCCGAACGATGGCGCAACGGCCGGAATTATTCCGGAAGATGTTAGCCATTCATATGGGGCGGTCGACTCCGGCAGAGGTTCTTGCTACGAGTGCACGGTTAGGCTGGCAATTCATCACGGTGTAAAGAGGGTGCAATGCGAATTGCAGGGTGGAAATCAGCGGGAATAGCGTTCGGTGTGATGGGTGGCATGGCCGTCTTCCTATCCGCCATCGCGGCGCCCCCGAGGCCAGCCGCGAACCCGTCGACGAACGCGGGTATCCAAGTGTCTCTTGACCCCTCGCAAAGTAAAGTCCACTACACCGTTGACAGCACGTTGCACACCGTCCACGGAACATTCAACGTCAAGAGCGGCACAATGACCTTCGATCCCGCTGGAGGTAAGGCCAGCGGCGAGGTCATCGTCTACGCGACCAGCGGGGATTCAGGGAACAGTTCCCGCGACGCGCGTATGCACAAAGAAATTCTCGAGACGCAGAAATATCCGGACGCTATCTTTCGCCCAACACAAGTAGAGGGCACCGTCGCGCCGTCGGGCACTTCGGACGTAAGGGTGCACGGCACGATCAACATACACGGCTCGGATCACGAGATTGTGGCTCTGGTCCACACGGAGATGGCCGCTGACCACTGGAAGGGAGTTGCCAAATTCGATGTTCCCTACACTCAATGGGGCATCAAGGACCCCAGCAACTGGATCCTCAAAGTGAAGCCCGTCGTAAATATCGAACTGGAAATGGCGGGCGCGGCTAAGCCCGCAAATTAAGCTATCTTCTCTCCCTTAGCCGGCGCAGCGCGTGGTCTTTCTTCGGTTTTCATTTGCATATCGGTGCGGCATCCCCCAAAATTGAATGTTTGGGCAGGCTTGTCCGCTGCAACTGTCTTGCCCTGCACAGGTCCACCACATAGAAAACTGAGGGAACATGGAAAAACCTACAAAGATCGCTCCGCCCAAAGGGAAGCTGGGAGTACTGCTGCCGGGAATGGGTGCGGTGGCGACTACCTTTATGGCGGGTGTGGAATTGGTACGGCAGAAGCAAGCTGTGCCGGTGGGGTCGCTCACCCAGATGGGCACGATCCGCTTGGGGAAGCGGACGGAAGGGCGTTCGCCGAAGATCAAGGATTTTGTAAAGCTGGCGAAGCTGGACGACCTGGTGTTTGGCGGGTGGGATATTTTCCCGGACAGTTCGTGCGAAGCGGCCGCGAAAGCGGGCGTGCTCGATCCCCATCACCTTGCGGCGGTGAAACCGTTCCTCTCGAAGATCAAGCCGATGACCGCTGCCTTCGATCACGAATATGTGAAGATGCTCGACGGAAAGCACGTCAAGAAGGGCAAGACCAAGTATGACATTGCGCTGCAGCTGAAAAACGATATCGCGAATTTCAAAAAGAAGAATGGTTGTTCGCGCATGGTCATGCTGTGGTGCGGATCTACCGAAGTTTTTATGCAGCCACACGAGGTGCACAGCACTCCGGAAAAGTTCGAAGAAGCGATGAAGGCGAATCATCCGGCGATTGCTCCTTCGATGCTCTATGCCTGGGCTGCCATAACAAGCGGCATCGCGTACGGGAATGGCGCGCCCAACTTGAGCGTCGACATTCCCGCGATGCAGGAGTTGGCCCATGAGCACGGCGTCGCGATCGGCGGAAAGGATTTCAAGACCGGCCAGACGCTGCTCAAGACGGTTCTTGCTCCAGCATTCAAGGCCCGGATGCTCGGGTTGAATGGCTGGTTCTCCACCAACATTCTCGGAAACCGTGACGGCGAAGTGCTGGAAGATCCCGGCTCATTCAAGACCAAGGAAGAATCGAAGCTCGGAGCTTTGGAGTTCATTCTGCAGCCCCACTTGTATCCCGAGCTATACAAAAAGATTCACCACAAGGTGCGGATTAACTACTATCCCCCGCGCGGCGACAACAAGGAAGGTTGGGACAACATCGATATTTTCGGATGGCTCGGCTATCCGATGCAGATCAAGGTGGACTTCCTCTGCCGCGACTCGATTCTGGCAGCGCCCATCGTGTTGGACCTGGTGCTATTCCTGGATCTGGCACAACGCGCCGGTATGCGAGGAATCCAGGAGTGGCTAAGTTTCTACTTCAAGTCGCCCATGACTGCGCCGAAACTTTATCCTGAACACGATTTGTTCATTCAGCTGATGAAACTGAAGAACACCTTACGGTGGATGATGGGCGAAGAGCTGATCACTCACCTGGGCCAAGAGTATTACGACTAGTCGAAATTCCAGCAGGCTGTCTAGGCGCCGAGAATAAGTTCGGCGCCTTTTTTCTTAGAGCCGCTCCGGCTTTTCCCATTTGCCGGACTCGGCGGAGCGAAACACCGCTTCAATCACGGACATGTTGCAAATGGCGTCCTCGAGAGGATTAACCACCTCTTTATTGTCCCGGATCGCTATCGAAAACAGGTCGAACTGAATTGTGAACTGATTGCAGACGGGAAACGATTCTACCGTCAGTCCGGTGCCGAAAAGGTCTTTGCCGCTATCCACGAGAATTCGGGTGAGACGATCCGTAGGCGCGTTGAAGGGAATTTCAACGGAGATGTGGCCTTCTGTCCCAAAAAACTGCATGCACTGGTAATAAACATTCTGCGTGCTGCAAGTAAAGATCGCTTGGCCAGATGGATATTCAAGGATGGCGGAAGTAAGTCGATCGGTCTTAAAACTGGGATCGCGTTCGATGCAGCCGAAAACCTGTACCGGTTCTTCGGCGAAAACGAAACGCGTCGTCTTAATCGGGTAGCAGCCGATATCGTACAGCGCACCACCTCCATATTCGGGGACGTTGCGCGTGTTCGCCGGATCGACGTTGAAATAGCTGAAGTATCCTGAGGCCGACCGCAGTTTGCCGATGCGTCCGGAGCGGACCAGTTCTTCAGTGCGAACCCACTGCGGGTGCGTGCGGACCATAAACGCTTCGGCGATCCTGACGTTGTACTCGTCGCGCGTTTCGAGCAGTTTTCGGGCCTCCGCCACCGTCAGGCTCAGCGGCTTTTCGCACAGAACGTGCTTGCCTTTTCGCGCCGCCTCGATGGACCACGGCACGTGTAAGTGGTTGGGAAGTGGATTGTAGATCGCTTCAATTTCCGGGTCAGCCAGCAGTTCTTCGTAAGACCCGTAGGCCTTGGGAATGCGGTTTTCCGCGGCGAAAGTCCGAGCGTTCTCGATCGAGCGCGAAGCGATCGCGATAACATCAGTATGCTCGCATTGCAAGAATGCAGGCATTACCCGGCGGCGAACGAGGCTCGCGACACTCAGGATTCCCCACTTCACTTTTCGAGACATTCGATTCTCCAAGGGCGCAGCGATAGTTCAAGAACGCGCATTCAGAAATCCACTGCAAACGAAATTGTTTCTAAGCCGGGTCCACCCAATCGAAAGAGCGCGTGACCGCTTTCTTCCACTGCCGGTAATATGTGTCACGTTGCGTCTCTTCCATCCGCGGTTCCCAAGTCTGGTCCACGGCCCAATTCTGGCGCAGATCCTCGAGATCCGAATAGAACCCGACGGCCAGACCCGCAGCATACGCGGCGCCCAGAGCCGTGGTTTCCTTGATGACTGGCCGGAGTACCGGGATACCGAGGACATCCGCCTGAAATTGCATGAGCAAATCGTTACCGACCATGCCGCCATCGGTACGCAGCGAAAAAAGATGAATCTCGGAGTCTTTTTCCATGGCTTCGAGAACTTCTCGTGTCTGATACGCGGTGGCTTCGAGCACGGCGCGAGCCAGGTGCCCTTTGTTGGCATAACGTGTCAGGCCTGCAACGACGCCACGTGCGTCGCTGCGCCAATACGGAGCATAAAGCCCGGAGAATGCGGGCACGAAGTAGACGCCGCCATTGTCGCGGACCGTACGGGCGAGCGATTCAATGTCCGAGCTCTTCTGAATCAAGCCGAGATTATCGCGAATCCATTGCACGAGCGCGCCGGTGATGGCGACGCTGCCTTCGAGGGCGTAGACGGCATTTTGTGGGCCGAGCTTATAGCCCACCGTGGTGAGCAGGCCGCAGGTGGAAGGAACGGCGCGTTCGCCGGTATTCATGAGCAAAAAGCAGCCCGTGCCATACGTGTTCTTGGCTTCGCCTGGACGAAAGCAGGTCTGACCAAACAATGCCGCTTGTTGATCCCCCAGGATTCCGGCGATCTTTACGCCAGCCACGCCAGGGATCGTGGCCTCCCCGCAAACTTCGCTACTCGACACAATGCGCGGAAGAAGAGTGGCCGGAATGTCGAACGCCGCAAGAATTTCGCTATCCCAAGCCAGGGTGCGGAGGTTCATCAGTTGTGTGCGGCTCGCGTTGGTCACGTCCGTGAGGTGAACGCCGCCCCCCGGCCCGCCAGTGAGCCGCCAAAGAAGATAGGTGTCGATGGTGCCGCAAAGGAGTTCTCCGGCCTCTGCCTGAGCGCGGGCGTCGCGAATATTCTCGAGCAACCAACGTATCTTTAGAGAGCTGAAATAAGTCGAGAGAGGCAGCCCCGTCTTGGCTCGAAAGCGATCGATGCCTCCGTTCTTCGCAAAATCAGCGACCAGGCCATCCACGCGAGTGTCCTGCCACACAATGGCATTCGAAACCGCGCGGCCCGTCTTCTTGTTCCACAGCACGACGGTTTCGCGCTGGTTGGTGATGCCAATGGCGGCCAGATCCTTAGGCTGAAGAATCTTGTGCTGCATCGCTTTGCGCATCACGTCCTGCGTGCGCCGCCAGATCTCTTCGGGATCGTGCTCTACCCACCCGGGAGCGGGATAGATTTGCTCGTGTTCTTCCTGGGCCTGCGAAACGATGCGCCCACTGCGGTCAAAGATGATGAAGCGCGTGCTCGTGGTCCCCTGATCGAGTGCGCCGAGATACGCGGGCATGGCCGCTCCTTAGAAGGCGAGAATTTTGACCAGCAGTCCGGCAAGCGCGCCGCCGACAAGCGGACCAAACACCGGAACGGGCGCGTAAGCCCAGTCGGAGCCGCCTTTGCCTGCGATTGGCAGAAGGAAATGCGCGATGCGCGGACCGAGATCGCGCGCGGGATTGATCGCGTAACCTGTTGTACCGCCAAGCGAGAGGCCAATGCCCCACACCAGGCTTGCCACCAGAAACGGACCAAGACCTGCTGCTGGCCCAGTCGCGGCCACGCTCTTCGAGAAGATCGCGCTGACCACGAACACCAGAACGAAAGTGCCAATGATTTCGCTGACGAAGTTCAATGAGTAATTGCGAATCGCCGGCCCAGTGCCGAACACCGCCAGTTTGGCGGCTGGATCGGGCGATGCGCTCCAGTGCGGCAAGTAGTGCAGCCACACGAGCGCCGCGCCGACGCTTGCGCCTACCGTTTGCGCCACGATGAACGGAACAACGTTGGAGAAATCGCCGGTGCGGACCGCCACGCCGAGAGTGACCGCTGGATTGAGATGAGCGCCAGAACTGCCACACGCGATCGCTGTGAAGACACCGCACATCACCGCGAAGGCCCAACCCGCCGTGATGACCATCCACCCGGAATTCTCGGCTTTCGATTTCTTCAGGAGCACCCCCGCAACCACGCCGTCTCCGAGCAAAATGAGCACAAGAGTGCCCATGAATTCTCCAAACCATGGCGAGAGCATGCCGGCGATCCTCCGTTAGGCCGAGGGAATTATTCCACACACACGCCCGCAAAGTACAAAACCATCTGTGCCGTAGATAACGAGGATTGTCAGCCGGCGTTGGCGACCGGCTCGAGATAGGCCGGCTGGTTCGTGTCGCCGATGGCGACACCATCTTGGAATCTCACAAACCGGCCAGAAATCGCAGGCACTTTTTCGCCCGGGACCACAATCCCGACAAGGTTCAGAGGATCGGCTGCGGAAATGGTGATGATTTGCCCGGTTGGCGGCTCTGAGCGGAACGCGCGCAGCGATTCCACCGCCACAGGCAGCGCGAACTGCTCGCCGATGAAGTTTCCCGCGAAACGGCCGCCGCGAATTTCGCCGCGATCTTCCAATCGGCGAAGTGCCATCAGCACTTCGCGCCAGCGCGGCAGAATCGTCTCGCGGGTGAGTAATTCGCGGAATACCACGCCATACCGCTTCAGAAGCATCCAGCAGATTGCTTCCATGTGCGCGGCAAGCTCGGCGTGTTCTTCCGGATAGATCAGCGACCAGCGGCCAACACTGTCCCGGGGCCGAGTGTGGCGCCCGCTGCCTTGACCGGCGCGACGTTTCGGATCGATTAGCGCGCGCAGATTGTCGAAACCGTCTGCCGTGAGGAACCCGACAGCGACTAGTTCCCACAGCGCCGCTTCAACCTCCGACTTGAGGCGGCGGGTACCGCGGACAATATCCGCGAAGAACGACGCTCCGCGATTCTTCAGGAACTGGAGAACATCTTTTGCGGCGGGGCTCAAGCCCGGATGTTCTGCCGCTGAAAGTTCCTGCGAGGGAAACGACATCCAATTGGCATCATCGCGCGCGAAAAAGGAGATGGGAGCGACGCTGGTGGGAGTGACGCGGCGGCTGCGTTCGGGGGAATCGATCAGCAGCGCGGGATGTGGCGACAGTCGACGCCAGCCAACGGCCCCACCGAGGCAAAGTTGATCCAGCACCTTGGGATCGTAGCCTGCGATACGGCGAGCAAGAATCTGATGCTCCCAACTATTCGCGGGAGCTTCATAACCTTGGAGTTGGCGTAGGACTTCGAGCGTGCCCAGCTCGCCGTGCATTTGCGTAGTCGGAGCCACATGCTGCCAACGGAAGAGCCAGCGCATGAATTGCGCGGCCGTGACCGGCTGAATTTCCCGGCGCAGGCGTCCAAGCGTGAGCCGGTGGATTCGCGCCAGAAGCCGCCGTTCGCACCACTCCGTTTCGCTGGTGGAAGGATCAGTGAATTTGCCGCGAAGCACCGCGCCACCCGCTTCGATCTGCAAAAACGCGGCATCAATGGCAGACTCCGGAAGCCCCAGTAGTTCGGCCAATTGGCGCGCGGTGACCGGCCCGGAATGTTCCAGCCAGCCGGTTATCAGCATCCGAACCGCGTCTTCACGCGACGGCGATTGGGGCTCGGCGTCGGTAATTCTGGGTTCAAACTCGGCGCACGGGAGAAGTTGTGAAATCGTTTTGACTCGCTCCGCGGCCACCCAATAACGGCGGCGGGACGCAACCGCAGAAGCGACGCGGCCTTGTGCGACCAGCGATTCGAAGAATTCTCGCCAGACCTGATGCGACGAGCGGACGGAGTCGGCAAGCGCGAATCCGGTTTGCGTCGTCATTGTTTCGACTTGTGGCAATAAAATCAGCGTTTGCAGCACGTCGTGAA
>Ga0207761_1000132_pt1 | contig 23235 bp, 25 predicted proteins | sample LuqExpMetageno34_FD_187792 | JGI IMG/M metagenome (GOLD analysis project Ga0207761, IMG submission 187792) | Tropical forest soil microbial communities from Luquillo Experimental Forest, Puerto Rico - Sample 34 (SPAdes) | ecosystem: Environmental > Terrestrial > Soil > Tropical forest ... | reverse complement strand
AACCGCTGACGGTACTGAGCACACCGTTAAGGTCACCGATCAGGCAGTCGTCCACGGAACCAAGGAAGGCTTTGACGGTTTGAAGGATGGTTCGGAGGTGGTTGTCCGTTATACCGCAAAAGGAGCGGAAAAGACCGCCGACGACATCGGCAAGATCAGCAAGGACGGAGTGAAAATCACCAAGGGAACCGTCACGAAAATTGATGAAGGCACAAAAACCGTGGTGGTTAAATCCGCGGACGGTACTGAAAAGACCTTCGAGTACACAGACCATGCTGCCAAGGACGTTGGTAAGGCCACCGGTAATGGCATCGAAAAGGGCGCGAAGGTGACCGTCTACTACACCGAAGAAGCAGGAAAGAAGATCGCACATTTCTTCGCTTAAACAGTGAGGTACAAATGTCCAAGCGCAGCTTCGACCGTACGCACTGGCGCTACCTGGGAGTGCTGTTTGGCCTAAGTGTACTCGCCATTCTTGTTGCAGCTCCAAGACTGCAGGCGCAGAGCGAAGAGGAATTTGACACTTACAAACTCAAGCTGGAGGGATTCTGGGTTTATTCGAATCCGGGGGGCACGCTCCAAGGGGCAGCCGACAACGACAAGATCGATCTGTACAGGGACCTGGGCTTCGCGAGCTACTCGACCTTTGCCGGCAAGCTGGATTGGAAGTTTACGCACAAGAACCATCTTTATGTCGTCGGCGCCGCGTTCAACTCGTCGCATCAAGCGGCCCTAAGCCGGACCTTCACTTTTCAAGGGCAAACGTTCCAGGCTGGCGCAATCGTTCAGAGTAGCTTGGACTCTCCCTTGTATGTGTTCGGTTACCAATACGACGTCATTCGTCGCAAGCGCGGACACTTGGGCCTGGGGGTCCAATTCGACTTGTTCGATACTCACGCCCAAATTCGCGCGGCCGCCCAAATCACTGGCGGTGGCATTCATCAGGCGGCTGTCTCGGCGTCCGGTTCATTGCTGGCGCCGATCCCAGTTGCCGGACCAGAGGCCCGAGTATACTTGACGAACTCTCCGCGGGTTTTCGTCGAAGGCAACGTTTATGGAATGTATTTCTTCGGTTACGGCAACTTCATTTCCTCTGCGGGAACACTGGGCCTTACGATCAACAAGCACCTCACTCTCAATGCGGGCTATCAGCTGGGCAGCCGGCTGGTCGTCAACAACAGCAGCAGTGCGAATCGAATTGGGCTAACGCTTCACCAGCATGGCCCCATGGCAGGGCTGGAAGTCTCTTTTTAACGCCCGACGTAATGCCAAAAAAGAGGGGAACAGCTTCATGCGTTGGCTAACTCCAGGTTCTGCTGGCAACCGGCGCTCCGCTGAGGGGAGCCTCCAAGAAAATCCGCGTGCCAGTTCCCATGCCCGATTCTATTGAGAGCTGTCCTCCTACCAAGCGGGCTCGCTCCCGCATGCTGATCAATCCGAGCGTGCCGCCTTTTCGCAAGGCTTCCTGATCGAAGCCCGTGCCAAAATCTTCGATACACAGATCGATAGCATTTCCGTGTCGAGTTAATGTAACTCGAGCCTCCCGCGCGCCGCTGTGCTTTACCACGTTTCGGAGGCTTTCCTGCACTACTCGAAACAGGCACAGCCTCAGATTCTGGGGAGTGTCCTGGGGAATATCACGACAGTCGAACTTCACCCTGATATTGTGATGCTCAGAAAATTTCCGGCAGTAACTTTCGATCGATGGCACAAGGCCTAACGTCGCGAGCGTTGCCGGATGAAGGAGGTGTGAGAGATCTCGGAGACTCGCCGACACCTCGCTGGTCATGTCTATGATAGCGTCGAGCTGTCCGAGCGATTTTTCTGACATTTCGCCCGTGCTGTGCCGCAATCGTTCGAGGCGAATCAGCAATCGTGCCATTCGTTGACTCAAGTCATCATGCAATTCTCGGGAGATTCGGGTGCGCTCCTCGTCTTGCGCCGAAATTAGCTGCCCACCCAATTCTTGAAGCGTTTTCTCAAAGCGCTTGTGCTGTTCGGACAACGCTGCCAGCACCATGAATGGCGTAGCGGCGCAAAGGAGGAACAACTGCAGGGACAAGACGTTCTGAATCGTCGTCGCCGCCGTGAATGGTCCCCGCCCGCGCACCGCACCCCAGATCGAGAGAAATGCGACGATGAGGATCGACACGCTCACACCCAACGGACCAAACCGCAGCGCCGACCATATCAGGAACGGGACGAGGGCATAAAAAAGGGCCGGCACCAAATTGCTTGTGGATGTCACGGAGATGACGTACCCCAACGCGAGCACTCCGGTTGTCAAGAACACTGCTTCTGGCCAGCGACTAGGGCGGTTCTCATTGCGCAGGTGAATCTGGCTTGCGCACCCCAGGACTGCCGGCGGCAAGGTCAAAAAAGCCAAGGCCTCCGAGAAGAAAATGATCCGCCAACGGGTCCAGTAGGTTTCACTCGGCCCATATGCGCCCATGGTCGCGGACACAACAGGCGCTAGTATCACGGCAAAAGCGCAGTATTTTGCTAGACCGCGGACGCTGCCGAGGTCGAGGGGCGCATCTTTACCAGAGATCGAGCGAACGCCCAATGTCGCGGTCAAGATTTCGCACACGTCGATCAGTATTAGCCAGAGAATGGAGGAAATCGGAAGGCTTGCGCGCACATCATAGAGAACAAATCCAGCCAGCCCAGCGGGAAGAACAAACCACCAAGTTCGTCGAGGCTGGAGGAACAATAATGCGCTTAGAATTGCGCATCCAGGCCACAATAGCCAAATCGGCTGGGGCGCCCGTATTTCAAGCATCCCTCCGAGCTCGGCAGTGAGAAAACAGACTACAAAAACGAAGCACGTCAGAAGGGCGCCTTGTAACCGCTCCCGACGTGCTTCGCGCCACCGAACCCGATTAGAACCACTTACCTCCATGACTCCTCGTCTTCAACGGAACCAAATGTACGGTTTCGTGCCGCTTTGGATGCTTGAATCAGAGCTCGACTGAAGCGAAGCGCCTGACCCGACAACGGATCACCGTGTCGGAGCGATGCCATTCGAATCCGCGAGGCTCGAAAGCGAAACTGTCTGGAGTGACAGGGGGACGAAAACCAGCACTGCTGCCGGCGTCGCTCTACGACCCTTGCTTCAACGAGAAAAAGAGATAGAGACAAAGGCCAACGAAATTGTCTTGGCGATTGGGTCGCTTGCTGGTGTCGTTTTCGTGCTCGTAGTAGGCGTTAAACTGAATATGCTTGCCCACAGGGAACAATGAACCGGCATAGAGATCGGTAGCACTCCATTTTTCGTACCGGCTCTCGTAAAAAGGTTCCGCGGCGAGATACGGAATTACGTGAACGGAGTGGATGCTAAAGGTACGTTCGACGGTTAACTTGTTTCGATAGCGCCAAGAGAAGGCACCATTTTTCCAGTCGAGGTCGGTGCGATTCCGGTCCGACCCTACGATTCCAGCCACAAGCGGCAGATGCAGTGTGACGGCCTCGATCGCGCGGTTTTCGTTCGCGGTATTTGGTGCAGTAATGATGCGGTAGCCGCTTTCGAAAACCAACGGCCGGGATTTCTCATCGTCCAAATCGAAAAGGGTCACCTTTTGCAGCTTTAGCAGAGGCTTCAAATAGAATTGAACGCTGGGACCGAAGGTGAATTGCGCTGGGTCACCCCCTTCTCGATCGTGTTTGGCTTGCAGATATGTACGCGCCCAGGAGTTCACTTTGAGATGAGCGTCGATTTCCGGAAGAAATTGCGTGTCTTGCGAGCAAATCCGGAAAGCTGAAAGGCACGTAAGAAGCACACATCTTCGCAACGTCGTTGCCAGATTCAGAGTGCGATTCCTTGCGCAGCGATTCAAGCCATCAGCCCTCACGTAAATGTTTGTTTCATGCAATTGCAATCAGTTTGTGTGCTTGCTCTTGACGCACCGGAAACCAAGGTGGTTCGTGCCGGTACTGATTTCGCCTTTGCCGCGGGTTCCGACGATGTACCGCGAGCAATACTGGTCTGTGCAAAGAAACGAGCCGCCGCGATGTACCTTCTTGGCGTCAGTCTGCTCGATTGGGTCAAACGAAGACTCTGGGCCCTGCGGATTCCGGGCCACGCCGCCCAAGGAAGCTAGCTGCCGGTAATAATCCGGGCGATACCAATCGGCGGTCCACTGCCACACGTTTCCGGCCATATCGTAGAGGCCGTAGGCATTTGGCGGATACTGAGCGACGGGGGCGATTCCAATGAACCCATCTTCACCGGTGTCGACATTTGGGAAATGCCCCTGATGCGTATTCGCCATCCATTTCCCCTTTGGACGAAACTCGTTGCCCCAGACGAAAGGCTTCCCAGCCGCGCCGCCGCGAGCCGCAAATTCCCATTCCGCTTCGGTCGGCAAACGCTTGCCAGCCCATTTGGCATAGGCCAACGCGTCCTCGTAAGCGATCTGGACGACGGGATAGTTCTCCCTGCCCCGAATGTTGCTAGTTGGGCCGCTCGGGTGGCGCCAATTCGCCCCTTTCACGTAGCGCCACCACTGTAGGTGATTGTTGAGGGGCACGGCGTCGGCGGGGGGTGAAAAAACCACGCCGCCGGCGACCAGTTTTTCGGGTGGCGCGCCCGGGAAATCCTGCGCCCTCGGCGTGCGTTCGGCGATGGTCACATACTTGGTCGCCCTTACAAACTCGGCGAATTGCGCGTTTGTGACGTCAGTCTTGTCCATGTAAAAGCCGTCTACATACACGCGGTGAATTGGGCGGGCATCGAAGGTCGCTTTCATTCCCACATCGTCCATATCAGGAGGATCATTCGCTCCCATGGAGAACTCACCGCCCGGTATCCAAACCATGCCACGCGGGGCTGGACCGGGCGTCGCTTGGCGATTTTCAATGGTGGGCTGAAACTCTCCTCGATTAGCGGCGCTAGGCTGTGACAAGGCTGGATGCGGCTCGACCCGCCCGTCCCCACGCACCCTCGACGAAAACCTAAGGACAATCAAGCACGAGGCGCAGACCATTATTCCAATCAGAGCGAGCGGGCCCGCCAGCTTCCTTGGATTCTTCTCGATGCTGGCAGGAGGCGGGGGGAGCGGTTGACTGCGCTTTTGTCTCCGAACGCGGCTCATAGAAGCACTCCCAGCAGGGCACTGCAATTCCAGCTACTTGAAAGCTAAAGGTTACGCTGAATCCTATCGATCGGAGAACTAAGCATAACTGTCACTGGTGACAGGGAGCCGGCATCGTCTACAATTTCTGGTAATTGGCGTTCGTGAGGGCTACGCTGAGTTTTTTCTCGACTCCTTCGGCGACTAGAGTAGCAACGTGGTTCGTTCCGTCCGGCAAGCTGTTGAATTGCACGTTCAGGTTCACCGCGTTTTTTGGATCGTCGAGATACGAGGCAACGGTAATACTTAATAGCTTCTTTTGTTGTCTGTCATAGACAATCGTCATCGAATCTTGCTGCTTCACATAGTTCGACAAAACGATCCTCATTTCGTTAGGCACGCCTGCGGGACCGATCATTAGGTTGCCTTGTTGATAGGCTTGTTCCAACAAGTCTTGTTGAGGCGGAACATACTGTTGCATCAGGTTCTTCATCGCATCAGCGTATTCCTTATATTCCTCTTTCTTTTTTGCCACGATACGACCACGGAGGCCGTGGCGGTGCCTTTCATCATCCGACATTGCATCTGGGTCGAGGTTTGTCTTCTGAGGCTTGCCGTCGGGACCCAACCGGACCTGGAAGAGTTCCTCTTTTCGCTCTTCGCCTTTCACGCTCAGGATGTCTTGTTCGACCCATGTGTAATCAGCAAGCTGCTGTCTGTTTTTTGCGAGTGCCGCCTTTACTTCCGCAAGGCGCTCTTTGACCTCGGGATTCTGATCTCTAACTCGCGGAACGGTAGTCGAACCAAGGCTCAGTGCAACCGAAGCTGCCACTAGTAGAAGAGGCTTGCGATCAACCCATGAACCTATCATTGGAATGTGTCCTCGCTTGATTCGCTCAGATCTACTTGCCCGGTGGAAAGTGCTTCAAAAGCTTGCTGATACCCTTCTTCAGCTTTTTCATTTCTTTGTCCGGATTGCCGCTCGGGTCCAGTGTTTCGGTTGCCGCCCCGCGCCAAATCAGCTGTTTAGATGTGGGGTCATAGAAATCAACAGCCAATGTCCCATTGGTAATCGTGGAACTTGTTGCCGTCCCCATTCCGCCGCCCCAACGCAGGCCCCCACCCATGCCCCATGCGTCCCATTGACGTTCCTGGTCAACGGAACATTGATAGCCGACATAAAGGTCCGCTTTCTCGTCGGTCGTCAACGTGAAGCCCTTTGCTGAAAGCACATTGTTCACCGCTTGGCGGATTTCTTGACTCACGATCTGATTGGGATGAACATTGGACGGAATATCCACCCACTTGAAGGTGTGATACTTGGTGAAGTCCGTACCAGGCATGTAGTTGTAGGTTACCTGCTGGGCCAAAACAACCTGACCCCAAAACATCAAAGATGCTGCCGCCGCGATCCTGCAAAATCCAATTCCGGAGCTACGAGACATCGAGTTCTCCTTTCTCAACTTTCTAGGAAGTCGACACAAAATCGTTAGCGTGTGCCTGCGAGGCCACCGTCACTTTCTGGCCTCGGGCAGACTCAGGGTCTAAGAGCCACCAAAAACCAGTGTGTTGCCTAGCGTGTGCGAGTAGGCCGCATACTCGTGCTCATATTTAAAGAAAAGCGCAAGTTTCTTTTTCGGCAGTATGAAAGTGCTTTGCCCGCCGACGGCGTGGACCGAATAAAACGGGAGAACGCTCGCAGGGAGAATTATCGTGTTACCCTGCGGACCAGTGACGGCAAACGTCCCGCCATTCGGCGTAATTTGCCATTGGTCGTACCCGACGGCGCCCAGTTGAAGGAGTTTACTCAGATCTTTGCTGAGCGGAAGAATTTGCCCCAGCCCCCACTCATCGGTAAAAGCTTGGCCGGGACTTTTGTATGTGCCGTTTGTGCCTTGTTTCTGGCCGTGCGCTTCCCAGTCGGTGAAGATATTGGCGCTCGTGCCTTTGTTCTTGGTTAAATAGACCGTAGCGCCCATCAGCACGTGATTTCCAAAATAGCCGGAACCAATGTTGTTTAACGCCCCGGGAGAATATCGGCCCGTTGGAGTCATGATCGCGTCGCCTACTTGGATGTCGGCTCGTTTCAGGTGCCAGCCGACGGTGATCGGCTGAACCCAAGTGTCAGCTATCCCGTAAGTGCTGCCGCTGATATTGACTTGCTCCAGCGTCAGAGAACCGTTGGCGATTGTTGGAACAATAATGGAGAATCCTAGATTTCCCCCAAGGAACTTAGTATTCGGGACAACAAAGGTCAGAATGTTTTCCACCACCCAGAGGTTCAACGTCGGCTTCGGCGGGAGAGCACTTCCGCTTGAGCCGTTAAACGAATCCGTGACGTAGTTGATTTCCATGTTTGAGTAGGTGAATCCCGGATCTGGCATGATTCCCGCATTCAACCCAAACTGACCCGGCATGTACTGACCTTTTTGCTGGGCAAGAATTGGGAAACAGCACACCATCCCGAAGACGAGGGTTAGGACTATGAATCTAAACTCGAAACGTATTTTCGCGTGCATAGACACCTCGCGCGATGAGTGGACGGGACTGCGGAAATGGGTGCTTGGCTTTTCGATGGAATTCGACCAAACCGCCCCACGCCGAATGAGCTATCAATCCAAGCACAACGACATTTACTGCGAAGAAGACGGCGATTGCCACCAAACCGATAAAGAACAGAATCTCGCGAAAGTAATAGACGCTTCGAACCATGTCGCGGCCCATGATCCCGGTTAGTAGGACGGCTGCGAACAGCGCCACCCGTTTTCCTCTACGCTCACGCTCTTGCTTTCGCTTGCCCACGTCGCGCCCACGATCTTTTGGCAGGAAGAATGAGGGGCGAGCTTCATCGCCCCTCACAGCGCGGAGGAGCATGATTTAGGCACAAACTAGGCCGCCCACCCAGCTTGGGTCTCTCGCCCTCATCCTTTCTGTCTTAACCCGGCTCGCTCTTGCCGGATCTCGGCGTGCGGGTGTAGTTGAGATGCCTAGCCGAACGTGGTCCTGCAAGGTCTCAACATGCGCACTGACCGCAATACGCTCGAGACATGTACAGCCTGCACGGATCTTCGCGAACTGCCTACTGTCACCAGAGACAGGCAAGAAGCATTTCTCGAGAGTGAAAATGGTCAAGCGAACCTTTCGTCCGCGACAGTTTGTCTCTGGGCTCTCACCTATCAACAGGTTGGAATGGAGATCGGGCCGTTACGGGAGCGTCGTGAATGAGCAGCCTGAGCTGTCTTTGATTCGTGGAGGTGTCTTCTATCGTGCGCAATTTGGCAATTCGGCTGCGCGTGAGGCTGTTTCAATGCGACCCTTTGTGGGGCGACGATTCCCGTGCGCTGACGAGGAACTCGCTAATCTGTTGGACGATGGAAATACCTGGTTGGGCATTCGACCAGATTTGTTGGATCAGCGCAAAAAGATAAGCCGTAGATAGGCCAAAGAGAATCCATCCATTCAGAGATTCCATTGCACCAAGAAGTTGCCACATCCTTTCCAATTTCACGTCCGTATGCCCGAATGCTGTTAAGGCATTCATAGAGTACAGAATTGCTGTGCGTTTATCTGGTAGGGCCTCAAGTCGGCGAAACGCCACTGCCCAAATGAATACTTCGACCCCATGCAGAAGTGTAATCAGCAGAGTGACAACTCCAATGGATAACGTCTGGTGCCTGAAGACGAACGGCATTATGCGATCTGCGCCCCGCTTGAGCCAGCCAAGCCCAGCCGCGTGAAACATCACCGTCAAAACAATTAGGGGCAAGCCCCATGCCCAATCCGCTCCCCAACCGGACGTGCTTGCCAGATTCAAGCCACAAAGCTCCTTCGAAGCTGTAAGTTGTGTACAAGATGAGTTGAAATCTGGGCTGCTTACCCTGGACTCTCGGCGAGAAGCAACAAACACGTAACTGTCACTACCGACAGGGGCGAGCCGACAAAGCAAGAATTACGCAACCCCCACACTGTCACGACCGCCAGTTGCGCACACTCGAAGCGCCAGAAAAACTTCAGCCTGCAGTTTTCTGCAACAGGAGTGAACTATGCAAAAGCGGTTCTTGACTCTGTTTGTCTTGGGTCTGTCTCTCGCCACCGCTCTGCCGTCACAAACCGACCCGTTCCTGGGTAACTGGAAGCTGAACGCCAAGAAATCAAAATTTGATCCAGGCCCGCCACGCAAGAGTGAGTCTCGCGTGGTGGTGACGGGTCCCGCGGGCATGAATGTGAGTGTGAAACGTGTCAATGGCGATGGTACTACCAACGAATTCGAATACACGACCAACCTGGATGGCAAAGTTTATCCGATCATCGGTGACGCGCCGGACGGCGCCGATTCTGTGGCAGCGAACTTGACCGCCTTTAACACCATGCAAGTCTCGATGACCAAGGCCGGCAAAGTGATCGGGACGGCCACCATTCTTGTTTCTCGCGATGGGAAAGTGCTCACCATCACTTCCAAGGGCCATCATGCCGACGGAAAGCCTTTCAACGAGGTTGCCGTCTACGATAAACAATAAATCCCTCGAGGCCTGTCAGCGGTGAGGGTATTGTTCTATTGTTTGAACAGAAAAGGCGCCCCGCCGCCTGTCGCAAGCGACAGGTCACGGACACTCTCTCCATATTGCAACATCAAAGAACACGGGACTAAGTTCAAATCGTGGCCTGCCCAGTGGAGTTTTCGTTCGTGGATAACTGCCCAAGCTTTCAGCCATTTGCTCGCTGTCGTGAAGTATTGAAAAGAACGACGGCACTGACCCTCGCTGCGCTGCTCGTCGCTGGCACCACTTTTCATTCCACAGCTGCTGTCCCGGCACTCAAATCTCGAACATTGCCGCAAGACGCAAACGCCCCGGCTCTAGCCCTACCGTACGAGCATTGGACCGGCGACCTGGATGCCATGATCAAGCGCCGCAATATCCGCGCTCTTGTCGTTTACAGCAAGACCGCCTTTTTCTATGACCATGGCCGTCCAGAGGGCATTTCGTACGAGGCCTTGCAGGAATTGCAACGGACGATGAACCGCGAATTCAAGACTGGGAACCTCCCTGTCACCGTGACCTTCCTCCCGGTCAGATACGAGCAATTAGAGGAAGCGCTGCTCACTGGCGTGGGCGACATTGTCGCAGTTCCCGTTGCTATTACCCCGGAGCGTGAACAGAAAGCGGCCTTTTCTGTTCCAATCGCGACGGGCGTAACACAGCTCGTGGTCACCGGTCCCACGGGCCCCACCCTAACAAACCTCGAAGATCTGAGTGGCAAAAGCGTCTTTGTAAATCCTCTTACCGTGTACTACCAAGGCCTCCAGGACCTGAATAAGACGCTGCAAGATCGCGGCTTGAAACCCATCCAGATAGTCCTCGCGGACAAGAATCTTGGTGACGAGGATTTGCTGGAAATGGTGAATGCTGGCGTCATCCCTGCTACGGTCACGATCAACATCAGAGCTCTGTTTTGGAGCAAAATCCTCGAGCACCTCCGACTTTGCACGCCGTGCGCGCTCACCAAGCAGGAGCAACTCGGCTGGGTGATGCGCAAGGACTCACCGAAGCTTAAGGAATTCGTGGATCGCTTTGTCGAGGGCCATCGTGAAGGAACAGCTTTCGGAAATACGGTCCTCAGACGGTATCTGCAGAATACCAAGTGGGTTACCAACCCGGCCACCGACGAGCAAATGAAAAAGTTCCGCCTTTACGTGGAATTCTTCAAGAAGTATGCCGCCGAATATAACTTCGACTATCTGATGCTCGTAGCTTTGGGCTATCAGGAGTCGGAGTTGAATCAGGATCGCAGGAATCCGACTGGAGCCACCGGGATCATGCAGGTGATTCCCAAATTTGCCGCCGCCGCTCCGATCGACATCTCGAACGTAGACGCGGCGGAACCGAACATCCACGCCGGTACGAAAATGTTGCGCACCATCGCTGACACGTATTTTAACGATGGAACACTCAATCCGCTGAACAAAACCCTATTCACTTTTGCGGGCTACAACGCCGGCCCCAATCGAATCGTAAGCCTACGCAAAGAAGCTGTCCGCGACGGCCTTGATCCCAACGAGTGGTTTGGGAATGTGGAAGTGGAAGTGGCAAAGCATGTAGGGCAGGAGACCGTCCGCTATGTCAGCAATATTTACAAATACTATGTCGCCTACAAGCTGATTCAGGAGCAACTAGATCAGCATCAAAAGCTCGACAGTCGCCCATAAGCTGGAGCGGGGCACGCGTCGGCAACAGTTCCTGGATCTCTGATTATGCTTGGTGGCCTTTTGGTGGACGCCGCCTTCGGGACAACGTGTCCAATCCATGGCCAGTGTTACCGAGGGCAGGGGTCGACGAGAACTGGCCTGCCGGGTTTTACGTTCTTAGATTGACGGGTCGCTAGTGACCCTTGGGGCTTGCTCAGCCGCAACACGATCAAGAAAGGGAGACCAACGTCACCTGCAAAACTGTCGGGACCTCTTCAGCCTCTTCGCAACCGTCAACCTGTCGCTAGTGACAGTCAACAGGGAATAGCTCTGGTGGTATCAGCTAGTGCGAACCATTCGATCTCTCTTCAGACGGATGGAAAGGAGAACACTAATGGGCTCGACCTGTAGGGGAATCCTTTTTCTTGTAGTACTTCTGGCGGTGGCGGGTTTTGCAATAACGCGACCTGCCGCAGCCGCAGAGAAACAGCCGAACATTATCGTCATCATGGGTGACGACATCGGTATGTGGAACATTGGCGCGTATCACAGGGGATTGATGGCCGGGCGTACGCCGAACCTCGACCAGTTGGCGAAAGGAGGAATGTTGTTCACCGACTACTACGCCGAGGCGAGCTGTACGGCAGGTCGGGCGAACTTCATCACTGGTGAACTGCCAATCCGCACCGGTATGACCACCGTGGGCCAGGCAGGCGCCTCGGTCGGTTTACCCGCAGAAGCGGTAACCATCGCGACAATCTTAAAGTCGATGGGTTATGCCACGGGACAGTTCGGCAAGAATCATCTTGGCGACAAGAATGAGTTTCTCCCGTGCGTTCATGGCTTCGACGAGTTCTTTGGCTATCTGTATCACCTAGATGCAATGGAAGACCCTGCACACCCCAACTATCCACAGAATTTGTTGAACGTGGTGGGTCCGCGCAACATGGTCCATTGTTGGTCCACGGACAAGGATGATAAGACGGACATGCCTCGCTGGGGCCCGATCGGCAAACAGAGGATTGAGGACGCCGGTCCTTTGTATCCCAAGCGCATGGAGACGGTAGATGACGAGATCCGTGACTTGGCGATCAAATTCATCGACAAGGCCAAGGGCGACAGCAAGCCGTTCTTTGTCTGGCTCAACCCGACGCGCATGCACATCGTAACGCACCTCTCCCCGAAGTATGAAGCGCTGCGGACCGCAGAGAACGGTTGGTCCGAAGAAGAAGCAGGTATGGCACAGCTGGACGACGATGTCGGCATCGTCCTGAAAAAACTCAAGGATATTGGTGAAGAAGAAAATACGATTGTGGTCTTCACGACGGATAATGGCACAGAAGTGTTTACGTGGCCCGATGGCGGCCAAACTCCGTTCGCTCAATCCAAAGGAACGGTTTTGGAGGGTGGCTTCCGCGTGCCTTGCATTCTGCGCTGGCCGGGCCATGTGCCAGCCGACTCGGTGCAGAACGGGATCTTCTCTGGGCTGGACTGGTTGCCGACGTTCGTGGCGGCGGCCGGAAATCCAAACATTACCCAAGAGCTACTAAAAGGGAAAACGATCGGTGACCGGACCTACAAGAACCATCTGGATGGTTACAACCAGATGGACGCGATCACCGGCAAAGGCCCCTCGGCGCGCCACGAAATCTTCTACCTTGGCGAGAGCACCGTCGGCGCAGTGCGCATCGACGATTATAAATTCCGTTTCATCGACCAACCGCAAGGTTGGTTAGGTGAAAAAACTCATCCCGATGTTCCTTACATTACGAATCTCCGTCTCGACCCGTTTGAACGTACGGGCTGGCCCAGCAACGGAACAAAAGACGGGGCTCAGCAATACTTCGATTGGTTCAAATACGAGTTCTGGCGTTTCGTGTTCGTTCAGCAGCTGGTGGCTAAAGAGATTCAAACATTCCTTGATTACCCGCCAATGCAGCGGGGCGCGAGTTTTAATCTCGATGCAGTTAAAGCGGAGATGGCCAAAAGAATGGCTGAAGCGGAAGCGGCCTCCAAAGGCCCGAGCAACTAACAGCAAACCTATCTTGAGGGCGACTCTCCAGAGTCGCCTCTCTTAAGCCAGTCAGCGCTTGGTAACGGTTGCCAACCCCCCGGCAAACCCAAACACTTGGCGTAGCTGTCCTCGTTCCTCGATATTCTTGCAGAACTTCATTGCCCGTTCGAAGGCAAGCCTCGTTTTTCGAGTGCCGAACCTATGTTGACACTCTTGAAGCTTGGCACCCGCAAAGGCGTGGCTGGTCGCCGGGATACCTCTCCGGCGCACCCCTGTCATCTTCGACAGTTCTTAGTCTTCCCTCAGTCGGAGAAGCTTAATAGGACAAGCCTCTTGAGGTCAGAACAGCAATACGGAAGGAACTGTTCCATGACAGAAAGGATTTGGGTGGGAATGATCGTCGCGGTTGGAATTGCGTCGGTGGCTTTTGGTCAGGGACTCCCGCTAGGTCCGATGCCAACGCCGACAGTGAACGTGGGTCCGGTCGTGGCGGCGAAAGCCGCGAATCCCGCTCCGAGTGCGCAGGCAAAAAAGCAGGGGCAAAAAACCGGAATAGGAAATGGAGCAGCGTCGGTGAAAGCTTCCGGGCCATCAGCGTACTGGACCGACCTAGTAGACATCGACGGCGATGGCGTGGAAGAGGACACGCAATTTCTGTTCGATAAACAGCGCGGAATCCTGTACACATACAAGCAGGACAATTATCAGTGTGCGGACGGGACATCCCAAAATGGCGACGTCCTGATGGGAATTTACACTCAAGGAAATACTGCGGGAAGGCCACCAGGATCGGGATGGTACGTGGTTGCGGTGAAGGCGGGGCAATGCGGCGAAAAAAGGCCGGGCCTATTTGGGTGCCGTTTCACTGCGACCGGAAAGCAGACGACCTGCGGAACGGCGAAAGTGAAAGAAGAGTCGGGAGAAGTAGAGGTAGTGGTCAAGAAGTAGAGGATAGGCCGTATGCCGCGAACCAGATCTTGCCATCGCGCGCAATGGCAGGGGGCCTTTCGCCTGACGTCGGAGTGAGTCAACGGGGAGCAAAGATGGCGACGAGACACAGGAATAAAATATCGCAGGTGGGTTTGCTGGTTATGTTGGTGCTGTTGGCGGAGGGCTTAGCATATGGGTCGAAACTAAAGTTCCAGTGGAAGAATGCGAACTACAAGGGCGGGACCTTCAGGAACATTTTGGTGCTGGCGATCAACGGGAAGGCACTGGCGCGGGCTGATTTCGAAGATCGCATGGTGCAGGAAATGGCGCGGCCCGGAGTGACGGTAACGCAGAGCTATACGCTGATGCCGCGTCCGGACGCGACGCCAATCAATATGAACGACCTGCGCGGGTACGTGAAGGACAACAAGTTCGATGCGATCGTAGCGTCCCGAATCACAAATCTGAGTCAAACATGGAAGGAGATGAGTCCTGCCGATTTCCCATTCGATCCGTATTACGGGACATTCTACGGATATTACGCGGCAGTGGCCCCACTGGTATACGATCCGTCATACATGGTGAAAGAGACGGATGTGCAGGTGGAGACGAACTGGTATGCGGCGGTGGCGCCGGACGGACAATTAGTGTGGAGCGGGACCACGGATTCGAAGAACCCGCATTCGGAACCCAAGGCAGTCGATGTGATCGTCAAAGCATTGGTGCCGGCGTTTGAAGAGCAGGGACTGATACCTGCCAAGAAGTAAGGGAAAATAAGAGCTCGCCCCCCCAATGCTCAAAACTAAATAGTCCTGCCTGGCCGGATTAGTCGCTAGCCAGACAACTCCCGGTTGGTATTTCAATGTTCGCAAGTAAGTCAAGAGTCTAAGGCTCGACTTGTAGGCCGGTGATGCATCTCCTCAACTTGTGCCGGTTGTTTTTCTGCGCACTGGCGCACTCCACCGATGTGAAGTCGCAAGGCATAGACGAGCGGCTAGAAGGACATTGGCAACGAAAGACGGCTCGCCCGATCTTCTAGCTGATCGAGACGCTCGATGAAACTCTTCATCCCATCCGCAGGAGAGGAGGTCATCTCGCTTTCGAGTATCATCAGTTCAGAGTAGAGTCAGCTGCTAAACCCTCGTACCGGCTGGAGCGTGCAATTTGCTGTGCAGGATACGAATAATGTGCATGGTGTCGTTTTGCAGGGCGTAATAAATCCGAATTGCTTCAAATCCAGCAACTGGCCACGAGCGAAGATCTTGAATCCGCGGATTGTTGGCGGAATATCGCGGGCCCACATGAGGATTTTGACTCAGGGATTGAATGGTGCGCTTGACGGCATCGCGGAAACGAATGGCGATCTCGGGAGCATCCGCCGAGAGGAGGTAATACCGGAACTGACGTACGATGTCGTCGCTGGCGGTCTGTCGATACTGAACCTTCACGAACGGTGGCCGGTCTTATGCTCAGCAAGCAACGCATCGGTTCGTTTGCCTACGGAACGCCAAAACTCGTCTTCCGCCAGTTGCTTTGAGGCAAGCCCTTCAGCGAGCAAGGTATCGAGTTCTTCCGGTGTACCTGTGAAGCCCGGCACGGTGCGTTGTTCAACGGCCGTTTCCGTTAAGGCAGCCTCAACACTTCCTCAACGGACCTGTAAGCACCGCGGCTGAGGACCCGCTCGAAGCCGGCGCTCTTGTTCCGGCGTCAGATGAATGGTCATGGGACTGTTGCTCCCTGGGCTCGTCATCTTCAGGTTAGGAGAAAAACAGGGTTCCGGCAAGTCGAATGCGCTTCCGGTCAGGCCGAGTGTGAGCTCATGCCTGGAAACATGTAATAATGTTGAGGATAAGGCTCAAAGGGCGGTGACCGTGTGGGATTCTAACCAACGAGGAGCGAACGCAGGACTATGAAACCGACGGCAGCTAGAGGGAAAGACTGACTCGCAATGCTTTATCAACGGCTTTCATTACATCTTTGCTTAGTTTGCCGCAGATTCTGACGAACCGCTTTTCGTCAACGGTCCTGAGTTGGTTGGCAAGGACATAGCTGTCCTTCGTCAGTCCAGCTTCGCCTTTCGGAATGAAAGCAAGAAACGCGAACGGTTTCGGATGGTGCTCCGCCCCCGAGATTGCAGCGACTATTGTGCAGTGAGAAGCAGCATTCCCAACGTCGTTCTGGATGACTACACAGGGTCGACTTTTGGCAATTTCGTGCCCGATGATCGGGTCAAGGTTAACTATCACCACCGTGCCTCGTGTCACCTTGCCGGGCATTAAAAGACCTCGTTGACCGTGTCAAACTCCTCTGTCAGTTTGCGGTTGAACTCATCGTTCACTCTGTAAGCTTCCGCTAATTCACGCTCGAACCGGACCCGAGCGCGCTTCTGCAAGAACGTTTTGACGGCATACCGGATTACCTTGCTCCGGTCAGTACCCATCTCATCGGCAACCCGTTCGGTCGCCTGCAAAAGATCGCTCGGGAATTCGACGAGTATTTTCTTCGACTCCAATACTGGTGACATGGGCCCTCCATATACATATATATATACGGCAATATACTTTACCCGTCAATTGTTTTATGCACTGACTGCCACGTCGACTTGTCGATGCATACGTAGGATTGGCCGATCCTGCTCGGTGAAAACGGATTCGCGCCTGAATCAGTCTGAGCGCGGTGATCTTGGGCGAAGCTTGCTCCCGCCAAGACTGCGGGCCGCAAATTCGATAACGGCCCTAACCTAGTTCCCTAGGTTCGTGATCTTCATGGTAGCAGCAAGGAAAAATGCCTTCGGGAAGTCGAACGAGCTTCCGCGCTTGGAGGGCCGCACGCTCACGTGAAGGAGGCCATATATATATATGATTCTGCCGAGCGAGTGGTCTGGCGTGACAGTGTGGGATTCTAACGAGCGACGGGGCAGCGTTCTAACCAACTGAACTACGTCCCCAACCGCTGACTTGAGCGCGACTCCGCCGGGTACCATACGAGTGGCAGCTGCACCTGCCAAACCCCAGCGTAAACAGGAAGAACTTGCTCTGCGCTCTAACCAAACCATCTTAGCATAGGTGCGGAAGGGCACAAAAGCTGAGCCTCCTTAGCGATGGTCGGTACTTCGTGGTGCGAAGTCCGACGCGGTTGGACTCAAGTCCAGAATCGCGCCAGCACTGTTCGATTCCGGCCCCTTCGCAGCGCCGTGCGGGTAAATCTCGAAATAGCCATCCTTCCAAATGGCGGAATACGACGCGACAAACTGGTCCTCTGCTGCCACCGTTGGCGGCTCGTTCGTTTTCACCAGGAGAAGCGGCTCGTCGGTGCCGGCGCGGGCGAGGACAGCCTCGGGCGTCTCTCCCGGATTCATCACGACCACTCTCCTGCGTTTCGTCTCGTAAAGGATGCAGGCCGGCACAGCTCCCGCATAGCCGTTGCCGACAACAACGGTACAATCCGCGCACTCTGCGTTGATTCTGCCGGCAATCGCGCGATAGTTCGTGGAGTTGACGATCGGGCTCGCCGTCACCACGCCGGCCGCAATCAGCAAAAACAGAAGCGCACTTACGCGGGGAAGAGTTTGCAGGCCAAATCCCACCAGCATGGCTAGCACCGGGGCTCCGAGGCCGAGATAGTAGTCGGCCGGCATCTTGACGATCGATTTGTTCGTAGCAGCCGCCAGCAAGGAAAATCCAAGCAAGAATCCAAGATAGGCGACAGGGGCTGTGCTCTTTCGTCGCGTCCAGCCCCACCAGATTCCCGCGCAAGTGATGCCGGCAGCTGTCAACAATGCGAATCCCCATCCAGGCAACCAGCTGTTTGGCAGCGAACTCTCCATCGCGCCTTTGAGCAAGGCGTAAATTTCTTTATGAACCGGCCCGAATCCAGGGTATTGCTGCGGACGAGCGGTCAAATGAACTCGCAGCAGGAGCAACAATGGCGCAACACCGGTCGCAAACGAGCACACCGTCACGCACACCCATTGCCGGTGGTGTTTCCATTCATTCCAGAAATACACGGCTAGGAGCGGGACGATGCACAGCGCGGCGAAGTAGTGTGTTGCGATCGCGGCGGCTCCGCAGATTCCTGTCCAGCGCGATTGTCGTTGCGCTAGCAGGAAAGTGGAAACGATCAGAAACACGGCCATGGCATAGGGTCGCGCGTTATACGCGTATTGCAAGCCCACTCCGGACACGGCAAACACCGCAGGCGGGATCCAGGGCTGTCGTGCGCCCAATTCGCGAGCGAGCCGGTACAAAAGCAAAAGGACTCCTGCTATGAAGAGCGCTGACAGCGTCCGCGCGCCCTCCAATGATTCTCCAAACGCCACTCGCCAGAGCGCCAGCGTCCAGAAGTAGAGCGGCGGGTGGACGTCCTGCTGGTAGAGGTCGACGGTGATTTTCGCCAGGTTGGCGGTGGGCTGGAAAGGGTCTACGCCCGCGGCGAAATCGGTCTTTGCGTGGCCTGATACCGTCAGCAGCGTCAGTGCCTCGTCATACCAAATCGACGTGGTATGCAGATGCATGACGGCCGCGACCATGGCGCAGCTGATGACGATCGAAATCATGAGATACGACTCAGCGATCCTGTGCCAGGTCGATCGGCAAGGCGAAGTCGCCGAGCGTCCATAAGCGCGAAACCACGCAGTTGACCCCAATGCGGGAAAAAAGGCGTTCATTCAATTCTCCGAATTCGCGGAACCACCCTTCAAAGCTCATTCGATGACAACATTGGCGACGACACATCTCAATACGGCTGTCAGTGTAATCAGCCGGGTCTCTTCCTTCTGGCTACCTACACAAAAACCTTGCGCATTCTGCGGTCATGGCCTCATTCCTCCTCTCGCCGGAATTGGTCAGCCTGAAGGTGACACTCGGTGAGGAGAGCGGAAGAGATGCCAGAAGAAAAAGTTTTGCAACAGGCCAGGAAAGAAAAGGAAGAGGGCAAGTCTCCCAGCACGCAGGCTGGAGAATTTGTTCGTGAAGAAATGCACCATATCCGGGAAGGGAAACACGGCGCGCGGTCGCCGCAGCAGGCGATTGCCATCGGCCTGTCGAAAGCCCGCCGCGCGGGAGTGGAACTGCCTTCACCCCGCCGGGGAAGCGTTTCCGCAAAAACTCGCGCGCAGGCCGCACGCGAAACTCGCGAGGGTAAACAGTCGGCGAACCGCAAGACTTCGCGAGTGCGATCAGGCGCGACAACGAATGCTCTCAAGCGTGAGGGGCATTCCGCCGCATCTCGCGCGAGCCTTTCCAAACACGCCCGGACATCAGCTCGTAGACGCAGTGCCACGTCTCGTCGGAGCGCAGCGAAGAAAGCGGCCCGTACGAGGAAGAAGACCCGCGGTTAACCGTGTTAACAGGGATTTTACGTATTTCCATCAGAAAACTTCTGCACAGAAACTTTTCCTGGCACCCGGAATAAAGGTTCATGCTCCCCTGCCTATCGCGGCGGTTGCCATGCAAACCTTGACTTTATTTGTTCGCCTGGTGGCGCTCGAGTTGCTCTTCTCCGTTGTGAGCCGCCCATTGCTTTGAAAGGAGGCTCGACATGAGCTTTCAAGAAGAAGGAGAGGAAGCGCAGTTCAAAACCGCCTTCTGTCCGGAATATGAGGAGCTTCTTGTACGAAGTCACGAATGCCTGGAGAGGTGGGAAGCGCTTCGGCAGGAAGCATGGAACATGGGTTTGAGGGGAAGGGAACTCGGCGGCGAGCTGATTCGTTTGCAAAGCGAGTTTGCACGGTCCTTTTCAACCCTTCAGCAGCACATTCGTGAATGCAAGCTCTGCGCCTTCGTTGCCAATGTCGGAAAGCAGAATATGCGCAATCGACTTCCGATTGCGTCCAGGTTTTCCCGCTCGGCATGAGGCGCCCGCCCAGTCCATTCGTTCGGCAGAGGAAGAGCAAATGAAAGAAACGGTCGAGAAGCCGCTGAACTCGGATCTGGCTCCGCTTTGCCCCCGAGATAATCACCGCATGCAGTACCAACTGGACGGCATTCGCTGGAGAGGCGCGCAGGGCGATGACCATGAGCACAGCCTGCCTTCTTATCGGTGTGGCTATGATGGCTGCAGCGTTCGCTACGATCTGTGGAATGGATACTTCACGGTGGTGAACACGCCTGAGCAGCCCTTCTTCGTCGAGGAGCCTGGCGTGAATATCCTCCAATGCCCGCGGCATGGCACCTGGCTCTATCGCGTCGAGTCGAACGGTGGCGATTCGGAAACTACCTGGCGATGCGGCGTAGCGGATTGCGCTTATGTTCGTGAAGCTCCGGCTGGGTAAGCCTGATCCGCAATTACGAAAAACTGGCGGCCCTTGCCCCCTCCTCGGGCTCGCCAGAATCGAATTTTGGAGATTCCCTGCGGACGATGGGGATCTCGACAGCCACAATGGTTCCGGGACCGTCGTCCGCGCGCATGACTGTCATCAGGCCGCCTAATTCTCGCGCACGTTCACGCATCCCTGCTAATCCGACGCCGACCCGTTCATTTCGCTCCATGAACGATCGCAGCAGTCGCGGCGGGATGCCGGAACCGTAGTCGCGGACGCTCATGACCATGGTGTCTGCTCCAACTTGTATTTCAATTTCCACGCGTGGTGTTTTGGCGTGCCGGTGAGCGTTCGTCAGGCTTTCCTGCAAGATGCGAAATACCGCGGTCTCCATTTCATTCGAAAAACGGGGGATGGTCTCCGGGATGTTCAGGTCCACCTGAATTCCACTGCGTTTGGCGAAGCCCTCAACGTACCAGCGGATCGGCGACGCCAGACCCGTCTCATCCAGCAACGGCGGGTGCAGGAGATACGAGATTGTCCTTGTCTCGGTCAGGCATTGATCCAGAAGTTCGGTGCACTCCAGCAGCAACTGGCGCGAGGGCTCGGATGTTGCGGTGCGCAGCGACGCGCTCACATTCACCTTCAGGGAGGCCAGGTATTGCCCAAGGCTGTCGTGAAGTTCGCGCGCAACCTTGCGCCGCTCTTCGTCCTGGACTTTCAAGATGCGCGCACTCAGCCGCCGGGCCGCTTCCTGCGATTGCTTCTGCAATGTCAAATCCGAGTTGATCTCCAGCCATCCGACCGGAGTTCCATCGCTGTCGCGGCGGTAGGTCCAGCGGCTTGCCACGGTCATCCTGTGGCCGTAGCGGGTGGTCTGTTGGAGCTCGCCCTCCCACACACCTTTTTGCTCCATGGTTTCGAGCACGTCTTTGAAAGGAATGGGAAATTCCGTCTGCAGCAAGTCCGAGGCGTCTTGCCCGATGACCTCATCTTTCCGCCAGCCATACAAACGCTCGGCTCCGCGGTTCCAATAAGTAATGCGATTATCACGATCGCTGATGAAGGCCGCGTCATTGGTGAGATCGAGCAATTCCGCTTGCTGTGCCATTTCTTGCGAAGAGCGCTGCAATGCGGACTTCTGCCCCCTCACCTGTTTGATCAAGCGCCGGCGGCGGTGACGCAGGTGTTCTTCGGTTTGTTTGCTCTCGGTGATGTCGCGGGAAACACCAAGAACCCGGCGGGGGTTGCCTGAACCGTCGCGAAAGAACCGCGCCGCAGTCTCGAACCAGCGGATGGCGCCATTTGGAAGGCAGATTCGATATTTAAGGCGAAAGTCCCGCCCGTGCAGCCGCGCGTCTTCCCAGCGCGCAAGGACGCCGGGGAGGTCCTTCGGATGAACTCGCTCTGACCAGGCGTCCGATGAGGCTTCATCTTCTCCAGGACGATACCCGAGCATTTCATACAGCGTTGGCGACCAGTACTCGCGCCCGGTTTCCAGATCGAGGTCCCAAGTGCCCATTCGTCCGAGTTCCAGAGCCATATTCAGCCGTTCGGTGAACTCCTGGCGGCGAATTCGTGAGTCGATGTGCGCCGATACGCGCGAAAGCAGTTCCCGCGCGCTGAACGGTTTCACAAGGTAGTCATCGGCGCCCTCCCCGAGTCCCTGGATGCGGAATTCTTCGCCGGCTCGCGCAGAGAGCAGGACGACGGGAACGGTTTTTGTTTTCGGGTCATCCCGCAGCGCTTTCAGGAGTTGCATGCCGTCGATCCGCGGCATCATTACATCGCTGAGCACCAGATCGTAGTTCTTGCGCGCCGCAAGCTCCAGCGCGAGCCCGCCATCCCGGGCCACGTCGACCTGATAGCCTTCCTCCTGCAGAATGCGCCGGATATAGTCGGCCATGTCCGCGTTGTCTTCTGCCAACAAGATGCTCGCATTTCGGGACCGGCTGTGATGATCGACTGACGCACCGATCCGGAGCTTAACTTCATTCGCGGTTTCTCCAGCCATCCAGCCGATGGTTTCGTTCTCAAACATTCTCTGATGCTGTCTCCGCGCCTGTTCGCTCGCAGGCGCACGCAGTTGATCCAGCGGCAGGTGCCCGTGGCCAAACGGAATGGTCACAGTGAACCGCGAGCCAGCCCCGAACTGGCTCTCCACAGCGATCGTCCCTCCGTGCAACTTCACCAGCTCTTGTACCAGCGCGAGGCCTATCCCTGTTCCTTCGTGCGTCCGGCCGAGCGTTCCCTCGACGCGATGGAATCGCTCGAAGATTCTTGCTACCTGTGTCCTGGGGATCCCGGTGCCGGTGTCGGAGACGATAAGCTGGGCTGCAATGCCGTTACGCTTCAGCTCCACTCCAATCTTGCCTTCCGCAGTGAACTTCACCGCGTTGGAGATCAGATTGAGGACGATCTTTTCCCACATCTGCAAATCCACGTACACCGGTTCGTCAAGGTCGGGACAATTCACTTCGTACTGCAGCCCGGCCTTCTCGATCGCAGAACGGAACACGCTCGCAACTTCCGCCGTTGCCATCCCGAGGGCGGTCGGTTGATACATTGCCTGCGCTCTTCCGGCCTCGATACGCGAGAAGTCCAGCAGCGTATTCACCAGCTTGAGCAGCCGCAGCACGTTTCTGTGCACCAGTTCGATTTCACTCGCGGATGCGGTGATGCTGTTTCCCCGCGCCAACAGATCTTCGATCGGGCCCAGAATCAGTGTCAGTGGCGTGCGCAGTTCATGACTTACGTTGCTGAAAAAAGTGGTCTT
>Ga0207761_1000131_pt1 | contig 23237 bp, 25 predicted proteins | sample LuqExpMetageno34_FD_187792 | JGI IMG/M metagenome (GOLD analysis project Ga0207761, IMG submission 187792) | Tropical forest soil microbial communities from Luquillo Experimental Forest, Puerto Rico - Sample 34 (SPAdes) | ecosystem: Environmental > Terrestrial > Soil > Tropical forest ... | reverse complement strand
GGCGATCGGACTGGATACGCCGGGACCGGCAAGCGCGGCGGGGCAATTGAGCGCGCGCGGGTCGACAAACTTCGTTCATGCGAATTGGGCGGGCTTTGACATTCGCGACGGGCTGGCAAAGAAACTGGGTAGGCCGGTTTGCTACTTGAATGATGCTAACGCGGCGGCGCTCTGGGGACACTACGCGATATTTGGCGCGAACAGCAAAGAGACGTCCATTTCGATTGTGATCGGGACGGGAAATGGCGGCGGAATTATTTTGGACGGGAGAGTAGTGAAGGGAAAAAACGGATTCGGCGGAGAATTGGGCCATGTGCTGATTCCGTACCAGAGCATTTCGGGAACGGCCGGGATAAATCCGCTCTGCAATTGTGGGCGGGTAGGAGATCTGGAGTCGTTGTGTTCTCTGACGGCAATCGAACGGAACATCCTGCCGTACCTGTTGCCGAAATATCCGGGTCACGAATTGGCGAAGGCGGATGTGCATCAAGCGGCGAAGCTGGTTCGCGGAATGGCGGACAAGGGCGACGCGTTGTCGAAGGAAGTGTTCCGGATTCAGGCGCACGCGCTGGGATTGTTCTTCGACGAGATGATCAACACCTTCGATCCCGACGCGTTGATCGTCGGTGGCGGGGCCATTGAAGCCAGCCCGCAATTCCAGAAGTGGTTTGTGCAGGAGATTCGCGCAGGGATGCCCCCGCAGCGGGAGGAGCAGGCCGGAATTCCGATTCACATCATGCCGAACGGAGACACCGCCGGCGCGCGTGGTGCGGCAATCGAAGCATTGGCGCTGGCGCGCAGCGGGGGACTGGCGTAGTCTCCATACATTCTGTGGCACTCATTCCTTGACCAAGTAGAGGGCGCGCTCGAGTTCGAGTTCGAGCTTGGCGCCGCGCGGCAAATTCAGTTCTTCGCCGCGGCCAGATTCAGCCAAGTAAGCTTCGAGAGCGCCGAGAGCCGCGCCTTCGGCTGCTTCCTTTTTGTTGCGATCCTTCACGCCCTTGATTGCGCCGGTAGCTGCGCCAGCGGCGGCGGCTTGCGCCGCATCTTTCTGATTACTGCTCCGGCCCTCGATGACGCCTTCCTGAATCGGTGCAGATTTGATGCTGTGATCCCCAGGAACCGCCGTAACTTCGGCGACGATGGGCAGTTTGCCAAAACGAGTGGCGATGTCGTCGAAGGTGAGGCAAAGTTTGGCGCGACCGGTGGTGCCGGCAGGTTCGACGCGGCTGACATGGCCGAGAATTTGTACGCCAGCGGGGAGATAAACGCCCTGACCGGCCTCGAGAGGCTCGAGCGTACGAACGCGGAAGCTCTGGTTGCGGCGAAGATCTTTCGTGCTCATCTCGTCTTCAAGGCGCACGAGGAATTTTGTGCCGGGAGCGACCGCAAGAACCTCCAGGGGCAGACCGTGGCGCTGGCCATCGGCAACGCGTGCGGGGTAAGGGATGTTCGCCGGTTCGCGATTCTCATAGTTAGGCGCTTCCGGCGCCGGCTCCTGAGCTTTCGAGAGGCCCGCGAACAGCAGAACAATGCCGGCCAAAAAGGCCGCCCGGGGTTTGGCTGCAAGATTTCTTGAAAAGATGAGCATGTATTTGATCCCGGTTCACGCGGAGCACGTAAGGCGCCTGTCTGGATAAGGATAGCCTTCCGCTAAGTGCATGAAAGTTCTGTATTTGTGAGATTTTGCAGCTTCAAATAAAACGGACCATGCTGGGAGGAAACGACACCATGTTGTGTTCCGCTGACACCGGAGCGCCCCAAGATGCTTTGGGATCCGCTTTCCGGTGATCAATTATTGGAGCTACTGCCAGATTCCTCTATGACGGCGCGCGGCCGAGGGTCGGTGTTGACCTTCGGCGGCGTGGGTGGGCGGTGGTCGACAACCTCGAACCCTTCGGGAAGATCGAAGAGCTTTACGTCAGGTTCGCCGAGCATGACGTCACTCACGGTGAATACTTGCTTGCCGAAACGCGGATCAGAAACGATGGAGAGCAGGTTAATGCCAAGCTCGGGCGAGTACCAATATTCCCACATGGCTGTTGTTTTGCGATCGTTGCCGAAGATCCACTGGTTATAAATCACTGAATCGCGAGTGCCGGTGGTTTCGAGCCCGCTGATTACCTGCTTGCCCAGTTCTTCATGGATCGCGCTGCCACGATCGTTGGAGAGCTCGCCGGTCTTGACGGCGGCCTGTCTGTAAACCGAGGTCGTGGTAGGGGAGTAGTAGGTCAAAACGCACTGGTGGGGCTTTTCGAGCATGAAGCAGTTGTACAGAGTGTGGGCAGTGGGATCGGTGAGTTGGATCGTCGTCATCTGCGAGTCGATTTTTCCGTTTTTCGGGACCAGAAACCACCGTTCCTGGTAGACGCGCCCCTTGCCATCGCGGGCGATTCGGCGTTGGTTGACGGTCGTGATGGTGCCGCCGTCGTACAGCGTTTTAATCCATTCGGTTTGCAGGGTGATCGTGAAAGGCGCACCCGCTTTCGGCGGAATGACGATGCTCTCGAGGGTCTCCCGCACACCGCCGTCCTGAACCGTAAACTGTGGAGTGGCCTTGGGAGGAGCCGAGTCGGGCCTCGCCGGAGTCTGCGCAACAGCGAGTTGCAGGGCTGTGCAGGTCAGCGACAGGAAGACGGAGACGCGAAGGCGCATAGTGACCTCCTTGGCAAGTTACGGACTTTAACACGAAGGATGGGCTACGGGAAGAGCCTTAAAGTCGAGCGGAGGCATTGCTGACTCCGGAGAGGACCTCTGTATTTTCGGTCTGCCTGTCCTGAAGAACAGCTAACGGGAAATGGCTCACGGTTCTATTCCTGCGCCCTCGCGGCAGACCTATAATCCCCGCGAAATCCAGCCTACGTGGTTTCCACCCGACAAGATTCCTTACGTTGCCAACAATCGCGACGAAGGAAGGAGGAGCGCCATGCCCTCACGCTTTTTCGCAATGCGCCGCCGGTTGGTGATTAGCGGCATGGTCGTAGCCACGTTGCTGGCAGGTGGCTCGCAGATTCTTGCGCAAACAGGCATAACGGTTTCCGTGCAGCCGACTAGCGCAACGGTGCAGGTGCCTGGCGGGACCCAGCAGTTTACGGCAACGGTGCGAAACGACCGGCGCCACCGGGGTGTGCGTTGGACATTAAATGGCACGGGTTGCAGCGGCAGCGCTTGCGGAACACTTTCGGCGAACACGAGCGGGTCGGGCATACCAATTACGTACACTGCGCCCGCAACGGTTCCGAATCCAGCGACTGTGACGCTGACGGCTACGTCGGTGTCGAACACGTCGAAGCATGCGGCCGCAAACATTTCTTTGACCGGTGTTGCCGCGGTGTCGGTTACGGTGGCACCTGCATCCGCGTCCGTGGGAACGTCTGCGACGCACGGATTCACCGCGACGGTGACGAATGACACCGGGAATCAGGGCGTGACTTGGGCGCTGTCGCAGTCGGGAACGGGCTGCGCACCCGGATGCGGAGCGCTGTCGAATCAGACGGCGACGACGGTGACGTACACGGCGCCTGCTTCCATACCAACAAATCCGGCGGTAACGCTGACAGCTGCGTCGATAAAGGATCCGACGAAGACCGCCGCGGCCACGATCACGGTGACGGCGACCGCGACGGTGAGTGTCGCGATTTCGCCCAAGCGCGGCAGCCTGGTGATTACGCAAAGTCGGCCCGTGACCGCGACAGTCGCCAACGATGTCGGCGGGGTTGGCGTGACGTGGTCCGCTTCCGGGCCAAACTGTGCGGGGAGCGCTTGCGGAACGTTTACGAACGTGACGACAACCTCGGCGACGTATATTGCGCCAGCGGCTGCGGGTTCCTACTCGGTGGTGGCGACGAGTGTCACAGACGTGACCAAGAGCGCTTCAAGCTCCTTCAGCGTGACCGATCTTTCGGGTGTGCTGACGTATCACAACAACCTTTCGCGCGACGGAACAAATTCGCACGAATTCGCCCTGACAACCGGCAACGTGGCGACGGCAACGTTCGGCAAGCTATTTTCGTGCCCTACGGATGGAGCGATCTACGCTCAGCCGCTTTGGGTGCCGAATCTGACCGTGGTCGGCTCGGTTCACAACGTGGCGCTGGTTGCCACGCAGCACGACAGCCTGTACGCGTTCGACGCCGACGCGTCTCCCTGCGTGACTTTGTGGCACGTGAACCTGATTGATTCCACACACGGAGGTACGACGGGCGAGGTCACGGTGCTGTCCTCGGGAACTGGCGCTTTGGTGGGAAGCGGGTACGGGGACATCGCCCCGGAAGTTGGCGTGACCGGCACGCCGGTGATCGATCCAACGACAAACACATTGTATGTGGTGAGCAAATCGGTCAACGCGAACACGCAGTTCTTCCAGCGATTGCACGCGATCGACATCACCACCGGAAACGAGCGGGTGACGCCTCGCAGCATCGACTCGACAATCACAGTGGCAGGCACAGGGGCCGGTTCGGTCGGCGGGCAAGTTGCGTTTGACCCGCGAAATGAGAATCAGCGGCCCGGGTTGGTGCTGTACAACGGCGTGGTGTATGTAGCCTGGGCATCCCACGAGGACCATGATCCTTATCACGGCTGGGTGATCGGCTTCAGCGCGTCGACGCTGGCGCCGGTGACGAATGCCGCATTCAACACCACGCCGAATCAGGTGGGAACTTCCACCTATTCGCGCGGTGGAATATGGATGGGAGGCGGCGCGCCCGCTGTCGATTCAACAGGAAACCTGTACTGCATCACGGGAAACGGAACATTCGATGCGAATACGGGCGGCGCGAACTACGGAGACTCGGTGTTGAAATTGAGCACGACGAACGGGTTATCTCTGGCGGACTATTTCACGCCGCTGGACCAGGCCACGCTGGATGCGAACGACACGGACTTTGGCTCTGGCGCCGCGACTGTGCTGATCGACCAACCCCTGGCGCCGACGCCGCACCTGGTGGTCGGCGGAGGCAAGCAGGGCAATTTGTTCGTGTTGAATCGCGACAACCTGGGGAAGTTCAGCAGTTCGACCAACAACGTTGTGGAGACTGTGAACGTTGGCAATTCGATCTTCGCCACGCCGGTATTTTGGCAGAACACTTTGTACGTTGCTGGAGTGAGCGGTGCGCTGAAGCAGTTTGCCTTCAACGTGAACACGGGACAATTCGGAGGTGCGCCGGCATCACAATCGGCAACAACGTATGGATTTCCCGGCGCGACGCCGTCGCTTTCGGCGAATGGGATCAGCAACGCAATTATCTGGACGTTGGACAATTCTCAATACTGCACGCCGCAATCGCCTGGGTGCGGCGCCACAGTGCTGCATGCGTACGACGCCACGAACCTGGCGACGGAGCTGTGGAACAGCTCGCAAGCGGCGGGGAACCGCGACAAAGCCGGAAATGCGGTGAAGTTTACGGTCCCCACTGTTGCAAACGGGCGGGTGTACGTAGGGACGCGCGGGAACAACACCGGCGGCACGGATGCGTCGAGCAGCACGCCAGGTGAGCTGGAAGTGTACGGCTTGTTTCCGAACTGATGGCGCGCAATCAGCGTGAATCCAGGAATTTTTTGACACGGCGGAGCACCGTGGCGTACATCGCTTCCGTCACCCGGCCGGTTTGCGTGTTTTGCTGGGAAGGATGAAAGACTCCGAACAGGGGAGGAACATCGGGAGCGATTTGCATCTCGGCGCCGTGGGCGAATTGGTAGGCGGAACGTGATTTGATTTTGCCTTGTTTCTTCAGAAGTTCCAGGAAGGCGTCCCAGGCGATGCGGCCGAGGGCCAGCACGGCCTTGGGTTGGAGAACGGCGAGTTCCCGTTCGAGATACCCGCGACAATTCAGGATCTCGGTCGGGAGAGGCTTGTTTTCGGGAGGAGCGCACCTGACTGCAGCGGCAATGTAGGCATTCTTCAATTGGAGTCCGTCATCTCGACGGACGGAGGTGGGTTGATTGGCGAATCCGGCTTTGTAGAGAGCTTTGTAGAGGAAATCGCCGGAGCGGTCGCCCGTGAAGACGCGGCCGGTGCGATTGCCTCCGTGCGCGGCGGGGGCCAGGCCGAGGATGAAGAGTTGAGCGTGGGGATCGCCGAAACCGGGGACGCCGCGACCCCAGTATTCCCAATCGCGGTAGGCGCGGCGCTTTTCGCGTGCGACTTGCTCGCGATAGGGAACGAGGCGAGGGCATGTACGGCAGGCGGTGACTTCGTCAGAGATAATTTTCAGCGTCGCGGTGGAGTTCACTTCTTGCCTTTGAGCATTTCCGCGAGGATGACCGCCTGGTTTTGCTTTTCGTCTTTGCGGCCGAAGAGCAAACTCACCTTCTTGTGGTCTTTTTCAAGCTTCTTAATCTCGGCAAGCAGCTCCATCTTGTCCTTCAGCTCTTTGCGATAACGCTTCTCGAATTCCGGCCAGTCTTCGGAGGCATGAAAGGATTTGCGAAGCGCATCGCTGGGTGCGATTTCCTTGAGCCAGAGATCGACATGCGCTCGCTCTTTGGTAAGGCCCCGTGGCCAGAGGCGATCGACGAGAATGCGGAAGCCGTCTGTCTTTTCGGGCTTATCGTACACGCGCTTGGTTTGAATCATGGCTCATCTCCCCGCAGCAGGCGCAATACTTTGTCGTGCAGGATGCCGTTGGTGCTCACGAAGCGGCCCTTGTAAATCGTATGCTCGCCATCGATGGTGGTGGATTTCCCGCCGGCCTCTTCGACGATGATGCCGAGCGGGGCGAGGTCCCAGGCCTTAGATACCCAGTCGACCGCGGCCTCGACCGCGCCTTCCGCAACTAGCATGTGTTGCCAGAATCCGCCGATGGAGCGGCTGCTGCGCGCCGCGTCGGCCATGCGGCGCATGGATTTGCGCGCCTCCATATTCTTGGCCCAGCCGGTACCGGTAGTGAAGAACATGGCTTCCTCGAGGCTTTTACGCTGCGAAACGTGAATGCGCTTCCCGGACCGGTAGGCGCCTTCGCCCTTATAAGCCCACCAGCGTGTCCCTTGCGAGAGCGCGGGCGCGCTGACCATTCCTGCGACGATTTCGTCATTTTCTTCGATGCCGATGAGTGTGCCGAACGTAGGGATGCCGCGGGAAAATTCTTCGGTACCGTCGATCGGGTCGATGATCATCCGCGGTCGGCCGTTGCTGGCGGGCTCGCTGGGCGGCTCCTTACTGGTTTCTTCGCCGACGACATCGATAGTCAGGCCACTTTCGCTCACCTTCTTGAGGGCCATCGCTTCGACCGCTTTGTCAGCGACGGTGACAACAGTGCCGTCGGCTTTTTTCTCACGACCCAACGTGTCACTGCGGAAGTACTTCATGGAGATTTTGTCCGCTTCCTCGACGATCGCCTGCAACAGCGGTTCGTACTTCGCTCGAAAGTTCATCTAGTCTCCGCTCATGCGCGCATTTGACACGATTCTCGGCTCTCCCTAGCATACAAGTTCGGCGCTATGAACGCTTCTTCCAACACGGGTGCCGTCCTGGACCGCATTCTGGAGGCGCGGCGTGCGGAGGTGGATCACCGCAAACGCGTGCTGCCGGAGACCGCGCTGAAGTACGGCGTGAAGGCGGCGGAGCCGGTGCGTGATTTTGCGGCGGCGCTTTCACGGGATGGACTAAACATCATCGCGGAGCTGAAGCCTGCTTCGCCTTCGCGCGGGGTGATTCGCGAGCCGTTTGATGCGTCCGGGTTGGCCAAGGCGCTGGAAGCGGCGGGAGCGGCGGCGTTGTCGGTGTTAACCGAAGGCGAGTTTTTTCGAGGGTCACTAAAGAATTTGCGGGATGCGCGCAAGCAGGTGGCTCTGCCGGCGTTGCGCAAGGATTTCATCTTCGATCCGTGGCAAGTGTGGGAAGCACGGGCGAACGATGCGGATAGTTTTCTGCTGATCGTCGCGGCGCTGGAAGACGGGCTGTTGCGCGACCTGATCGCGCTCGGGCGAGAGCTGAAGATGGAGCCGCTGGTAGAAGTGCACACGCAAGCTGAATTGGAGCAGGCGCTGGCGGCTTCGGCTCGGATTGTAGGCGTGAATAATCGCGATTTGAAGACGCTGGCCGTGCGCATGGAAACTTCGTTTGAGTTGATTGAGCAGATTCCAGAGGAATGCCTGGCTGTCGCGGAGTCTGGATTGCGGACCCATGCCGATCTGGCGGGATTGAGGGCCGCTGGGTTCGATGCATTTTTGATCGGCGAACATCTCATGGCAGCGGCCGATCCCGCGGCGGCTCTCTTTCATCTTCTTGGCCCTGCAAAATAACCCGTCTAGGCGCGTCTTCCGGTAAGATGGCTGCATGGTTCGCGTGAAAATCTGCGGTATTACGAAGTGGGAGGACGCCAAGCTGGCGGCCGAGCTGGGTGCGCATGCGATTGGCCTCAATTTCTACGAGCAGAGCCCGAGATGCGTGACTCCGTTTGCGGCGACCGAGATTCTGCGGCGATTGCCGCCGTTTGTCTCTGCTGTTGGCGTGTTTGTGAACTGGGAAGCGGCAGCGGTGGTGGCGCTGGCCAAGGCGTTGCGATTGGCAGCCGCGCAACTACACGGCGACGAATCCGCTCAAGTGGCGGAACGCGTGGCGGAATATTTGCCGGTGATCAAGGCATTGCGATTGGGTCAGGGCACCGATGCGCCGGATTTTGTGAAGTATCGTGCGGCTTCCGCGTTTTTGCTGGACTCGGCGGCATCGGGGCAGTACGGCGGCACGGGGACCACCGGGAACTGGCATGCGGCCCGTGCCGCGGCCAAATCGCAAAGGATTTTGCTGGCCGGCGGGCTGACTCCGGAAAATGTGGGCGAAGCGGTCCGGATTGTGCGCCCTTATGCGGTGGATGTGGCGAGTGGGGTGGAAGCGCGGCCAGGGAAAAAAGACCCGGTGAAGATGCGTGCGTTTTTCGAGGAAGTCGGACGCGCCAGCCGGGAAATTTCGTAGGCTATTTTTCGCAGGGACCGCCTGCTGAGGCGGTCCGCGCTCACGCAACACCGAAGACCTATCACAGGATCTGATAGGCTATTTTGCTGAATTCCTGCCTGAGCAAGGTACAATAGACGACTTCAAACATGAGCAGCCAACTCACCATACCGGCGGCGGTGCCGGGGCGATTCGGTCCCTACGGGGGCCGCTACGTTCCGGAAACGCTGATGGTGCCTATCTTCGAGTTGGAGCGCGTCTACGAGCAAGCCAGGCAGGACCCAGCATTTCAGGCGGAATTCCAGGGACTGCTGAAGAATTTCGCGGGTCGGCCAACGCCGCTGCAATTTGCTGAACGGCTAACGTCAAAGTTCGGCGGTCCAAGAATCTACCTCAAGCGCGAAGATTTGCTCCACACCGGCGCGCACAAGATCAACAACGCCATTGGACAGGGACTGCTTGCTGTGCGAATGGGCAAGCCGCGGATTATTGCGGAGACCGGCGCGGGACAACACGGCGTAGCGTCGGCGACCGTGGCGGCGCACCTGGGTTTGCAGTGCACCGTGTACATGGGCACGGAAGACACGGCCCGTCAGGCGCTGAACGTGGCGCGCATGCGCATGCTGGGCGCCGAAGTCGTGGGCGTGGAATCCGGCAGCAAGACGCTGAAGGACGCGATCAACGAGGCCATGCGCGACTGGGTAACCAATGTGCGCTCGTCGCACTACTTGCTCGGTTCGGTTCTCGGCGCACATCCGTATCCCACGATGGTGCGAGATTTTCAGGCGGTGATTGGCCGCGAGGCTCGCGCGCAGATTTTGAGCGCGGAGAAGCGACTGCCGACGCATCTGTACGCGTGCGTCGGCGGCGGATCGAATTCGATTGGATTGTTCTACGAGTTTCTGAAAGATACCGACGTGAGGATGGTAGGAATCGAGGCTGGCGGGCGCGGGAACGGGCTCGGCGAACATGCGGCGCGGCTCGCGGCGCATCAGGGATTTACGGGCGCGCGGCCGGGTGTGCTGCAGGGAACGTACACGTACGTGCTGCAGAACGAGGACGGGCAGATCGCTTCGACGCATTCGATTTCTGCGGGGCTGGACTATCCCGCGATCGGGCCGGAACACGCCTGGCTGGCGGATCAGCGGCGCGCCGAGTATGCCGCGGTGTCCGATGCCGCAGCACTGGAGGCGGCCAAGCTGCTCTCTCGCACCGAGGGAATTATTCCCGCGCTCGAATCCGCGCACGCGCTGGCGGGTTTGATGGAACGCGCGCCACAAATGAAGGCGAGCGATCTGGTAATCGTGAATCTGTCGGGCCGCGGCGACAAGGACATGGACACCTACAAACGCCTGCTGTAATCCGGCCACACGATGAGTATTGTGCCTGCCAATTCGACGCGTATTGGAAAGCGATTTGCTGAGTTGCGCGCGGCCGGCGAACTCGGGCTCGTCGCATACATCACCGCGGGCGATCCGACGCTGGATGTGACTCTGGAATTCGTACTGGCGCTGGCGGATGCGGGCGCCGATGTGATCGAACTCGGCGTGCCGTTCAGCGATCCGCTGGCGGATGGGCCGACGATTCAGCGGGCCTCGGAGCGCGCGCTGAAATCGGGAACGACTCTGGCGGGCGTGACGGATTTAGTGCGGCGAATTCGCAAAACAAGCCAGGTCCCGCTGGTGCTGTTCAGTTACTACAATCCGATTTTGCAGATGGGGCTGGAGAAATTCGCAAAGGCAGCTGCGGACGCCGGCACGGATGGGGTGTTGGCGACGGATTTGACGCCAGAAGAATCGGCGGAGTACCGGCGGATACTGCATGGACACGGGCTGGATACCGTTTTCCTGGCTGCACCGACTTCGAGCGACGAGCGGCTGAAGATCATTTCGGCGGCCTCGAGCGGGTTTCTATACCTGATTTCGCGTACGGGCGTGACCGGAGCGAAGGATTCATTGTCGGACGAATTGCCGGCATTGCTGCGGCGCGTTCACCAGTTCACGGAATTGCCGGTGGCGGTGGGATTTGGGATTTCGCAACCGGCGCACGTGAGCGTGCTGGGTGGGCTCGCGGATGCGGCGGTAGTGGGGTCCGCGCTGGTGTCAGAAATTGAAAAAGCATCTTCCGTGGAGACGGCAACGGCGGCGCTGCGCGATCGCGTACAGAAGTTGAAGGAAGCTGGGCGGCATGGCCTTTCGCGTCGGGAGGCCACCCGATGAATATTTCGGACTGGCGCCGCAAAATGGACGAGATCGACAAGCAACTGGTGGAGTTGCTGAACGAGCGGTGCAAGTGCGCGCTGGAGATCGGCCACTTGAAGCTGCAGTCGAAAATCCCGCTGTACCAGCCGGCGCGCGAAAAGGAAGTGCTGGACAACGCGGAGACCAATAATCAAGGGCCACTGTCGCATGAGGCGATCCGGCGACTGTTCGAACGCATTATCGACGAAGCCCGCTCGGCGGAACGCATCGCCATGCACAGCGAGAGTTCAATCACCCACGACGGTGAAAAGTGAACGGAGAGATTCCGAGGAGTTGAGGGCAAACCATGGTCATTGTGATGCAGGAAGGCGCGACGGACGAGCAGATTCAGCGCGTAATCGACCGGATTGTGGCGAGCGGGTTCGATGTGCACCGGTCGACGGGAGCGGCGCACACGGTGCTGGGCGCGGTCGGCGTGCACCGCGATTTCGATCATCGCGATTTCGAAATTATGGAAGGCGTGCGCGAGGTTGTGCGCATCACACAGCCGTTCAAGCTGGCTAGTCGGCAGTTCAAGCCGCATGGAACCGTGGTGGACTTGGGGCGTGGCGTAACCATCGGCGGCACTGAGATTGCCGTCGCCGCGGGGCCGTGCTCGGTGGAGTCTGAAGAACAGATTAACGCGGTGGCGGAGGCCGTGGCCACAGCCGGTGCGAAGATCATGCGCGCGGGTGCGTTCAAGCCGCGGACCTCACCCTACGCGTTTCAGGGGCTGGGTGAAAAGGGATTGCAGATGATGCGCAAGGCCGCGGACAAGTTTGGCTTGTTCGTGGTCAGCGAAGTGATGGACCCTTCGCAGATTCCGATGATGAGCGGCTACGTAGATATTTTCCAGGTAGGCGCCCGGAACATGCAGAACTACTTTTTGTTGCGCGCGCTCGGGGAAGTGCAGAAACCTGTGCTTCTGAAGCGCGGCATGTCGGCAACGATCGAGGAGCTGCTGCTCAGTTCGGAATACATTTTGGCTGGCGGAAACTACAACGTGATTTTGTGCGAGCGCGGCATTCGTACCTTTGAGACGTACTTGCGGAACACGTTGGACATTGCGGCGATTCCTGTCATCAAGAAACTGTCACATTTGCCGATCGTGGCCGACCCTTCGCATGGCACTGGCCGGCGCGATAAAGTGGCCCCAATGGCGCGCGCCGCGGTGGCTGCCGGTGCGGACGGACTGCTGATTGAAGTGCACAACGATCCGGATCACGCGCTTTCCGACGGTGCGCAATCGCTGACTCCCGGTGAGTTCAACCAATTGATGAGCGAAGTGCGGATTATTGCGCCCGCTGTGAATCGTCATCTCGCGTAAACAATGGCACATCTGATTCAACGCGTGAGCATCCTGGGGACGGGGCTGATTGGGGCGTCGTTTGCCCGCGCGCTCCGGAAATATACGCCAGACATGCAGATCGTCGGGTGGGATAAGCCCGAAGTGATCCTCGAAGCGCGGAAGCAGGGGATTATCGACGAGGGATTCTTCGAGTCGCTGGAGCCGGCCATCCGGCGCGCGGACTTGATCTATGTGGCGCTGCCGATTGGCGCGACCCTGGATTTGCTGCCGGAGCTGGCGCAGCACGCGCCGCCGCATGCGCTTGTCACCGACGCCTGCAGCACGAAGATGCGCATCTTCCAAGCGGCGAGCGAACTCTTCGTGGAAGAAGTTGGTCCGATTTTTCTAGCGGGCCACCCGATGGCGGGGCGGGAGCTGGCCGGGCTGGCGAGTGCCGACGCGGACCTCTTTCAGCATGCGACCTATGCGTTAGTGGGAACGGCGGATGACACACATGATCCACGGGTTGTGGCGTTCGTCAAAATTCTGGAGAAAATCGGCGCCCGGCCACTGTGGATCGGTGCGCAGCAGCACGATTACGGCGTGGGCCTGGCGTCGCACTTGCCGCAACTGGCGGTCGTCGCCCTCGCTTCGTTCTTGTATGACCGGCTCGACGAAAAGGGGTTGCCGATTACGCTGGCGGGGCCGGGATTGCGCGACACGCTACGGCTGGCGGGGAGCCCGTATGGGATGTGGCGGGACATTGTGTTGACGAATCGGGAAGTGTTGTCGGCGGCGCTGGATTTGCTCGCGCGGCGGATCGATGATGTGAAAGAGCGGCTGGGCTCGCGTGATTTGGAAGCGGATTTTGAGGCGGCGAATGAGCTGTATAAGTTGTTGCGGAGTTTGTAGTGGATTGCATCGTTGCGTTCGACGAAGAGAGATTCCTCGCTCCGCTCGGAATGACGGGCTCCCTTAAGCAAACCTGCCTGACACGAGCTAAAGGCTATGCTACAAAGAAGCGATCATGGATAAACGTGTAGCGGGACCGGACCCGGCTCTTGCGCAGCTGCGCGACGGGATGACGGTACTTTGCGGCGGGTTCGGTTTGTGCGGAATTCCCGAAAATCTGATTGCAGCGGTGCAGCGCAAGGGAACCAAGGAGCTGACGATCGTCAGTAACAATGCGGGTGTGGACGATTTCGGGCTGGGGTTGCTGCTGCAGAACAAGCAAGTGAAGAAGATGATTTCGAGCTATGTCGGCGAGAACAAATTGTTCGAGCGGTTGGTGCTAAGCGGAGAATTGCAAGTAGAGTTGAACCCGCAGGGGACGCTCGCGGAACGGCTGCGCGCGGGCGGCGCGGGGATTCCCGCGTTTTACACGTCAACTGGTTACGGCACCACCGTCGCAGAAGGGAAAGAGACGCGCGAGTTCGATGGGCGGCATTACGTGATGGAGCGCGCGCTCCGCGGCGACTTTGCGTTCATCAAGGCTTGGAAGGGCGATCGCTGGGGCAATCTGATTTACCGGAAGACCGCCCGGAATTTCAACCCCATGATGGCAACGGCGGCGGATTACGTGATTGCCGAAGTAGAGCAACTGGTGGAGCTGGGGCAGTTGCCGGCCGACCAGGTGCACACGCCCGGGATATTTGTGAATGCCATTTTTCAGGGTGCGAATTATGTGAAGCGAATTGAAAAACGCACCGTGGGAAAAGACGCATAGAGTGTCACCATGCCACTAACTGACGAGCAGAAGCGGGAGCGGATTGCACGGCGGATCGCGCGGGAATTGCGCGACGGTTACTACGTGAATCTGGGAATTGGGATGCCGACAGCGATTGCAAATTACGTTCCGGCGGGCATGGATGTGGTTCTGCAGTCAGAGAACGGAATGCTCGGCGTGGGGCCGTATCCGCTGGAGTCGGAGGTTGATCCGGATTTGATCAACGCAGGGAAAGAGACAGTGACAGAGTTACCGGGCAGCGTCTATTTTTCGTCGGCCGATTCGTTTGCGATGATACGCGGCGGGCACGTGGACCTCACGGTGCTCGGCGCTTTGCAGGTCGATGAAAAGGGTACGCTGGCGAACTGGGCGATTCCGGGGAAGATGTTGAAGGGCATGGGCGGCGCGATGGATCTGGTGGCCGGAGCGAAGCGCGTGTTCATCGCGATGGAGCATGCCACAAAGGATGGCAAGCCCAAGATTCTGAAGAAGTGCACGCTGCCGCTGACAGGAGTGGAAGTGGTGGATCACATCGTGACGGAGCTGGGTTTCATCGATGTAACCCCGCGCGGGTTGGTGCTGCAGGAGATTGCGCCGGATACGACAGTGGAGGAAGTGCAGGCGTTAACCGAGCCGAAATTACTGCTGCCGCCGAATGGCCCGGCGGTGATGCATCTGTGATTTCCTTGAAGGCTTGATTGCCGTGAAGAAGCCGACGGGTCGACCACACGAGTCGCAGACAAAGCCCAAGGAACCGAAAAAGACGAAGAGCAGACCCACCCTTTCCGCGAAGAGCGCGGAAGGGATGGGGCACCCTCAAGACCTTGGTTCAGAAAAGCCGACGAAAACGGCCACGCGCCGGTCACAGGTCACATTTCCGCCGATTTCGGAGGAGATGAAGGAGTGGTCGGCGATGCTGGCGGGGGAACTGCGTTCATGGCCGCACATTGCCACTCAGAAAATGTTTGGGTTCGAGTTCTACTACAGAAAGAGCGCAGTTTTCTCCGCGTTGCCGCAGACGCGCGGGTTCGACTCGCCATCGACCCTCATCATCAAATTCAATCCTATGCCGGCAAAGCTCCTGAAACGAGCGCAGGGAGACCCGCGCATGGACGCAAGCACGCGGGTGCGGGGGAGCGGCTGGTTCTCGTTCCGCATGCATTCCGAGGCAGACCTGCGGGATGCGCTATGGTGGCTAAGCCAGGCCTACGAAGCATCTGGACGTTGATGAACAGGAAAACGTGCGCCGTGTTCGCGGCTAGTTGTTTGGATGGCTGCGGTAGACTGAAAAGAGCGAAACCGCGGCCATGAAACCCAATTCCATCGTCATCGTAAGTTTGCATACTCCCAAAGAGAAAATCTGGGGCATTTTGCTGGACATTTCGGTCGCGGGTGTAACCATGCGCGGTATCGACTTGAACTCCTTCGACCATTTTGTGAGCGAAATCAACCAGCTCGACGCGGAACGGGTTGGATTGCCGACGATTTTTTTCCCCATGAACCGCGTGGAACGGATTTCGTTAGACGAAGCTTCAGGCTCGATTCCCAGCATGGCGGAGATTTTCGAAAGGAAAATCGGGCGCAGTTTGTTTGACTATCTGGCCCAGTTCGCCTGACCTGCGATATTCTTTCAGTAAATGAAAGCCCGGATCTGGACGGTACCCAACCAAATCACCTTGCTCCGTTTGGGCTTCCTGCCGTTTTTCCTCATTTTGATTTTGTACGAAAGGTACCAGTGGGCGCTGTTTGTGCTGGTGTTCGTAGCGTTGACAGACGCGGTGGACGGGTACTTGGCGCGCACGCTGCACCAGAAGTCGGCGCTCGGGGCGTATCTGGATCCGATCGCGGACAAGCTGCTGTTGTCGTCGTCGTTCATTGTGCTGGCAATGACGAAGAAAATCCCCTGGTGGCTGACGATCCTGGTGCTGAGCCGCGACGTGCTGCTGCTGGTCGTAGCGGGAGTAATTCTGATTGTGCAGGGCTACCGGCCGTTTCCACCGAGTTTGCTGGGGAAAGCGACAACATTCTTTGAAATTGCGCTGGTATTCTTCGTTGTGTTTGCGGCGGCGTATCCAAACGATCGCGCCGAAGGAATCATCCAGTATCTGAGCTATATCGTGGCGGTGCTCGTGACCGTTTCAGGCTTCCATTACGCGGTGACGACGGCGCGGCGGCTGCACGCCTCGCAATGAACGCGGTTCAGCCAGCCCACGGCACGCGATCGCGGTAGTGCAGAAACATGACGATGAAGCTTGCAATAGTAACGAGTCCCGCTAACCAGCCCAGCGCGTAGGCGCGGTTGCGCTCACTCGCGTTCATGGGCTGGCGATCGGCCATGATTTTCCCCAAGGCGAAACCGGTGGCCAGACCGCCAAAGTGGGCAACGTTATCCGCACCGATAAAAAAGCCGAGAAGGAATACGGAAATCGCCCAGGAGATGAGGCGAGATCGCAAAGCTCTTGCTTCGATGCTGCCGCGTTTGCCGCTAACGGCGATTAAAATGCCAATCAGGCCCATAAGCGCGCCGCTCGCGCCGACAGCGGGATGGAAGAACATGCTCAACGCGAATCCGGCGACGCCGGTCAAAATGTAAATGAACAAATAGCGTGCCGAGCCGTATAGTTCTTCGACCACCGGTCCAATGTCGAGCAGAACCATCATGTTAAACCCAATATGGATCAGCCCCCCGTGCAGGAACATCGCTGTGACGAGCCGGTACCACTGATGGAGCAAATAGGCAGCTATGTTGCTCGAACCAAGGCGATACAGCGTCTCCGAGTCCATGCCCCAAAGGATGCTCAAGCCGCCCATTTTTCCAGCGTGCATCGTGCCCATGAGTTCGGCGGCGAACATGATGATATTGACGATAAGCAGCACGGTGGTGACCGGGGCATGCCCGCCGAAAAATTCGGCGAGGCCCTTGCTCCAGGCAGCCAGGCCGAAACGCAGATTGGCACCGCACTGGTGGCAGCGATTGGCGTTGATGCCGACGAGAGCGCCGCAAGAAGGGCAGAGCTGCGGGCGGCGTTCGCCGGAGCCGAACAGGCCCGAGAACATGTTTTTGAGACGCTGCACACGCATCTGCCATTGATAGGGAAGGGGCAACACTCCTCCTTGCACGGGGTTTTGACCGTTCTATAATACCGAAAACGCAGCAAAAGTAAGGTGACGCGAGGGACAAATGGACAAATTCGAAGAACTGGGCAAGCGTTTGGATGAAGAATTGAGCCGGCTGCGGCGCTGGGTGGAAGACGAAGTCGCTCCGGAGACGGAGAAGCGCAGCGCGCAGTTTTTGCGCGAGGTCTCGGAGAAACTGGCTGAGGCGTCGAAGAAGCTGGAGGCGCGCATGGAAGCACGCAAGCCGCAAACTCCGTCGCAGACTCCGCCGGAACCGCCTCAATCGTGAACCGGTCCGGGCCTCTTCTTGGAATTGCTGCTATTTGTGGCAGCCTGCTCCTGGCGGGTTGCGGCGCGAAAAGGCCTGCGTCCAGTCATCGGCAGCCGCCCCCTGCTAAGCCATCCAATACTTCAGAATCCACCGCGGATGCGGCTAAGCGGGATACCACCGTTACACCTTCGTCCGGCGGGAGGTCCGCGAAGACCCCGCCTACTCCTGCTCCAGCGGGCTACACCGAAGAAGGAAACGCTTCGTGGTACGGCAATCCGTTTCACGGACGGCGCGCGTCGAATGGCGAAGTCTACGATATGTACAAATTCACTGCGGCGCACCGCACACTGCCGTTCGAGACAATGGTCCGCGTGACGAATCTGAGCAACGGCAAGTCGACCACCGTGCGGATCACGGATCGCGGACCGTTTGTTGCCGGACGCGTCATCGATTTATCGTTGGCGGCGGCTCGGGAGATCGAGTCAGTAGGACCGGGTGTGGTGCCGGTGCGCCTGGAAGTGCTGGGCAACGTCGACGTGACGGTGGGCTTCTTCACCGTGCAGGTAGGAGCATTCCGCGAACGTTCGAATGCGGAGCATTTGCGCGACAGGCTGAGCGCGAGTTACTCGCCGATCTTCATTCAGCAGTATGATGCGCCGGACGGGACGTTCTATCGCGTGAGAGTAGGAAAAGTGTCGGGTGAAGATGCAGCGGTTGATTTTGCGGCGCAATTGCGCGACAAGGAAGGATTCACGCCGATGGTGATCCGGCTGGACGAGAATAAGCCTGCGGGAGTGAACTGATGGACGAGAATTGCCTGTTCTGCAAAATCGGGGCGAAAAAAATTCCATCGAAAATTGTGTTTGAGGATGATGATGTGTTTGCGTTTGAGGACATCAGCCCGCAGGCGCCCACGCACATTCTGATCTGTCCCAAGAAGCATTTTGCGGCGCTGCACGACGCTTCGCATGTGGATGAGGGCTTGTTGGGAAAGTTGCAGATGGTCGCGGCGAAGATCGCCAAGGAGCGCAATCTGCTCGCGGGGTATCGGACCGTTTTCAACAATGGCAGCGGGGCGGGGCAGTCCGTGTTTCATTTGCATTTGCATTTGTTGGGTGGGCGGAATTTTCGTTGGCCGCCGGGATAGTGGGGATTCCAAGCCACATGGGCACGATTATGGTGCCGTCACAACGTCTAACAAATCGAATCATCGTAAACGTGAATGTTGAGGAGGAGTGATGACTCACTTGGCTCGCCGCGGAAGATTCTTGCTCGCAGTGACAGTCCTCGCTGCGCTCACGGTTCCGGCTTGCACACTGGCGCAGCAGGCCCCGAAATCGGGCCAACTTACTGTGGAGCGAATTTACGGACAGCCCAGCCTGAACGGGCGGCCGACGCGCGGTGTGGCCTGGCTTCCGGATGGCAAAAAGATCAGCTTTTTTGAGCCGAATGCGCAAGGAAAGACGGAATTGTGGACGATGGACGCGGCCTCGGGCGAGCGCAGCCCATTGATTTCGGCAGACAAGCTTGAATCCATCCTGCCTGCGTCTAATGGGAATACGTCGCAGGCAACCGGTGCGGGGCGGCGCGCGCCAGCACAGTATCAGTGGGCCCCTGGAGGAGATGCGTTGCTGTTCGAAGGCGCCACCTCTCTCGCCTGGTTCGACATCAAAGCACAGACAGGCCGCGTGTTGGTGACGGGAAAGGAAGGACTGGCGGACGTCAAGATTTCACCGAATGGACAGTACGTAAGTTTTCTACGCGGGCATAATTTGTGGCTCGTGGGTGTGGCGGAAGGAAAGGAGCGCGCATTCACGACTGGAGGTACGGAAGAAGTTCGCAAGGCGGAGCTGGATTGGGTCTATCCGGAGGAGCTGGAACTGTTCACGGCGTACTGGTGGGCGCCAGATTCGAATTCGATTGCCTATCTAGAGATGAATGAGAGCAAGGTGACGAAATTCCCGCTGGTGAATTTCGAATCGTACACGGGCGAGACCGAAGAACAGCGGTATCCTGTGGCGGGTGGGGCGAACGCGGTCGTGCGCGTGCTCGTTGCCGGCGTAAATGGCGGTGAAGCCCGCGCGATGGACATTGGAGCGGAGACGGACATATATGTCGCGCGCGTGAATTGGCTTCCAGATTCACAACGGATTGCGATTCAGCGATTAAACCGCGCGCAGGATCAGCTGGATTTACTGATTGCCGATACCAGCAGCGGGAAAACTTCGGTGCTGCTGAGCGAAAAAGACGCCGCGTGGATCAATGTAAGCGACGATCTACATTTCCTGAAGGATGGGAAGCGGTTTTTGTGGACCAGCGAACGATCGGGATACCGGCACCTTTATCTGTACGGAATCGACGGGAAGGAAATTGCCCAGCTGACCAAGGGCAATTGGGAAGTCAGCCACATTTCCGGTGTGGACGAAACGAAGAGCCTGGCTTATTTCGCAGCGAAAGAAAAGTCGCCGACCGAGAGCCATTTGTATCGCATAGGGCTGGACGGAAAAGGATTCTCGCGAATTACAAAAGAGGACGGCACACACACGGTGCAAACGTCGCCGGAAGGCGCGTTTTACGTTGATTCGTATTCGAACACCTCGGCCCCAACTCGGCAGGATCTGTATCGAGCTGATGGAACGAAGATGGCAACTCTCAACGAGAACAAAGTGGCCGAGTTGGCTCAATATCATTTGTCGCCGGTGGAGTTTTCGACGGTACCCGCGAAGGACGGAACGACGCTGAATTGCTTCCTGATCAAACCGCCGGAGTTTGATCCTGCGAAGAAGTATCCGGTTATCGTGTTCACCTACGGTGGCCCGCACGCACAGGTGGTGATGAATGCGTGGATGGGGCCGAACCTCTTGTGGCATCAGATGATGGCCCAGAAGGGCTATGTTATTTTTGCGCTGGATAACCGCGGGTCGTCAGGGCGCGGGCATGTCTTCGAAGCCCCGATTCACTACCGCTTTGGGATCGACGCGCTCTCGGATCAGCGCGACGGAGTGGCCTGGCTGAAGAAGCAACCGTGGGTGGACTCGAATCGCATCGGGATTTGGGGATGGAGCTTTGGCGGGTTCATGGCCACGTCCGCGATGCTGGAGGCACCAGACGATTTTAAAGTGGGATTTGCTGGTGGACCGGTCACCGATTGGCACTTTTACGACTCCATTTATACGGAACGCTACATGGGCCTGCCCAAGGATCATGAGAAGGATTACCAGGATTGCTCGCCGGTGAAATACGCCGCGGGACTAAAGGGGAAACTGCTGATTGCACACGGCACGGGCGACGACAACGTGCATTACTCGAACACGTTGGCATTGATCAACGATCTGATCAGCCAGGGGAAATACGTGGAAGTAATTGCGGCGCCCGGTCGCGGACATGGGGTGAGCGATCCCGCGGCGCGGAAGATTGTTTGGAGCCGGGTGACGCAGTTCTTTCTGGATAATTTGTGAGTGATCGAATCAGTTTGCAGAATCGCCAAGTCGATGGTTGGCGCTCTCGGGATTACTTTGCTTCGAGGTCCACGTCTTTGATGGGCAGGTCCCAGTGAGCGTCGAGGATTTCAAAGCGCCGCTGCTCTTCCTTCTTGTAAGTGTCTTGGTCCGGATAAAGCTGTTTGATGAGTGAGGCCGAGTCGAAGCCGTCGTGGGCGATGGCGGCGTTCTTGTAGACGATCGTAACCCGATAATCCCAGCGGCCATCTTCGGTCGTGTGGTAGACGGGCGCGACGGCAGAAACGCGGAGCATGCGGCCCATTTCCACTTCTTTCTTCAGCACGGGATAGTGATTTTTCTTGAACAGGGAAATGAATTCCTCGGCATGGCCCCATTTCACTTTGTAGTAGTACTCGACGACAAAGGGTTTGTCGGCCGCCGGTGTTGTCTGCGCGCGGAGATGGCCCATCACGCCGAAAACGAGAATGCAGACAGTGACGAGAAGAACGAAGAGCAGGGTAGTGCGAAGCCAGGAATATTGCTGCATACGAGTATCTCCCGGAAGAAATGGAAGCGGGAATTGTAGCGTGTTTTCAGGCGCGAAAACGTGACGAACAACAAGAAATGGGAGTCTCGTGAGTCTTAGTACGCGGCTCTGGTGAGCCGGTCGCGAATGGCTGCCCATTCCGGCGAATCAGGAGGAAATTCCACGGCAATCCAATCGAGGGCTTCGCGATCGAGGTCGTGCAACCGGCGATAGAGCTGCGCGGCATAGGCTTGGGGCTGGTCGGGCATGCGCAGGGAGCGGGCAGAGCCGGCTTTCTGGAAGAGCCAGAGGTAGGCCCCTCGACCGGAAGCGGGAATGTGACCTCCGGTGACGAGCAGAACCCGTGTCCGGGGGCTGTAGTGTTTCTTGTGCTGACCGGGGGAGCGATGGGCCTCTTCGGCTGGGTCCGAGGTCGCGACGGCGTCGTCGACGAAGGCCATGCCGGGGCGGAGGACTTCGAGGCCGTCGTTGGTGACTGCAATAACCGTGGATTCGAGTCCGACTTCACAGGGACCGCCGTCGAGGAGGAACGGCGTTTCGGAGCCGAACGCATCACGCACGTGTTGCGCGGTCGTCGGAGAGAGTTGAGTAAAGCGATTGGCGCTGGGGGCGGCGATTGGCAGATTGGCGGCTCGGAGGAGAGCGAGCGCGATGGGGTGACGGGGGATGCGCAGGCCCACCGTGGGCAGTCCGGCGGTGGCTTCGTCGGGAACAATTGGTTTCTTGGGGACGACGAGCGTCAGTGGGCCGGGCCAATATTCACGCGCGAGTCGGTTGGCTTCGTCGGGCCAGTCGGCGGCGAGTTCGCGGGCCTGTTGGACGGAAGCAACGTGGACGATGAGAGGACTTGTGGCAGGGCGCTGCTTCAGAGCGTAGATCTTGCGAACGGCCTGAGCATCGAGCGCATTGGCGCCCAGGCCGTAGACCGTCTCGGTTGGAAAGACGACCAGGCCTCCATTGCGAATGATTTCCGCGGCTTTTTGGATCTCAGCGGGATCGAGCATACCGTGAGATCGATTGTCGCAGATTGCGAGACGTTCGCGAAACGCGCGGAATTTCAGCTGGAATACGGCGGCAAGGAAGAATGAATGTACACTGTTGCGTCTTGAGTAGAGCGAAGAATGGCAAATAACAACACGAATCGAATCCTGTTTGCGGCGGACATTGCTGGGACGCTGGTGTTCGCGATGGAAGGCGCGAGCACGGGAATCAACAACAACCTGGACCTGCTGGGGCTGATTGTGCTGGCTTTTGCGACCGCGCTTGGCGGCGGAATTGTCCGCGACGTGCTGATTGGCGATGTGCCGCCGGCATCGCTCAAAGATTGGCGATACGCGGGCACCGCGTTTACCGGAGGTACGCTGGTGTTCTTTCTGCATCAGGTCGTGGACACCATTCCGCCGATCGTTACGATGGCGCTGGACGCGGCAGGGCTGGCGTTTTTTGCGATTGCCGGGACCGAAAAGGCATTGCTGCACAAGATGCACCCGTTTATCGCGGTCCTGCTGGGGACCATAACGGGTGTCGGCGGAGGGACGATCCGGGACCTGTTTCTGGCGCGGGTACCCCGGGTGCTGCAGGCCGATGTCTACGCCACGGCGGCCATGGCTGGGTCGGTGGTGATGATTTTGTGTCTCAAAGCGCGCCTAAAACCGGGTCTTGCCGCTGTTTTCGGAGGGGTCGTGTGCTTTCTCCTGCGGGTAGTCAGCGTGTGG
>Ga0207761_1000130_pt1 | contig 23364 bp, 21 predicted proteins | sample LuqExpMetageno34_FD_187792 | JGI IMG/M metagenome (GOLD analysis project Ga0207761, IMG submission 187792) | Tropical forest soil microbial communities from Luquillo Experimental Forest, Puerto Rico - Sample 34 (SPAdes) | ecosystem: Environmental > Terrestrial > Soil > Tropical forest ... | reverse complement strand
TGGGATGGATCTCGTGGTGATCCACGCCGACCAGCCGATGACCGGCCGTTCGGCGCAGGCGAGTGTCGGCAGCGCGGCGAGCGCCGCTATGGCGCCGCTCGGCTTCGAGTTCAAGCGCGTCGGCGCGACCGAGGACAAAGCCCAGACGGACGCTGTGATCGCAAAATTAAAAGAAGTGCTGAAGGGCCGCTCGAACTGCGCGATCTCGGTCGCCGGCTATGCCGATACAGTGGGCGACGGGGAATTCAATCTGAATCTATCGAAGGAACGCGCGCACAACGTCGCGCTCAGGCTGCGCGAGGCGCTCGGCGATGAAGTGCAGATCGCCGAGACCGGCTGGGGCGACCGCCGCCTGCAGGCGTGGACTCCGCCGAACACGGCGAAGCCGGAGAACCGCCGCGTCGACATCGCGGTGCATTGCGCGGGATAGGCCGCCTACTTCTCCCCCACGCCCCAATGCCAGAAGTCGCGGCCCTGCTGGCGGAGGAAGCGCGCGAGCACCATCTTGTGCACTTCGGAGGCGCCGTCGACGAGCCGCGCTGAGCGCGCATAGCGGTAGATCCACTCCAGGATCGTATCCTTCGAATAGCCGCGCGCACCATTGAGTTGGATCGCGGTATCGGCCGCATTATGCAACGCGTCGGCGACCTGGATCTTCGCCATCGACACTTCCTTGCGCGCGCGCGAGCCCTGATCGAGCGCCCACGCCGCCTGCATCGTCAACAGGCGTCCGATCTCGATCTGATGCGCGACGTCGCCGAGCTTGATCTGGATGCTCTCACGGTCAGCGAGCTTGATGCCGAAACCTTCGCGCCGGGATACATATTCCTGCGCAATCTCGACGCAGCGCTTGGCGAAGCCGAGCCAGCGCATGCAGTGCGTGAGGCGCGCCGGTCCGAGACGGATCTGTGTCACACGCAAGCCGTCGCCTTCCTGCATCAGCACGTTTTCCTGTGACACTTCGAGGCCGTCATATTCGATCTCGCAATGACCGCCGTGCTCCTCCGGACCCATAATCGGGATGCGGCGCACGATACGCCATCCAGGCTGGTCCTTGTGATAGAGGAACGCAGTGAGCCCGCGACGCGGATCGTCCGACGTACGCGCCATCACGATATAATTTGACGCGCCGTCTGCGCCGGTGATGAACCATTTGCGCCCTCGGATGATGTAGCGGTCGTTCCGCTTCTCCGCGCGCGTCAGCATCATGCCGGGATCGGAGCCTGAGCCCGGATGCGGCTCGGTCATCGCGAAAGCCGACCGCGCCTTGCCTTCGACGATCGGCTTCAAGAACCATTCCTTCTGCTCCGGCGTGCCAACCTTGGAGAGCAGATTCATGTTGCCGTCGTCTGGCGCCATGCAGTTGATCGCGAGCGGCCCGAAGATCGAACGCGCGGCTTCTTCGTACACCGCGGCCCAGGCGACGATCGGCAAGCCCATGCCGCCATATTCCTTTGGCGTCTGCGGCGCCCACAGGCCGGCGGCCTTTGCCTTCTCGCGCACGGGCTGAAGCCGGTCGTGCGGGATGTTCTCGTGATCGGCAAAATTCTTTGGATCGCTTTCGAGCGGCACGACGTGCTCGTCGACGAAGGCGCGCACGCGGTGGCGGATGTCCTCGATCTCGGGCGGGAGTGTGAAGTCCATATCACTTATCCCTTCAACTGCACGACCTGACCGCCATCGACCAGGATCGTCGCGCCGGTGATGTAGCGGCCTGCGTTCGATGCGAGCAGCAACAGTGCGCCGTCGAGATCGCCGCTCTCGCCGAAGCGGCCCATCGGGATGTCGCGTTTCAACGCGGTGCCGGCTTCGGTCTCGAGAAATTTATCGTTGATCTCGGTCACGAACCAGCCGGGTGCGATCGCGTTGACGCGCACGCCCTTGAAGGCGAGCTCGACCGCGAGCGATTTGGTTATCTGGACCACGGCGGCCTTCGCGGTCGCATAAGAGGCGACGCCCTTGCCTGTACCGAAGGCGAGCACCGAGGCGATATTGACGACCGAGCCTTGCACCTTGGCCGCGAGCATGCGGCGCGCGGCTTCTTGCGCCCAGTAGAACACCGCGTCGACGTCGAGCGACAGCACGCGCCGCCATTCCTCGGGCGAGACGTCGATGGCCCGGAGCGCCTTCTGTGCCACGCCGGCATTGTTGACGAGGATGGTGACCGTGCCGAGCGCCGCCTCGGCCGTGTCGAAGGCGCGCAGCATCGCCTCGCGGTTCGTAGCGTCGGCTTCGATCGCCACGGCGCGGCCGCCGCGCGCCTCGATCTCGTCGCGTAATGCTGAGAGGCGGTCGGCGCGGCGTGCGACCAGCGCGACCGAAGCGCCGTTGTCGGCGATCGCACGGGCGAACTGCACACCGAGGCCGCTCGACGCGCCGGTGACCAGGGCCACGCGGCCCGTGAGATCGAACATCTGGGAGGCTTTCATGGAACGCCCTCTTACAACCCTCGTCCAAATGCCCGCATGACCGAAATCAACGCCCATAAAGCGCATGCGGCAGCGCCGTCGCAAGCCCCGGTGCGAACCAGAGCACGACAAGCGCGAACAGCTGAATCACCACGAATGGGATGATGCCGACGTAAATGTGCCGCGTCGTCACCTCCGGCGGCGCGACGCCGCGCAGAAAGAACAATGTAGGGCCGAGCGGCGGATGCATGTAGGAGGTCTGCAGATTGAGCGCCATCATGATGCCAAGCCAGGCCGGGTCGACACCGGGCAACGTCAGGAGCGCCGGCGCGACGATCGGGACGACGACGAAGATGATCTCGAAGGCGTCCATCACAAAGCCGAGCAGGAACATCGCCAGCATTACGACGAGGACCGCACCGGCCGTGCCGCCAGGCAGATTCGACAGCGAGCGTTGCACAAAGTCATCTCCGCCGAGCGCGCGGAAAATGAGGCTGAATGTCGTCGCACCGATGAGAATGAGGAAGATCATCGATGTGATCTGCGTGGTCTTCTCGACGACGGGCCTGATCAGCGACAAGAGCGGCGTCTTGCGCGCGGCAAGCAGGATGGCACCGAACGCTCCGATCGACGCCGCTTCCGTCGGCGTTGCGATGCCACCGAGAATCGAGCCGAGCACGGCGAGGATGAGCGCGAGCGGCGCGATGAGCACGTTGATCAGCCGGCGTGCAAGCGCGAAGCCGCGCGGCGCGTCCAGATCGCTTGGCAGCGCCGGACATGCCTTTGGCCAGACCAGCGCAACGACGACCAGGAAGATGAGATAAAGCGCGACCAGCGCGAAAGCAGGAACGAGTGCGGCCGCAAAGAGATCGGCGACGGTGAGTGAGCGCGGCGTGAAGATGCCTTTCGATAGTTGCGCCGCCTGATATGCGTTGCCGAGCTGATCGCCGAGCAGCACCAGCACCGTCGCCGGCGGGAAGATCTGCGCAAGCGTCGCTGTCGCCGCCACGGTGCCGGCGGCGAGCCGCGGATCGTAGCCGAAGCGCAGCATCGCCGGCAGCATGATGAGACCCATGGTGACGGTGGTTGCGCCGACGACGCCCTTGGCCGCGGCCAACAGGGTGCCGACGATCACAGCGGAGAAGCCGAGGCCGCCACGCAGCGTGCCGAACAGCCGCCCCATTGTCTCCAGCAGGTCCTCGGCGATCCGCGAGCGCTCCAGCATCACGCCCATGAAGATGAATAGCGGAATAGCCAGCAGGATCTCGTTCGTCATCACGCCATAGATGCGCTGCGGCAAGGCTCCGAGGATGCCGAAGCCCATCAGGCCAAGCGCATCGCTGACGACCGCGAAGGCGAGCGACACGCCCGCGAGCGTGAGCGCGACCGGGTATCCCGCCATCAGCGCGAGCACGACCGCGGCGATCATGCCGACGGCGAGAAGTTCAGCGGGCGTCATGCAGCACGGTCCAGGCGCGGATCGCCTGCGAGATGCCCTGCAGCGCCATCAAGGCCGCAAACAGCGGGATGAAGCTCTTCAACGCGAAGACGAACGGCAGCCCGCTCGTCTCCTGCGAGCGCTCGAGGATCGCCCACGAGCGCGCAGCGAACGGCAACGACAGCCACAACAGCACCAGCGCGAACGGCAGCAAAAACAGCAGCGCGCCGGCGACATCGATCCACGCGCGGGTGCGCGGGCTCGCGTACGCATAGAAGACGTCCACGCGCACATGCCCGCCCACCTTCAGCGTCCACGCGGCTGCGAACAGGAACAGCGCCGCATGCGCATAGATCACCGTCTCCGACAGCCAGATCGATCCGAAGCCGAAGATGTAGCGGCCGATCACCAGCGCGAACTGCAGCAGCACAATGAACAGCGCGAGCCAAGCGGCCGCGCGGCCCACGGCAGTGGTGAGACGATCAATCTGATTGGCGAGCCGGTTCATTTTCCACCGTCATCGCCCGCGAAGGCAGGCAATCCAGTAACCCTGGCTCCGCGTTGTAATGCAAGGCCCGAAGCGCAGGATCATCCGCCTCCGCCGATGATGACACCGTGCCATGGCGTCCGCTAAATTCGGCGCATGGCACACGATCACGACCACGAGCATTCCGAACTGTCGGACACGCAGCTACGCGTGCGCGCGCTGGAGACCGTGCTCACCGAAAAAGGCTATGTCGATTCGGCGGCGCTCGACGCCATCGTCGAGGCTTACGAGACAAAGATCGGCCCGCGCAACGGCGCGGCCGTCGTCGCCAAGGCGTGGAGCGATCCGCCCTTCCGGCAAGCGCTGCTTGCGGATGCCTCGAAGGCGGTCGCAACACTCGCGCATGTGAGCCGCGTCGGCGATCACCTCGTCGCGGTCGAGAATACGCCGACGACGCACAACATGGTCGTCTGCACATTGTGCTCCTGCTATCCGTGGGAGGTGCTCGGCCTGCCGCCGATCTGGTACAAATCGGCGCCGTACCGCTCGCGCGCGGTGAAGGACCCGCGCGGCGTGCTCGCCGAGTTCGGCATCACCTTGCCCAAGGACACCGGGATCCGTGTATGGGATTCCACCGCTGAAACTCGTTTCATCGTGCTGCCGATACGGCCCGCGGGCACGGACGGCTGGAGCGAAGAGAAGCTCGCCGAACTGGTCACGCGCGACTCGATGATCGGCACCGGTTTGCCGAAGGAGCCGTAAACATGGACGGCATCCACGACATGGGCGGCATGGACGGCTTCGGCAACATCGAGGTCGAGCAGAACGAGCCGCCGTTCCACGAACAATGGGAGGGCCGCGTCATGGCGCTGCAGCGCGCGATGGGTTACGCCGGCGCGTGGACGATCGATCACGCGCGCTATGCGCGGGAACGGATCCCGCCACACATCTATCTGAACGCGTCGTATTACCAAAAATGGGCGCTGGCGATGCGGACCAACGTCGTCGAGCGCGGTCTCGCCGGCGTCGACGAGTTGCAGGCCGGTCGCGCGCTGCGTCCGCGCAAGTCGCTGCCGCGGAGATTGACCGCCGACCTCATCCCCGAGAAGCTCACGCGCGGCTCGTTCTACCGCCAGCAGCAGGCGCCCGCGCGGTTCAAGCCCGGCGATCGCGTGCGCACGAAGAACATTCACCCCGCAGCGCATACGCGCCTGCCCCGCTACGCCCGTGGCAAGGTCGGCGTGATCGAGCGCTGCCAAGGCTGCCACATGTATCCGGATTCCGTCGCGTCCGATCTTGGCGACAATCCGCAGTGGCTCTACACGGTCGTGTTCGACGGGCGCGAGTTGTGGGGGCCGGACAGCGATCCGATTTTGAAGGTCTCGATCGAGGCGTTCGAGCCTTATCTGGACCCCACGTGATGGCCGGTACAGCGGACCTTGCCGCGCAGCATATCCCCAGTCTTCCACGCGATTCGGAAGGCCCCGTTTTCCGCGAGCCGTGGGAAGCGCAGGCTTTTGCGATGACGCTCGCGCTCTACGACCGCGGCCTGTTCACCTGGCCGGAATGGGCGGAAACGCTGGGCGCCGAAATCAAGCGCGCGCAGGCGGCCGGCGATCCCGATACGGGCGAGACCTATTATCGCCATTGGCTCGCCGCGCTGGAGCGAATCATCGCCGCGAAAGGTGTTGCCAGCACCGAAACGCTGCATCGCGTCAAGCACGCCTGGGAGCATGCCTGCGAACGTACGCCGCACGGCAAGCCGATCGAGTTACACGAGGACGATTTCCACTAAACGCCGACCATCCGCTCGCTCAGCGCTTATCGGTCCGAAGCGGGCGATAACCGACACGATCTCAAATCGTCTGCAAGTCCTCTTTCTACAAACGTTTTTTCATTTTATAATATCTGTTTATATGGCGGGCGATACCCGCCCGGCCGTAGCCCCAGGGGGCCGTAATGCAGAAGCGCACGCTCGCCGCGACTTTCATCGAATCGCGGGGCACCGGCTTTCGTTCTGACAGGGTCGGCCGCCGCAAGTCGTCGCCGTCCAGGACACGTTAGAAAACGGGTTGCCGAGCGGCGGCAACGAAATCGAAGGACGATTAAAACGCTGTCTTCGAACTATTCGTTTCGCTCTTAGTGAGCCGGCGCCGCAGAGCGGAGGGCGTCTGGCCGGTCCAGCGCCGGAAAGCATGGCTGAATGATGTCGCGTTTTCATATCCTAGCAGCCAGGCTATCTGCGCGAGCGACACGCTCGAATCCTTGAGATATTGGTGCGCGAGGCTCTGCCTCAAATTATCGACAAGCTCTAAATAAGTCACATTCTCGTCGGCAAGCCTTCGCGACAGCGTTCGCGCGCTCATCCCCATGCCTTTCGCAATATCCGATTTGTCGATGCTGCCTCGTGTCAGCGTTTTCTGCACTTCATTCTCGACCAGAGCGCGAAGCGTTCCCTTTCGCGTGCCCCGCTCGCGCAATGCAGCGTCGCAGATCGGCTTGAGCGTCTCGAGCAGGTCGGCATCTTCGGTGACCAGCGGCAAAGCCAGCGTCTCAGCCGCGAACACGAGGCAATCGGCCGGTGCTCCGAACGCTATCGGACAGCCATAGAAACGCTCGAAATCACGAAGCTTGGAGGCATGCCCGAGGACGAAACTCGCCTCGGTCGGGCAGATGTTGCGGCCGGCAACTTCGCGCAGCGCTTTCAGGATCACGGCGATCCCAAATTCTGCGTTCTGCTGAACTCGATGCCTGGCAAGCCCGAGAAAGCCGATTTGCAATATCGCCCCATTGGATTTCTGTATTATTTTCAAATGCACGGCTTCGTTTGCAATACGGAAATAGCGCTCAAACAGTGTCAGCGCTTCACCGATACTTTTCGCTGCTGACGCAACATAAAATAACAGACCCGCCTCGCGCGGATTTGCTCGCGTGGCAAGGTGAAATCCCAATGCGTCGTCCCCCAGTGCGTCAGAGGCGAGCTCCAATAGCTTGCTCTGCGCCGCCGCAGAGATCCTGTCCGTCCGCTGGAACACATCGTGTTTCGTAAGGCCAGCGCCCCGAAGCAGTGGCGCCAGCGCGACATTGCGCTCGCGCAGGAGCGCGGTCAGCCTTCTCGCAGCAAAGCCCGTTACGGTCGGTAGCGTCGGTGCATGCATGCCCGGCTCACACCGCTTCCAATTTTGGACGGAGAGGAAGCATTCCAGGTGGCGTGGGCTTTTGATTCTTTTTTCGCCTGCCACCCGTAAACAGCAAATCGGACGTGATCGGATCGTAGAAGCAGAGTATCTGCCGCACGAACTCCCCGACTGGCACATCCAAGGCGTTCGCCCAGTCCTCGTACCGTTCAGGAGGGATGCGGCCGATTCCATTCTCGATCTGCGAGATGAACGTGTAGTACTCTAGCCCGAGAACGTTCGCCAATTGTTGCTGAGCGAATCCAGCATGCATCCGAAGTGTTTTCAGCCATTGTCGGCCTTGCTTCCGGAGAAGGGCGACTTTGCGGTCGCGAGAGAACGAGCGATGCATAACTTCCCTATGTGCTTCAGCACGAGCCCAATGTGAAATTGGAACCAAGCTGTTTGGCTGCCCAAAAACGTTAATATTCGGAATGTCACGACGCTCCATCAAAGATACCGTCCCGCTTCCGCGGCGAGCAATACAGTTGCTGCAGTAACGTAAGCGCGTAACAAGATACGAAAAAGCAGTGACATTTTTATTCGTATTCGGGCTGCTCTCGCGCAAGCTTTTAGACGACCGGCGCAAAGCTCACTGGCCGATTGGCACGGTTGAGAGGCTGCCCTCTCACTGGATTGAGCTTGCCTGCGGCGCGCGCAACCGACGCGGCAGGTTGTGAAAGCGGTCCGACTTTGCCGATTGGTGCTGGCAGTACTCGTACCCAAATTTGTCCGCGCGAAGAAAATTTGTCCTGGACTTGACCGGCCGGATGGCTGTCTTCAGTCGGCGTCGCGCTCCGGAAACAGAAAGGCCGCGCGGCTTAGTGCCGAAGAAGCTCATCAACGTCGGCTATTTTCCGCCGAACGCCACTGCTGACGAATTCCTCCAACCCTGAAATGGAAACTCCAAACAAGTGTTTGGCGCGAATGGGCAAGAATTGGCACTCGATTATAGACAGCGCAGTCGCTATTTCGGATTCGCGACATGAACTCGCGGGTATCAGGCCCAGAATGCGGGCATTGCGGCGTTCTCACGCGTTGGCATAGCGAGCATACCGTCATGGACGGGGAGCGCCCGACGCGAATGCAATTTTTCTACACTTACAATCGTCTGACGGAAGGTTAGCTCAAATGCCGGTCCCAGCGACGAGTAACTTGCCCTCAGATTACGATCGTCATTTCGCCGTGGTGCGGGCGACAACCCCCGAGCTTCTGCACAAGGCCTACCGCCTTCGGTACCAGGTCTATTGCGTCGAGAATCCGTTCGAAAACCCAGATGAGCAAATCGACCAATGTGAGACCGACGAGTACGACGACCGTTCCGCGCATACGCTGCTGATCCATCGTCGAACGGGCGAAGTTGCCGGGGCTAGCCGCGTTATTCTGCCCCATAAGAGCGGCCCCTTGCCGGTTTCCACGCTCCTGCATTCCGCCGACCTCCGCAGGTTTGCCGAATTTCCGGTTGCGCGAACGGCGGAAATCTCTCGGTTTGCTGTATCGAAGCAGTTTCGGCGGCAGCGCGGCGAGGAGCGCTTCGCGGACGTGGGATTTGGCGAAACCACGAGCACTCATGAGATCAACGAGCGGCGCTTGATGCCGTATATCACCCTCGGACTGATGAAGGGGGTCTTCGACATCTGCCGGGATTATGAGATTAGCCATCTCGCAGCGGTGATGGAGCCGCCTCTCATTCGCATCTTACGGCGGCTCAGTCTCGAATTTATGCCGATCGGCGGCCTCGTTGAGCATCACGGATGTCGTCAGCCCTGCATCGCCCAAGTGGCGGACTTGTTTCAGCACTCGCGTGAGAGCGAGACTTTGCTTTGGCAATACACCAAGACGGTCGGTTCGCTGTCGCTTAGTGCACACCACGATTCTAACCGCGAGCATCGTTGCTTTAGCCGCGCGGTGGGAACCGATCGGGAACTTGACGTCGATCAAGTGGCCTGTCCAAGCGCCTGCGTAAAGCCTTCGAGTTGATCGGAGGCAGAGATGCGCATGGATAACTTTAGCATACCCGCAAACGGCAGGATGAGAACGCTCGACGCGCAAGAGCCTCAATCTTCAATAATCAGCGGGCGACGCGAAATGAAAACCGATTTCTCTTTGCTCATTGGCGTCGCCAACGCGCTTGCCTTTCAAGCCATCGTGTTCATCGCAATTTTTGTCGTTTGGTATGGCGCGGAGTCGCTTTACGCAGCGGCACTCGCGAATTGAAAGAGGCCGCAGCGGAATCGCCATAAGTACTTCGGCGGCGATTTGGGTTTGGCCGTGTACTTATTAAGCGGCTCGACGACTGATGTCCGCTCAATTCCCAACGGCGGCGGATAAGCGTACATCGCCCGACGTCGCAGATGGGTCAAAAGCAGACATTTGCAGTGCACCAGCGTCAAGTGGCGCACATAAACAATCGATTGCCATCAGATAACAAGACATTCTGGCACGGCGGACGCAAGACCAGCCCCACGGCAACTATCTAGAACGCTGCAACGGGAGGAGGCAGACGCATGAATATAGTGGAGTACACACTGATCGATTGTGCGACGGGTCACTCGTACGGACCGTTCGAACTGGTGGATCGAGCGCGTCACTGCGCCGAAGTCGGCAACATCGCTGAGTGGGAAATCATTGATGGTGATGGGAACCTTGTCGACCAGGCGCTGATCCGCCGCTGCCATTAGCGACCCAGAAATCCGGAAAAAGATGGTGGCTATCTGGCGTGCCCAGCTGGCGTAGAAAAGCGTCGTCAAATCATAGCGGGGGAGATGGTGTGAAGGCGACGCGCATGTCCGCTTTGGGTCACGATGCTCGTTGAAGTTGGCCGCCACGCCATGATTCAAGGGCCTGGATGTGATCCGAGTCATATGCCGTTCGATTTCCTGAGAGCCGCTGCCGGCGAGTGAAGCGCGTAGTACAAAAAAGAAAAGGCCGCGAGAGGGGCAGTCACGCGGCCTGAGTTCACTGATGAAGGCGTCTCGGGATCGGGGTTGGGGGGCCCTAATATCCCGAGCCGCCTCTTATGGACTCTACATAAATACCGACCCCGAAATTAAAAGGGGTCAACGAGGTTGCTCCGGCCGAGTCGAATTACCGTCCGGCTCCGCTCCCTCGTGCAGCGTCTATCGGCGCTGCACGTTCTTTTTGAGTGCCATCGTCCTAGCCCTAGCCCGGAGGGCCTGTAGCCCCGGTGTAACCCCAGGCGCCAAATCAAGGCCGCTGACATCGAAAAATGCCCTGTATTACGGACTTTCTAAACGCCGACTAGACGCTCGCTCACGATGTAGCCGGTGAGTAGCAGCACGCCGAACAGAATGATGACCAGCGCGGCGGCGGTTTCCAGCCCACGCACGACGATCAGGCCCTTGCCCGCTTTTCCCTTCGCCAGCCGGCCGGCAAAGCTGCGCGCGCCGACCGCAAGGCTCGCGATCGCTGCAACGGTGATGGCGGTGCCGAGCCCCATGGCGAAGGTAGCGGCCACGCCGATCCAGAAGATCCCCTGCGCCAGCGCGAATACCAGCACGATGATCGCGCCCGAGCAGGGACGCAGGCCTACAGCGACAACGGCGGCGAGACCGCGCCGCAGCCAGTGCGCGCCCTTCAATTCGGCCGGCTCCGGCGCATGCGCATGCCCCCAGGCCGAGGCATCGTGTTCGCAGTTCTCGTCGTGATGATGGTGATGATGCGCATGCGCGTGGTGATGGTGCTCATGCCCATGATGGTGATGCTCATGTCCGTGGTGGTGATGCGCATGCGCATGATCGCGATGCGCGGGCTCCTTCGCCCGCAGCAGCGAGATCAGCGCGCGCCCTTTCACCCAGAACAGCCGCAGCCCGATCAGGATGATCAGCGCGTAGCCGACGATCTCGGCCACGCGCACGGTGTCGCCCATCGTCTTTGCCGTCGCGTTCAGCAGCACGGCCGCGACGGCGACAATCGCGATCGCGGTCAGCGCCTGAAAAATGGCGGACGCGAAGGAGAGGAAGACGCCGCGGCGCCAGGTCTCGTCGTTGGCGACGAGATAGGACGAGATCACCGCCTTGCCGTGACCGGGACCTGCGGCGTGGAAAATGCCGTAAAGAAATGAGATGCCGAGCAGCGTGTAGGCCGCGCTGCCGTCCACCTTCGCCGCCCGGATGGTGCCCGAAAGCATGCGGTAGAATTCGGCCTGCTTCGCAAGAATCCAGCCTGTGAAGCCGCCGACCTCGACAGGCGGTGCCTGCCGGCTCATTCCGAACGGCTGCGCGAGCGCGTGATCGGCCAAGCTGAGAACAATCCCGCAGACCGCAAGACACGCAAACGCCAGCAACCAAGAGCGCCCGGCGGACCACTTCATTGAAACACCTGCTTCCAAGCCGCCGCCCCCGCGGACTGACTACGGACAGTTCACCAGGATCTTATTGGCGAATTGCGCGCCCCACTGCATTGTCAAATTCGGCTGATCGGCGGGAATTTCGCTTAGCGCCTTGCCTTCAGCATAGGTCATCTCGCGCGGCAACGCGATCTGCAGCTTGCAGCCCGGCGGCGGGTTCTCCCATGTCACCGGCTTTTCCTTGGCGAATTCAAAGTCGATGAAGATGGTCGGATCGTAAATGTCGATGTTGAGCGAGCGCGCTTTCACCGGCGCCTTGAACGGCAAAGTGAAATTCAACGTCAGGATGGAGTCGGCGTAGTCGAGCCAGTAATCGGGCAAAGGCTCGCCGAGCGGCACTTTCTTTCCGTCGACGGTCGCGAATGTGAAGTAGTCGTATTCCTTCAACGACTCGACATTCACCTTAGCGAGCGGCTGCAATTCCTCGCGCGTGAACTTGCCCTTCTCTTTGCTCTCCAGCCCCTGCGTGGCGAAGGCGGAGAACATGTCGTCGAAGGCCCAGTGCTGGCGGATGCCGGTGATGCTGCCGTCGGCGGCATAAACCAGATCGCTGCGCATCGTGATCCACACATGCGGATGGGCGAACGCCGGGGCGGCGCAAAGGGCGAGAACGAAAGCGAGGAAACCGGTTCTGATCATGCGGGTCGAAGCAGTCAGCTGGCTCTTTGGCGGAATCGAGGCGATCCGATTTTAGCTGTTCCCAGCAGTTAAAGTCCCGCCGCGCCACCGTCCGAGCGCGGATCGTGGGCGCCCTCCAGCGTCCCGTCCGGATGCAGCACCACCACGCCGGCATGGCCCATCGTGTCGGAATAGGGCTCGTCCAGCACCTGCATGTCGTGACCAGCCGACATCAGCTGGTCGATCAGATTGCCGTCGAAGCGGCTTTCCATGCGCAAATTCGTATGCGTCGAACCCCAGGTGCGGCCCAAGAGCCAGCGCGGCGCGTCGATGGCCTTGTCGAGCGGCTGGCGGAAAAGCACGTGCCGCGTGAACACGGCGGCCTGCGTCTGCGGCTGGCCGTCGCCGCCCATCGTGCCGTAGGCGATGACGCGGCCGTCCTTCAGCGTCGCGAGCGCGGGGTTGAGCGTGTGGAACGGACGCCGCCCGGGCGCGAGCGAGTTCAGCGCATTCGGGTCGAGCGAAAAGCTTGCGCCGCGGTTCTGCATCAGGATGCCAGTCGCGGGCAACACGCAGCCGGAACCGAACTCCCAGTAAACCGACTGGATGTAGGATACGACGAGTCCGCTCGCGTCCGCCGCGCCCATCCAGATCGTGTCGCCTTCACCGTATTTTTGCGGCCAGCGCGCCGCCTTGCGCGGATCGATCCTGTCGACTTCCCCGTCGAGAAAGGCCGGCATCAGATAGCGATCGAGATCGCCGCCACGGTCCGGATCGGTGACGACACGGTCGCGCACGCGAAAGGCGCACTTTGTCGCCTCGACGATGCCGTGCACGTACTCGAAGCTTTCGGCCTTCTGCACGCGCAGGCGTTCGAACAGGCCGAGGATGATGAGCGACGCCAGCCCTTGCGTCGGCGGCGGCGCGTTATGGAGCGCGCCGGCCTGCGTTTCGAGCGTAAGCGGGATCTCGACCGCCGCGCGGAATTGCTCGAGATCGCCGCGCGTCACCGGACTGCCGATACGCTCGAGATCGGCGGCGATCTCGCGGCCGACGTCCCCACGGTAGAAGTCGTCGAGGCCGGCGTGCGCGAGTTGATCGAAAGTCGCGGCGAGCGCGCTCTGCTTGAGAAGGTTGCCCACTTCCGGCTGCTTGCCGTCGACAAGAAAGGATTTGACAAAGCCTGGCGCGGTCTCGAGTTCGGCGTATTTTTCCTTCGTCAGCCGCGCCTGGCTGCGCGTCACGACGTAGCCCTCTCGCGCGTGCTTGATAGCCGGAGCGAGCAGCGCGTCGAGCGGCAGCTTGCCGCCCTGCGCACGCGCGGCTTCTTGCGCCAGCGTCCATGCAGCGACAGCGCCCGGTACTGTCAGCGCCGCCAGCGCACCGCGCGCGGGAATCTCGTCGTAACCGGCGTCGCGATAGAAGCGGATCGTCGCCTTCGAACCCGCGCGGCCCGCGCCCATCAGCGCGCGCACGCGCCCAGACGGCTCGCGGATCAGCCAGAAGCCGTCGCCGCCGATATGGTTCATGTGCGGATAGACGGCGGCAATGCTGGCCGCCATCGCGATCATGGCTTCGATCGCATTGCCGCCCTCGGCGACGATGGCGCGCCCATCCTCAGCCGCTTTCATGTGCGGCGCGCAGACGACGCCCTGACGATGACCGGCGGTGTGCAACGTCACGGGGCGTCCGCCAATCCGCGCTTTCTAAGCAACGCCTCCGGACTCGGCAGCCGGCCGCGGAAGGCTTTGTAGGCCTCGGCCGGATCGCGCAGGTTGCCCGCCGAATAGATGTAATCGCGCAGGCGCTGCGCGGTCGCGGGATCGAACGGATTGCCGGTCTCCTCGAACGCTTCGAACGCGTCGGCGTCGAGCACTTCCGACCACATGTACGAGTAATAGCCCGCCGCGTAGCCGCCGCCGGAGAACAGGTGCCCGAAATGCGGCAGCCGATGCCGCATCACGATCTCGGCCGGCATCTCGATGCGCGCGAGCGCTTCTTTCTCGAATGCGTCGGCATCAAAGCCGTCCGTCTTCGGCAGCGCGTGCAGATCGAGATCGAGGATCGCGCACGAGGCGTATTCGACGGTGCCGAAGCCCTGTCCGTAGTTGCGCGTCTCGAGCAGCTTGTCGAGCAGCGCCTTCGGCATCGGCTCGCCGGTGCGTGCGTGCCGCGCGTACTGCTGCAGGATTTCCGGCACCTCCAGCCAGTGCTCGTAGAGCTGCGAGGGCAGTTCAACGAAATCGCTCGCCACCGACGTGCCCGAGAGCAGCGGATAGGTCACATTCGACAACAGGCCGTGCAGCCCGTGGCCGAATTCGTGGAAGAGCGTACGGGCGTCGTCGAATGAGAGGAGCGCAGGCTCGCCAGCAACAGGTTTCGAGAAATTGCAGATGTTGAGGATGATCGGCGTGACGGTGCCGACCAGTTTCTCCTGATCACGCAGCGAGGTCATCCACGCGCCGGAATGTTTCGACGCGCGCGCAAAGTAATCGCCGATGAAGAGGCCGACTTCGGCGCCGCTTTTGTCGGTGACGCGCCAGGCGCGCGCATCCGGATGATAGAGCGGTACGTCGGCGGGCGTGAACGAGAGCCCGAACAGGCGCCCGGCCGTCGCGAACGCCGCCTCGATCATGCGCTCGAGCTGGAAGTACGGCTTGATCTGCGACTCGTCGAGATCGTAGCGCGCCTTGCGCAGCTTCTCGGCGTAGTAGCGCCAGTCCCACGGCTCGAGCTTGAAGTTGCCGCCCTCCTCCGCGATCAGCGCCTGCAGCGCATCGCGGTCGGCGAGCGCCTTCTTGCGCGCGCGCGTCCACACCTGCTGGAGAAGATCGCGCGCGGCGGCCGGCGTCTTCGCCATCTGATCGGCAAGGCGATAGTCAGCGAAGGTCTCGAAGCCCAAAAGCCTCGCACGCTCGGCGCGCGAGGCGACCATCTCGGCGATGACCGCGCGATTGTCGGTCGCGCCGCCGTTCTCGCCGCGCTTGATGAACGCCTGAAAGAGTTTTTCGCGCAGGTCGCGCCGCAAGGAGAATTGCAGAAAGGTCGCGGCCGAGGAGCGCGCCAGCGTGATCGCGTATTTGCCCTTTTGCCCACGTTCCTCCGCCGCCGCCTTGGCTGCAGCACGCGCGAAGTCCGGCAGGCCGTCGAGATCGGCCTCGTCCAGCATCAGCGCGTAGGACTTCTCATCCGCAAGCACGTTCTGGCCGAACTGCGTACCGAGGCTCGCGAGCCGCTCGTTGATCGCCGCGAGCCGGTCCTGCGCCGGCTTATCGAGCGCCGCGCCCGCACGGACGAAGCGGGTGTGGTAGCGCTCGAGCACGCGCGCCTGCTCCGCGTTCAGCCCCAGGCTGTCGCGGCGCGCCCAGAGATCGGCAATGCGGGCGAACAGCGCTCGGTTGAGATACATCGCGTTGGAGTGGCGGGCGAGCAGCGGAGAGATGTCACGCTCCACGGCTTCGATCTCGTCGCTTGTGTCCGCGCCCGCCAGGACGAAGAACACGTTGGAGACGCGGTCGAGCGCGCGGCCGCTCTTCTCCAGTGCCTCGATGGTATTGGCGAAGGTGGCGGGGGCGGGCCCGGCGGCGATCGCGTCGATCTCTGCCCGATGCGCGGCCAGTGCCTCATCGAAGGCGGGGCGAAACCGGTCGGGCGTGGCGACGGAGAATTCGGGGAGACCGTGCGCACCGGTCCAGTCGGAGAGGAGAGGATTGCTTGTCATGTCGCCCTATCTAGGGGCATGCGGCAGGCTTGAACAGGCGGGTCGCAGGCGGCGACACTTCCGCGCCGACCTCGCGCGACCTAGACTGCATTGCCTCAGTCGCGGGTCCGTCGCATGGATGCCTTCGGCAACGCATCGGCGATGAGCCGCTCTAGTCAGCCTCGCAGCGCGCGCAACGCGTTGAAGATGACCGCGACGTCGATCACCTCCTGCAACAGCGCGCCTTCGACCGGTGGGAGATAGCCGAACGCGGCGGCCACCATCGCGCCGGCGGAAAGCCCGATGCCGGCGAGCACGCTCTGCAATGCGATGCCGCGCGAACGCTGCGCGATGCGGATCGCGGGCAGCACGCGGTCGAGCTGATCGACCAGCAGCACGACGTCGGCCGCTTCCGCCGAGGCTGCCGCGCCGGTCGCACCCATTGCCATGCCGATGTCGGCCGCCGCGAGCGCCGGCGCATCATTGACGCCGTCGCCGATCATCATCACCGCGCCGCTCTTCCGCTCCGACAGCACGGCAAGGACTTTCTGGTCGGGCGTGAGTTCGGCCCGGACCAGATCGATCGGCAGGCCTTTGGCGACATCATGCGCGACCTCGTGCCGATCGCCGGTCGCAAGCACGATGCGATCGATGCCGAGCGCGCGCAGATTGTCGAACAGCTTCTCCACGCCGGCACGTAACGCGTCGGCGAGGATCATGACCCCTGCCGCCTGTCCATCGATCGCCACCGCCACGGCGAGCGCACCCGGTGGACGCGGCCCGAGCAGCGCGCGCAACGGTGCGTCGCCTGTGCGCTCCGCAATAAAATGTAGTCCCCCGACAACCAGCGCGCGGCCGTCCACCGTTCCGGCTATCCCCTCGCCCGCCGTTTCTACGACGTCGGAGGGAATCGAGAGTTTCAAGCCGCGCGCACGTGCCTCCTCGACCAGCGTGTGCGCGACGATGTGTTTCGACGCCTGGTCGAGCGAGGCGGCGAGCCGCAGCAGTTCGTCTTCGCTGAGGTGAACGGCGACCCGCGTCGACACGAGCCGCGCGCGGCCATGCGTGAGCGTGCCGGTCTTGTCGAGCACAAGCGCGCGCACCCGCGCCAGCATCTCGATCGCCTTGCCGCCCTTGATCAGGATGCCGAGCTTGGCAGCGCGAGAGAGGCCGGCAACCAGCGCGACCGGCACCGCGAGGATGAGCGGGCACGGTGTCGCGACGACCAGCACGGCGACCGCGCGGATCGGATCTCCGGTCAGGCCCCATGCGGCGGCCGCGAGCGCGACGGTCAGCGCGAGGAAGAGCATCGCGTAGCGGTCGGCGAGGCGCGACATCGGCGCGCGCGCCTTCTGCGCCGTTTCGACGAGTCGCACCACGCCGGCATAGGTGCTCTCGGCGGCGCGGCGCGTCGCCGTGAGATCGAACACGTCGCCAACATTGGTCGAACCGGACAGCACCGGCTGCCCCGGCTGAGACGTGACCGGCATCGCTTCGCCCGTCAGCGCAGACGTGTCGAGCACGGCGACGCCGCTCGCCACCGTGCCGTCGACCGGCACCACGTCGCCTTGCCGCACCAGCAGCCGGTCGCTCGGCTGCACTCGCTCGAGCGGCACCTCTTCGAGCCTGCCGTCGAGATGGCGCAACGCGCTGCGCGGAACGCGCGAGAGAAGCGCCGTCATCTCGCGGCGCGCCTTGCGCTCGGCGTAGGCCTCGAGCAGTTGCCCCCCGGCATACATCAGCGCGACGATCGCCGCCGCGAGCGTCTCGCCGAACGCGAGCGCCGCCGTCATCGACAGCCCGGCGACGATGTCGAGGCCGACTTCGCCGTGCGCGAGGCTGGTCACGATCTCCGCGAGCAGCGCCGCGAGCACAGGAACCGTGACGGCGGTCCACACCAAGCTCGACCATGCGCCCAACCCGGCAAGCTTCAGGCCGACGCCGAGCGCGAGCCCCGCTGCGGCAAGCACCGCGAGCGCCGGACGAGCGCGTTTGAGGAAGTCGCTCATGCGAGCAGTCGTCGCGCGGCTGCCTTGTTGTCGCCATGAGGGAAATCAAGAGACCTGCGCGGAGACGAAAGCCCGAGGGGTTGATTGCCCAGCCCGTTTCCACCACATTGCGCCCACTTCAAAGGAGAGACCCATGGCCCAGGGCCGCCGTATCGTCTGGCTGCACGTGCTGACCGTCGTCAGCGCGGCGATTTTGATCGGCGCGGAAGTGTTCGGCGCGGCGTTCGCGGGCTCGTGGGCGATCGCGACCTTGTTCAGCTTGGGCACCATCGGCGCGCGCGTGCTCGATGGACTCTTCGTGCTCTGCGGCATCGCGGTGATGGTGCAATTCGTGCGCAACGCGCACCGCATCGAGCCGTTCACCGCGCGTCAATGAACGCGACTCGCGCGGACGCCATCAAAAAATTAAGGAAGTTTTTGCAGCGGACGAACTATTCCGCTTGCACAGCGTTCGAAAATTACTTATTTCGGAATTGCCCAATTTCGCACGTGCCTGTGGCCGTGTGTCGATCGGTAGGTAGCCGGACAAGAGGCCGGCCAGCCGCCTGAGGTCAGCGAGCTCCGTCCCGGGCGGGACGAGTAAGTAGCCTCAAGTCTTCTGATCGGCAGCCGGAGGCGAAACCGGCGCACTCTGCTCTCAGCAGGGGACGCGGCTTAAAGCAACGACGATCGGGCTTCCTTGGTCTCTGCCGGTCTCCATCGCCGGCTCGGGTCACCGAAGAGGCTTGTTCATCTTGCCGGCCGTGCGGACGGGGTCTCCCCATCCAATCCAAGGCAGCACAGCGGTTCTCGAACTGAACGCCAGCGCGTCCCCATCGCGCGCAGGCCGAGAGGGGCGAGAACAGCATCACACCCGAGGCCTTCGCAGCCTCGGACCACGCCTGTGGGGAGTAGCGCCGATGACCGAGCGCATCCGTGAATTCCTGCGTAACCGTGTCGAGGACGGGCCCTGCCTCGTTGTCGATCTCGACATCATCCGCGACAACTACAACGCCTTCGCCAAGGCCCTGCCCGACACGCGCGTATTCTACGCCGTGAAGGCAAACCCTGCGCCGGAAGTTTTGGCCCTGCTCAGCAAGCTCGGCTCCTGTTTCGACACCGCCTCGCTCGCCGAGATCGAGATGGTGCTCGCGGCCGGCTGCACGCCCGACCGCATCTCTTACGGCAACACGATCAAGAAGGAGCGCGACATCGCGCGGTCCTTCGAACTCGGCGTTCGCCTCTATGCGGTCGACTGCAAGGCCGAGGTCGAGAAGGTCGCCCGCGCGGCGCCCGGCTCACGCGTCTTTTGCCGCATTCTCTCCGATTGCCTCGGCGCGGAGTGGCCACTGTCACGCAAGTTCGGGTGCGAGCCGTCGATGGCCGCCGAAGTGCTGGAGCACGCGCTCAAACTCGGGCTCGAGCCTTACGGCGTCTCGTTCCACGTCGGATCGCAGCAGCGTAACCAGCACGCTTGGGACCGAGCGCTCGCTTCGGCAGCGGCCGTGTTCAGAGAGTGCGGCGAGCGCGGCATGAACCTTTCGATGGTCAACTTGGGCGGCGGCTTTCCGACCAAGTACCTGAAGAACGTGCCGACGGTGAAAACCTACGGCAATGCCATCTTCAAGGCGCTGCGCAAGCACTTCGGCAACCGCATCCCGGAGACGATCATCGAGCCGGGCCGCGGTCTGGTCGGCAATGCCGGCATTATCGAGAGCGAAGTCGTCCTCGTGTCGAAGAAGAGCGAGGAAGACGAGGTGCGCTGGGTCTATCTCGACATCGGCAAGTTCGGCGGGCTCGCCGAGACGATGGACGAGATGATCCGCTACCCGATCCGCACGCCGCGCGACGGGGACGCGATAGCGCCCTGCGTGCTCGCCGGTCCGACCTGCGACTCGGCCGACGTGCTCTACGAGCAGGAGCCGTATCCGCTCCCGATCAGCCTGGAGATCGGCGACAAGGTGCTGATCGAAGGCACGGGCGCTTACACGGCGACCTACTCATCGGTGGCCTTCAACGGCTTCTCGCCGTTGAAGACGTACCACATCTGAACGAACCGGGAGGCGAGCATGCTTCGCCTCCCCTTCCCTCTCAACGAACTGCTCAGCGTCTCGAGCGCGCATGAAGATGCGCGCACGAGACCGGGAAGGAACGGTCACATGGCCACCATCCGTCACGAACGCCTGTCCGATGTGGACGCACGTGAGGCGATCCTCGACCAAGCCTTTGGCGAGGAGCGCGCGCGCAAATCATCCGAGCGCCTGCGCGAGCGGCGACTGCCGGCCGAAGGCCTCGCCTTCACCGCGGTCAATGAGCGCCGCGTGATCGGCACAGCGCGGCTGTGGAACATCGCCTGCGGCAACGGTGAGCCGATGCTGCTGCTCGGGCCCGTCGCGGTCGCATGCGATGCACAGCGTCGCGGCATAGGCGCCGCGCTGGTCGAGCGGGCGATCCGCGATGCGCGCAAGCGCGGCTATGCCGCGATCCTGCTCGTCGGTGACGCACCCTATTACGGCCGCTTCGGCTTCTCGGCAGAGAAGACGGCTCCGCTGACGATGCCCGGGCCATACGAACCGCATCGGCTGCTTGCGCTGGAGCTTCAGCCCGGCGCGCTCGACGGAGCGCACGATATGATCGTCGCAACCGGACGGTCGCAGCCGAATCCCGATGTCACGCTGCTCGCCGCGCGCCGCAGCCAGCGCGCGCCGCGCCGCCGCGCCGCATAAGTACCGTCACTTCGACGCGAGAGGCCGCGAGGAAAAAGCCGCGCGGCCTCTCTTTCGTTTCCACGTCGTCCCGGATATAGGCGCACGAGAATTCGAGGAGCTTTCGATATGACCGATTGGCCCGTTTATGGCCGCATTACTGGCCCCATTGTGATGGTGGGCTTCGGCTCGATCGGCAAAGGCACGTTGCCGCTGATCGAGCGGCATCTCAACTACGACAAGTCGCGCATCACCGTGCTCGATCCCAAGGACGAGGGCCGCAAGGCGCTCTGCGAGAAACACGGTGTGCGCTTCGTCCAGCAGGGCCTGACCAAGGACAATTATCGCCAAATGCTGACGCCGCTGCTGACCGAAGGCGGCGGTCAGGGCTTCTGCGTCAACCTGTCGGTCGACACGGGTTCGACCGACATCATGCAGCTCTGCGATGAGCTCGGCGCGCTCTACATCGACACGGTTAACGAGCCGTGGCTTGGCTTCTATTTCGATGCTTCTAAGGGGGCGGCCGCACGCTCGAACTACGCCCTGCGCGAGACGACGCTCGCCGCCAAGAAGGCGCGCCGCCCCGGCTCGACGACGGCCGTCTCCTGCTGCGGCGCCAACCCCGGCATGGTCTCCTTCTTCGTCAAGCAGGCGCTGCTCGATGTCGCGTCGGATTTGAAGCTCAACGCCCCCGAGCCGAAGTCCAAGGCCGAATGGGCGGACCTGATGCGACAGGCCGGTGTGAAGGGCATCCACATCGCCGAGCGCGACACGCAGCGCTCCAAGCTGCCGAAGCCGCCGGAGGTGTTCGTCAACACCTGGTCGGTCGAGGGTTTCCTGTCGGAAGGCATGCAGCCGGCCGAACTCGGCTGGGGCACACATGAAAAATGGATGCCGGCGAACGCGCATGCCCACGAGGCCGGCTGCGGCGCGGCGATCTATCTGATGCAGCCCGGCGCCAACACGCGCGTACGCACTTGGTGCCCGACGCGCGGCGCGCAGTACGGTTCTCTCGTCACCCACAACGAGTCGATCTCGATCTCCGACTATTTCACGGCGCGCGATGCCTCGGGCAAGGTGACCTACCGGCCGACCTGCCACTATGCATATCATCCGGCTGATGACGCGGTGCTCTCGCTGCACGAGCTGTTCGGCTCCGGCAAAATGCAGGAGAGGCACCACATCCTCGACGAGAACGAAATCGTCGACGGCATCGACGAACTCGGTGTGCTGCTCTACGGGCACGGCAAGAATGCGTACTGGTTTGGCTCGCAGCTCTCCATCGAGGAGACGCGCGAACTCGCGCCTTATCAGAACGCCACCGGACTGCAGGTGACCTCCGCCGTTCTCGGCGGCATCGTCTGGGCGCTGGAGCATCCGAACGAGGGCATCGTCGAAGCCGACGAGATGGATTTCCATCGCCTGCTGGAAATCCAGCGGCCCTATCTTGGCCCGGTGAAGGGATTCTACACCGAATGGACGCCGATCACGGGCCGTCCGGGCCTGTTCCCCGAGGACATTGACACGAGCGATCCGTGGCAATTTAAGAATGTGCTGGTGCGGTGATTAGCCGCTGCTTATCCTCCGTTCGTCTCCGCGAAGGCGGGGACCAGCTCTGACGTGCCAAATTGAAAGTGCCAGCTGGATTCCCGTTTTCGCGGGAATGAGCGGAGTATGTGTTGGCGTTTACAACGCCAGCACTCCGGCCTCGCCGCTCTCGAGTCCAAATCCGAGCACCTGGCCGTCGCTCGACCACGCGAGTGCGGTGACCGGTTGACCGTCGGCGACGCGCACCTCGATCAGCGCGCCGTCATCGAGCCGCACCAGCCACACCCTGCCATCCGCGTAGCCCGCCGCGACGACCGGCTGCTTCGGATGGCAGGCGACCTGCACGCAGCGCGCCTCCGATTGCGCAAGCAAGCGAGGCTGTCGGCCCATCGGCCCCTCCTTGCCGTCAAACGGCCACAGGATCACCTGCTCCGAGCCCGACGTCGCGAGGAAATCGCCATTCGCCGTCCACGACAGCGAGCGCACGCGCGCGGAGTAGCCGGACATGCGCATGTGCTTTGCATCGGCGATGCGCCAGCCGTGCAAGGTCGGCTCCTGCATCGCGGTGACGAGGAAGCGGCCGTCGGGGCTGATCGCTACGGCGAGATGCGAACCCTTCCATTCGAAGAATTCGGGTTTCGCGCCCGCAGCATTTGGAAACCAGAAGGTCACGCCATTGTAGTGCGCGACCGCGAGGCGAAAGCCTTTTGGCGCGAAGGCAAGGCCCGCAACGGTAGAAGGCACATCGAGCGTACGCTTTTCGCCCTTGCCGGTGATCACGTTGGCAGTCTTGCCGGCAGAGAACGCAACAGCGTTGTCGGGGCCGAGCGCGATCTGGTCGACCCAGCGCGTCTTCTCGTCGGCGGCGATCTCCCGCGGCTCACCCGCGGCGGAGGTCGCTACGACGCGGCCGTCGTCGCCGCCGCT
>Ga0207761_1000129_pt1 | contig 23399 bp, 16 predicted proteins | sample LuqExpMetageno34_FD_187792 | JGI IMG/M metagenome (GOLD analysis project Ga0207761, IMG submission 187792) | Tropical forest soil microbial communities from Luquillo Experimental Forest, Puerto Rico - Sample 34 (SPAdes) | ecosystem: Environmental > Terrestrial > Soil > Tropical forest ... | reverse complement strand
GATGAAAACGTAGTAGAGCGGCTTGATTCCCAGGTGGTCCCTGGCAATCAACAAGCGCCGCCTGCCCGAATCCCACAGGGCGAAGGCAAACATGCCATTGAAGCGGACCGGACAATCGTCGCCCCATTCCTCATAGGCATGAACGATGACTTCGGTGTCGGAGCGGGTCTTGAATCGGTGACCCTTATTCATCAACTCTTCACGGAGCTCGATGAAGTTGTAGATTTCCCCGTTGAAAACCACATGGATGGTGCCGTCCTCATTGGACTGCGGTTGCTGGCCTCCCTGCAGATCGATGATGCTGAGCCGTCGATTGCCCAAGCCGATGTTATCGTTGGCAAAAATTCCTTCGCCATCCGGGCCGCGGTGAGCGATCCGGTCGTTCATTCTCTGCAGCAGAGCGCCATCGACGGGCGCCCCCTTGAAATCAAAAATGCCAACTATGCCGCACATTACGATTGTTCCTGTCCTTTTTCCACCACGCCGTTTAAATGGAGAGCCCGTTTCAACGTTTGGCCCAGCCGTTGCCTCAATTGGGCGCGGTAATATTTGGCTTCCACATCGTTCACGAGTTTCGGCGATTGTTTCAGCCATGCGCGCAGGTAGCCCCAAATCATGGCTGCGCCTGCAACAACCGGAGGCTTTCCCTGGCCGATCCGGAGGGCTGCTTTAATGGCGAAATAGAATGGTCCGCCGCCGGTCACATAGAACACCTGTCCATGCAAGCGGTTCGTGCTCAGGCCGCCCATTGCGGACCCTTCATTGCGTAAATGATCAAACCGAATTTCGCGGAAGTGGCGAGTTTCCCAGCCACGTGCGCTTGCCTTGATTTCATCCGCCGTGTCCCAACCGGGATACAGGGGAAAGCCACCGATGTCGCGGAAGCATTGGGCACGGACTACTTTTGAGGCCCCACTCGCATGGTACGCTGGCATTTCCACTTCGGTCCAATTGCCTTGGTTGTTCTCATAATAAACGCCCGAGGCGATGCCGAGCCGGGGGTTTTCCTCAAATCGGGCAAGGAGCCGCTCGAAATAAGTTGGTCCAAACTCGAGGTCGCAGTCCAGCTTGACAACGAAATCAAACGGTTCGGTTTGGATAGAGTGGAACCCAGTCTCGAACGCTCGAATCTCCGCCGATCCCAGCTTGCGCTGGGCGTCCCGGTTCACGCGGATGACGCTCATCCAGTCCGTGTTCAATCGGTAGGATTCAAGGATTTGCGGCGTCGCGTCAGTTGAGCCGTCGTCCACGATGACCCACTTAACCGGCTTCACCGTCTGCTTGAGCATCGACTGGATTGTCCTCTCGATGCGAGCGGCCTCGTCCTTAGCCGGCGAGATCACGATGTATCGGTTCGACATCTACGGTATGTTCCGTTCTCAAAAGTGGAGAGGCTGTTACGACAGGTACCGAGCGATGCGCGCTAACCAAGTCAGATTCTAGAACTGGCTGGCACGCTGCATGATAGTGGCGTGGTGGAACATCGACTTTTTGAACAGTTGAGGCCAGTGCAACCAGTCATAGCCTCCCTCGAGTTTTGCCCTGAAAAATGCTTCGTCATCCCAAGTGTTGACCGGCAACCGGGGCAGGAAGAACCGATTGTTCTTTCGGCTGGCTCGGCCGAGGATGGTCGAGACCCCGGCCTCGTATCCCAGATTCTTCATCAGATCTTCCAGGAACCGGGCAAAAGCATCATCTTCCTCCGGGAATGCAAACGGGTAAGAGAAGAAAGTGACGGGCGTCGTTCCAAGCTGCTCTTCGATGATCTCCTTCGACCGGCCCAGTTCGCACTCAATCTGATCCGGGCTGAGCGATCGCAAATCCGGATGACTCATGGTGTGTGAGCCGAACCGGACACCCTGCTTGTGCAATTCACGAACTTCGCTCCAAGTCAGATAGTCCGCGCCCTCGATTCGGGCCGGTGTGTTCTGGATACGATTCGTGGCGAGGAATATGGTCGGGCTGAAGCCGCACTGTTTCATCACTTCGAAGGCATCAGTAAGAAAGTCGCGGTAGCCGTCATCGAACGTGATGACCACCGTTTTGGACATATCCTGCTTGGATTGCAGGCCGTTCCAGGCTTCTTGAAGGTCAATGCTCCGGTAGCCGGAGTTCCGGAGCCATCGCATCTGCTGTGAAAACACTTCGGGCCGAGTGTTGATGTGGTAGTAGGGATGTGACATCCCGAACAGATTGTCGGAGATGCTGTGGTACATCAGGATCGGCACGCGCGTACGCAGCGTTGGTCCCAACACTCGTGCCAGTGGAAACGACAAACAGAGTGTCGTCAGGCGGTCAAATCGCGGCATGGTGAATGCACCTTGAAGTGAAGTATCTATGTTTGCCCCGCTCAGGCGGCAACAACTTTAGCGAACCTTCGCCACAAGCAGCTCTTTAACCTGGCCTGCAACCAAGTCCTGTTGTTCGAGCGTCATTTGCGGAAACATCGGCAGGGAAACGATCTCGGCGGCGACGCGCTCGGTCACGGGGAAGTCGCCTTTCTTGTAGTCGAGATGCTCATAAGCCTTCTGGAGGTGCAACGGAATCGGGTAGTGAATGCCTGTGCCGACTCCAGCTTCGGCGAGGGCCGCTTGCAGGGCTTCACGGTCATTTACGCGGACGACGTAGAGGTGATAGACGCCTTTCGTCCACGGAGCTTCCACCGGAAGAGTGATCGAATCTTTCAATTCGGCAAATAGTTCGTGATAGCGGTGGGCCATGTTGCGGCGCGATTCATTCCATTTGGCAAGATGGCGCAGTTTAACGGAGAGCCATCCGGCTTGGATGGAATCCAGACGGCCGTTGTAACCCTCAATGTCGTGGTAGTACTTTTTGGCCTGCCCGTGGTCACGAATCATCTTCATACGCTTGGCCATGGCTTCATCATTGGTGGTGACGGCACCGCCCTCGCCACAAGCGCCGAGATTCTTGCCCGGATAAAAGCTGAAGGCAGCGGCTCTGCCGATTGAGCCGGCCTTCTGCCACGCATTCGCTTTCTTCGAAAAGTACTGCGCACCGTGGGCCTGGCAAGCATCTTCAATCACGAAGAGGTTGTACCTGGTTGCGATCTCCATGATCGGATCCATGTCTGCCATCTGACCGTACAGGTGCACCGGAACTATGCCAACGACGCGCCGGCCTGAGGACTTCTCGATCAGTTTGCCGTTCTTGAGCTCGCACTTAGTTTCGACATATTCACGCAGCTTGACGGGGTCGAGCGTATAGGTTTTTTCGTCGATATCGACGAAGGCGATATTCGCGCCGGCCTGAGAAATGGCCTCTGTCGTAGCGATGAAGGTGTGCGGGACGGTGAGGATGATGTCGCCAGGCTCGACTCCCGCAGCCATGAAGGCGAAGCGCAGAGCGTCGGTGCCGCTGTTCACGCCGACGCAGAACTTCGCATCGCAGAACTTGGCGAATTCCCGTTCAAACTCCTCGACCATAGGGCCGCCGATGAATCCGGCGTTGCCGAATGCTTTCTTGACGACGTCGAGCAACTCCGGCTCGAGCTCCTGATGAGGTGCAACTAGATCGAGAAAAGGGACTTTCATTGGATTAGCCATGGACTTACTTTTTCTCCTCTGTGATGTATCGCAGAACTTTTGCAGGGACTCCAGCAACAATGGCGTTGGCCGGGACATCTTTCGTAACCACACTGCCGGCGCCTACAATGGCGTTTTCGCCGACAGTGACATTGCAGAGAATCGTGGAACCGGATCCGACGGAAGCGCCTTTGCAGATGCGGGTTTTTTCGACTTTCCAGTGCGCTTCCGTTTGAAGTTCGCCGCTTTCGGTTGTGGAACGTGGATAGGTGTCATTAATGAACGTCACGCTATGGCCGATGAAGACGTTGTCTTCGATCTCCACGCCTTCGCAGATGAAGGTGTGACTGGAAATCTTGCAACGCTTGCCGACCGAAGCGTTCTTCTGGATTTCGACGAACGCGCCGATTTTGGTTTCATCACCGATTTCGCAGCCGTAGAGGTTGATAAACTTCGAGAGCTTGACATCCTTGCCAAGCTTGACTGAGGGAGCAATGCACACGAATTCGTTCACAGGGTAATCGCCTCTCCGCGGTTACGGATAGACTTATCCGCCGCTTCAAGAATGCGCACGACCCGCAGGCCGGCAACGCCATCGTTAAAGGGAGTTTCATTCTCGTTGATGCACTGCAGGAAATAGGCGGTCTCCGCGCGAAGCGCTTCGATCTGTTCGACCTGAGGCGCGTGCATGTCGCCGGACCGGTAACTGACCAGCAATTGGTGCAGATTGGATGGGTTCGCGGACATACTGACGCCCTTGTCGTAGATTTTGATTTTTTCGTCGGCCTCCAGGTCGTTCCAGACCAGCATCTTCTTTTCGCCGCCGATCAGGGTAGTGCGAACCTTCACCGGTGAGAGCCAATTCACATTTACGTGAGCAATGATGCGTTTCGGAAAATACACTGTGATGAAGGCAACGTCTTCGACGCCGTTCAGGTGCTTTTCCCCGGTGGCCACGACAGCCTCTGGTTTTTCACAAATGACGTGATCCATGATCGAAAGATCGTGTGGCGCGAGGTCCCAGATCACGTTGACATCGTGCTGGAAAAGGCCCAGGTTGACACGGAGAGAATCGTAGTAATAGAGCTCGCCGAGTTCCCTCTTATCGACCAATTCCTTGATTTTGCGTACTGCGCCCGTGAAGAGGAACGTATGGTCGACCATGATCTTGAGGTTCTTCTTGTCGGCCAGCTCAATCAGTTCTTCCGCCTGGGCGACACTGCAAGTGAACGGCTTTTCGACGAACACGTGCTTGCCGTTTTCGAGAGCGCGCTTCGCCAGTCCGAAGTGGGTCCAGACCGGCGTAACGACGGCCACCACGTCGATTTCCGGGGAGTTCAAAACGTCATTTTCATCGACGCTGAATGGCATTGCGGGAAACACTTTGCTTAGCCGGCCAGCGCACTTGGGGCTTTTGTCGCAAACCATCCGCACTTCCGCGCCATCCTGACTGTGGAAGTTGCGAACGATATTCGGACCCCAGTAGCCGTAACCGATCACACCGATGCGAATCATAGGTCCTTCACTTTCTGAGGGGCCTGCTTTGGATAATCCGGGCAGACCGATGGAGAGTTGATCACAGGAATGGATTGCTTCAGAACAACGGACACGCTGTTGGCGGTAAACCGGAATGAAACGGAGCGAAGTTAGTAATGGCGAAACGCTTTAGTGAGCCCCTTCGCCGATAAGAACGGCAGCTGGCGTCTGGGCAAGGATCTTCAGATCCAGCCAGATGGACCAGGAGCGGGCATACTTCAGATCCAGACGGACCATATCGTCGAAGCGGGTGCGGCTCCGGCCTTCCACTTGCCAAAGGCCGGTGATTCCCGGCTTGATTTCCAGCACGCGGCGACGGTGCCAGACGTTGTAAGCGCGGTATTCGTAAGCGACAGGGGGACGGGGACCGACAAGGGACATGTCGCCAACAAAGACGTTCCAAAACTGGGGGAGCTCATCGAGGCTGGTCTTGCGCAAGAAGTGACCCACATTCGTGATGCGCGGATCGCGCTGGAGTTTATACACAGGCTTGCTTGCTCCAGAGTCGGCCGCGGCATTGTCCGCTTTGCCCGCGATGAATTGGCTGACGTAGGCTTCATGGATCTTCGAATCGCAATCGGTGCGCATCGAGCGGAACTTCAAAACCGTGAACTTCTTGCCGTGCTGACCGAGACGTTCCTGGCGGAAAAGAACTGGGCCCTTGGAGGACAGCTTGATGGCGATTGCGATCGCCCCGAAAAACGGCGAGAAGAAGAATAGCGCTGCGCTGCTGCCCAGAATGTCGATGGCGCGCTTGATGGTCAGGGAAAAGCGCTTATGCTGTTCGCGGCGCGCGAACTCAGGATAAAGAGCAATGTTGGCTGAGTGATCCTTATCGGCGTCTCCAATCTCCTCGGGAAAGAAGTGGAACGAAACCGAAATCGCGGCGGCTCGCTCTTTGCCCAGAGCCAATTCACAAATCTCGCGCAGCTTATTGATGAAACGCTCTTGAATGACCTTCGGCGAAGCTTCGCCGATTTCGGTTCCGATGATGCCGATTAAGCTGTTTTCCATGTACCAGCCGATGATGTCAGTCTCGCGGGTATTATTCGAAAGGCCGGCAGCGATTTTCTGAACGGTGCGGATCTTCTGTCCGGCGGCGAGCACGCGGCTGACGTCCATGAGTACAAGCACAAATCGTTTTTGCGTCCTTTCGGCCCGCCGGCGCTCCAGGTACAGCATCGAAACGAAAGCATCTTCATTCAGAAGAATCCGGGCAGGTGAATTCTCTGTTTCAGGGACGGAAACGTGGGCCGTGACTTCCAATCTCCGCGGGGCAATGGGTTGGGGGGATGCCGTGTTTAGTGCGCTCATCGTTCTTCTTTCCGTAGTTCTGTCTTTGACCTTTCGATCGATCATTGATAACTGTTCACTGGCACGGGGATGGGCTTCTCGAATTTCTTCGTGGGAGACTGCCGTTTTTCCTTTTCGATGGCGGTAATCCAGGACAAATCCACTTCCACGGCCACAGAGCGCTGGAGAATACTGATAGACAACACTACGCGGTGGGTTCCTTTAATGTTGATCAGAATTCCTTCCATGCCACGGAGACTTCCGCGATCGACCCGCACGCGCTCTCCCGCCTGCAAATAAGGCCAAGGCTGCTTATCCACATCCGAAGCGACCGCGATTTGCAGTCTCTCGATTTCAGAATTGGCAACAGGCAGGGGCGACTTCCCATTGCCAACGATCTGAATGACTCCTGGCGTCATCACGAGTTGCCGACGATTGTGAAAATCGAAATTCGAAAACAAATAGCCGGGGAAAAGTGGTTGTTCAACCTCTTTCACACGATCGGACCACTGTCGACAAGCCTTGTACGTGGGCAGAAAACACTCAAATCCCAAGCTCTGAAGGTGAGTTGAGACGGAGGATTCCTTGCGCGACCAAACTTGCAGCGCATACCAGGCCGGCTTGCCGTTTCCCGCAGGCTCCACTGTGTTCGAGAACAAGCTCATTGCTCCTTGGGCCGTGGGCGCGGGAGGCTCGATAGGCTACCGCCATTCGACTCCCATGCCTCTTCCTTCGTTGAGTAAGGGGTGCAATTCGGATTCCAATTTCTGCCAACTTCGACGAGATTCGGGATTTGTCTTGTGGCTTGTAATGCGCACAACAATAAGGACTTGCGGCGCCGGCGTGCGGCTGTGAACCTGATCTTACTCGCAGGCTGCCCGATTTTGACGGAAGTTGGAAATGAAATGCTTTATTGTTCCAATATCATTCCAACGATTTTCCACTTATGTGATGAGTCAAGCACTTTGTGTAGGGTTGATTCCGTGGCATGGCAATAATGGCTTTACAATCAATATATTAGGCATGGTTTTCTCGCGGGGTTGTTTACACACCTTACAACTGGTTTACCTCAACCGGCAAACAACTCCAGACTCGCCGCCGCCGCAGCCATCGGTGGCAGGAAAGGGAGCGGTTTGGTGTCACCCTTGGTCCTCTTCTCCTTGTTCTTCCTGCGGATTTGGAGACTCGTCGGTTTTTCAGTAGACCTTTTCCTTAATAATCGAAACCGGCAAGCGCCACTGGCTCAATTCCAACCTTGCATTCCGGTAGGCCAGGCACCCGATGTAATCCTGTGCGGGAGCAAATGACTGCAACTGCCATTCTTCATGCGAGTCACCTTGCGCGGATACAATCCGAGGAGTTTCCGATGGGGCCAGGCTGACTTCGACTTTCGCTAGCGCTTGCGCGATTCCTTCCCCTGTCGCCTTGACGTAGGCCTCCTTCCGCGTCCAGCACGCGTAAAACGCTCGGAGGCGTGCGTCGGGCGGAAGTATCGCCAGTGAATGCGCTTCTCGAGCTGAGAAAAAGCGGCTGGCTAGAGCTTCCATATCGGAGATTTCTCCAGCGCATTCGACATCTACACCGATCGGGCACATTAAAGTAAACGCGAAGACAGCGACTCCGCCCGAGTGAGACGTGTTGAAAAACAACGGCGAGGAGCCCTGTGTGTGCACCTCTGGCTTTCCGTGTTCTCCTTGTTGGAACTCAATGGCTTGCGGTGCCGTTCCCAGATGCGAGCCGAGAACTACGCGAAGCAGGCCACGTCGAATGACAAACCGATCGCGGTCGGAAGCGAATTTGAATCTCCTCGCTCTTCGTGCTTCCTCTGGCGCAAGCAAAGCCGCTAGGTTCTCCACTTGGCTGTCAAAATCACTTATGGCGGCCGCAAATAAATGGACTTCCTGAGGCTTGAGGTGAACACGGTTCGGTGCTGGCGGCCAGACCAGCAGCAGCGGCTGGCGAGCCACGTCTGTAATGCGAACCGAGCTCTCGCCGGGAATCAGCATGGCAGGACTAACGGTATCATCATTATCCTATTCCTGTTCGCATCCTGATCCTGCTTAGCGGGAAAACACAATGTTTTCAGTAGTTTGCATGAAGACAAGTACGAGCAGAGGCAGTTTGTGGGCCATTTGCTCGATATCAAAGAAAGTAGTAGAACATTGGAACTTGTTGCTAACTCACTTCACACAATCTCTTTAGCGCGCCTTGCGTGGCCGGAATGGATCCTCATAACCGCATACAAACAAGAAGCTTAATTACAGTCCCGTGATGGCAAGCCACCTGCTATCCCACCTGGTAGCCTTGTCGAGAGGAACTTTCTGCCACTTCCATGCCCCCTACTATCACCCCATCTCCTTGGTTGACCGACGATTTACGTATGTTCCGGAAAACAGTCCGGGAGTTCGCCCAGAATGAACTCCTTCCCAACCAGGGCCGTTGGCGCGAACAACATCGTCCGGACGCGGAAGCTTGGCCAGCGGCCGGGGCCGCGGGCATCTTGCTGCCTGATGTTCCCGGAGAGTACGGTGGCGGAGGCAATTTCGCTCACGAGGCCGTCGTGGCCGAGGAGTTTGCATGTGCCGGCATCAACTTTGCAACTTACGTTCATAACGGCGTCGCGCAATACATCCTGAATTACGGGAGTGAAGAACAGAAGAAAAAATGGCTGCCGAAGATGGCCAGCGGCGATCTCGTTGGCGCCATTGCGATTACTGAACCTGCTGCCGGCTCCGACATGGGAGGAATCAAGACTACGGCGCGCCGTGAGGGAGACTTCTACGTAATTAACGGATCAAAAACCTTTGTTACCAATGGTTGGCACGCCAGCTTGCTTTGCCTCGCTGTGAAAACCGATCCGAAGGCGCCAGAGTTCAATCGCATGTCGTTAATCATGCTGGAACCAAAGAATCTTGCCGGGTATCGTGTCGGCCGGTCCTTGGATAAAATTGGCATGCACGGACAGGATACTTGCGAGATTTTCTTTGACGACGTCCGCGTTCCGGTATCGAATCTGATCGGGACCACGGAAGGCAGGGGGTTTGGCCAACTGATGGAACAACTGCCCCGCGAGCGCTTGGCCATTGCCGTGTATGCGGTGGCGACGATGGAGCACGCCGTCGCGCTGACCACGAAGTACACAAAAGAGCGAATGGCCTTCGGCAAGTCGTTAATCGAATTTCAAAACACCCGTTTCAAACTGGCCGAATGCAAGACAGAAGCACAAATCGGGAGAGTCTTCTTGGACAACTGTATCCAGCGCTTTATTGCGGGCGAGCTCGATGGCACAACCGCTGCCATGGCCAAGTATTGGCTCACGGACTGCCAATCCCGCGTTCTCGACGAATGCGTGCAGCTGCACGGCGGCTACGGCTACATGAGTGAATATCTGGTCGCGCGCATGTGGGCAGACAGTCGCGTGCACCGTATCTACGGTGGAACAAACGAAATCATGAAGGAAGTCATCGCGTCATCGCTTTGATCACACCCTCTGTCTGGGAGTAGTCAGGAGCATGGGCGTAAGCATACCGGAGAGCTTTAGAATGAGCAGAGAAAGCACTATCGGGAACACGGTCGCGACTCAGAATCAGCTGACGGAAGCCGAGCACCGGTCCCTTGTCATTGAATACAACAATTCTGCGGCTTACTATCCCGCGGACAAGACCATTGTCGAGCTTTTCGAAGCGCAAGTCGCGCGGACTCCCGACCACGAAGCTGTACGCTGCGGCGATCTATCCTTGACCTACGCTCACTTGAATGAGCGTGCCAACCAGATTGCAGAATATCTTCGAACTCTCGGCGTAGGGCCAGAACAGCTGGTGGTGTTGTACATGGAACACTCTGCCGAGGTTGTTTCCGCCATCCTTGGCGTGCTAAAGGCGGGTGCCGGTTATGTTCCGGTGGACCCATCCACTACGCCGAAAGAGCGCCTCGCCTTTATCCTCCAGGACATTGCTGCGGGCATTGACGGAGGCCAGGCGTTACCTGTATTGATCACACAATCGCGCCTGACCAAGAGCCTCCCGCGCGATATCTCGCGTGTCGTCACTTTGGACAGTGATTTTGCTCTCGTTGATTCGTATCCCGTCTCCAATCGTGCCGTTGCAGCCGGGCCTCGCAATTTGGCATATGTCATCTACACCTCCGGATCGACGGGCAAGCCTAAGGGCGTTTTGATCGAACACCGCAGTTTGGTGAACTACATCTGGTGGGCGAACGAGCAATACGGGAAGGGCGAGCCAATGACCTGGCCGCTGTTTTCCTCGCTTGCCTTCGACCTGACGGTCACTTCGATTTTTACGCCGCTGATCTCCGGCGGTCGCATCCTGGTTTACCGCGACGATTCCGGCGCGCATGGGATGTCCGTTCTCAAAGTCGTGTCGGAAGGGCTGGTCGACATTGTAAAGCTCACCCCCTCGCATCTGGCCATGATCAAAGACATGGACTTGGCCAAAACCCGCATTCGCAAGTTCATTGTTGGCGGTGAAGACTTCAAGACGGAACTGGCGCGCGAGATAACGAAGAGATTCGACCGGCCTGTGGAGCTTTACAACGAATACGGTCCAACTGAGGCCACGGTCGGCTGCATGATTCACTGCTTCGACTTGGAAAAAGATCAGGCCATGTCGGTTCCGATCGGCGTGCCGGGTGCCAACGCTGGCATTTATGTTCTTGATGAATCTCTGAACCCCGTGCCCACGGGCATAAACGGTGAAATGTACCTGGGCGGCGATGGGCTTGCTCGTGGATATTTGAACCGCCCCGATCTCACCCAACAGAGATTCATCACCGCGCCGGATCCTCGGCAAAATGGTCCGGCGTCGCAATTGTCTTCCAAGCCCCAGCTTACAAGGCTTTACAAAACCGGAGACCTCGCTCGCTGGAGTCCGGATGGCCGCATGGAGTTTCTGGGCCGTATCGATTTCCAGGTCAAGATCGGCGGGATGCGCATCGAGTTGGGTGAAATCGAGGCCCGCCTGCTTGCACACCCCGCTATCCGAGAATGCATTGTGGACGTGGCCCGTTCCGGCGGTTCAAAATCATCCGGTGACAACGGTGCTGCCCCTTCCGATGAGCCGGAAATCGATCGTCTCGTCGCTTACTACTCGAGTGAAAGACCGCTAACGGTTGCCGACGTTCGTACCCACTTGGCGAAAGAACTGCCTGATTACATGGTTCCGCAGTATGTCGTGTGGTTGCAGGCTCTCCCGCTCACGCCGAATGGAAAGATCGACCGAAAAGCATTGCCCGCCCCGACTCGCGAGCACATGCAGCCCGCACGGGAATTCGTCCGGCCGCAAACCGAGACCGAAAAGGCTCTGGCGCTGATCTGGAGCGAACTGCTGCGAGTCGACAGCATCGGAATCCACGATGAGTTCTTCAACCTGGGGGGACACTCCTTGCTGGCGATCCGCGCGGTATCGCGCATTCGCGATGTTTTCGGCGTGGAGTTGACTCTGCAGACTTTGTTTGAGAGCCGCACGATTGCACGGCTGGCGGAGGTCTTGGCGGCAGCCAAGAAAGCCGGTGCCGTCCAACGTATCGAACGTCGCCAACCGACGGACCCGACTCCTCTCTCCTTCGCCCAGGAGCAACTTTGGTTCCTGGACCAGTTCGCCCCGAACAACCCCGTTTACAACATGGGCGATATCGTCGACTTCCCTGGCAAGTATGACGGTGTGGCGATGCGCAAAGCGATCCAGGAACTAGTGCGCCGCCACGAGATACTGCGCACCACCTTCGCTCACAGTAGCGGGCATCCTGTTCAGGTCATTTCGCCCCCAATCGATCAACCTGTCATGGAGATGGATTTTTCTTCTCTACCCAAACCAGAACGGGAACGCCAGTGGAAACAATTGGTGCAAGAGCAAAGCAGAAGGCCTTTCGATTTATCGAAAGGGCCACTGCTCCGGACCACCGTGGTGCACCTGGGGCCTTACGAGCACAGGCTTCTTCTCACGACTCACCACATCCTCGCGGATGAATGGTCCATGGAGGTCGTCCACGAGGAACTCCATCAGCTGTACGAGGCCTTCTCGGCGGGCCGTCCTTCACCTCTTCCGGAATTGCCAGTTCAGTACGCCGATTACGTCCGTTGGCAGCGAAACTGGCTGCAGGGCGATGTACTGGAAGACCAGACGAATTTCTGGAAGAGCGAGTTGCGCGGCGCGCCGTTTGTTCTCGAACTGCCCACGGACAAGCCCCGCCCCGCAACACAGAGTTTTCGTGGCGCCTCGGAGTCGTTCAGCCTTCCCGGGAGTCTGCTGGACTCAATAAAAGGCTTGGCTCGTGAACAGCAGGTCACCCTGTTCATGTTGTTGGGCGCGGGATTTCTCACCTTGATCCACCGTTATTCCGGACAGGACGACATCGTTGTGGGCACGCCAATCTCCGGCCGAACCCACACGGAAACTCAGAATCTAATTGGGTTGTTCCTGAACACCGTGCCACTGCGCGCAAAGTTCACCGAACGCCAGAACTTCCTCGAGCTACTAAAGCAGGTGCGCGAACGAGCGCTCGGTGCTTACGCGCATCCGGATGTTCCGCTGGAACACCTCGTGGCGGAATTTGCGCCCGACCGGGATCCTGGCCGAATGCCCCTGTTTCAAGTTGTGTTCATTCTTCATAACTCGGAGGGCGTATCACAAGTTTCCAGAGCGTCCGGCAACCAGGAACTGGAGACCGGAACTTCCAAGTTTGATCTCACACTTGTTCTTTCAGAAAACGGTTCCGGGCTCGATGGCTTGATCGAGTACAGCACGGACTTGTTTGAGCCTGCGACCATCCGGCGAATCGCCGGCTACTACGGCAAGCTGCTCGAAGCCATTGCAGTTGATCCGGATCGCAATGTCTCAAGTTTGCCGATGTTCACCGACGCGGAACGCCAGCAACTTCTGCTGGACTGGAACAACACTGCGGTGGAGTTTTCGGAGAAGGACCTTTGTCTCCATCAACTGATCCAACGGCAGGCTGCGCGGACCCCAAACCAGGTGGCACTGACGTTCGAGGGGCAAAATCTCACTTATGCTGAATTGGAGCGGCGTTCTAATCAGGTTGCTCAACACCTGAAGGGCCTGGGCATCGGCCCGGGCGCGCTTGTCGGACTTTATGTTGAGCGTTCTCTCGAGATGGTTGTAGGCATCCTGGGAATCCTGAAGGCCGGCGGTGCGTACGTGCCGATGGACCCGGCGTTTCCCAAGAATCGTCTGAGCTACATGGTGGAAGACAGTCGGATGAACGCTCTCTTGGTCCACCGAAATCTCGACCAGACCCTCGAAACCAAGCCTTCCGCGATTGTTCACTTGGACGCGGATTGGAATGAAATTGCAAAATCGAGCGCCGAGTCGACCGGCCTGCCGTCTCTGGACCGCAACCATAGCGCATATGTGCTCTACACTTCCGGCTCCACCGGCAAACCGAAAGGTGTCGAGATTCAGCATTTCGCGATTGTGAACTTCTTGTTGTCGATGCAGCGGGAACCGGGATTCGAGCCGAGCGATAGTTTGCTGGCCGTCACGACGCTCTCCTTCGACATCGCGGGTCTGGAACTCTACCTGCCCTTGATCACCGGTGGAAGCGTGGTCATCGCCAGTTGGGAGGACACTCATGATCCCCAGCGTTTGATCAGGCTACTCAGGGAGTCGGGCTGCACAGTGATGCAGGCTACTCCAGCAACCTGGCGCTCCATGATCCAAGCGGGCTGGACGGGATCACCAAAACTCAAAGTGCTGTGTGGCGGAGAGGCGCTTCTGCGGGATCTGGCCGACGAACTTCTTGCGCGGTGTGGCGAGCTCTGGAACATGTATGGACCAACGGAAACGACGGTTTGGTCTACGGTCCACAAACTTACTCCAGGCAAAGGCCCAGTTCCGATCGGCAAGGCCATTGCCAACACTCAGCTATACGTCTTGAATGCGCAGCGCAACCTCGTTCCCCAAGGCGCTACGGGCGAACTGTACATCGGTGGCGATGGTCTCGCGAAAGGCTATTTGCATCGCGAGGAGTTGACACGCGAGCGTTTTGTCCCCAGTCCCTTTGTGCCGAATGCGTTGCTCTATCGCACCGGAGATCTGGCGCGTTGGCTGCCCGGCGGGATTATGGAATGCCTGGGCCGCGCCGATAACCAGGTCAAGCTTCGCGGTTTCCGCATCGAATTAGGCGAAATTGATTCCGTACTAAGCCAACATCCGGGCGTGAGGCAATGCGCCTCGATTGTTCGCGAAGACCGCGGCGACAAGCAGCTTATCGCTTATTTTGAATCGCAATCCGGGCAGACTCCGACGACCGCGGATTTGCGGGCCCACTTGGAAGGACAGCTTCCGGCCTACATGATCCCGTCGGTGTTTGTGGCCATGGATAAATTGCCGCTAACGCCGAACGGCAAGATAGATCGCAAATCCCTGCCAGCGCCGGCGCAACTTTCGGAAAGCGACCGGGATTTCGTCGCTCCACAAGATCAACTCGAGCAGATGCTCGCGAGGATCTGGTCCGACGTTCTGAAGGTCAAGCAAGTTGGCCGCAACGACAACTTCTTCGAATTGGGCGGCCATTCGCTGCTCGCCGTCAGAATTGTCGCCGAGACCGAAAAGCTGACCAACGTGCGTTTGCCCCTGGCGATGTTGCTTCAGTCGCCTACCATCGCTGAGCTGGCAGACCAACTACGCCGCAAGAACTGGAAGCCCTCGTGGTCCAGCCTGGTTCCCATTCAATCGAAGGGCTCCAAGCCGCCGCTGTTCCTTGTTCACGCCGCGGAGGGTAACGTCCTGCTGTATCGCACGCTGGCCTCTCATTTAGGCGCTGACCAGCCGGTATACGGGCTGCAATCCACGGGTCTCGACGGCAAATCCGCAATCAACGGTAAATTCGAGGTCGCCGCGGAGCGTTATGTCTCCGAGTTACGTCAATTTCAACCGCACGGCCCGTACTTCCTTGGAGGATACTGCCTCGGTGGTTCCATCGCTCTGGAAATGGCGCGCCAACTGACGGAGGCTGGCGAAACCGTCGCGTTCGTTGGCATGATCGAATCGTTCAACATGTGCGCGGTGCAATTCCCCCTTCCTGCCCCGCAGCGTTTTGTAAATCGATTCGTGCTGAACCCGTATTTCCATTTCCGCAACCTTATGACGGCCAGCGGCGCCGATCGTTGGAAATTCTTCAGGGAAAAACTCCGCGTCGAGGTCGCTCGTGTCAAAGTTTCCCTTGGAATGACTTGGGCCAAGCTGACCCGAAGCTTCGCGCCTAATTCCTCCGAATCCCAACACTTGAAGGTGGCGGATATTTATGAGCAGGGGCTAGCCGAATATGTCACGAAGCTCTATCCGGGAGAGATCACTGTCTTCCAACCTACTGGCCACCTTGCCGGATTGTCTGATCCCTCGAGTGGTTGGGAAGGTGTTGCCCAGGGAGGTCTGCAACTCGTCAAGTTGCCGAATTGCCCGCGAGCCAGCCTCGTCGAGCCCTTTGTGCTCGAACTGGCCAAGCGGATGAGGGGTTGTCTTGATAGCGCTGCCCGGCACCCGGCGAGCGCGTCCCCACGGCCGTCCGTCGAACTGGTAAAGGGACGGTAAGTGGTCAGAATGTCAGTTCCCTCAGGCGCTGCAGGGCATCCCGAAGCAGCTAGGGTCGAAATGCTGGACTCATGCGCCTATCTTGAAGAAATGGAGATCACTGTCTGATGTGCGGGATTCTAGCAATTCTCGGTTTTGATGAAATTCGAGGGAACATTCCTGAATTACGGAATCAAGCCCTGTCGATGGTCAAGAAAGTGCGTCACCGCGGTCCCGATTGGAGCGGTATTTACAGCGATCCGTCAGCCCTGATTCTGCACGAGCGGTTATCCATCGTGGACGTGGAGCATGGGGCGCAGCCTCTGATTGATCGGGCCACCGGCAACGTGCTTGCCGTGAACGGCGAGATTTACAACCACAAGGACCTCCGTCGAACTCTGAAGGGCAATTATGAGTTTCAGACTGCCTCGGATTGCGAGGTCTTGCTTTATCTCTACGGCGAACTCCCCGCGAAAGAGTTCTTGAATCGCTTGAATGGCATTTTCGCGTTCGTCCTGTACGACCCGAAGCGCAAGACTTTTCTTGTCGCCCGTGATCCCATCGGCGTGAATCCGCTTTATGTTGGCTGGGATCGCCTGGGCAACTTCTATGTGGCATCGGAAATGAAGGCGCTCGCCGGTATTTGTGAGCGCATTCGAGAATTCCCTCCGGGCCACTATTTTCTCGGCCACGAAGAGGAAAAAGGATTTCAAAAGTATTACGAGCCCGCTTGGGCTGAACCGGATTTCCATCCGTCCGAGCCGTACGACCCCGCCACGTTGCGTACAGCTCTGGAGGCCGCAGTTCACCGCCAACTCATGTGTGACGTTCCTTATGGTGTGCTTATTTCTGGCGGCGTCGATTCTTCAATCGTGGCGGCCACCGCTGCCCGCTTCAGCAGTAAACGCATTGAAGAAGATGATCGCGTTGCCGCGTGGTGGCCCCGCTTGCACTCCTTTTGCATCGGCCTCGAGGGCGCGCCGGATCTCGAGTCTGCCCAGATTGTGGCCGAGCATATCGGCTCGGTTCATCACAACATCCACTTCACAGTGCAAGAGGGCCTTGATGCGCTCTCCGACGTCATCTATCACATCGAGACTTTTGACGTCACGACCGTTCGCGCTTCCACGCCCATGTACCTGCTGATGCGCAAGATCCGCGCGAATGGCATCAAGATGATTCTTTCCGGAGAAGGCGCCGATGAAGTATTTGGCGGGTACCTTTACTTCCACAAGGCGCCCGACGGCCGCGAACTCCACGAAGAGACAGTTCGCAAGATTAAGAAACTGCACCTTTATGACTGCGCCCGTGCCAACAAGGCTTGTGCTTCATGGGGTGTTGAAGCCCGCGTTCCATTCTTGGACCGCGAATTTCTCGACGTGGCTATGATGTTGAATCCCGAGATTAAACTGCCGAGAAACGCCGCTTATCCGAAACCCATTGAGAAATGGCCGCTCCGCAAGGCGTTTGAAGGCGCGATTCCGGATAAAATCCTATGGCGCCAGAAAGAACAATTTTCCGACGGCGTGGGATACAGCTGGATCAATTCCTTGCGGGCGACCGCGGAACGCGAAATCACCGACAAGATGATGCAGGGTGCGGCGGAGCGCTTCCCGGTCAAAACCCCGGAAACCAAGGAAGCCTATCTCTATCGCCAGATTTTCGAATCTCATTTTCCTTACGCTACGGCAATTAACTGTGTGCCCTGGGAGCGGAGTATCGCTTGCAGCACGGAGACGGCTCTCAAGTGGGACGCCGCTTTCCAGAAGATCGTGGATCCCTCAGGGCGAGCCGTGCTGGATGTTCATACTGACTCCTACAAGAACGTTTAGATGGTGATGGCATCATCCGTAGGAGGCGTCACGACAGACGCAGGGAGGACACGGTGAGCGTTCGGTTCAGTATCCTGATGGCTGTTTACAACCGTGAAAAGTACCTGCGCGAAGCGATCGACTCGGTGTTGTCGCAGACCTTTGCCAGCTTTGAATTGATCGCGATCGACGACGGATCGACCGATGGGTCACTGGCTGTGCTGAAATCCTACGGGAATCGTATCAAACTGTTGCAACAACCCAATCAGGGACCGGAAGTCGCCCGAAATAGCGGCGCTGCGGTGGCGGAAGGGGAATACATCGTCATTCTCGACAGCGACGACTTCTTCTTTCCTTTTGCTCTCGAGACATTCGATCGCGTCATTCGGGAGTTTGATTCGCCGCCGGTGATCACGGGGTCGATAAGATATTTCCGGGATGGCCAGAAGATTCCGGCAGAGGAATTCGTCCCGACTCCCATACGCGTCCTCAAGTACAAAGACTATATTTCAAAGTCGCTTCCCCTTGCCACCAACAGCATTATCATGCGCAAGTCTGTCTACGATGACATCGGGGGTATGCGCAACAGCACGCCAAAAACCTTTCACAATGAAGACATGAATCTACTGCTTAAAGCCGGAACTCATTCGCCGTTCATTGTCATCCAGGAGCCGGCCACTTCCGCATACCGCCTTCACGGAGAAAACAGCATCGGGAGTGTCAAAGCCATCGCCGATGGGATGCTTCGAATAGCCTCGGCAGAGCGCCAAGGTCAGTACCCTGGAGGCAGCCAACGCCGTTGGGACCGATACGCCATCATTGGTGGCAGATCCTCGACGTGGGCGTTGCGTTATTGCTGGCACCAAAAGCAGCGCATGCTCGCTCTGAAGTTGCTCTTCGGAACTGCCCCCATGGTCCTGGCTGCTGTCGTCAAGAGGACCACGCGTATCTTCCGCAAGCCGCCTCAGTCGGTCACGCTGCCTTCGAAGCATCGGGAATGGGTCGGAGTGTAGACTCGGTCCGCTTCGCGCAAGTCGGGCCAGATCGGAGAGCCCCATTGTGGTGCCACAAGGGATAATTTATTACCACCTAGTGGAACTCTAAGGGGACCAGGCGGTTGCCTGGCCCGCAGCTCAGGCCGAAAATGTCTCATAACTATAAGATAAAAAAAGGTTTACTATTTTCTCGCCGGGGCGGCACCCGAACCTGCCTTGGTACACGATGTGCTCCAAGACTCCGGGTTAAGAGCGTCCCAGAAGGCAAGGCAACGCGCCTCTGGGACCTCGGCAAGGCATGAGTCACATTCAAGCAGGCTAAACCGTGCAGACAGAAACGACGACAAATGCGCTGCCTTCTCCAGTCGAACCCGACACCATCGTCTGGGGTAATTCACCGGCAGTTCAAGCTCTAAACGCCATCGTCAGACAAATCGCGACCACGACCATTCCTGTCTTGTTGGTCGGCGAGAGTGGCACCGGCAAGGAAGTCTACGCGCGAGCGATCCACCGACTTTCCGGGGGGCAGCTCGGTGGATTCAAGAAGATTTCCTGCGCTGCTATTGAACCCGCACAGTTCGTCCATACTCTCGGAAGTCTCCGGCGAGATCCCTCCTCCCAACAGATCTACACATTGTTCCTCGATGAAATCGAGGAGCTTTCCCAGGAATGCCAGAAGGTTTTGCTAACGATGGTCCCCAAGGGGGAATTCTCGCCGGAAGCGGGTACCGTCCGCGCTCGAATCATCTCCGCGACAATCCGCGAGATGGAGAAAGATGTCGAACAGCGAAGATTCCGCCCCGAACTGTACTTCCGCCTGAACGGAGCACGCCTGCGCCTACCCCCCTTGCGAGAACGGGTTGAGGATATTCCCGCTCTGGCGGACTACTTCCTTCAACGGAATGCCGAGGAATTCAAGAAGACCGCGCCGAGCCTCAATAAGGAGACGCTGGATCTGTTGCGGTCATATCATTGGCCCGGGAACCTTCGTGAACTCGAGAATGTCACAAGGAAGATGGTGGCTCTCGGCGACACCAGTCTCGTTGTCAACGACTTGCATCTCAGTCGAATCAACCTTTCCCCTGGGACTGAGACCGGTAGAAGCTCGTCGCTCAAAATCGCTACGCGCGCTGCTTCCCGACAGACCGAGCGCGAACTGATCCTGAACGCACTCGAACGCACGAAGTGGAATCGCAAGCGCGCCGCACGTGAACTTCAGATCAGTTACAAATCGCTCCTGTACAAACTCAAGCAGATCGAGGCTCTCGACGGCCCGAGAAACGAGTGAGGATTTTGAAGATGAAAAGCATATGGAGGTTGACCCTGGCTGCCCTGCTTTGCGGCACCGTCGCTGTGGCTCAAGAACCCTCTAAGCCCGGGAGCAGTGTTCCGTCACCGCAAAGGCCCGAGCCTGTTGGGCCGTCCGAGATTGCCGCGAATTACAAGATCGGGCCGCAGGACATGCTCCGTATTGACGTCTGGAAGGAACCGGATATTTCCCGCACGATTCCAGTTCGCCCAGATGGGAAGATCTCCTTGCCACTGCTGAATGATATGCAAGCAGCCGGTTTGACTTCCATGGAACTGGCTGGAGTCATTCGGGAAGGGCTGACGAAGTACATTATGAATCCTCAGGTCACAGTGACCGTGATGGAAATAAACAGCCGCAGGGTGTATTGCACGGGAGAGGGGCTGAAACCCGGGGCCCTGACACTACTTCCGAACATGACCGCTCTCCAGGCGATCTCCAGCTGTGGCGGATTCACGCAGTTTGCGCGAATCAAGGGAATCTACGTTCTTCGGGTGGAAGGCGGGAAACAGGTCCAACACCCCTTTAACTATAAGGATGTCGTCAAAGGCAAAAAGCCAGAAGACAACATTCTGTTGCAACCCGGCGACGTGATCGTTGTGCCCTGAGGGAAGTTTATGAGTCGATCGATGCAGATTCTCAAGCTCGTTCTGTTGATCGTTTTACTGTCGGCCATCGCCGGTGGCTCGTGGGCTCAGGAACCACAAGAGCCTCAGCAACTGGACACGCCGGAAACACACGCAAAACCAAAGCCGGCTGCGCGCGGCGTACCTGCCCTCGATCCCAATGCAACGGTGGAAAACGACCAGCAGAACGTAAACTGGCAACCGGACGCCAGCCCTGTGACTGGCCTCGAAGTACCCTCATTGGGTTCACCGTCACTCGCGCACAGTTACTGGGTTCCGGGGCTGGAATACGGCAGCACCATTCAATCGAGACCCCTCGGCCAAGGCCAAGGAGCTCAAGAGGGATGGTACGCCAACAACTACGTCGGCGGTGACCTCAGTCTCTTGGAGGCCTGGGGACACTCACAACTGGGACTGAACTATTCGGGTGGCGGTTTTTTCTCTACGAGCAATCAAATCAGTAATGGCTGGTACCAACAGCTTTCCTTCGGGCAGAATATCCAGCTGAGCCGCTGGCAGATTCAGTTCTTCGACAACTTTTCCTACATACCTGATTCGCAGTTTGGGTTTGCCGGTGGTACGAATTTGGCGAACGCCGGTATCGGTGGAGCTCTTGGACCCCAGATTCCTGGCTTGGGTGTTTCGATTGTGCCGAGCCAGAGTATCTATGCTGCCGTCGGTCCGCGTTACAGCAACGCTTTCGCCGCACAAATGACCTATTCATTCTCGGCAAAAGGCTCCGTCACCTTCGGCGGGTCGTATGGCCTGTTGAACTTCACGGAACCAGGAAACGTGGACAACGACATGGCCCTCGCCAGTGTTGGCTATAACTACGCCCTTAGCAAAACCGATGGCGTCGGGGTGTTCTATCGGTTCTCGGCTTTTCACTTTTCCGGCGAGCCACAGGCCTATGGAAATCACGTCGCGAATTTCGTCTACACCAAAAAGATATCCAAACTACTTGCTTTAAGTCTCTTTGGCGGTCCTCAAATCACCACCTACCGCGTACCGATCGGTGCGCAAAGCACCGCTGTCAGCGGGTCCGGCGGCGCCAATTTCAATTACGGTCTCCAGCATGGAAGCATCAGCATGAGTTACTTTCATGGCCTGTCCGGTGGAGGCGGTGCCCTCGTGGGATCGAATACCGACCAGTTGACGGTTTCGCTCAGCCGTCAACTCGGCCGCGTATGGTCGGCGAATGTCAATGGTGGTTATGCGCGAAACAGCTCCCTTGGGTCCAGCAGCACGGTGCAGGGTCAAAGCTTCAATGATTGGTTTTTGGGCGGCGGGATAAGCAGGCCTTTTGGCAGAACGGTCAATTTCTCCGTTGCCTATTCGGCGCGTTTCGAAAACACCAACCAATCCTGCACGGGAACGAGTTGCAGCAGCAACTACACGCAGAATATGGTTTCGATCAGTTTGCAGTGGCACGCGCGGCCATTTGTTCTTCCGTGATCGTGCTGCCGCGACAGCGACATCTTCTAAAAGATGACGAGTAATCCAGTTAAAATGAAGGATGGTAGATCGGATACCCGGAATCTATGTACAAAAGCTTTTACGGATTGACGGAAAACCCCTTTAACGTGAACCCGGACCCCCGGTATTTGCTGATGACCAAGCAAATCGAGGAGGCTCTCACCGGCTTGATGTACGGGATTCAGACCCGCAAGGGGTTCATTACTCTGACTGGCGAAGTGGGAACGGGCAAAACCACCCTAGTGAACCGCTTGCTCGATTGGCTTCACCATCGGCGGGCCAAAACCGCTTTTCTGTTCAATTCCAGAATGAATTCCAGTCAGCTTTTCGACTTCATCCTGGCCGAATTTGACATTCATTGCGACTCAAAGTCGAAGAGTCAGCAGCTCATGAAGCTCAACCATTGGCTGCTGGATCGCTACCGCGCCGGGGAAACGGTTGTCCTCATTATCGACGAGGCTCAGAACCTGACTTTCCCTGTTCTCGAAGAGATCAGGCTGCTCACAAATCTCGAAACCTCTACAGAGAAGCTGCTGCAAATCGTGCTTTCAGGGCAGCCGGAACTCGAAGAGAAGCTCAGACTTCCGGAACTGCGCCAGTTGCGGCAGAGAATCATGTTGCGGTGCAAAACGACTCCGCTTACGCGCGAGCAAACACACGAGTACATCGAAGAGCGGCTGCGCATCGCAGGCGCAAACTCCGAGCCAATTTTCAGCAAGCAAGCCATGGATACCGTCCATCGCTACTCGCTCGGAGTGCCACGCGTCATAAATCTTCTGTGCGAGCACTCCCTGGTCAACGGCTTTGTCGAGCAACAACGCCCGATCCAGTCGAAGATCGCGGAGGATGTGGCAAGGGAGTTCCAATTGGACGAAATCGAGCCCATCGCTCCGCCAGGAGGAAGTCGATCCTCCGCAGCAGACGTGTACAATTCCGAGGCATTCCTGCAGAATCTTGGCGAAGCGCTTTCAAAATTCCGGGTCACGCCAACAACACACGGGAAAAAATGAGTCGCTTGACGGACCCTTCTGGCGGCATTGCGCAAGAATTGGCGATAAACATTAGCAAGCTCTGAATTGTCGCGCCGGTGCTGTCAATCCTAGGGTACATCCGCACATTACACTTTCGTTAGGTTTGCGGGTATTTTCTCAGTATTTTCTCGTTTCATGTTGAACCTCAGTGATAATGTCCCCTTTTGTCCTCGATAAAAATGTCCCCTTAAGCTGAGCTCCTTCGGGAGGTCAGCTTGGGGCGGACGGAGATGAG
>Ga0207761_1000128_pt1 | contig 23413 bp, 20 predicted proteins | sample LuqExpMetageno34_FD_187792 | JGI IMG/M metagenome (GOLD analysis project Ga0207761, IMG submission 187792) | Tropical forest soil microbial communities from Luquillo Experimental Forest, Puerto Rico - Sample 34 (SPAdes) | ecosystem: Environmental > Terrestrial > Soil > Tropical forest ... | reverse complement strand
CGGCACCGGCACCGCTCCCGCGTAAAGAATGCCGAAGAACGCTGTGAAGAACTCGATGCTTGTCGGCAGCATCAATGCGACGCGATCGCCGGGCACAATATCGCGCGCAATCAAGCCAAAGGCTACCCCGCGCGCCTTGCTAGCAAGCTCGGCGTAGCTCAGAGTGCCGAGAATAGCTGTCTCATCCTGCAGCACGGTCAGATGCAAACGGTCAGGATGCTGGGCGGCGTGCCATTCCAACACCTCGATCAACGTGCAGGCGTCGCGCGCCGGTGGCACGGACGGCAGCGCAGGTGTCGGTGCCTCACCCATAATGCGACCGCGTGCAGGTCCGGCCTGCTCTAAGGCCCCAATCAAGTCCTGCACGGTTTCCGCTTCGCCGATGGTTTGCGCCGGCAGGCGCACGCGAAATGCCCGCTCGATCCGCAGGATCAATTCGGCTCGGCCGAGGCTGTCGATGCCCAGGTCGCGTTCGATGCGGCTGGACGGTACGACTTCGATGAATCGGAAGCGCTGCGGATGCAGTTCACGCACAAGGCCACCCACGACCACAATAAGGTCGCGTTCGTGCAGAGCCTTCTCATCCGCTTTGGCCGGCGGTGCAGCCGGACGGAGCGTTGACATGTATATAATTTGAGATTGTGCGACCGTGGCGCATTGATGCTGATCAACCCGAGGTCGCCTCCAAGGTGCTAAACATCTCCACCGACGGCTTATGTCGGCGGATTATAATGGTTATGGTTGCTGTACAGGCTACGCCCGCTCTTCTGGATGAAAATCAGATCACCGCCGGGCAGGCTGCTACATTATGGGGCCTCTTTCGCGAACGTGTCCGGCTCAGCCCTGACGCGGTGGCCTACCGGGACTACGACAGCGCGGCCGCGTGCTGGCGCGATCACAGTTGGACGATGGTTTCCGATCGCGTCGATCGATTGCGCGCAGCACTCGCACAAGAAGACATCAAGCCCGGCGAGCACGTCGCTATTCTGCTGCCGAACGGAATCGATTGGATTTGTCTCGATCTTGCGGCGCATGCCTTGGGCTTGGTGGTGGTCGGGCTGTATCCACACGAGACCGCCGCCACCAATGCCTATATCCTCGGCCATTCCGATGCGCGGCTGGTGCTGCTCGACAGCAGCGCGCGGTGGACATCGCTGTGGCCCTTCCGCGCAGAATTCCCGTCGCTCCAGCACGTGTGGATCAGCGCCCCCAAGGACGCAGCCGCCGAAAGGATAACCGGACCGAAGCTCCGCAACCTGGCCGACGTCCTAGCAACTACCTTGGAACCACCAGACCGGCAGCCGACAACGGCGAACGACATCGCTGTCTTGATCTATACGTCCGGCACGACCGGCCGGCCCAAAGGCGTGATGCTGTCGCATTTTGCCCTGCTGTGGAACGCGCAGGCCTCGGCGGCGGTGGTTCCGCCCCGGCCTGATGACGTGTTCCTGTCGATCTTGCCGCTGGCGCACGCCTTCGAGCGCACGGTCGGCTATTACCTCCCGATGATGGGAGGCTGCACAATCGCCTATGCGCGCTCGGCGCAGGACCTGGCGGAGGATTTAAAGACGATCCGCCCCACGGTGATGCTGGGCGTGCCACTGCTCTTCGAACGGATGGCTGCCGCGATCCGGGCAAAGGTCGCCAACAGCAGGATACGGCGACAACTCCTGCAACTAACCATCGCCGTCGGCTATCGCCGGTTCTCCGCCAAGCAGCACCAAACCAAGCTCGGGCCGGCGAGCGCGCTGCTCTGGCTTATGCTCGACCGGCTGATCGCGAGGCGCGTGTTGGCGGCCTTTGGCGGCCGGCTGCGGGTCGCCATCAGCGGCGGCGCTCCGCTGGAACAGACCGTCAGCCGGATGCTGATCGGCCTCGGGTTGCCGCTGGTTGAAGGTTATGGTCTGACGGAAGCGGCTCCCGTGGTCGCAGCCAATGGGCTCGATGATAACCTACCCGGCTCGGTCGGACGGCCGCTGGCGGGCGTTGAGGTCAAACTCACCGGACAAGGCGAACTGCTGGTGCGTTCACGTGCGGTCATGGCGGGATACTGGAAAGACGAACTCCGAACCAAACAAGCGCTCGATCCCGCCGGCTGGCTGTCGACCGGCGATATCGCCGAGATTGGCGCAGATGGTCGCGTCTTCATTCGCGGCCGGCTAGCCGATGTGATCGTTCTGTCGATTGGCGAAAAGGTCAACCCAAACGTCGTCGAAGGCGAACTCTGTCGCGATCCCTTGTTCGAGCAGGCCGTGGTGGTCGGCGACCGCCGGCCGTTCCTAATAGCCCTGATCGTGCTCAATGCGCAGGCTTGGCATCTGTTCGCCGCCGACCGAGGTCTCAACTCTGAACAACCCAACCACCCCGCCAGCAAAATCGAGTTGCTCGCCCGGATCACCGCGTTGCTTGCCGAGCTGCCGCGTTATGCGCAGGTTCGCGCTGTGCATCTGACCATGCAGCCATGGACAGTAGAATCCGGACTGCTGACACCGACGCTCAAGGTCAAGCGCGACCTCGTCATTCCGCTATTCGCCCGGGAAATTGAAGCTGTGTATGCGAGGCAATAGGTTTTCTGCGGACGCTTCCTCAAAGCCGTTCCATTTCAAACTCCTCGCACGAATAGCCTAAGGTCGAGAGCCCCTCCTCCAGGAAGTCGCCGAGCTGCGGGATGCCGAGCAGATAGGCAGCGGTGCGGTTGTTGTAGGCGCGCGCCGCTTCCTCGCGGACGGTTAACCAGTCATCGGCGGAATAGTCCTCGCGACCGAGCCAAGTCAGCGCGACTAGGTCGATCTGCTCATCCATAGACAACGAGCCGATCAGCGACGTGATTTCCTCAACCACAGGATCGTCGGGCAGATCCTCCAGTACGGCTGCCTCCTTGTCGTCGGAGGGATTCGAGCCTGGATCGCTTTCATTGGGTCCCTCTTTGGCATCGAATTCGCGCGCCTTGATGATGAGGAAACAGACCTTCTCTGACGAAATGTTGAGCTCTACTTTTTCATCTTCGCTGCCAACGGGCCGTTCGATTGCTTTGTTTGCCATGTGCGTCACCTGAGCAATGACTTGTCTATGTGCCCCTTATATGCGGGACGCCATCACAATGCATTGAGGTAGAACAATCGAAGCCGCGCCGCGTCGTTCCGTGAATGCCCGGAAAAGTTTCATTCTGCCGCCTCATTTTGATTGAGATCAATGCACGTTTGAGGCCGATATAGTTAGGTACAAGCACCGTCGTGCGGAGGTAAAGTTGGTGAAGCACGGCAGTGAACCGTCTACGGGCGTGGATCTGCTTACGCGACGAACCGGCTTGCCGACGATGTATGGCGGAAGGGCCCGTGGCCTTTGTGTCCGAGCACACCGGGGGAGACTCCGGCCCGACGGACCGGGGGCGCGGGCTCTGCCATTTATAAGGCTGCTGCAGAAACTGTGCGGAGGTGCGAGATGGAAACCTATCCAGTCGACATCGATGCCGGTCAGGTTGTCCGTTGGCTGAAAAGCGAATGTGACCTTTCCCCGTCGGCGTTCCGTATCATGGCCAAACGTTCGGTCGTCGTTGAGGACATTCCGCTTCGCAGCGAAACCCATCTGGGCGATACCGAGCGTGAGGACCTGAGCGAGGTCGAGACCATCGCGACTTTGGATATTGCGCCGGCGCACGCGAGCGAAGGTTGGCTACTCAGCATTGTGGTGGAAGACGAACTAGGCCCGCGTCTGTTCGAGGGAACTGCCGGTGAAGATACCGAGCAAACCATCGATCTCGGCACCTTTGCCAAGGAGTTCATTCGTTCCGGACGCGGCACTGCCAGCGTGGTGGCGGAAGTGCAAGACGCTGCGGCCAAAGCGCGCCTGACGAAGCTCATCCACGCGATTGAAACGAACCGGCATACGACACCTGTCGGTGGTGCGAAGGCTTGATGGCACCCTCAATCCTCCCGTCACAACGAGGAGATCCTTCATGATGACGCGCCGGAATGCTAATGCTGCTTTGATGGGCGCCGCAGTGTTGTCGGCGGCCCCCGGCTTTGCCGCGCAAGACATCACCGAACGGGAACTCCCGCCGCCGCGCGCCGACGGTGGCAGGCCGCTCATGCATGCGCTGAAGCTGCGGCGGTCGACGCGCGAATATTCCGGCCGTCCGATACCCGATGAGGTCCTGTCCGAATTGCTGTGGGCCGCGTTTGGCATCAACCGGCCGAGCGGCGATCGCACCGCGCCGTACTGGCGCCATATCATGGTCATCGACGTCTACGCCGCCATGGCGGACGGCGTCTGGCTCTACGAGCCCAAGCGCCATGCCCTAATCCGGCATTTGCCCGCTGACATCCGCGCCCACACCGGCACGCAGGACTTCGTCGGCCACGCTCCGCTCAACCTCGTCTATGTGGCACATGGCGAGCGGATGCATGACATTTCGCCGGGGGAGCGCCGCCTCTATGCTTCCGTCGACACCGGCTTCATCGGCCAGAACGTCTATCTCTATTGCGCCTCCGAGGGTCTCGCCTGTGTGTTCCGCGGCGCGGTCGATTACAAAAAGCTCGACGGCCTCATGCAGCTCGGCCCCGACCAGTTCGTTACCTTTGCCCAGACCGTCGGCTACGCGCAGGCATGATCGGCCAGCGGCTCACGCACTGCCCGCCGGCTTGAGATGCGCGGCAATGTAGGCAACCGCGCCTTTGAGCGAGATCAGCTTCGGGTAATCGATCTCGGGGATATCGATGCCGAGCCGGTGGTGAATGGCGGTGATAAAGTTGAGGAAGTCCATCGAGTCAATATCGATCGCCTCGCGCAGATCCGCGGTCGGGTCGAGACTCGCCAAGTCCGCTTCCGGCGCGATGTTGTTGAGTTCTTCCTCAACCATTTTGCGAATGTCGCCCTCAGTCATAATTTGTCTGGCTCCTGCAACAGTTTGCCGATCTCGGCCAGGAACAACGCGCCCGCGTGCCCATCGCTCACCCGATGGTCGCCGGATAGCGTCACGGTGATCACCGAACGCGGCCCGATCGCGCCGTCGATCACCCAGGGCCGCACCACCGCCTTGCCGATACCGACGATTGCCACTTGCGGCGGGTAAATGATTCCGTACAGCGCTTCGACGCCGCGTTCGCCAAGACTCGATACGGTGATAGTCGGATCGGACATCTCGGAGCCGCGGATACGACCAGCGCGCGTGCGTTGCACCAGATCGCGCATGTGGCTCATCAGCTCATCGAGCGATAGCTGATCGGCGTCGTGCAGCGCCGGTGCCGCGAGCCCGCCGCCGCGAATGGCAATCGCGACACCGATATGTACGGCCTGGGCCGGTTCGAACTTGTTATCGCGATAGAACCCGTTGAAGGCCGGGTTACGGCGCGCCGCCAATGCGACCGCCTTGACGGGGAGCGCGCCGAGCAGCAACCGGTTGTCGGGCGACAGCGACGCGTTTTTCTCCGCCAGCCAATGCTCGCAGGCGGTGATGTCGACCTGATGCTCCAGATAATAGTGCGGGATTTCCCGCTTCGATCGCGCCATCGCCGCGGCAATGGCCGTTCGCATCGCTGAGAGATCAAGCCAGCCGCGCTTACGTTCCGGCATAACGGCAGCCGCGCCGATACGGCGCTCGACGTCGGCATAGGTGATCGCCCCGTCCGGGCCGCTGCCGGTAACCGTTGAAAGATCGATGCCACGTTCTTCGGCCAACCGTCGCGCCGCCGGCGACACGCGCGCGCGTGCTGCCGGGGTCGGCGTAACGGGCGGCCGCGGCAACGTGACTGCCGGTCGCTCCACCACCGGCGCTACCGGTGGCACTGCCGGCGTCGGCGCCGGCGTTATCGGGGGCGGAGCCACCGGCACCGCAGCTAGCTTTGCTTCGCCTTCGGATCGAATGCGCGCCAGCGGCGTTCCGACCGGGACCTTGCTCTTGAGATCGACTAAGATTTGGTCGATCTGGCCGGACTGGAAGGTTTCGATTTCGATCGCGCCCTTCTGGGTTTCGACCACCGCGACAACATCGCCACGCCTGACCCAATCGCCGGGCTTGACCAGCCATTCCACCAGTGTGCCGGCTTCCATGTCAGCGCCAAGCGAGGGCATGAGGAAGTCGACCACGGCGCCCTCTTATGACCGCCCCAGCGCGGATTTTGCGGCCGCGACAATCTTGGGCGACTGCGGGATCGCGGCGATTTCGAGGTGACGCGGATAGGGAATCGGCACCTCCTCGCTGCAGACGCGGCCGATCGGTGCGTCGAGCGACCAGAATGCCTGTTCTACGATGCGCATGCCAACTTCCGCCGCCAGGCTGCCGCTGCGCCAGCCTTCATCGACTATAACCGCACGCCGGGTCTTGGTGACCGAGGCCGTGATGGTGGCGTCGTCGAGCGGCCGCAGACTGCGCAGATCGATCACTTCGGCCTCGATCCCTTCAGCGGCAAGCGCGCTCGCGGCCTCCAGCGTCTTCCAGAGCGAACCGCCATAGGTGATGAGCGAAATATCACGACCGATACGGCGAATGGCTGCTTTGTCGATATCGACCGGACCGGCATCGGCGGCGAGCTTACCTGTCATGTTGTAGAGCATGACATTCTCGAAAATCAGCACCGGATCGGGGTCTTGCAAAGCGGTCCACAGCATTCCACGAGCATCCTCAAGCGTCCCTGGTGCCAACACCTTGATGCCGGGAATATGCGCGTACCACCCTTCGAGGCTGTGCGAATGCTGGGCGGCAAGCTGGCGGCCGGCGCCGGTCGCCATTCGAATCACTAGCGGTACGCCGAACTGGTTTCCCGACATGTGGCGCACCGTCGCCGCGGTATTGAGAATCTGATCGAGCGCAAGCAGGCTAAAATTCACTGTCATCAATTCGACAATCGGACGCATGCCGGCCATCGCTGAGCCAATGCCTGCGCCGGTAAATCCGGACTCCGAGAGCGGCGTATCGCGAATCCGCTCAGGACCGAATTCGGCAAGCAGTCCGTGGCTCACCGCGTAGCAGCCGCCATAGCGGCCGACATCCTCACCCATCAGAAACACGCGCTCGTCGCGCTTGATCGCATCGCGAAGCGCTTGGCGTACTGCCTCGCGGTACGTCATCTCAATCGTTCCGGCTTGGATCGGTTCTTGCTTCATGATTTTCACCGACCGGCGGGCACAGCACTGTCCGCATAAGTGAAGCGGGTGAGTTGCTCGATCGGCTCCCAAGTCCCCGCTTCGGCGAAGGTGACCGCCGCGGCAATCTCGGCATCGACCTCAGCTTCGATCCGCGGCACGTCGTCCGGATGCAACATGTTGTTGGCCTGCAGCCATCCTTGCAAGCGCACGATCGGCTCTTTCTGCCGCCTCGCTTCCACTTCAGCCTTGTCGCGATAGAGCTGGGGATCGAACATCGAATGCGCGCGTAAACGGTAAGTCCGACATTCCAGAAAATACGGCTTGTGGCTCTCGCGCACGGCGTGAACGGCCCGGCGGGCGGCGGCTTCGACGGCCACCACATCCATGCCATCGACAACTTCGGCGGCAATCCGATAACACGCAGCCTTGCGCTGGATATCCGTTTCGGATTCTGAGAGGGCCAAAGCAGTTCCCATGGCGTAGAGATTGTTCTCGCACACGAACAATACCGGCAGTCCCCATAATGCCGCCAAATTCATGCTCTCGTGAAACTCGCCTTCCGCAACGGCGCCTTCGCCAAAAAAGCAGGCAATGACCAGGTTGTTTCCCTGCATATGGTCGGCGAGTGCGAGGCCAATCGCCAGCGGCAGGCCACCGCCAACGATCGCATTGCCGCCGTGGAAATTCGTAGCCGCGTCGAACAAGTGCATGGAACCGCCACGCCCACGGCTACAGCCTTCCTGTTTGCCATACATCTCGGCCATGACCGTTGTCATCGGCACGCCGCGCACCAGTGCCTGCCCATGCTCGCGATAGGTGGCGACGATCCGATCACGCTTTTCCAGCACCGGGATGACCCCGACCGCGACCGCCTCCTCGCCGTCGTAAAGATGCAAGAATCCGCGGATCTTCTCTTGCGTGTACAATTCGGCACATTTGTCCTCAAAGCGGCGGATGCGGATCATTTGTCGTAGAAGATCCAACAGGTGCTCGCGCGACAAATGCGGTTTGTCAGCTGCTGCGGTCATCGTTCCTCGCTTTCGAGCGTCGAGATGTCGCCCTCAGGCAGACCGAGTTCGCGGGCCTTGAGCAAGCGCCGCATGATCTTACCGCTGCGGGTCTTCGGCAGGTTCTGCCGGAACGCAATATCTTTCGGCGCCACCGCCGGCCCGAGACGCTGCCGCGCGTGGCCGAGCAATTCCTTACGCAGCGCCTCACTCGGCTCGACCCCGTCCTTGAGCGCCACATAAGCCTTGACCATTTCTCCGGCGGTCGGCTCTGGAATGCCGATCACGCCGACCTCGGCAACGGCCGCGTGCTCCATCAGCGCGCTTTCTACTTCGAACGGACCGATGAGATGGCCGGCGCTCTTGATGACGTCATCGGCACGGCCGACGAACCAATAATAGCCTTCGCTGTCGCGCATCGCGAGATCGCCGGTGAGATACCAGCCGCCCACGAAACATTTACGATAGCGTTGCTCTTCGTTGAGATAGGTCCGCATCATCGATGGCCAGCCCGGCCGCAACGCCAGCTCGCCCATCGCCATCGGCTTGGCGATTTCGCGCACCTCGCCGCCCTCAAGATGTTCGACAATACCAGCCGCGATGCCGGGCAATGGCCGACCCATTGACCCCGGTTTCACATCCATCGACAGAAAATTGGTGATCATGATGCCGCCGGTCTCGGTCTGCCACCAGTTGTCGTGGAAGGGCTTGCCGAACGCTTCGACGCCCCACACCACGGCTTCCGGATTGAGCGGCTCGCCGACGCTCGCCATCAGACGCAATTTCGACAGGTCGAACCGCTTGGCAAACTCGGCGCCCGCTTTCATCAGCATGCGGATGGCGGTCGGCGCTGTGTACCACACCGTGATCTTCTGATCTTTCAGAATGCGATACCAGCGTTCGGCATCGAACTCTGCCTGGTCAACGATCATGGTCACGCCGTTAGTCAGCGGCGACACGATCCCGTAGGAAGTCCCGGTTATCCATCCAGGATCGGCGGTGCACCAAAAGATATCGTCAGGATGCAGGTCGAGCACGAGCTGGCCGGTGATATGGTGGGCAACCACAGCTTCATGCACGTGCACGGCACCTTTCGGCTTTCCGGTGGTGCCGCTGGTGAAGTGCAACAGGGCCATGTCTTCGGGAATCGTTTGCACAGTCTCGAATGAATCCGAAGCCTGCGCCAAGGCCGCGGCGAGATCGACCGTGTCCGGCGGGAGGTTGGCCGAACATTCGATCAAGAAGACGTGTTTCAGGTCCGCGAGATCCTTCCGCCAGGGCTCGATCTTCCTGCGGTAAAGCGCCTCGGTGGTGATAATCGCGCGCGCATCGCCGATGCTCATACGGGCTTTGATCGGCTCCGGGCCAAAGGCCGAAAAGAGCGGCGAGAAGACGCTGCCATTCTTCAAAGTGCCGAGTGCGGCGATGTAGAGTTCCGGCACGCGACCCAGCAGGGAAAACACCCGGTCGCCTTTGGCGATGCCGCGCTGCGCCAAAACATTGGCGAAGCGATTGATCGCCGCGCCAAGCGTGGCATAGGTGAAATCGCGGATGGCGTCATCACGGCCAATCCAGCGCAGGGCAAGCTTGTCGCCGCGCCCGGCCTTGAGGTGCCGTTCAACCGCCTCATAGGCGATATTGAGGCCCCCGCCGGGCAGGCCATCCAGCAGCGCCCGCGCCTGCGTCCAGGAAAATGTCCTGGCGTACTCGTCATAGTCGACGAGGTTGGCGCCAGCACAGGCGTCAGGACGTTTTCGGATTCGCTCCCATTCCATAGTCAGTCTCGGATTAATGCGAACCGTGCGCTGCGACTTCCTGCGGCCGGGCGACGACAGCTGCGGCGGCCGGTTTCGCACCGTCAGCCGCGTAGATCGCGTCGCACAGGCGCTGCAGCATAGCCACACCGCGCACTTCGGTCTCGAACAGCGGCACGATGGCGCGGACGCTGTCGTCGAACTCCCGCCAGATCGTCTGCATGTGCTCCTGCTGCATGGCCACGCGGTTCTTGACGAACTCGGCAGAGTCCGGACCTACCGACTTAGGATCAATGATCATGTTGACAATGACGCCGCCCACCGGGATGCCGAAGTCCTTGAACCACTGGATGAAGCGCGTGACCACTGCGATGGGAAGCGCTTCCGCCAGCGTCACAAAGAAGAACGACGTGAGCGCGGGGTCAGTTAGCAACACGCGCGCGCGCTCCATTCGATCACGGAAGGAGACGAGGTACTCCATCAGCGGATCGGCTTCCTTCTTTTTGGTGAAGGAGAGCATCTCGCGCAGCGTGCGCGCCTCCTCGCGGCTTTTGAGCATCTTGTTGACCCAAAGCGCATAGACCTTCGACATCCCGAGCAGGCGACGCGCGTTGGCGGTAGGAGCGGTATCGAAGACGTAGACGTCGTACTCGTTCTTGAACATGAGATCGATCATGTTCTCGAACATCGCCGACTCTTCGAACGCCGGGTTCATTGTCGCAGACTCGACGAAATCGTCGGCCTTGGTGGTGATGTCGGCAAATTTGAGGAACCACCGGATCTTGTCACGGATCTCCACCTTGCTGCGCTCGATGCTCTGCTTCGTATCGATCTCATAGGCCCAGAGATTGGGCACACCGTCGACGGGGACGTGCTTGCCGAGCATATCCTGCCCGAACAGGCCGGTCAGACTGTGCACGGGATTAGTGGACACCAGCAGCGTGCGGCGACCTTGCCGGGCGAGCCCTATGGCGGCGGCGCCGGCGAACACGGTCTTGCCAACGCCGCCCTTCCCGCCGAAGAAAAAATATTTCAGTGTCGCGTGCTCGCGGAGGTACCGGCCCATCGGCATCGTGATCTCTGCCATGACGATCTCCTAAGCGAACATCGTGGCGGCAAGCTTCTCGATCATGGCTAGCCCCGTAACGTCGCGCTCCATCTCCGGAACAAGCGCCAATACCTTGTCGCCGAAGGCCGAGCGCAAGTCGCCCATGTGCTGATCTTGCATGGCGATGCGGCGGCGCAGGTATTCCGGGATGTTCTGGCCCAGCAATTCGCGCGGGATGACACGATTGACCACGTAGCCGGCGATCGGCACGTTGAACTGCGCGAACATCTGCGCCGCCTTCTGCGTGTCATTGATGACCATGGCCTCGGGGATCACCACAAAGAAGAAAGCCGTCTTCATTTTATCGGTGAGGATCCCGGCCGATGTGTTGATGCGGTTCTTGATGTAGAGCAGTTCCTGCAGGATCTGGTCCTGCTCACTCTCCTTTTCGCGCCGGAGCCGGCTCACCATCTCCTCGTATTCGCGCATTTCCTCGCGCAGCTTGGTGATCTTGTTGATCCACTCGTCATAGACCTTGGCCATCGACAGGTAGTAGAGCGCGTGACCGAGAGGAACGAGATCGTAGATGTAGTAGTCGTAGTCGCCCTTCATCACCACGTCGACCACGGCATCGAAAATCGCGCTCTCCTCCATCGCCGGCTCTGCGCTCGCCGCCTGGATGTAGTTCTCGATCTCCTCGGGCACGGCGGGCAGACCGTACATGTCCAGGATCTTCTGGCGGACTTCTTTCTGGTATCCCCGGATGTGGCTGTCCGCGTCGATCTCCTGAGCCCAGAGGTTATCCATGATTTGCACGGGGCCCTTGCCGAAAATGTCGCGCTTAAAAATGTCGGTGAGCGACGCCTGCGGATCGACCGAGAACACGAGCACTTTCTTGCCGTGGCTCGCGAGCCAGTACGCCGCCGCTGCGGAGAAAGTGGTCTTGCCTACGCCGCCGCCGCCGCCAAACATAATGTAGCGGCGCTCGGGGTGTTGCAGAAATACGTCCTTGAGTGCCACTGCCGCCCCCTAGAACATCGCGTCCGCGACGTCTTTCTCGCGCAACATGCGCCGCTTCCACGTGGCAATCTGCGGCACGACGTAAGGCAGCAGCCGCAGGCTGTAGTACGGCGGCAGGATCGGGATGCCGAGCAGATCGCCCATCGTGATGAGGATGAACAGGTGCTCCATCGACGCGCGCGTGCGCAGCGCCGCGCGGCTCATGTCATGGGCAGCCATACCGTAGATGGTCTCGCGGATCGCCTGTAGCCAGCTCTTCTGCGCCTCTGCCTTTTCCTTTTCAGTCATGGTCGTAACCCTCACAGGCCGTGCAGATGATGCTCATGATCACTGCCCAGTTCGCGCTCGCGCAGAACTTGACGCTTCCAGGTCTCGATCTGCGGCACTACCCAAGGCAATAACCGTAGCCCGTAGTATGGCGGCAGGATCGGCACGCCGAGCATGTCGCCGAACAGGCCGAGGACGAATAGCTTCTCGAGCGAGGCGCGCATCTCCAGCACCTGCTGGGCGATCTCGTAGCCGGTCATCCCGTACAAGAATTCGCGCAACGCCCGCCTCCACCGCCGAATGAGCGTGCTATCGTCGCCCCGGTCATGACCGAACTCGTCGCCATTGCCGCCGTCGCGATCGTTTCCTGGTTTGCCGCCGGCACGATTTGGAACGTCCGCATCGGACGCGAGCTGATGCGCTGGATGCAGGGCGGCCTGCCGGCGCTCGGTGAGCGCACCACGGTACGTTGGCTGGGGTCGAGCGTGGTGGAGATGGTAATTCGCAACGGCAAGGCCCCATTCGACAGCGCCACAGTGCTTATCTTCCTCGAGGCGCGCGATACGCCCTGGATGTGGGCGCTCGGCCGCAGCCGCGGCCGGCGCGACACGCTCATCATCCGCGGCATGTTTCACCGGACCCCGCAGGTCGAGTTCGAGGCACTCGAACCGACAAGCTGGTCCGGTCGCGACGCGCTGCCGCGGGTGCCGTCGAAGTGGTTGGTACACGAAGTCCCCGGTGGTCTCGTCGTCCACTATGAGACCATCGCGGGATTGAAAGAGGCCGATGCGCTGCTGGCGTTGGCCAAGCGCGCCCGACTCACGGTGCGGCGCCTCTCGCTGCGCCGCGCCGAGCCCAACTTCCAGCTCCACATCTCCCTGCCAGATCGCCGGCAGCCAGCGCGCAACTTCTTCGAATCTGTCCATACCCTCACCGCGCGCGCATTGGCCTGACACGGTCCGGTCCGCCTATACCGCCGGCCCGGCAACTGCCGAATGCGGGACCCTTGGCGCAGATGCCGCGCCGTAACGCAGGTAGGCCTTGAAGCCGTCCCAGCCGATGAGAATGGCCGCCACGAACAAGAGCACAGAGACGACGATCATGGCCCAGGCACCCGCTACTGGCAGGCCGGTCATCTTCGGGTTCGCGGCGATCGTCACGTAGAGGTTCCGCGCCGTGACGGCAGTGGCCGCTAAGGTGGTCACGTACATGAAGATCATCGGGATAAGAGCGTAGCTCGGGTTGCGTTTCTCCGATTTGAGCCACACCACCACCACAAGCAGGCTCAGGGCTGCCATCAGCTGGTTGGACGCACCGAACATCTGCCACAGATAGACCCAGGTGCCGGTGAGCACGAGCGCGGCCGTGAGGACCATTGCGATCAAGCTCGACACGTGCATGTTCCGCACCAGCGGGATGACTTCGCCGATCCACTCAGTGAGCGTCACGCGCATTACACGGAAGACCAGTACGGTGACCGTGAGCACGATTATCACAAAGGTGCCGAACCCGAGCGCGGTACCGTAGATTTCCGGGATCAGCCCGAAGGTTCCCGCGTAGACGAGCTTGCCGACGCCCAACGCAAATCGGCCTCCGCCACCGCCGACACCGGCGATGGAGACGGCGGTAAGCGACAGCAGCGCCAGCGTGTTCTCTCCGAACATCGAGCCTGCGCCGACGGGCAAGCCATCAGTCTCGTATTCGAGTTGCCGCGCGGTCCCTATCGAACCGACGAGCGAATGCCAGCCTGAGATCGCACCGCAGGCAATGGTCACGAACAGCATCGGCCACAGCGGCTGCCACGCCTTGCCCGCCTCGATCGCGAAGCCGAGGTCCTTGACGGCAGGCAATGCGAATGAACCGATAAGGTTGCCTGCCGCGTCCTTTGTGCCGAGCAACGGCGCGACGACCATTCCCACTGCGCTCAGCAGGATGGTTATCAGCATGATCCAGAAGCCGATATAGGCCACGGGCTGCGCGTAGCGCCAGATAGGCAGATTCGCTCCGAGGTAGCTGAAGGCGAACAGGAATACCATCCAGAACAGGTAATTCGGCAGCGTCTTGAGCATTCCAGTAGCCGCATCATAGGCAGGCGTGCTCGGACGCGTGCCGTCCGCGCGCGGCGCTGGAATCCTCGGATCCGCCGCGGTCGGATCCACGACCGTAAAGAGCGGCTGACGACCAGTGATGCTGTCCACCTTGCCATTCACCCATACCACGGCGGACGCCACTGGGCCCTGTACCAGCGTGCCACCGGCGCCCGGATGCTGCCCCCATGGTCCGAGAGCCATGGCGCCAAGCGTGACGGCGACGACGAGGAACGTGACGGCGGTAATGCCCCACTTCCAGCGGTACATCATCTGGCCGGCGAGAAGCCCCATCAGGCCGAGCATCACAATGCCGAACGGCACGTCCGGACGCGCCGATAGGATGGCAGCCAGAATCCCGATGAACGCACCGGCCAGCAGCATCAGATAGAAGAAGATGAAAATGAACAGAATCGTGCGCGTGCGCGGCGCGATCAACCGATGCGCGATCGCTGACAGGCTATTACCGTCGTTGCGCACTGCAACCATAATCGCCGAGTAGTCGCTCGCCCAGCCGATGAAGCTGACGCCGAGGATCAGCCAGGCCAAAGAGGGTGCCCACCCCCAGAGGTTTGCCGCGGTGATGGGCCCGACGATGGGACCGGCGGCCGCTATTGCCTTGAAATGATAGCCGAACAGCACGTTCCGGCTGGTCGGCATGAAGTCGACGCCGTCCATATACATCCGGGCAGGTGTCGCCCGTTTGGCGTCAGGCTGGATGACGTTGCGGTCGATGCGTTTGGCATACAGGTTGTAGGCCAAATAAATAGTCAGGACGCTGAGGATGACGATCCAAAGGGTGTTCATGGTCTTCCCCTTCCTCGATCGAATGGCCGCCACTGCGGTCCACACTGGAGTAGGGATTCACGAAGCGGAGAATTCGCCGAGCGGCGAACTGCTTAGTGCAAGCGCTTCTCGATTTCGCTGATGGCGCACACGCTTCGGTATACCTTGACCAATTAATGAACCGCAGGCCGAAAACGCTATTTTCAAAAGCTATTGAATTTCAATGATATTGCATTGATCTGGGTCAACCAAGAATTCCGCGCGGCAACAGGCGGATTGCACCTCCGGTGCCGCGACTTAAAATGCCCTATTGGAATTGGCGGATACACGCGAGCATGCATCAGAGAATTCGGCGAAGTCTTTTACTGACTTGGATCCAGCATTCTCTGCCGCGAACCGGATAAGAGCATTCTTTCGGATTGATTAGATCGGCCGAGGCGCTTCGGCGTCTTGTTCTTTTTTAATAATGCTGTGTTGCAGACGCTGACGCTCAGCGGGCCAGCGTCAATAGAAGCCGATCGACAATCAGTGCAGATTGCCACCACGCGCCAGGCGTGGGAACGCTACGGGTCTGCGAAGACGCTACTGCTGCTGCTTGGCGCCCGAGGCTTCCACCACCTTCGCCCATTTGGCGATTTCGCTCTTGATATAGGCAGCAAATTCCTCCGGCTTGTCGCCGACGAGCTTGGCGCCCTGCGGCGCAAGCTTGGCGATCACCTCCGGGTGTTTTAAGGCGTCGGCAGTAGCCTTATTGAGTTTGTCGACAATTTCCTTCGGCATATTCGCTGGGCCGACCATGCCGTACCAGTTTTCGGCATCAACACTGGCCAGGCCAAGTTCGCCCATGGTCGGCACCTCGGGCACCGACGGCGCGCGCTCCTTGGCGGCAACGGCAAGCGCGCGGAGCTTGCCAGATTTAATGTGCGGGAGCAGGACCGGCGTATCGAGGAATACCATCTGCACCTGCCCGCCGAGCAGGTCGTTCACCGCCGGAGCCGCACCCCGATACGGCACGTGCACAATGTCGATCTTGGCGTTGATCTTGAGCAGCTCGCCCGCCAGATGAGGCATGCTGCCGGGCCCACTCGAAGCAAAGTTGAGCTTGCCCGGCTGCACCTTCGCCATGGCCACGAGCTCGTTGAAGTTCCTCGCCGGAAATTGCTCCGGCACTACCAACAACTCCGGAACCGACGCGACCAGAGTGATAGCAGTCAGGTCCTTGGTCGCGTCATAGGGAACCTTTTCGACTAAGCTCGCGCTGATGGCGATCGCACCAGCGCTGCAAATCCCGATCGTGTAGCCGTCGGGTGTCGCTTTTGCCACCGCATCGGTGCCGACCACGCCACCGGCACCACCGCGATTGTCGATCACCACCGGCTGGCCGAGCAGCTCGGACATCCGCTGCGCCACCACGCGCGCGATGATGTCATTCGGACCGCCGGGCGGAAACGGCACTATGAGCTTGATCGGTCGGTTGGGATAAGTTTCCGCAACGACACTTCCAGGCAGCATCCCCACGAATAGCGCCAATAGCACCCATCTCAAGATCCGCATGCGCTCCTCCCCGTTTTTTCGATTCCGGCCTATGCGCGCCTAAAGCCTAGCAGAGGTAATGGCCATAGGGCAGCATGCTGAAAATTCGCAACTCGGTAGCAGGAGACTCGGTAATGATTCGGATCGGAATCGTTGGACTCGGCTGGTGGGGCAAGCAGATCGTGACCTGTCTCGCCGACAGTCCGCGGTTCAAGGTCGTCGCCGGTTGCGATATCGACACGGCCATGGCGGCACCCTTCGCGGCCACGCACAGATTCGATCTCACCAACCGCTACGAAACGTTGCTTAATCGATCCGATGTCGATGCGGTGGCGGTGGTGACGCCGCACGCGCTGCACGAAGAGATGGCGATCGCAGCGCTCTCCGCTGGCAAACATCTGTTTTGCGAAAAGCCGTTGGCGCTCACCACGGCGAGTGCGGAGCGAATCCTGGCCGCCAGCGCCAAGGCCGGCGGCGTGCTCGGCATCGGCCACGAACGACGGTACGAGCCGGCGATGGAGGAGATGCGTCGCCTGTTTGAAAGCGACGCGCTCGGCCGGCTGCTGCACCTAGATGCCAATGTCAGCCACAGCAATTTCCGTAAGATGAGCCCCTCGAACTGGCGTCGCGACCCCAAGCATGCGCCGGCCGGCGCCTGGACCGCGCTAGGCATCCATCTCGGCGACATGTTCGTTTCGCTGGCCGGCGAACCAGTCCGCGTTTCCGCGCGCACGGCCTCGCAAATCTTTCCGGCGCCATCGGAGGATTTCGTCAGTGCAGAGATCGATTTCGCCAGTGGCGCGCGCGGCCGCATCACCTGCCTGTCGACGCCGCCGTTCTACGGCCGATTTACGCTTGTTTGCGACCAGGGATGGGTTGAGGTGCAGGAAGGCGGTAATGTCGACAAAGGCATTCCGTCAAGTTTCGTCTATTGCCGGGCCGACGGCACGCGCGAAGCCCGCAGCTACGAGCACGTCAACACTGTGCGACTGAACTTCGAGGCCTGGGCCGACGCCATCGAAGGACGCGCGCCCTACCGCTTCTCCACAGAACACCTGCTCAGCAACATCCGCATTCTGGACGCCGTCATCCGCTCGGCGGCTGCCGACGGTAAGCCGACCATGCCGTGACAACGTGGCGCGGCTCGCTATTGCGCGCCCATTGCGCTACATCCAAGGCGTCCGGGGCACCGCATGCAGCACGAAAAAGAACAAGTCGCACTGTCATCGATCGCCGCTTCGGCCGGTATGACAATCGCGAAGGCAGCGGTCGGCTTTACTACCGGCTCGCTGGCGATCTTGTCGGAGGCAGGTCATTCTCTGATCGATCTCGGCGCCACAGTGATGACCTATGTCGCCGTGCGCATTTCTGGCAAGCCGGCCGACGCAGAGCACCATTATGGCCACGGCAAGGTCGAGAGCGTGTCGGCACTGGCCGAGACCGCCTTGCTGTTTCTGCTTTCCGGCATCGTGATCTGGGAAGCAGTCACCCGCCTGATCGAGCAGGAAGCGCCGGCGGTCGTCGTCAATGCCTGGGCCTTTGGTGTCATCGTGGTCTCGATGGCCATTGATTTTTTCCGCGCTCGCGCGCTGGCGAAGACCGCGAAAGAGACTCAAAGCCACGCGCTGGAAGCCGACGCGCTTCATTTTTCCTCCGACCTGTGGTCGTCTCTGGCAGTCCTGGCTGGCCTAGCCGGCGTGCACTACGGCCTGCGCTGGGCGGATTCCACCGCCGCGCTGGTGGTGGCGGTGCTGGTCTGCATCGCTGGCTGGCGGCTTGGGAAACGCACCATCGATACGCTCACCGATACGGCACCGACCGGTGCCGCTGAACAGATCAATGCGATCGTCACGAAGGTTTCCGGCGTGGTCGCAATCGAGCGCGTGCGTGCCCGCGCAGTCGGCGAGAAGACTTTCATCGATCTGACCGTAGCGGTGAGTCGCACACTGCCGTTGGATCGCGTGAGCGCCATCAAACTTGCAGTCGAGACCGCGTTGCGCGCGCAGATGCCGGGCGCCGAACCGGTCGTCACCACCGATCCGGTGGCGCTCAACAGCGAGACAGTGCTCGACCGTGTCATGGTGATCGCGCGTAATCGCGCGCTCGCCGTGCATCATGTGACCGTACATGACATCGAACAACGGCTCGCCATCTCGCTCGATCTTGAGGTCGACGGCAAATTATCTCTGAGCGACGCCCACGCGCAGGCTGACAACCTCGAAAAGGCGATCGCTAACGAGCTTGGCGCCGACGTTGAAATCGAAACCCACATCGAGCCATTGCAACCGCATCGCGCCGCCGGCCGCGAGGCGCCGCCCGAGCGGGTGAATGCGGTCGCACTCGCGCTCGCCGAGCTCGCCGCTGACGGCCGCACTTTGCGCGAAGTTCATAATGTGCGCGTCCGGGAGACTGCCGACGGCGAGATCGTGAATTTTCACTGCCGGGTCGCGCCGAATTTGAGCGTGCAGGCGGTGCACGAAAAGGTCGATACCTTAGAGCGCGCCTTGCGCCAGCGGTCGCCCTCGATCAAGCGCGTGATCGGCCATGCTGAGCCGATGCGTTGAATATTGCCTTAAGGAATTAAGACTGCCGCCCCTTGCAGGCGCCCGTCGCGCAGATCGGACAGCGCCTCGTTGGCGCGCGTCAGCGGATAGCGCGTTACCTCGCATTTGATGCCAACCTTGGGCGCGAGCTCAAGAAATTCGCGTGCGTCCGCCCGCGTGAGGTTCGCCACAGACATTACGTGCCGCTCTTCCCATAGCAACGCATAGGGAAAACTCGGGATATCCGACATGTGGATGCCGCCGCACACGACGCGACCGCCTTTCTTCACTACTTTAAGCGCGGCAGGCACCAGCGCGCCGACCGGCGCGAAGATAATCGCCGCATCGAGCGGCTCGGGCGGGGTTTCATCCGAAGCGCCCGCCCAGACCGCACCAAGCGAACGCGCGAAATCCTGCGCCGCGGTGTCACCCTTGCGCGTGAATGCGAAGACGCGCCGGCCCTGCCAGCTCGCAACCTGCGCCAGGATATGGGCGGCAGCGCCGAAGCCAAAAATTCCAAACGCACGACCCTCACCTGCCATGCGATAGCTGCGCCAGCCGATCAGCCCGGCACACAGCCAAGGCGCGATCTCGGTAGCTTCGCCCCGCTCGCCGAGCGAAAAACAATATCGCGCATCGGCGACGGTATGAGTGGCATAGCCGCCGTCGCGCGTATAACCGGTGAAAACCGGCGCATCGCACAGATTCTCGGCGCCGGACCGGCAATAGGGACACGCGCCGCAGGTCGCACCCAGCCAAGGCACCCCGACCCGCTCGCCGACCGCAAAACCGCCAACGCCCGCTCCGATAGCGGCGACCCGACCAACCACTTCGTGGCCCGGTATGATCGGTAGTTTCGGATGAGTCAGTTCGCCGTCCACGACGTGCAGATCGGTGCGGCAGACGCCGCAGGCTTTGACCTCAATTAGCAGTTCGCCCGCGCCGGTGGCAGGCAGCGACCGCTCGCGCATGACCAGTGGCGTTCCGGGCCGGTCAAGCACCATGGCATGCATGGTTGACATTATTATTCGTCCTTCCAATTCGCCGGCAGACATCTTAGATCAAAACCCATGCGCACCGATATCGCCCAGCCTATCCACCTGAAAGACTACCGGCCGCCTGCTTGGCTGGTGGAGACCGTCAAGCTCGACGTCTCCCTGCATCCAACGCAAACTAAAATTCGCGCCACCCTTGCCTTTAAGCCCAATCCACAATCTGGCGCGGCGCCACTGGCGCTCGACGGCGACGACCTCACACTGACATCACTCAAGCTGGATGGAACGGCGCTGCCGAGTGAAAGCTACGTCGCGACCTCCGACAGTCTGCTGATCGCGCAACCCCCGAACCGACCATTCACGCTGGAAATCGAAACACTTGTTGATCCATCCGCTAACACGCACCTCTCCGGGCTCTACCGGTCAAGCGGCACTTATTGCACGCAATGTGAGGCGGAGGGCTTTCGCCGTATCACTTATTTTCCCGATCGTCCCGACGTGATGGCGGTCTACACTACGCGCATCGAGGCCGAAAAAACTGAAGCCCCCGTGCTGTTGGCGAACGGCAATCTAACCGAGCGCGGCGACCTCACCGGCGGCCGGCATTTCGCGGTCTGGCACGATCCGCATCCCAAGCCTTCCTACCTGTTTGCGCTGGTAGGCGGCGATCTCAGCTGCGTCGAGGACAGTTTCCGCACCATGTCTGGGCGCGAGGTCGCGCTACGCATCTATGTCGAGCCCGGCAAGGAGGCGCGCTGCGGCTATGCCATGGATGCGCTCAAACGATCGATGCGCTGGGACGAGCAGGTGTTCGGCCGCGAATACGATCTCAACATTTTCATGATCGTTGCCGTCTCCGACTTCAACATGGGCGCAATGGAGAACAAAGGTCTCAACGTCTTCAACGACAAATACGTCCTGGCGAGCGGCGAGACCGCGACTGATGCCGACTTCGCGCACATCGAGGCGGTGATCGCGCATGAATATTTCCACAACTGGACCGGCAACCGCATCACTTGCCGCGACTGGTTCCAGCTGTGCCTGAAGGAAGGGCTTACAGTTTTCCGCGACCAGGAATTCTCCTCTGACATGCGCTCACGGCCGGTCAAACGCATCGCCGATGTGCGGGCGCTTCGCGCAGCACAGTTCATCGAGGATGCCGGTCCTTTGGCGCACCCGGTGCGGCCCGAAATGTATAAGGAGATCAATAATTTTTACACGAGCACCGTGTACGAGAAGGGATCGGAAGTAGTGCGCATGTTGCAGACCTTGCTCGGCAAAGACAAATTTCGCGCCGGCATGGATCTCTATTTCCAGCGTCATGACGGCCACGCCGCCACCGTCGAGCAGTTCATCCAATGCTTCGCAGACGTCGGCCTGCCGCACATAGTGCAATTCATGCGCTGGTACAGCCAAGCCGGCACGCCCGAGGTGACGGTCAGCGGCCGCTTCGATGCGGCGCGCAAGACCTACACTCTCGACTGCAACCAAAGTCTTGCACCGACGCCTGGCCAGCCGACCAAAGATCCGACGCTGATCCCACTCGGGCTTGGGCTTGTCGGCAAAGACGGCCGCGACCTGCCGCTGAAAAGCGGCCAAGTCGACCGCGGTGTGTTGGTGCTGAGCGAACCAGCGCAAACATTCGAGTTCACCAGCATCGAGGAAAAACCGGTGCTATCGATCAATCGCGATTTCTCAGCACCAATCAAGCTCAACACCGATCTTAGCGGCGACGACCTCGCGTTCCTCGCGGCGCACGACGCCGATGCGTTCAATCGTTGGCAGGCTTTGCAGACGATCTCGATGCGGCTCTTGATCGACAATGTTGCCGCGCTGCGCGCCAACCAGCCGGCGCGGACCGACGACAAGCTGATAGCAGCCTTGGGCACTGTTCTCGCTGACTCCGCGCTGGAGCCGGCCTTCGTCGCGCTCGCGCTGGTGCCGCCGGGCGAAGGCGATATCGCGCGCGAGATCGGCCACGATATCGATCCGGACGCGATCTACGGCGCACGGGCCGCGCTGCGTGCCGCCATCGGCGACCGGTTGGGACCGGCGCTCGCCGCGACGTACCACCGCATAGCGGTGGCGGGTCCCTACTCGCCGGATGCGGCCAGCGCCGGGCGCCGGTCGTTGCGCAATGTTGCGCTCGACCTGTTGGCGGCCACCGGCACAGCGGCAGCCATCGCGCGCGCCGAACAGCAATACCATGCGGCCGACAACATGACCGACCGAATGGCAGCGCTCACCGCCCTGTCGCTGCACGATGGGCCGGAACGCGAGCGCTCGCTCGCCGATTTCTATGCGCGCTATGCCACCGATGCGCTGGTGATCGACAAATGGTTCTCTCTGCAGGCCCTGATCCCGCAGCCCGATACACTCGACAAAGTGCGCGCCCTTACCGCCAACCCGGCATTCTCCTTCGCCAATCCGAACCGCGTGCGCGCGCTCATCGGAGTCTTCGCGCAGGCCAATGCGACCCAGTTCAACCGCGCCGACGGCGCCGGCTATGATTTCATCGCCGATGTTTTACTTGCGCTTGACCCGAAGAACCCGCAGCTGGCAGCGCGCCTTGCTACGGCCTTCCGTACGTGGCGCATGCTGGAACCCGGTCGCCGCGACAAGGCGCAGGCCGCGCTCAAGCGCGTGCAGGCGGCGCCCAATCTCTCGCGCGATCTCGCTGATATCGTGCAGCGCGCACTTACATCATGTTGAGCCGCCGCCACTTACCGTTCGGTAGCGCTCAAACAATCCGTGGGTAACGTTTTTTAAAGAATTGACTCTACGGACTCTCGACAAATCGCCATTCATCGATTCCAATCACATAGTGATTCGGAAGATGCGGCACATCCTTCCGGCTCAGGGGTGGTAGGGGAAATTCCGAACGGAGGCCGTCTATGGCGCGCGCCGGCATGGCGAGTGCGTCTGCACGTCCGGATTCGATCAAGGGCCTCGCCCAGTCGATCGCCAAGCCGGCCTATCGACGACTGCTCAACGCCGAGCCGTTGCTGCGGCGCTCTGTCCCCATACTGATCATTGCCTTCCTAGCCACCATTTGCGTCGGCGCGTTCGTACAAGTGTTCGACCAGCGTCGGCAGACTCTCACTACGATGGCCACGTCGCTTGATGCGGTGGCCGATCTCGCCGCCGAGCGCCTGCAGCAACCACTCGCACATGCGAACGATGCAGTTGAGCGGCCCCAGCAAATGCTGGCGCGCGCGCTGCCGCCCTGGGCCATCGACACCGGGCGCCATTTTCTATTGACCAATGCGGAGGGCGTAGTGGCGGCCGCC
>Ga0207761_1000127_pt1 | contig 23422 bp, 19 predicted proteins | sample LuqExpMetageno34_FD_187792 | JGI IMG/M metagenome (GOLD analysis project Ga0207761, IMG submission 187792) | Tropical forest soil microbial communities from Luquillo Experimental Forest, Puerto Rico - Sample 34 (SPAdes) | ecosystem: Environmental > Terrestrial > Soil > Tropical forest ... | reverse complement strand
CCCGCCACCGTGACCTATGAAGCCACGGTGATCGGCGCCGACAAGGAAACCGACCTGGCCGTGATCAAGATTGACGCCAAGAAACCGCTACCTGCAGCCAAAATGGGCAACTCCGACGGCATGCAGGTGGGTGACTGGGTGCTGGCCATCGGCAGCCCATTCGGTCTGGAAGAAACCGTGACCGCCGGCATCGTCTCAGCTCGAGGCCGCAACATAGTTCCCCAACGCCAATTCCAGTCGTTCATTCAGACCGACGCCGCCATTAACCCGGGCAACTCGGGCGGGCCGCTGGTCAACATGAACAGTGAGGTCATCGGCATCAACACCGCGATCTTCACCAGCGGAGGCGGCTACCAGGGCGTGGGCTTCGCCATGCCTTCCAACACCGTGGTGCAGGTTTACAACCAGTTGATTAGTCCCGACCACAAGGTTTCGCGCGGTTCTATCGGCGTTGAGTTTAATGCCGTGCCCAACCCGGCGGTCCAGCGAGTGTACGGCGTATCAAGCGGCGTGACCATCGCCAACGTCACTCCCAATGGTCCGGCGGCCAAAGCAGGATTGCTGACTGGCGACACCATTGTCTCCGTTAACGGCAAGACCGTCGCGACCGGCGACGAATTGGTGGCTGAGATATCTGCGTTACGGCCCGGCACTGTCGCCAAGCTCGGCTATCTGCGCAACGGCAAACAGAGCACAGTTGATGTCACCATTGCTGACCGCTCGAAGCTCTTCGCCACCCGCCTGGGTGACGAGGAAGAAGGCGGCGAGGAAGCTAAGCCGCAAGAGAACAAGTTGGGAATCAACGTTCGCGACATCACGCCCGATATCGCCGACCGGTTGAAGCTGCCCAACTCCAAGGGCGTGATTGTGCAGGAGGTCAAACCCGGCGGGTTCGCTGACAATGTCGGCGTCAGCCGCGGCGACGTCATCCTGGAGATCAACAAACAGCCCGTCAACAGCGAGACCGAGTTCCAGAAGCTGCAGTCCCAGCTCAAATCCGGCCAGGATGTGGTCTTCCTGGTCCGGCCGCGCGGGTTGGGTCCGAACGCTGGAACCGTGTTCATGGGTGGAACTTTGCCGTAGCCGCGTCCTGGCCCACCGACTCATGCTCCCGGGGTTCCACTCCGGGAGCGGTATTTTCAATCGTGTCGGAGGCAACTAACGGAGCTGGACCGATTTATTTTTCTGTTTCCAAATTTGTAATTGAGTGTTTACAATTGGCCAGCTCTATTGAAATTCATAGTCGTTCTCTGAGGTGCATTGCTTGCGTTTAGGTCTTCGAATTCTCCAGTGGCTGACCGTTACAGCGGTTTCGATGCTGCTGGCCACGTCGGCGGGCGCTACAACCTCAACCAAGCCTACGAAGCCGTCTTCCAATTCTCATAAGTCCGCGAAATCCACGAAGTCGGGTAAGTCCTCCAGCAGTAAATCGACCAGGAAGAAGTCTGCTAAAGCAACAACTGCCCATGGACAGCGCGGGATTGACCCCACGCGCACCCGTGAGATTCAGGAAGCGCTGATTCGCGAGCATTACTTGACCGGGGAACCAACCGGAGCCTGGAACCAATCGACCAAGGACGCCTTAGCGCACTTCCAGGAGGCAAACGGCTGGCAAACCAAGTCGGTCCCTGATTCGCGAGCGTTGATCAAGTTGGGGCTCGGGCCGGATAAGAAGGGTTTGCTGAACCCGGACACTGCGGTCGTGATGTCTCCGCATGAGTTGGGTACGCCACACGACACCCAGCCGGGCGGCTCGGCGCAGCAATAGTCGGACAAACCGGAAGCGGTATGCAGTGGGCGCGGCTTAGGCTGCGCCTTTTTGCTTGCGTCCGAGTCCAGTTCCACAATGGCAAGCCCCGGAACCGTCGAGTAGGGATGCCGCAGAAATGCTGGCACGTTCGTTGTACAATCGGCACACACCAATACATATCGACCGCGCAAACCAAGCGCGGCAGCTTTCGGTTGGGAGGGAGTCGAGTGAAACGCGGGATTACTTTGACGACGCTCATTCTGGTAGGGATATCGATCCTGGTAGTGGATGTCATGGCACAAACTCCGGCGGGGACTCCATCCCAGGGCCGCAAGAAACGCGTAGCGGTGTTCGATTTCGACTACGCGACCGTTCAGTCGGCATCGGCGGCGGCATTTGGAACTAACGTCGATGTAGGACGAGGTATTGCGGATCTTACCGTGAAGTACCTGGTGCAGGATGGCACCTATTCTGTCATTGAGCGCAAGGCCATGGACAAGATCCTGACCGAGCAGAACTTTTCCAACAGCGACCGTGCTAACCCTGCATCCGCCGCTAAACTCGGCAAGTTGCTAGGTGTTGACGCCATCATCGTCGGCAGCGTCACCCAGTTCGGCAATGACACTAAGAACACCAACGTCGGTGGAGGCGGTGGCCCGTGGGGCGCCTATGGCGTCGGTGGCTTCGGCCATAAAAAGACGAAGGCAATCGTCGCCGTCGACTCGCGCATTGTGAACATCGACACCGCTGAGATCATGGGTGTGGCGGAGGGCAAAGGCGAATCGAGCCGTGAGAGCACGTCGCTCCTCGGAGGAGGCGGCGGCTGGCATGGCTGGGGCAGCGGCGCGGTTGATTTCGGCAGCAGCGACTTCCAGCAAACCATCCTCGGTGAAGCTGTTAACGCCGCGGTCAAGCAAATGAGTGGCGAGTTGATTGCCGATAACACCAAGCTCACGGCCCGAACCGTCAAGGTCGAGGGGTTGGTGGCTGCCGTGGACGGTGCCCAAATCATCCTTAACGTCGGCGCCAAAGCGGGCCTCAAAGTGGGCGATCAGCTTTCCGTCGAGCGCGTCACCAAGGAGATCAAGGACCCGGCAACCGGCCAGGTGATCCGCCGCATGTCATCGCAGGTCGGCGTCATCAAGCTAACCGATGTGGATGACGTCTCCTCGGTGGGAACGATCGTTTCGGGCTCCGGCATCAAGGTAGGCGACGCCTGCAAGACCGTAACGGAATAGCCTCGGAAGCTCCCGAAGGATTGGCACGGCGCGGAGGAATCCGCGCCCTTCGTTTTTCCATGCGTGCTTGCTAGCCAGCGGCAGCTTCCCGAATCGCCTGACCCAGCTGCTCAACCGCCCATCGGATTTCGTCGGCGGTGATGACGGCGGGCGGGGCGATCATCACGTGATCGCCGCGAAGCCCGTCCACGCAACCCTGCATCGGATAAAGTATGACGCCGCGTTTCAAGGCGCACTCATTGACGCGAGCGGCGAACTTCATTTCTGCAGCAAATGGCTCTTTCGTCTGCTTGTTGGCAATAAACTCGACCGCCCACATCAACCCCAGCCCGCGAACGTCGCCGACGGAGTTCACTTTCCAGAGCCTTTGCAGTTCTTCCTGAAGGACAAACCCGACACTCCCTTCACGCTTGCAGTCGGCTGTTTTGACTAGCTCACGCTCGAGCAGACGGTGCATCACTGCCCGTCCAGCGGCCACCGAAACCGGATGCCCGTTGTAAGTGAAGCCGTGCAGCAGGGTTCCCGTTCCATGGGCAATGGCATCGACCACGTGGCGCTGCGCGATGACCCCTCCCAGCGGCGCATAGCCGCTTGAAATCCCCTTGCCTACAGCGATGATGTCGGGAGCGACGCCGAAGTGGTCCATCGCGAAGCGGCGCCCGGTCCGGCCAAATCCGGTCATGACCTCGTCGGCGATGAGCAGGACGCCCTGCTCGCGGCAGATTTCCGCCACCCGCGTCACGTAAGACGGCGGTGGCGCGGCGGCGCCGAGTGTAGCTCCGCTGACCGGCTCCATGATGAACGCGGCTGCTTCGCCATTGGTCTCGGCAATAGCCTGCTCGACCTCCGCTGCGTACTTCATGCCGCAGTCCGCGCAGCCATTACTGCAGTCGTAAGGGCAGCGATAGCAGAACGGGATATTCGCCTTGGGAAACTCGCGCAACATCGGCAAGTAAATCCCGCGTCGCGCAGGATTCCCGCTGACGGCCACTGCGCCCAGGGTCGCACCGTGATAGCTCTGGCGGCGGCTGACGATCTGGTAACGCTCGGAATGTCCCGCCTCAACCTGGTACTGGCGCGCCAGCTTCAAAGCGCTCTCAACCGACTCCGAGCCCCCGCTCGTGAAGAAAACTGCGCCGCCTTCGAAAGCCGGTCCAGCGAATTCCAGCAGCTCCCGCCCAAACTCCTCTGCAACTTCTGTCGTGAAGTTGCTCGAGTGCGCGAACTCAAGCTGCGACGCCTGCTCTGCCATGACGCGTGCGATAGCGGGGTCTCCATGCCCGATGAAGTTCACTACCGCGCTGGAAGCGAAGTCGAGGACTTTACGGCCGTCGGCTTCAAAAAGCCAGGCGCCCTCTCCGCGAGCAGCCACAGGATAGGCCTTATTCACCGCGCGATGCAGCACAGCAGAGCGCGGAACGGCGACAGAAGGGGCTTCTTTCTCCACGGGCGGATTATACCGACAAACCCGATGTGCTAATCTTGCCCGCTGATACTCAGTACGAGGTTTGCCGTGACCCAGCCAGACCACAATTACCAAATGGACTACATCGAGTTCCCCGCCGCTGACATCGAGGCGACTAAGCGCTTCTACTCGGCGGCGTTCGGCTGGAGCTTTACCGATTATGGCCCGAACTACACCAGCTTTCACGACGGTCGCCTGGGCGGAGGATTTACCATGAGCGCCAAGCCGGCAAAAGGCGGCCCGCTGGTTGTCCTCTACGCGAAGGCACTCGAGGAGACCCAGCGGAAGGTGGTTGCGGCGGGTGGAGAGATCTTAGTCGAAACGTTTGAGTTCCCCGGCGGGCGGCGCTTTCACTTTGCCGATCCCAACGGAAACGAACTGGCGGTGTGGAGCGAATAATGCACTATGTGGGCACTGATGCTGGGGTGCACGGCGCACCGGGGAAATTCAATTTCTACCTGGTAAAGAGCATAATCGTCGGGGCCTTGGGTGGCCTGCTCTTCGGATTCGACACGGCAGTCATCGCCGGAACCACGCACCAACTGACCCAGGTCTTTAATCTCTCGGCCGGGCAACTAGGGTTCACGGTCTCGATCGCCCTCTGGGGAACCGTAATCGGCGCCATGTTCTCCGGCATCCTGGGCGACAAGCTGGGCGGGCGCGAGAGCCTGCGCATCCTGGCCGCGTTCTACGTAATCTCGGCGCTGGGCTGCGCCTTCGCGTGGAGTTGGCCCGTACTTTTGGTCTTCCGCTTTATCGGCGGACTCGGCATCGGTGGCTCATCTGTACTGGGACCCGTCTACATCGCCGAAATCGCTCCCGCGAAGTGGCGCGGCCTTTTGGTGGGCTCGTTCCAGATCAACATTGTGATCGGCATTCTCGTGGCTTACCTGTCCAACTACCTACTGGGACTGGTTGACTTCGGCATGAACGAGTGGCGTTGGCAGTTGGGTGTCGCCGCGCTTCCGGCTCTTCTCTTCTTCATCATGCTGTTCGGCATTCCGCGCTCGGCGCGTTGGCTGGTCACCAAGAACCGCATTCCCGAGGCCCGCGAAGTTTTGGAATCTCTCGGGTCCCCCGACGGAGCCAGCGAACTCGACGACATCATCGCCTCCGTCCATGTGGACGGCGTGGCCCACTCCGAGCCGCTCTTCCAGAAGAAGTACCTCAAGCCGATCTATCTGGCAGTGACTGTAGCGGCGTTCAACCAGCTCGCGGGAATCAACGCCATTCTCTACTACCTGAACGACATCTTCGGCATGGCTGGATTCAGCAAAGTTTCCGGTGACCTCCAGGCGGTCGCTGTTGGTGCCATGAACCTGCTGGCGACTTTCCTCGCCATGACCGTAATTGACCGCGTCGGCCGCAAGACGCTACTGCTGATCGGCGGCGTGGGCATGGTCTTCTGCCTTAGCGGCGTGGCCGCCATATTCTTCACACAGCAACACCAGGCCATGCTGGTATGGCTGCTGGTGGCATATATCGGGTTCTTCGCCATCTCGCAGGGCGCCGTGATCTGGGTCTACATCAGCGAAGTCTTTCCCAACCGGGTGCGCTCCAAGGGACAGAGCCTCGGCAGCTCAACCCATTGGGTGATGAATGCCATCATCGCTTTCATCTTCCCCGTTATCGCCCAGCGCTTTGGCGGCGCGTATCCGTTTGTGTTTTTCGCCGCCATGATGGCGCTGATGTTCTTCGTGGTGTTGTTCACCTTCCCCGAAACCAAGGGCGTGACGTTAGAACAAATGCAGCATAAGCTAGGAATCGAGTACTAATAGCAGGGCGCACGGCGACCTTACAACAGGGCGTGCGCCCCTGCTGTGAGGCCAATTCATGAAGCTTTCCGTACGAGTAATCCTGTCCGTCCTCTTTTCTTCTCTCTTCGCCATCGCCCAGGAACAACCAGCCGATCCCTACAAGCCCGTCCTAGACCGGCTCGAAGCCAGTACTACCGTGCCGCTCGACGGCTGGAGACTCACTGACGCCCAACTGCCGCACGGCGAAACCCCGGGTGCGGCGCTCGCCTCCGCCAAGCCCCTCAAGTTCGGAGAGAAATTCTCCCTGCCGATATGGGTCTACAGGGAGATCGAGTTTCCTGCCGACGCCGCCGGTTACGCGGTCGCCGGATCGAAGCTCGCGTTGGCAGTCAAGGCCGACACCAACACCGGCGTCATCTTCACCGTCTTCGTCAACGGCAACATGGTGGCGCGCGGCGATGGGGATTCACAGGTTCCCATCACGCTGACCCAGTCGGCCAGGCCCGGCGAAAAGATGCTGGTGGCCGTGCATGTGGTGCCTTCGGGAGGAGTGGGCTGCTGTGGCGGCGCGCCGGAGATGCATGTTTCTTTCGCTGTGCTGCTCGTTACCCCTCCCGAGACCCGGCCCGATCCGTCAATCCTGCGCCAGGAAGTCCTCGCCGCCCAACTCCTCGTCGCCGCGTACCCCGACGGCAAGGCCCAGCGCCAGCAGCAACTCGACGCGGCAGTCAAGGCCATCGACCTCTCGGCCCTCGGTAAGGGCGATCAGGCAGCCTTCGACGCGTCGCTACGAGCCGCGCAAGCCAAGCTCGACGTGCTCAAACCCTACATGAAGCAGTTCACCGTGAAGGCCGTCGGCAACAGCCACATTGATATGGCGTGGCTCTGGCCCGAGACCGAAACCGTCGAAGTCGTGCGCAACACCTTTAGCACCGTGCTGCAACTCATGCGCGAATATCCCGACTTCAAGTTCACGGCCTCCGCTGCGCAAGCCTATCTATGGATGGAAGAAAAGTACCCGACGATCTTCAGCGAGATCGAGCAGCGGGTGAAAGAAGGCCGCTGGGAGATCGTCGGCGGCATGTGGGTCGAACCCGACCTCAACCTGCCTGATGGCGAGTCGCTCGTCCGCCAAATCCTCTATGGCAAGCGCTACTTCCAGCAGAAATTTGGCGTCAATGTGAACATCGGCTGGAACCCCGACTCCTTCGGCTACAACGCGCAATTGCCTCAAATCTACAAGCGCTCCGGCATCGACTATTTCGTAACCCAGAAACTGTTGTGGGCCTCGGAGTTCACCAAGTTCCCCTATCGCCTTTTCTGGTGGCAGGCACCCGACGGCACCCGCATGATGACCTACTTCCCCAGCGACTACGCCAACGCCATCGACACGCTGAAGATTGCCCGTGACTCGGCCACCTACGGCCCACTCATGTGGAAGTACAACGGCGGTACCAACTCCGCCCCCGACGGCGCTTTGCAGATGATGTACCTCTACGGCGTGGGCGACCACGGCGGCGGCCCTACCCGCCTCGACCTTGACACCGCCCTGCGCTGGCAGAAGCCGGATGTCGTCTATCCCAAGCTCGAATTCTCAACAGCGGCCAGCTTCCTCAACAACCTAAGCAAGAACGAAAGCGAACTGAATCTACCCGTCTGGAACGGCGAACTTTACTTCCAGTACCACCGCGGCGTGCAGACAACCCAGTCCGAGACCAAGCGCGGCAACCGCAAAGCCGAAGTCGCGCTGCTCGATGCCGAAAAGCTGGCGTCAATCGGCACGCTGTTCGGTCAGCCCTACCCGCAGGCCGATTTCGATTCGTCATGGAAGAAAGTGCTGTTCAACCAGTTCCACGACATCCTGCCCGGCTCGGGAATTGGGATCAATTACGTAGACGCGGCGAGGAAGTACGCCGAGGTGCAACGGTTCAGCAACGACACGATGCATCAAATATTGAATGACCTCGCCACGCAGGTGCAATCGGGCGGAGTTAGCGTGCTAGTCTTCAATCCTCTCTCATGGGTGCGCACTGGCGAAGTGGAAGTGGAGGCACAGTTCCCCGTTTTACCGCCCGTACTGAACATGGTCGCGGTCACTGGAGACTTGACACCGACGATGTCAGAGGTTATCAGCTCGGATCAGGCAACCGGTATTGTGAAGGTTCGGATTCTTGTAAATGATATTCCTGCGACTGGTTACAAGCTGGTTGAGTTGCTGCCGGCCGGGTCAAAGCTCATGGCGGGAAAGCCGGAAACAAGAGCCAAGACCGCGCCCCCAGCAAAACTACTGTTACGCGCGACCGGCACATCTTTGGAGAATGACTTCATCACTCTCACCGTCGACCCGGCGACCGGCTGCATCATCAGCCTCATCGACAAACGTACCAACACCGAAGCCCTCGCCCCCGCCATCCCCGGCATCGGCGCGCCGCCGACGCTCCCCGACGGCAAACCCTGCGGCAACCTCTTGCAAGCTTTCGTCGACAAGCCCAAGCAATGGGACGCCTGGAACGTGGACGCCGACTTTATCGAGCACCACACGGACATCCTGAAAGCCGACGAAGTGAAGCTCATCGAGAACACGCCGCTCCGCGCCGTCATCCGCGTAAAGCACACCTGGCAGAGCTCGACTTTCATTCAGGACATCACCCTTTATGCGGGGATGCCCCGTGTTGACGTGAATATGCAGACGGAATGGCGCGAGAAGCACATCCTGCTGAAAGTCGCCTTCCCCCTCAGTGCGCGCAACGATCAGGCTACATTCGAAATCCCCTACGGCACCGTAACGCGTCCGACGACACGGAACACTCCCGCCGAGCAAGCACAATTCGAAGTCCCCGCCCTGCGCTGGGCCGACCTTTCAGATTCGACGCACGGCTTCAGCCTGCTCAATGACTCGAAATACGGCTACGACGCCAAAGACAACGTGCTTCGTCTCTCGCTGCTGCGCGCCCCCGAGTATCCCGACCCCAACGCTGATCAAGGACAACACAAATTCACCTACTCGCTTTATCCGCATGCGGGCACGTGGCGCGAGGCGATGTCTGTGCGGCAAGGCTACGAAGTCAACTACCCATTGATGGCGACCACGACGACGAGCCACGCCGGAACCCTGCCGCCCTCGCAGTCGTTCTTCTCCGCGCAGGAAGACAACGTCGTCATCACGGCCATCAAGAAAGACGCCGACGACAACTCGCTCATCGTGCGCTTCTACGAGTGGGCGGGCAAGAAAGGCGACATACATCTGACACTACCCGGGAAAGCATCGTCCGCGAGCGACACGAATCTGATGGAATCTGTCGAAGGTCCGCTTGCCCTCGACACGGCAGGCAAAGTCGTCACCGTCCCGACCAACCCGTATGAGATCAAGACTGTGAAGGTGTCATTCGCTAGACCCTAAGTACAGTTTTGGCGCGGATTTACGCGGATCGGCACGGATAATTAAGAAATCGACATCAGATCCGCGTTCATCCGTGCAAATCCGCGGTTGATTTGCTTTTGACGTTCCCTCAACGATAATTGCCACTTATGTCCTTCACCCTCCTCGACTGGTCGGCCATCATCGGCTATCTCGCCATTACGCTTGTCCTCGGCCTATGGTTTCGCAGCCGCTCCGGCAAAAGCGTTGACGACTACTTCGTCTCTGGACGCAACGTGAACTGGTGGCTGGCCGGCACCTCCATGGTCGCCACCACCTTCGCAGCCGACACGCCCCTCGTCGTCACCGGCCTCGTCTATACGCAGGGCATCTCCGGCAACTGGCTGTGGTGGGGCTTTCTCTTCTCAGGCATGATGACGGTCTTCCTCTTTGCCCGTCTGTGGCGGCGTTCTGGACTGCTTACCGACGTGCAGTTCGCCGAAATTCGCTATTCCGGCAAGCCGGCGGCGTTTCTGCGCGGCTTCCGCGCCGTCTATCTCGGCTTGCTGATGAACTGCGTCATCCTCGGATGGGTCACCAAGGCCATGACCTCCATCGTCAGCACCACGCTGGCCAACACCCCCATGCTGAACAATGTCAGCAGCTTCATGACGGGTTTCGGTTCGGTGTGGAACGGCAACGACGGCGCGGCCCTAGCCATCTGCGTGCTCTTCCTCATCCCCTTCACCGGCCTCTACGTCGCGCTTGGCGGCCTATGGGGAGTGCTCTGGACCGACCTCTTTCAGTTCGTGCTCAAGATGAGCATCGTCATCGCCGTGGCGTATTACGCCATCGCGGCCTGCGGCGGCATGGGCGCCGTCATTGCCAGCCTAGAGCAGATGCAGGCACACGCCGGAGGCGCTGCCGAGAATCCGCTTAACTTCCTCCCCAACTTCTCGCGCGGCGTTACATCCGAGCCCATGTGGATGGTCCCTCTCGCCAATTTCTTCGTCTTCATCGGGCTGCAATGGTGGGCGTTCTGGTATCCCGGAGCCGAACCCGGCGGCGGCGGCTACATCGCCCAGCGCATCTTCAGCGCCCGCGACGAGAAGCAGGGTCTGCTCTCGGTGCTCTGGTTCAACATCGCCCACTACGCCATCCGGCCGTGGCCGTGGATCCTCACCGGCGTCGCGGTGATCGTGCTCTACCCCGGCCTCGCGCATCCCGAAACCGGATACATGATGGTGCTCAACAATTACCTGCCGCACCAGTATCGCGGTATCGCCATCGCCGGGTTCCTCGCCGCCTTCATGTCCACGATCGCCACGCAGTTGAACTGGGGAGCCTCATACCTCGTCTCCGATTTCTACCGCCGCTTCGTCAAGCCCAACGCCTCGGAAGCGCATTACGTGCTGGTCTCGCGCCTCTGCACGGTACTGCTGGTCATCGTCGCTGCCTACATCTCGGTGCAGCTCGGCTCCATCGCTTCTGGTTGGGAGATCGTCCTCCAAGTAGGCGCCGGCACCGGAGCGGTGTACATTCTGCGCTGGTACTGGTGGCGCATCAACGCCTGGAGCGAAATTTCCGCCATGGCCTGCTCGCTGGCCATCAGCGTGGTGCTCAGCCGTTGGCACCCCTTCAGCGGCAATAGTTCCATGGTCTTCGCCAAGGGCGCCATCGTCACCACCATCGTAACCACGCTGGTATGGGTCACGGTCACGCTGCTCACCAAGCCCGAGCCGCAGGAGGTACTGACGCGCTTCTACCGCAACGTGCGTCCCGATGTGCGCGGCTGGCAGCACATCGCCGATTTAGAACCATCTGTCCCGCAAAACCGCGACTTGGGACGAAACCTCTGGGCTTGGGCGCTGGGTTGTGCGATGGTGTACCTCTGTCTCTTCGGCACGGGTAAGATTCTGCTGCATCAGTCGGGCTTGGGAGCGATTCTGCTATTCTTTTCGGCGATGTGCGCCGGCATGCTCTATCGCGGCGTGGTGCGTAACTTCGCTGACGAGGTCGAAGATCAGCCCGGCACCGTACCGGATTGGGTGGAATCTCCTGCGGCGCCAGGGCATTGACAGTAACTGGGCCAAGGGTAGATAAGGGCGAGTCGAAAAACATAGCGAGGCGCGGTAATGGCAACAACTCCAGCTGCAGTCGCAAATCTCACCCAGGTCGTCCCCTTCCTTGGTGTTACCGACATGGAGCGCTCCCTCCGCTTCTATCTCGACGGCCTCGGCTTCGTGATGAAGAACAAGTGGGAGCCTGAGGGGAAGATCCGCTGGTGCTGGCTCACTCGCGGCGGGGCGTCTCTTATGTTGCAGGAGTATGTGAAGGAGGGTCACGGCGGCCGCCGCCCTGAAGGCATCTTGGGCCAGGGCGTCTCACTCAGCTTCCAATGCGAAGATGCTCTCGCTCTCTATCGTGAGTTTCGCTCGCGCGGCCTTGAGCCCAGCGAGCCATTCGTCGGCAACAACATGTGGGTCACCGGTCTCAGCGACCCGGATGGCTACCGCTTGGACTTCGAGAGCGTGACGGATGTGCAGGAGGAAACGACCCTCTCGCGATTTGAATCGGAGAAACGATCGTAATACTTAGAGAAGTGCGCGAGAGACACACAGCGCCGCTGCACCGGCAATTCCCGAATCAGCCCGATACTTCGCTTCCGCAAACGGAATCTCCCCGCACCGCGCATTCACCGACCAGAAGGGCAACTGTGACGCTATTCGGTCGAACCACTTCGCCATCAGCGCACTCAGTCCGCCGCCGACCACGATGATGTCCGGCTCCAGCAGATCGACCACATTGCCAAACCACACCGCAAGAATGTCGGCCGTCTCGCGCAGCATCTCCTCCGCCAGCGGATCGCCCTCCTCCCACGCTTGCGCCAGCGTCTCACTGGTGACGTTCTCGATCTTCCCGCCTGCCAACTCGACGATCCGCTTCCCGCGCGTTGCCTCACGCCGCAGCTTCTCTTGCGCCCGCGCAGCTATCGCCCATCCCGCGGCATACGTCTCGATACACCCCGCTTTGCCGCAGCGGCAGCGCACGCCGCGATAGTCGATGCTCATGTGCCCGCCCTCGCCCGCGGCGCCGGTGCGCCCCAGGTAGAGCTGAGCGTTGTAGGTTATAGCCGTGCCCACCCCGGTGCCCAGTGTCGCGTAGAACATACACTTGTAGCCCGCACCCGCGCCCCACAGAGCCTCAGCCAGCCCGGCAGCGTTGGCGTCGTTGTGCACGCGCGTTGGCAGGTTGTATATCTTGCGAATCTCGTCGGCCAGCGGATAGTTCTGCCAGCACGGCAGGTTTGACGGATTCAGCACCATCCCAGTCTGCGGATCGACCGGCCCAGGCGAAATCAGCCCAATGCCTCCCACGCGCACCTCGGGATGCTCTTGCCGAATCGCATCGATGGCCGTCCGCACGCACCTCAGCGCTTCTTCAGCCGTCCCCCGAGCTTGCATTGGCGTGCGCGTCTTGTGCAGAATTTCGCCTTGCTGGTTGACCAGTCCGGCAGCAACCTTCGTGCCGCCGATATCGACTCCGATGAATACTTCCGCCGCCTCGGGCATGAAGTGATCTTACGATACTCGCCGCTCCTCCCAACGCGACGCCACAGCGGGATGATCGACATGTATGCGCTCAAGCAGGGGCACCGCCAGGCTGGTCCCTGCATGCTCGACAGCGTGCATCAGTTCGAGCAGCAGGTCCTGTTGAATTTGCAGGAATGCGTCAAAGTCGGAGGTCAGGACGTACGCAAAGACCTCGATATCGAGCGAATAATCGCCGATTCCCGTGAAGCGGACCGGAATGTCGCCGATTTCCACCTTGGGGTTCTGGTCCAGAATCTCATGCGCCTCTCGAAGCACTTGGCGCAACTGGTTCGAACTCGCGTCCCGGCGCAAGCGGAGTGTCTGGTGGAACCAGATCTTGTCGCGTGCGCTGAAATTCTCGAGCTCGATGGCGGAAAACTGGCTGTTGGGTACGCTGACGACGGTGCGGTCGAGCGTCCGAATACGAGTGGAGCGCAGTCCGATATGGGTAACTGTTCCGACGCGGTTGTTAAAGCGGCAGAAGTCTCCCACCAGTACGGGACGGTCGCCGATGACCGAGATACCGCCGAACAAGTTTTCGATGGTTTTCTGGGCCGCCAATGCGACGGCCAGTCCACCCACACCGACGCCCGCCAGCAATGTTGTTGTGTTATATCCCCACGCGCTCAGCACCGCAAGGACCGCGATCAGAAATAGAAGCAGTTTCACTATCTGGCGCCCCAGAGGGAGGATCGAGTAGGTCATGGCGCGCATGCGCGGGTCCAGGCGCATGCGCCATCGTTCGACTACGATGTCAGTCACCACCCCTCCCGCCCACGCCACTCCGAGAAAGAAGCCCAGCACCAACGCTCTGTCGATATAGAGGCGCACGATAGCCGAGGGTGGTGCGAACTCCATGGCGGCGCGAAATGCAGCCAGCGCGACGCACAGACGCAAGGGCCCGAGCAGTGCTTCCGCGTGGACGCTCTGCAATACCGTGAAGCGGCGGATCAGTTGCGATATGGCGCGCGCAAACAAGCCCGCGACGAACCAAATCGCGACGCCAGCAATCAGCAGAACGATCCATCTCCACAGCGGAGTATCCAAGAATTCCACGTTCACGAGCACTTGCGGGAGTCGCTTTTCAAACGACGTCTCCTGCAAAAGTTGATGCGCCCTGGGGATGAGTGGAAGGCTGCCGGATGAAACGAGCCACACTTTCAGGCCCGATTGCAATTCGACTCGTTCCAATTGAAGGTCGAACGACTGGCCACCCGATTGAAACGTGAGCAACCGTTCCCGCGTTACCGGCAGATTGTCGCCCAAGTCGCCTTCTGGAGCACGGCTTAACGTCGCGATGTCGAAAGGCGTGTCGTCCAGGAGGTCTTCCAGTTGGCGCGCTAAGTCGGGGCCGTTCTTGTCGCGTTCGCTTTGCGAAAGGTGCCGAAGATCCAAATAGTGGGCCGCTTTTGTGTATTGCCGTGCATGACATGCCTCAAGGAATTGAACGATCGAATCCTGAGGAGAAGTACGCCCTAGAGGATCGCGCGGTGGCGGTGCGGCATCTTGCGCAGGATTTGGTGCAGGATTCGGTGGAGGATTTTGTGCCATCAGCACGACTGTGCTGACGAGCATCAGTGCCACACATAACAGCAATCTTTTTTGACCTGATAGCTTCATGAACACCCATTTAGCCGTCGTAGTACCGCAACCTGTCTAGCGGTCCACACATCACCCGTCACGGCCATCACACTCTTTAGTGCACGCGACTCGCCATCGCACAACTGATTGATAAAATTGGATTTCCAATTCAGTTTCTTTTTCACGATGAGGAATTTCTACCTGTCTGAGACTGCTGCTCCTCCAGCTTTTCGGGTTCTCGCGTTGGTGCTCGCGGCGTTCGTGCCAATGTTGTCCGCGCAGGAGCGCCCTTGGTCCGTCTCTCCCTGCGAACTACTCAAGAAGCCGGGCATGTACGGCGACACGCTGGTCAGTGTCCCAGGGCTCGTGCTCTACGGCCCCGACCAATTCACCACCCACGGCTACGATTGCGCGGACGACTTGGGCGCGCTCCACCTGGAGTTTGGCGGCAACCCCACCGACCCCAAAGACCGGTTCCGCTTGCCGCAGGCGCGCCTCGAGGCCGGAACCGTCCCGCTCAAGAAGGACGTCGACTACGACACCATGCAACGCCTGATGAAAGAAGCCGACGTATCCGGCAAGACCAGAATGCTGCGTGCAACCCTGACCGGGCGGTTCTTCTCCGGCCCGGCCGTTGGCACGAAGTCGGGCGAGATCAAGCACCCCGACGCGCGACTGGTGATCTCCGAAGTTGAACTGGTCTCGACCAAACTCGAAGATCCGGTGGACTTCACCCCTGTGTCTCGCGCACTCCCGAAGCCAGCAAAGGGATGCACAATCACCGAACTCGCCGTTCCCTCGCGCGACACCGCCGACAAGCTGCAGCGCCGCAGCCGAGAGCCTTCTGAGAATCTCGACTACCTATCCGATCCTGCCCAAGTCGCCGCCCGCGCCATCGCCGAGCAGGAAAGCATCAGCCCCGAAGCAATCGCCACCAAGCTCCACGTCACCACCGACGGCGTCGCTCTCCGTGAGTACATGTGGACGTCGCCCGACGGCCTGCGCACCCTTGCCGTCGCCGTCAATCGCCCCTACTGGCTTCTGCCCAGCACGTTTTCGGGTGACACCGTGATCTGGGTTCCCAAACGCCTAATCCTGACGGTCTGCGCCGCCAAGTCAACGCACTAGTTACGAAAACTGACGTGAGGGTTTATCATGCTCTGTCAAGCCAAATGCAAGTTGGTAATTGTTAATTGCTGGTTTTCCCATGCCCACGGACCGCAAGATTCGCGTACTTGTTGCCAAACCCGGCCTCGACGGCCACGACCGCGGCGCCAAAGTCATCGCCCGCGCCCTGCGTGACGCCGGAATGGAGGTCATCTACACCGGCCTGCGCCAGACGCCGGAGATGATCGTCACCGCTTCGCTCCAGGAAGACGTGGATGTCATCGGCCTCAGCATCCTTTCCGGCGCTCATAACGCCATCGTGCCGCGCGTGATGGACCTGCTGAAGCAAAACCACATGGACGACGTCCTCCTCGTGGTAGGCGGCATTATTCCCGATCAGGATGTCGAAGGCCTCAAGAAGGCCGGCGTGGCTGCGGTGTTCCAACCGGGTACCCCTATGGACGCCATCATCGATTTCATCCGCAACAACGTAAAGCCACGGGGCGTCGCTGCGGGCTGAGTCTCGCTGCGTTTCTGTTGGATCATGCTTCCCAATCCGCTGAGGTTCTCTACGCGCTCGAAACGCACTGCGACATCACCGTCCTGCGCCTGCTTTCCATAGACGGCACCAACCGCCTGACACGGGCGCGCGTCACAGCGCTCACTGAGGCGCTTCACAGACTCGCGCAGGATCCACCAACCCGCTTGGTCATCACTGGCAACTTGCATTTCTTCTCCGCGGGCGCCGACTTGCACGAAATCGCTGAGTTGCGTGGCGCCGAGGCCTTTCGGTTTGCCCAGATGGGCCAGCGCCTGATGAACGCCATTGCCTACTTCCCCGTCCCCACCATTGCCGCCGTTCACGGCTACTGCATGGGTGGAGGACTCGACCTCGCGCTGGCCTGCCGGCGCCGCATCGCGGGACCGCACGCCATATTCGGGCATCGTGGCGCAGCGCTGGGCCTTATTACCGGCTGGGGCGGCACGCAGCGTCTGCCCCGGCTGGTGGGAAAGAACTGCGCACTGCAAATGTTTCTCGCCGCCGAGAAACTCCATGCCAGCGATGCACTCTCTCGCGGACTGGTGGATGCTGTCGTGAGCGACCCACTGGCAGAGGCCTTACTTGGCGTACCCCCAACGTCTCAAGCGCAATCCAACCTCCCGCCCCGTGCGCTATCCTAGTCCGATGCCCGTCTCACTTCCCCGCAGGGACCAGGACTTGGTTCAGATTGTCGACGCCGCTCTTCTCGACACGCAGTGGCGCAGCGGCGATTGGCTGATTTGCAAGCCCGGCTGTACCTCCTGTTGCATCGGAGTGTTCGCCATCGACCAGCTCGATGTTCTGCGGCTGCAGCAGGGTCTGGGCATGCTGGACGCCTCTGACCCGCAACGTGCATCCAAGGTTCGCCAGCGGGCGCGCGAGTCCTGGGAACGAATTGCCTCCGAGTTTCCAGGTGACTTACAGACCGGCCTGTTGGGAGACGACGACGAAGCTGCGGCCGAGTTTGAGGAATATGCGGATTTTGAGCCCTGCCCGGCACTCGACCCGGAACGCGGCACCTGCGATGTTTACGCGTGGCGGCCCATGACCTGTCGCGTGTTTGGACCTCCTGTGCGTTCCGGAGGCGGACTCGGCGTCTGCGAGTTGTGCTACCACGGCGCCAGTGCTGATGAAATTGCCGCTTGCGAAATGAACTTGAAAGCGGTCGACGATTTACAGGCCCAGTTGGTCGGCGAACTCGAAGAAGTTGGCCGGATCGGCAAAACCATCGTCGCCTTCGCGCTGGCCGGACCGGCCTTAGCGACGCGTTAGCCTGGGCTCGTTGCTTGTCCTCGCTCCCCTGCAGTATCGTTATGGGTCTGCCAAGCGGGCCTCTACCATCCATCATGAGTGAAGACAATCGCGCCGGCTCCTCCGCCCACATCACGACCAAAGTAAACCCTAGTGCTCCCCGTTTCGACCGCAATCAGCGTGCGGTGGCCGACATGGTGGCGCAAGTCCGCATGGACGAAGAACAAATCCAGCAAGGCGGCGGCGCCAAGGCCATCGACGCGCAGCACGCGAAGGGCCGGATGACCGCCCGCGAGCGCATCGCGCGCCTGATCGATGCCGACACCGAGTTCTTTGAGCTAGGTTCTTATGCAGCGTGGGGCATGTACGAAGAGTGGGGCGGGGCCCCATCGGCGGGAGTCATAACCGGTCTGGCACATGTGCAAGGCCGGCTGGTCATGCTCATCGTGAACGACGCCACCGTGAAGGCCGGTGCGTTCTTTCCCATGACCACCAAGAAAGTCATCCGCGCCCAGAACATCGCCATCGACAACCGCATCCCGACCATCTACCTCGTCGATTCCGCTGGCGTCTTCCTGCCGTTGCAAGAAGACGTCTTCCCTGACACTGACGACTTCGGACGCGTCTTCCGTAACAACGCCGTCATGTCGGCCATGGGCATTCCCCAAATCACCGCCATTATGGGGATGTGCGTCGCGGGTGGCGCATACCTCCCTGTCATGTGCGACCACATCTTGATGACGGAAGGCAGTGGCCTGTTTCTCGCCGGCCCGGCGCTGGTACAGGCGGCAATTGGCGCCAAATACACCGCTGAAGAGCTCGGAGGCGCCAAAATGCACGCCCAGGTCAGCGGCACCGTCGACTTTCGCGAACCCGACGACGAACGCTGCATCGTGCGCATCCGCTCGCTCGTAGATAAAATGGGCAACCGCCAGCTCGGCGTCTTCGACCTCAAGCCGTCGCGCGAACCGCTCTATCCCGGGGAGGAAATCTACGGCATCTTTGACGACGATCCGACCCGCCAATACGACATGAAGGAGATCATTGCTCGCATCGTGGATGGCAGCGAGTTCGACGAGTATAAGTCCGAGTACGGTGAGACCGTATTGTGCGGCTACGCCCGCATCGGAGGCTACGCCGTCGGCATCGTCGCCAACCAGAAGACCCACGTCAATCAGGTCGATCACTCCGGCAACAAACGCATTGAGTTTGGCGGTGTGGTTTACACCGAATCGGCGGAAAAAGCGGCCCGCTTCATCATGGACTGCAACCAGAACCTCGTGCCGCTGATTTTCCTGCACGACGTTAACGGCTTCATGGTGGGCCGCGACGCAGAGTGGAGCGGCATCATCCGCGCAGGCGCCAAGATGGTTAACGCCGTGTCGAACTCCGTCGTACCCAAGATCGCCGTGATCCTCGGCGGTTCATTCGGCGCAGGACACTACGCCATGTGTGGCAAGGCTTTCGATCCACGCTTTGTCTTTGCCTGGCCGACGTCAAAATATTCGGTGATGAGCGGCGCATCGGCCGCCGGCACACTGGTCGAAATCAAAATAAAGCAACTCGAGCGCGGCGGCAAAAAGCTGAGTGACGAAGACAAGAAGAAGCTGTACGACGAAGTGAAGGCCACCTACGACGAACAAATGGACCCCCGCTACGGCGCCGCTCGCCTGTGGATCGACAAGATCATCGACCCCATGGAAACTCGTGAAGCACTGATCACCGCTCTCGACGCCGCGGCGCTGAATCCCGAGGTGCCCAAGTTCAACGTAGGAATCTTGCAGACGTAATGAGTGGATCGTGTTTAGATTCGAGGTGCCAATGGAATCGAATCAACGGAAGATCAGCCGCTACCTAGATCTTGCCGTCTGGCAGAAGTCGGTAGAACTGGTAAGCGCGGTATATACCGCAACCTCCTCGCTCGGCGTTGCTAGCTGTAAACTATCTACTATCCACTAACACTATCCACTTGTTCCATGCCCGACTCGATCACTCTCGTTGAATGTCCCCGCGACGCCTGGCAAGGCCTTCCCGGCCAGATCCCCACCGCGACCAAGGTCGAGTACATCAAGGCCCTCATCGCCGCCGGATTCAAGCACATCGACGCCGTCTCCTTCGTCTCGCCCAAAGCCGTCCCGCAAATGGCCGATTCCGAAGCCGTCCTGCGCGAACTCGACCCGCCCGACGACGTCGAGATTATCGCCATCGTCGTGAACGAACGCGGTGTCGAGCGCGCCATCGCCACAGATGCCGTTCGTACCGTAGGTTTCCCCTATTCGCTATCGCCAACCTTCCTGAGGAACAATCAGAACCAGACCCCGGAAGAGAACCTCGACATCCTCGAAAAGGTGAAGCAGAAAGCCGATGACGGCGGACTGAAAACCATCGCCTACATCTCAATGGCATTCGGCAACCCCTATGGCGACCTTTGGAGTGCCGAAGAACTCCAGGTAGGCGTGAGCCTGCTCGCGGACATGGATCTGCAGGCCATCTCGCTGGCCGACACGGTCGGCCTGGCCACGCCGCAACAAATCGCCGAAATCGTGGGCCCGGTCGTCGAGCGCTTCGACGGCATCGAGATCGGCGTCCACCTCCACAGCCGTCCCGGTGACGCCGTTGCCAAGGTTCTTGCCGCTTACGATGCCGGATGCCGCCGCTTCGACTCCGCTATCGGCGGGTTGGGCGGATGCCCTTTCGCCCAGGACGTCCTCGTCGGCAACATTCCGACCGAGAGCCTGTTCGAAGCTCTCCAACAGCGTGGAGTACCGCCGCCCGTGAAGAAATCGATCGCCGAATTAGTCGGCCTCTCGACCAATATCTCTGACGTGTTCGGCGGGCCAAAGATGTAAACCGCTTCATCCATCGGCACGGCCAAATCCCAAAATGGTACAAAATAAGCATCGAGCACAATCAAGAACAATAACTCGGTTAAGAAAGTCCTTATCGGTGGGATAATGCCTACCGTGGTCGTAGTCCGGCGGCGGCTCGGTAAGGCAGTCGGCCCCAGGAGCATGGCAAGTAATCCAGCGAGAAGCGCCGATGTCCCAACAACATCCCCACTATGCGACCCTCACTCTCGCCCATAACGGCCCCGTTGCGACGCTCACGCTCAACCGCCCAGAGAAACGCAACGCCATAAGCCATGAACTGATCGAAGAGTTGCATCACGCGCTGCACGAGGTGCAGAAGACCCCGTCGCACATCCTCATCCTGACCGGCTCCGGAACGGCATTCTGTTCCGGTATGGACCTGGAGATTCTTCGTGAAGTCACCCACCTCACCGAGGAGGAAAACCTTGCCGACTCAGGACGCATGGCGCACATGTTCCGCGCGCTCTATGATTTCCCCAAAGTGACGATCGCTGCGGTGAATGGGCCGGCACTCGCAGGTGGCTGCGGTCTGGCCACGCTGTGCGATTTCACGTTGGCTTCGTCGGAGGCAAAATTCGGCTATACCGAAGTGCGCATCGGTTTCGTGCCCGCCATTGTTTCCGCCTTCCTGTTGCGCCAGGTAGGCGAAAAACAAGCGCGTGACCTGCTCCTTACCGGCCGTATCATCGGCGCCGACGAAGCCTTGCGCCTGGGATTGGTCAACGCCGTAGTCCCGCCGGAACAACTCATGACAAGCGCGCAGGAACTGGCCGCCACGTTGGCAGCGAACAGTCCCGCCTCACTGCTGGCCACCAAGCGATTGCTGCGGGCCTACTCTCATACCGAGCTCGATCACCGGGTCGCTGCCGCTGTCGATGAGAACGCCCGCATTCGTACAACCCACGACTTTCGAGAGGGCGTCAGCGCCTTTCTCGAGAAACGCAAGCCCAATTGGACAGGGAGGTAGAACGTGAAACTCCGCCACTTCTTCTTCATTGTGATCTTGCTATTCCCGGCGCTGTTGTTTGCCCAAACTTCTTCTCCGGCACCTGCACAGCAGCCGGCGTCTCCTGCCGTATCCGGTGGAAGCTATCCCGTGATGGGCGCAGCCGCTAAGGCTCGGGCGCGCCAGTTGTTCGGATACTTCGAAAGCGGCCAATCAGCGCAATTGTTCGCAGCGTTCTCTCCGGAAATGAAGAAGGCGAGCAGTGCCGCGAAGGTGGCCACTATGGCCAAAGAGGTTACAGTGCAATGGGGACGCGAGGAAAAGATGTTAGGTGAAAACTTCGCCCCTGACTTGCTATCGAAGAACACGGTGTACTCCAGGTTCTCGCAATTCGCCAAGAGCAAGGAGCTTGTCTTTACGGCAATTCTACTCGACGAACAGGGACAAGTGGCGCTCATACAGCCCCGTCCCATTCCGCCCGCGCCCGGAAACCGCTTCTCCGACTACAAGATCAATACGAAGTTGGTCCTGCCGTTTGCCGGTGACTGGTTCGTCTACCAGGGCGGTCGAGACATTTACCAGAACTCGGATGCGTTCCGTGATGCCGAGCGCTACTCCATGGTGTTCACGGTGCTCAAGGACGGACAGGCGTTTTCCGGAGACGGCACAAAGAATGAACAGTTCTATTGCTATGGTCAGCCGGTCTCTGCGCCCGCCGATGGCACCGTTGTTATGATCAACGACACCTTTGCCGACAACCTGCCAGGCCGTCCCGAGCAGGTGATGCCGAACGGCAACCGCGTTCTCATCTACCACGGACACCAGGAATACTCGCTGCTCCTGCACTTGAAGCAGGGCAGCATCAAGGTCAAGTCGGGCGACAAAGTGAAGCAGGGCGACGTGGTCGGCGAGTGTGGCAACAGCGGCAATTCTCCCGCTCCTCATCTCGAGTACCGTCTGCAGAACTCCAGGGGCGTACCGTTTCCGTTCACTCTGCCTGCGCAGTTTGTAAACTACGTCGCCGATGGCAAATCGGTGGATAAGGGCGAACCCGTTCGCGGTCAGTTTGTCCGCAACGGCGCCGAAGCCGCACCAACGATGGCCGAAAAAAAGTGAGGCCAACGGATGGGCTGAATGGTTTCCGGCATCCGCCGCGATTTCGCGCTGCATGATAAGTTGGAAACGGGCCATCATGCACCTACAATCCGCGCCGGAAGTACCCGTTTTCGAAGCACAGGTCCGTGTTCGGTACGCTGAGACCGATCAGATGGGTGTCGTGTACCACTCGAACTACATCATCTGGTTTGAGGTGGGCCGGGTGGAGTTGCTCCGCCAGTTGGGCTTCACCTACCGCGACATGGAGAAGAAGGACGACATCCACATCGCTGTAGCCGACGTCCACTGTCGCTTCAAGGCTCCGGCGATGTACGACGATCTCCTGACGATCCGCACGCGCCTCGTCAACGTTCGTGGATCGATTCTGCATTTTGGCTATCAGATCGTGCGGGCCGAGGATGGCAAGATTCTCGCGGAAGGCGAGAGCGTGCATATCGTGGTCGATTCGCGGTTCGAGCGCATGCACCTTCCCCAGAAATACCTGGCGCCGTTCTTGAAGGCCGCTGGAAAAAGCTGAACAATAGGCGATTGGCCGATGAAACACTTACACGATAGTCATCCTGAGCGAGGACGCGCTGGACAGAGCGCGTCCGAGTCGAAGGACCTGCTGTTTCCCGCAGGCGCCGGCCAGGATTCCTGCTCGCGTCGCATGCAACTGACAACTCAATGAAACTCCTGCACATCAACGGCAACGACCTGACCCTCGACGACGTATCTGCGGTGGTCTACGACCACCGCCCCGTTATGCTCGAACCAGAAGCGCGACTGGCCGTCGACCGCGCCCGCTCGGTAGTGGAAGACCTCGTGGTAAACAATCGCGTCGCTTACGCCGTCACCACGGGCGTGGGG